>WNEP01001533.1_pt1 | contig 12353 bp, 9 predicted proteins | sample 5399961 | NCBI WGS metagenome assembly WNEP01 (sample SAMN13153329, study PRJNA577476) | soil metagenome | isolation source: 20 cm grassland meadow soil pre-rain plot 5 | place: USA:California | collected 2015-09-08 | reverse complement strand
AGGGGTTCGCACCGATTGTGAGTGGGATCACGGGCCCAGGGGTCGCCGGTCACGAAAACCGGGTGCGTGACCGCGGCCGCGCCGGAGACTCTTCATATGGCGGTGGTGCCGGTACATCAACGGTGTCGGCTACCCACTGCTGCCACCCTTAGGGAGTGATGATGCCGTCGCACACTGCCACTTTCACACCCGATGCCGTCCTGTCCGACGCGCTCCTCGTGCAACGCATCGCCGCTTTGAGCGACAAGGCTGCGCTCGCCGAGCTGGACGGGCGCCACGGCATGACCCTCTACGCCATCGCGTATAGTCTGCTGCTCGAGCGGGAGGCTGCCGACGAGGTAGTGGCGACTGCGTTCCGCGAGGTGTGGCGCAGCGCGGCGTCGTTCGATGCACTGGGGGGCACCGTGCGGCGCTGGGTGGCCGACCTCACCCGCCGCGCCGCGCAGCAGCACCTGCAGGCCCAGCCGATCATTACGGCGGCGGTGCGCGCGGCGGGTCGGGGCAGGGGCCGCGCTGCCGAGCGGCGGGCGCCGGCCACACGCGTGGCGGCACGCGGGCGCCGCTGGGCCGGTGCACTGTTCCAATTCGCGCGCGTCGCGGCAATTCGCGCGCGTCGCGGGCATCCTTGCCATTCCCGCTATACTCCTCGCCTGAGACAGTAGATTCGCGCAGTCCAATCGGTCAGCGTCGGGACGCTGGCCGCTTTTGTTTCATCTGGGGTGACGGTCTCGACCGCCGGCGGTGGCGTATTAAGTTGTTGAGTGACGGCGCGCCCGTAGCTCAGGTGGATAGAGCAGCAGCCTTCTAGCCACTTATGGGGGAGCATGGAAACATGCTTCCGATCGACTGGGTACCGGAGGGGTGTGATGCGCCTCACCAGTTGCGGCATTTCCGCCCCTAGATGCCGCAAGACCGCCCTTGGCGGCTACAGACTCTTTCCTACATTGGGGCCACCCCACGAATCTGGAGGACTGGACATGCGCTGGCCTTGGCCTGTGGTGCTCCTCGCGGCGTGCGTCTCGACAAACGCCGCGGTCATGAACCCCTCTTTGAAGCTTCAGCCCGTCTGCCCCGACGGTGTACAGGTGTTCTCGGATTCCAGTAGGGTGGGCAAGCCTTATACCGAGGTCGCCGTCCTGAACTCAAAGGGCGAAAGCGACATGACCTCGGAGAGCGGGATGATTAAGTCGCAGCGGAAGAAGGCTGCTGAACTAGGTGCAAACGGCGTGATTCTTGGTACGATGAAAGACCCGAGCACCGGGGCTAAGATCGCGAGCAGCCTCTTCGGCACGAGCGCAAACCGAAAAGGCAACGCGATCGCGATCTACATTCCTGGAGACAGCACCCGCGTCGCGGCGGCGTGCAAGACCATGAAGTAGGCTGGCCGGACCCCCAAGTCGGTCGATTCGTCCGTCGAGTGTCGGCCTATATAGGCCGGCCGACACTGACTGACATTCGACCTTTGTCACCTGACCGTCGGCTGACGACGGAGGGCTCGGACGAAGGACCTGCGGAAGCTCGTGGCCGGGGTCGCGGCGGAGGCAGGGCTGACGCAGCACATCACTCCGTACATCACGCGGCACACCTACCGCGCCGCGCGCTTGCAGACGCTCGACGGCGACGCACCCGTGTCGACCTACACGGTGGGGAAGTAGCTAGGGAAAGCGGCGATGCACCGTGCGCCGCGTCTACGGCCATCTGGGCACGGTGCGCCACCGGGGGGCTGTGGTCGAGCACGCGGTCGAGCGGTTGACCGTAAAGGCCGGTAAGCGGATGTTTGCCGTACGTGCGGCAAACATTCAGAGTCGCAGAAATTGCGTAAACTGTTCAGGCGCCCGTAGCTCAGGTGGATAGAGCAGCAGCCTTCTAAGCTGTTGGTCGGAGGTTCGAATCCTCCCGGGCGCACTACCCGCCGGCAACCCTCCGTCCTACCGGTTGCCCCCCCACACGCCCCCCGCCCGCGGCTCCAGCCGGTCGAGCGCGAAGCGCAGCCGGAACAGCGCCGCGTCCAAGTCGCGGCGGTGCTCGTCGTCCAACTGGTGCGAGTCGGCCACGTGCTCGATCAGCTGCAGCGCGTTGCGGATGTGCTCGGCCGCCGACTCTTCGCCGCGGCGCTCCGGTGCGGTACGACGCTGCTCGGCGCGGCGATCGGGGCTCTGGCGCCGGTCCATCCCGGAGCGCCGCTCGACCGTCACCAGCGCCAGCATCTGGCGGCGGTCGCCGTTGCGCCGGTCGGTCCCGCGGCGGCGGTCCGGCGGGGCGCGCCGATCGCTAGGCGAGGACTCTTTGCGGCGGGAGAAGAGCACCCTCGAATCTGCCTCCGCTGCCGGTTTCCGGCCAGCGGGCCCCTCCGCGAGATTCCCCTGGGGCAGTTCTCCATGGGTGACGCGAAGTCGGGGGGGGGCGGGGGGCATCGCACGCGTCACCCACGCAGAGCTTCCTTGCAGGATGATGAGAGAATAGAGGGATGCGCCGGGATGTTCCCACGCTGAAGGGTGGGCTCGGCAATGCACTGTGCTGAAGCACACTACGCTTCAGCGTAATGTCTAGCCGAGCCCATCCTTTAGGATGGGAACTGCGATGCCCGGGTAGCGCTGGCGCCCGCCGGGCCGTATTACTAGCCCACGCCTGGATACTGTGGACACCGTCATCCTCCAGGAGGTGGCCCGTGGGTTCGAACCGCGTCCTTTCACTTCTCTCGGCTGTGTTCGTAACGACCGCGCTCGCCGCCCAGCAGACCGGTACGGTCTCGGGGACCGTCGTGGCGGCCGGATCAGCGGCACCCCTGCCGGGTGCCAGCGTCGTGATCGTCGGGACCGCGCGCACCGTCCTCACCAACGAGAAGGGGCAGTATCACCTGAGCGTGCCGGCCGGGGCCCACACCGTGCGCGCGCGCCTCATCGGCTATGACGCGGCGGAGCAGCGGGTGACGGTCGCGGCGGGACAAACCGTGACCAGTGACTTCAAGCTCACGGCGTCGCCGCTCTCGCTGAACGAGGTGGTCGTCGTCGGCGCGCGCACTTCGCGCACCGCCGTCGAAACACCAGTGCCGGTGGACGTGATCTCGTCGCAGGAGATCGCCGACAACGGCCAGACCGAGGTCAATCAGATCCTCGCCACGCTGGCACCGTCGTTCAACGCCTCGCACCAGACCATCGCGGACGGGTCGGACCACATCAACCCGGCGAGCCTGCGCGGCCTCGGCCCCGACCAGGTACTCGTCCTGGTGAACGGCAAGCGGCGCCACTCGAGCGCGCTGGTGCATGTCAACGGCACCTTCGGTCGGGGCACGGTGGGCGTGGACTTGAATGCGATACCGACGGCGGCCATCGACCGGATCGAGGTGCTGCGGGACGGCGCCGCTGCGCAGTACGGGTCGGACGCCATCGCCGGCGTGATCAACATCGTCCTCAAGCAACAGGCCGAGCACCTCGATCTTACCACCACGGCGGGCACGACAGCCGGTGGCACGAGCGTGTCGGACATCGGGAGCGCGCACGATGGCGACCAGATCAGGACCGAAGTCGATTACGGGTTCAAGGTTGGCGACCGCGGCTTCTTCAACGTCGCCGGCGAGTACCTGGACCGCGGCGCGACGAGCCGGGCCGCCCCGTACTCGGGCAACGACATCTTTCGCGGCGTCACGACCCAGGCGGGCACCGACTCGGCGCTCACCGCCAACGGCCTCACGCGCCAAGACTTCACCATCCGTCTCGGCCAGGCGGCCGCGACGGAAGGGATGGCCTTCTACAACACCGTCGTGCCGCTCGGCGAGAACGCCGAGTTCTACAGTTTCGGCGGTATCTCCCACCGTAACGGCGTGGCGGCCGGCTTCTACCGCTTACCGAGTCAGGAAGCCCGCGTCGTGCCGCAGCTCTATCCGTTCGGCTTCCTCCCCGAGATCCGCACGATGCTCGACGACAACTCGGGCGCCGCCGGCGTGCGCGGCGGGCTCAACGGTTGGGACGTGGACTTCAGCGTCACGCACGGCACCAACGCGCTCCATTACTTCGTGGAGCACTCGGACAACGCGTCGATGGGTACGGCGAGCCCGACGAACTTCGACGCGGGCCGGCTTACGTTCGGCCAGACCGTCGGCAACCTCGACCTGGTGCGGCCGCTGGGCGCGCGGGGCGGGTTTCGGTCGCTCTCGTTCGTGGCGGGGGGGGAGTTCCGCCGCGAGGAATACCGCATCGACGCCGGCGAGGTAGCGTCCTGGCAGCTGGGCAACGGCGGCAGCCGGCCGGGCATCGATTTCGACACGACCTCCGCCGGTAGGCCGAAGGAATCGGGCGCCCAGGTGTTCCCCGGGTTCCAGCCGGCCAACGAGCTCGACCGCAGCCGCAACAGCGTCAGCGTCTACGGCGGTCTCGAGAGCCAGGTGAGCGAGCGCTTCCTAGTGGACGTCGGCGGCCGGCTCGAGAGTTACAGCGACTTCGGCCGCAGGTTCAACTGGAAGGTCGCCTCCCGCCTGGAGGTCGCGCCGCGGATCGCCGTGCGCGGCGCGGCGAGCACCGGGTTCCGCGCGCCGTCCCTCGCCCAGGTGTGGTTCAACAACGTGAGCAATCAGTTCGCCATCGACGCCAGCGGCAACCTGATTCTCAATCGCGTCCTCACGAGCAACAACCAGAGCCGGGTGACGAAGGCGTTTGGCATCCCGGATCTTGGCGAGGAGACATCCGTGAACCTGAGCGCGGGGATCACGGCGCAGCCGCGCTCCAATGTGTCGCTCACGGCGGACTTCTATCGCATCACGATCGACGGTCGCATCGTGCTCACCAGCCAGTTCTCCTCCATCCCCGCGACCGAGCCTAACGCGGCGATCCGCACCCGGATTGCGCAGATCCTCTCGCCGTTCCAGGCTCAGGGCGTAACCACGGCGCAGTTCTTCACCAACTCGGTGGACACGAAAACCGTGGGCGTGGACTTGGTCGCGTCGTACGCCACCGCGCTCGGTGGCGGCACGCTGAACCTGACCGGGTCGGCAACCTTCACCAAGACGGATGTGGAGCGTGTGAACGTGCCCCAGGCCATGGCCGACAGCTTCACGAGCGGCAATCTCGACACCGTCCGCGTGCGCATTCTTAACCCGGAGGATCGGAACCGGCTGGAAGACGCGCTCCCGCGTCAGAAAGGTTCTGTCCAAGCGCGCTGGCTGCGCGGGCGGCTCGGCGCGCTCGGGCGAGCGACGTACTATGGAGCGATCGAGTATCACAACCCGACCGGCCCGGCCAACGACGAGCACTTCGGCGCCAAGACCCTGTTCGACCTGGACGTGGGCTACCAGGTGAGCGCCGGTGTGCGACTCGCCGTGGGCGGGAGCGACATCTTCAACACGCTCCCGGACCAGCAAAAGAAGGCCACGAACATCAGCCTCGGCCGCTTCATCTACAGCCGCCGGGTCACGCAGTTCGGCATCAGCGGTGGGTTCTATTATGCGCGCCTGCAGCTGACCCTGTGACAGCGGACGTCTTGACACCCCACGGCGTGCGTAGCATTTCGTAACAAGGAGGCAGCTTTCCTGATTGTCGCTGGTTCCGTGTGGAGACCCGACAGGAGCATCGCCTATGACACATCTTCCCTGGTATGTCGCGGTCACGCTGAGTCTCGCCGTCATCGCGCGCCCGCTCGGCGCGCAAACTGGCTCGGTGGAGGGGACCGTCACCGCCACTGCGACCAATGAGCCCGTGGTCGGTGCCGAAGTCACCATCGCCGGCACGAACATCGGCGTGCGCACCGGCCCCGACGGCCGCTTCACGTTGGGCAACGTCGCCGCGGGCTTGCGCGAGCTGCGGATTCTCGCCATCGGCTACCGCCTCGCCACGCTGCGGGTGACCATCACCGCCGACCAGGTCACCCGGACCAACGTTCAGCTCACGCCGAGCGTCCTGCAGCTCGATGCCGTCGTGGTGACCGGGACAGCGGGGCTGGCACGCGTCCGCGAGGTCGGCAACTCGATCGCGCAGGTGAACCTGTCGCAGGTAAAGGATCCGCCCGCCAACATGGACCAGCTGCTCCAGGCGCGGGCGCCCGGCCTGAGCGTGATGCAGACGAGCGGGATGGCCGGGGAGGGAGCGCAGATCCGGCTGCGCGGCGCCGTCAGCGTCAGTCAGAGCAATCAACCGATCGTGTACGTCGACGGCATCCGCGTCCGCAGCGAAGGGTATCGGCGCAACCGGCCCCCCTTCGATGACTCCAACGGATTCCGCGGCGCGAACTATCAGGCGAGCCCGCTCAACGACATCAACCCCGCCGACATCGAGCGGATCGAGGTCATCAAGGGCTCAGCGGCGAGCACGCTGTATGGCACCGAGGCCGCGGCCGGCGTCATCCAGATCTTCACTAAGCGCGGCGCCGGCGGAGCACCGCGCTGGTCGTTCGAGACGGGGCAGGGGTTTGCGCAGCTGCGGCCGTTCGGGACGGACTCGGTGCCGTACTTGAACCTCCGCCCCGCGAGCCCCGGCGACTCCGGCGGGCAGTGTCACGTCACCCCCATTGCCGGCTGCTCCTGGATTCGCAACGCCTACCGGCAGCGCTACACCGGCTCCGTGTCGGGTGGCGTGAGCGGGGCGGCTGGATTTCGCTACTTCCTCTCCGGCACGTCGGAGGACAACGACGGCGTGTTGCCGCTCGACAACGAGAAGAAGTTTTCCACGCGGGGCAACTTCACCTTCAACCTGTTCGACAACGTGCGGGTCGACTGGAACACCTCGTACGCCAACACCGACCTGTCGAACACCCCTGCGGGGAACAACGCCCACGGGCTGGTCCTCAACGTGTATCGGCAGGAGCGGAACTATCGCAACTCGGGCGATCCCAGGGTGATCGATTCGCTGCTCAACCAGTCGATCACGTCGGGTATCAAGCGGCTCATCACCGGCGGCACGGTCACCTACACGCCATTGCCGCTGTTCTCCAACCGCTTCACGGTCGGCTACGACCTGGCGCAGCAGGAGAACCGGAACCTGCGACCGTTCGGCTTCGTGGCCGCGCCGCAGGGCATCCTCAACGAAGAGCAGATCCGCTACTCGATCCTCACGGCGGACTACGTCGGCAACCTCGATTACCGGCTCGCCAGCGACCTGGCCTCCACGTTTTCGTTTGGGGGACAGAGCATCACGTCAGAAGAGGTGCGCACCACGGCGTATGGCGAAGGGTTCCCCGGGCCGGGCCTGCCCGTCGTGAGCAACGCCGCGCTGTTCGTTGCGCGCGAGGCCCGCCAACGCGTCGTGAACGCGGGGTTCTTCTTCCAAAACACCTTCAAGCTTCGCGACCGCTACTTCCTCACGGGGGGTGTGCGCTTCGACGGGAACAGCGCTTTCGGGCGTGCCCTCGGGCTGCAGGCGTATCCCAAGGTCAGCGGGTCGTACGTGATCTCGGACGAGCCGTTCTGGCCCGCGAATCTGGGCGAGGTGAAGCTCCGCGGCGCCCTCGGGTGGTCGGGACGAGCTCCGGGGGCGTTCGACGCCGTGCGGAGCTGGACCGCGGTCACCTCGAGCGGTCAGTCGGGCTTCGAACCAGGAAGCGTGGGTGACACGCTCATCGGCCCTGAGCGCACACGCGAGGCGGAGTTGGGCTTCGACGCAGCCTTGTTCCGCAATCGGTTGACCCTCGAAGCTACGTGGTACCACCGCCTCACGAGCGACGCGCTGTACTCAGTGCGGCAGATCCCGTCAGTAGGCTGGCCCGTCTCGCAGCTCGCGAACGTAGGCAGTATGTCGAACACCGGCGTTGAGTTGTCCGTGAACGGGACCCTGGTGAACCAACCCGACTGGGGGCTCGATCTGGGCGGCAGTGTGTACACCAATCACAGCTTGGTGCGTGACCTCGGGCGCACGGCGCTCGGTCCTACCGTACCGTTCGCGGCGGGCGGGGGCTGGGTGGAACCGGGCTTCCCGGCGATGGCTGCGCGTGGGGTCATCATCAATAACCCGAACGACATCGCTGCACCAGACACGGTGTGCCGCTCGTCCTGCACCGCCGACGGGTTCCACATCTTCGGACCGCAGCAGCCTACGCTGATTCTGGGCCAGCAGCTGACGCTGCGCCTGCCCAAGGGCATCACCGTCTCGGCGCGGGCAGAATACCAGGGTGGGGCGTGGATCCAGGACGGCGCTTCCTTCAACGCCCTCTCGCGCTCGGTGCGCTGGCCGACGTGCAGCCGGGCGTACGCGGTGGCGTACACGGGGGTCAACGGAGCGCTTGATCCGACCAAGATCTCGCTCCTCACGGCCCGAGAGCGTAAGGAGTGCATCCCCACGAACACCAACGCGGACACGTTCTGGTTCCCGCAGGACTTCTGGAAGCTACGCGACGTGACGCTAACGATTCCGGTCGGTTGGGCCGTGCGTCGAGCGAGCTCGGCAACGCTCAGCATTACGGCGCAGAATTACCTGAAGTGGATCAACCGGGAGCTGCGGCTGTTCGATCCCGAGATGGTGGGCCGCGACGCGCTGGGCTCGCAGAACCGGGACATCGCCGAGCACATCCCGCCGCCAGCCGTCGTCACCGTCAACCTCCGCGTCACGTTTTGAGAGAGGAGCGAGCCATGCGCATCCACCACGACTCGACGATCCTCCTCGTCGCCGGAGCGCTGCTCGGCGCGCTCGCGTGCGACACCTCCATCACGAACCCAGGGCTCACCCCCGACGAGGACCTCGACAATCCTGCGGCCTGGCCCGCCATCGTCGTCGGCGCGCGCCGCGCGTTGTCCGACGCAATCGGCTCGAGCGCTGGACCGGTCAGCCAATTGCTCTACTGGGGTGCTGCAGTGACTTACGAGATCAACCCCGCCGGTTCCACAGGCAGCTATGGCATTCCGACCGACGTCCAGGCGGGGCTGCCCACCGACGCGACGATGAACGGCGATTGGACGCAATCGAACGTGGCCCGGTACAGCGCTGAAGCCGCGGTGGCCCGGTTCCGGCGCGTCATGCCCGACACGCTGTTCCCGAAGTCGCCGCTGGTGGGGCAGGCGTACCTCTACGCCGGATTCGCAAACCGGTTGCTCGGCGAGAATTTCTGCCAGTCGGTAATTCCGGTGGTGATCCCCGACAACGTGCACTACGTGCTGGCACCGGGGAGCCTCGGTTCCCACACGCTCTACTTTCTGCGTGCCGACACCGCGTTCAGCAACGCCATCGCTGTCTTCACCGCGACGGGTAATACGGACGCGCAGACGACGAGCTTTATCCTCGCTGCGCACGCAGGGCGGGCCTCGGTGCGCACCGACCTCGCCACCTACGGCCTCGCGACCTGGGCGGACGCCGTCGCCGAGGCGGTGTTGGTCCCAAGCACCTACAAGTTCGAGGTCCCCTACTCCTCCGCCTCACCTGATCAGTACAACTATCTCTACTGGGCACGAGCGGACCAATCGTTCCGTGCGCACACGCAGTGGGGCACGTTTTACGAGGGCTACTATCGTACGACGCGAGACCCGCGCGTGCGCTGGGACACTACGGCGGGCACGATGAAACCCTTCGGTGACGCCGCGGTGGCGAAGTTCGGCGGCCGCGTGCCGTTCTGGCCGGAGGCCAAGTACACGAGCACCTCGGACCCGGTACGGCTCTCGAGCGGCTGGGAGATGCGGCTCATCGAGGCCGAGGCGGCGCTCGTGGCGGGCGACCTCGCCAAGGCGCAGAGTAACATCAATGCACGGCGCAGGGCGCTCCGCGCCGATACGACCCTGGCAAAGACCCTCGACACGGTGGTGGTCGCGACTCTCGTCGATGGCTGGGCCGCACTGAAGCGGGAACGCGCCCTCGAGCTATGGCTCGAAGGGCGCCGACTCGGCGACCTGCGCCGTTGGATCGAGAACAATGTGCCCGGCGGCTCTGACGACGGAACGTATCGCGCGTCGACGACCGATATTCTCCACACGACGCCGCTCGAGACCATGACAACACCCGTGGCCCGCGCGCTGTGCTTCCCCGTGGGCCGGAACGAACGCGAGACGAACCCGAACGTGCCGTGACGCGGACACTCGCTCGCTGTGTGGCGCTCACCGCGTCCCTCGGCTGCTACACGTACGTGCCGGCGACTCTCGACGTGGTGCCCGTCGGCGCGAGAGTGCGCGCACTCATCTCCACCGAGGCAGAGCTCAGGTTGCGCGACTCGCTGGGGCTCGACCTCCGGGCGCTGAACGGCACGCTGGTGGAGCGGGACGACGCGCGCCTACTCTTCGAGGTGCACACCGCGTCCGGGTCTTCTACCTTCGGGGGGCAGCCCCTGTACCAGCGGATCGCCCTCCCCCCGGCGGACGTGCTGCGCGTGGACGTGCGGCGGGTGAATCGGTTCCGCACGGGGGTGCTCGTCGCCGGGCTCGCCGGGGCCGCGGTTCTGATCGTGGCGGGCGCGATCGGCGTGCTCCGGCCCGGCACGCCCGACCAGGGCGGGGGTGGGCCCCCTGAGTTGCGACGGCCGTGGTAACGGCTTGCGCCGAGGCAGCGGTTGCGATCGGGCTGCCAGTCACCGTCCCAACGACAGCACCCACGCCTCCGGGTGCAGCGCGGTGAAGTAGTAAATGAGCAGCGCCGCGCCCGCCAGCGTGACGTTCTTCATGAAGTGGGCCATCTGATTCGCTGCCATCATCGGATCCTGCACACCCCAGAAGCGGTGCATCAGAAACGCCGTCGGGATCAGGAACAAGACCAACAGCAGCGCACCGGCCTGCGGCGCCACGCCGAGCAGGATGCTCAAGCCGCCGGCGAGAATCATCAGGCCGCTGAGCGCGACTGCGAGCTTCGGCGCCGGGAGCTTCTGGCTCGCCGCGTACTGACTCATCGGCGTGAGCTTCGTGAGGTGGGCGATGCCGGAGTTGATGAACATCGCCGCGAATAGGATGCGCCCGATCAGGAAGACGGCTTCCATGACGTAACCCTCCGTTCGATAGGTTGGTCGCCTGCAGCCAGCTGCTGCTCCCCTCCCGGTTCCGATCTACATCGCAAAGATTATTGCGTCATGCGCCGCGCCTATCATGGTGGACGGGCCGACCGTCGGACAGTGGGACGGACGCTGATCGGGATGGTGTTCCTGTTCGTCGGTGCGCCCGTCCGCCCGTCCGACGGCCAATCGCCCCGCGCCGCCAACCCGGAGCGCCCCACCGTGGCGACGCATGCCTACGCGGTCGCGCCCGGCTACTGGGAGCTCGAGCAGGGCTTCCGCGTCTATGGCTTCGGCCGCCTGTCCGAAGGGAGAGCGTGGGATTTCAACCTCAAGATCGGCCTGCGCAATCATGTCCAGCTGGGCATCGCGGGAACGGGCCTCGCGTGGACCGAGGGCGTATCGGGAATCGGCGATCTGGGCCTCGCCCTGAAGTTACGGACGGGCGTCGGCGAAAGCGCAGCGCTCGCCGTAGTGCCCGGCGCGACGTTCCCGACAGGGAACCAGTCGCTCAGCCTCGGCGCCGGGCGCGTGCTCGGCAGCCTGGTGGCGATCTGGAGCGAGGACATCAACACGGTTTTCCACACGGATATCAACGTGGGGCCGGTAGGAATCGGCGCTGGCGAGCCGGTGTTGTTCACATCGATCGGGCTGAGCGCGGCGCTGGGGCGCTGGGGGCTGGCGGGAGAGTCTTTCCAGTTCACGAGCGGCGGTGTCGGGCCGGCCCAGCACGGGCTGCTTGGCGCGGTGCTGGTGACGCTCGCCGAGTGGATCGTGGTGGACGCCGGCGGCGTGTGGGCGCGGACCCGGGAAACGCCCGACCAGCTGTTCGTGGGCGTGACCGCCAACCTGGGGCGTATCTTCAAGTAGCAGCACCCCTTGACTCGGTTCAGGCCGTCGGGTTAGCATTCCTTTCTGCGCCCGAAGTTTTTCGTGCGGCGCGGTGCTCTTTGAGAACTGATGGTCGAGCGTGTGGAGTGCGGCCCCGATACGAGCGATCACGTGGTCAGACGCGTGACGCCATGGGGTTTCAACTCTGACGTGATTCGGACGACAACACGAACAACAGTCGTTCGGTTTCGAGCTGTTCGAATTCTCTTTCATTGGAGAGTTTGATCCTGGCTCAGGACGAACGCTGGCGGCGTGCCTAACACATGCAAGTCGCACGGGATTGGGGGCAACTCCAGTTCAGTGGCAGACGGGTGCGTAACACGTGAGGAACCTGACCGACGGTGGGGGATAGCCGGCCCAACGGCCGGGTAATACCGCATATCCTCATTCGGGGGCATCCCTGGGTGAGGAAAGCAGCCGCAAGGTTGCGCCGGCGGGGGGCCTCGCGGCCTATCAGCTTGTTGGCGGGGTAATGGCCCACCAAGGCGACGACGGGTAGCTGGTCTGAGAGGATGGCCAGCCACATTGGGACTGAGACACGGCCCAGACTCCTACGGGAGGCAGCAGTGGGGAATATTGCG
>WNEP01001387.1_pt1 | contig 12356 bp, 14 predicted proteins | sample 5399961 | NCBI WGS metagenome assembly WNEP01 (sample SAMN13153329, study PRJNA577476) | soil metagenome | isolation source: 20 cm grassland meadow soil pre-rain plot 5 | place: USA:California | collected 2015-09-08 | reverse complement strand
GGGCAGATAGACGTCGCGAAGGGCGGACAAAGGGTGAAGGAATAAAATGAGCACGCAGAGCCGGGCCATCGTACTTATTGCTGTCGCCGCGCTGGCGACCTACGTTCTGCGGCCGGCTGCTAATCTAAAGGCCGCGGAAAAGTCAGAACACCTTGTCGCTCAAGCGCCGGCCGGCGGACCCACGATGACTCCCGGAAAGAAGGGACTTGACCTAATCACGGAGCCAAATCCCCCCGTTCAGCCGCCGGGCACCAAGATGTACGACGCCATTATCAAAGCGGGCATCGCCCAAAGCCAACATGGCCGCCGTGCCCGTGGCCGGCTCATACTCGATGTGATAACGGCCGACATCGTAAGACTATCCGTTCCATTAGGGGAGCCGGCCGCGGAGCTTTCAGGAGGAATCACGTACTCACTCAACCCAGGACAGCAGATATATATCCAAGCACGTAGGCCGCTACCTGAGGAAGTATTTATTTCGGTCAATGGGCAAAAGACCGACACGATCGTCTTCAACACGAAGTAGGATGAGTGGTGTTGCGCGCCTTGAGACGTGAGAACGTGGCGCGGTCGGTGGCGGTGGAGACGATCGGCAACCGGTATTGGATCGTCGGCGAGATCGAGGCGGCGGGGGAAGCGCCAGGAAATCCTGCCTCGCAAGTAATCGAATTTTTGGTGGCGGTGGGAGGAATTGAACCTCCGACACGGGGCTTATGAGACCCCTGCTCTGCCGCTGAGCTACACCGCCGGGCCGACGGCTCCGTCCCGACCGGATTTTACCCCAGGGGGGTCGTGCGCGCTGCGCGGCCCGATTCGGTCTTGACACCGAGGATGTTTGTTATAATCCCGCCGAGCAAACCACCCGGAGGAACCCTCACATGCAGTTCCGGACACACCCGTGGCATGAGCTCGCGGAGCTCCGTCAACCCACCGACGACGAAGAGGATGACGAAGACGAAGATGAGGAGGAGTTCGACGACGACTTCGATGACGACGAGCTCGACGAGGAGGATGTGGCCGACGACGACGTAGAGGAAGCCGACGAGCTCGACGACGACGAGGCCCTCGACGACGAAGAAGAGGAGGCGGACCTTCTAGACGAAAAGGACGAAGCAGACGACGAGGACGACGGAACAGGTAGTGCCCACAACTAGGAGGCGGTGAAATGGCGCTCTTCAGTGGGGAAGGCTTTCTCTTTCTGCTGCGCTGGCTTCATTTCCTCGCCGGCATCACCTGGATCGGCCTGCTGTACTACTTCAACTTCGTCCAGACGCCGTTCTTTGCGACGGCCGACGCCCCCGTCCGAACCGGCATGATCGCCGGGAGTCTCGTCGGGCGGGCGCTCTGGTGGTTCCGGTGGGGCGCGATGGTCACCTTCATCACCGGCTGGCTCTACATCCTCCACATGATGTTCCACGGATACGGCGGCGTGCGCGAGTTCTTCGCGAGCGCGTACGGCTGGAAGATCTTCTTCGGCGGCATGCTCGGCAGCGTCATGTGGGCGAACGTCTGGTTCGTGATCTGGCCCGCGCAGAAAGTTGTGATCGAGTCTGCGACCAAGGTGTCGAAGGGCGGCCAGGCAATCCCGGAGGCCGCGGCCCGTGGCCAGCGGTCCGGCTTCGCCTCGCGGACGAACACGCTCCTCTCGATCCCGATGCTGTTCTTCATGGGCTCGGCCTCTCACCTGTCCATGGCGGACCCGACCGGTCGGGGCGTGAAGATCGGCGCCCTCATCCTTCTCGCCATCGTGATCGCCGCCGCCGAGGTCAACGCGCTGAAGGGCACGACGGGGCCCGGCAAGAAGATGCTGGCCACGCTCAACGGAACGTTCTGGGGCGGCTTCATCCTCACGGCGATTATGTACTTCGTCCTCGCGGGGCTGATGCGCTGAGCACCCCGCTGCGCTCGAACCACGACGGCCCGGCGCCTCGCGCCGGGCCGTTTCTATTTGAGGAAGTCCGCGAGCGCGGCGATGTCGGGCGCGATCTGCGGCTGGGGCGGCATGATCGTGGTGGGTCGCTTGGGCTTATAGCCCGGAGGGTACGTGCCCTTGAGCAGCTTGGCCTCGAGCAACTCCCGCGAGGCGCCCTTCACCGCAGGGCCGACCGGGCCGGGTTTCGACGGGTCTATCGCGTGACACGCGACGCACTGGGCCAGGTAGACCTGGCGCCCGCGCGCGGCGCCGGGCGACAGGCGTTCCTGCCCGCACCCCGCGACACTACCGAGCGCGACCGTCAGCAGACTGGAGCCGAACAGCACCTTTCTCAGGCCACCCACGGTGATCCCGTTCACGCGAACCCCGCTTACAACAGATCTTTCAGCAGGGCGCGCTTCGTCGCGTCGGAGAGCACCGTCCGTGCGCGCTCGTTGGGATGCTCGACGACCAGGGCCACCTCGGCCTCGCGGAAGGTTTTTCCGGCCTCGGCCGGGAGCCTGAAGCGCACGAAGTGGACGGCGGAGAGCTTGCCGCGCTCCTCGTCGGAGTGGCCGCTCTCGAAGTCGCCCACGACGACGTGCGGCCCGATCGTCATCCTGACGTAGTCGCGCGTGTCAATGCCGAGGAGCTTGTCCAGGACGGGCTTGATCTGCGGCGTCTCGCTGATCTCGATGAGCATCGTCGCCGCGAGCTCGCCCGGCCCGGGCAGGAGCGTGTTGTAGACCTCGACCTCCTCCGCGATCCTCGCCGCGTCCACGAGCCGCTCAGCGCGGACCATCTCCTGGATCTGGAACCACACGGTCTCCCGGTTCTCGAAGACGAACGTGAGATAGCGGCCCACGGAGACGCGACGGTGCCTCTTGAGCTCGATGATCTCGCGGCGCCGCACGTCGCGGACCTTCTCGTAGTCGACGAGGTTCAGGATCTCAGACGTCTCGAGCTGCCTCACGGATCACTCCTCGAGACCGTACGCCGAGGCGAGAACCCGGATCGGATGCTTCGCTTGCCGGCCCGTCCCCTGCTCGATCTGGAGGGCGGCGAGCGGGCAGTCGGTCGCGGTCACGGGCGCGTCGGCGCGCGTGATCGCGTCGAACAGCGGCTTCGCCAGCTTCAGGGAGAGCTCGTGGTACTGCGCCTTGAACCCCCAGGTCCCGTCCACCGCCGAGCACTTCTCCACCACGTCGACCTGGGCGCCCGGGATCAAGCGAAGCACGTCCGCGGACTTGTTCCCGATGTTCTGGGCGCGGAGGTGGCACGGCACGTGGTAGGTCACGGCGCCGACCGGCTGCGTGAAGCGCGTGTCGAGCCCTCCCTCGGCGTGGAGCTCGGCGAGATACTCGAAGAGGTCGCGCGTGTTCCGGGCGACGAGCTTGGCGTCGTCTCCACCGTCGAGCCACGGGTACTCCTGCTTGAGCATGTAGCTGCACGTGGGACCGGGCACGACGATCGTCCGCCCTTCACGCACCGCCGCCGCGAGACTCCGTACGTTGTCCCGGATGAGGGCCTTGGCCTGGTCCACGGCGCCGCCGTCGAGGTAGGGCATCCCGCAGCAGCGCTGCGTCGGCACGCTCACGTCCACGCGGTTCCGCTCGAGCACGCGCACCGCCGCGCGCCCCGTCGCTGGCTCGTGGTATTCCACCGTGCACGTATGAAACAGCGCGACTTTATAAGTGGCGGGCACCCGGGCTGTCGCCACGCCCGCCGCGCTCGCGCGATCCGCGGTCATGTCGTTCCGAGCGGAGGCGCCCACCCCGGCAGCCCCGCGCCGCGGACGTGTCTTGAACCAGGCGCTGAAGGTCTGCCGAGAGAACTTCGGCAGGTTGCGGTCCCTGTGGATGCCGACGACGGCCTGCATGAACGCCCGGTGGACCGCCAGCTCGTTCATCCAGTTCGCGAGCGGCGCCGCGAGGCGTCCGAGCTTGCCGACGAGCTCCGTGTTGCCGAGCATCCGGTCTTGAAAGCTCACGCCGTTGGCGCGTGCGTCCGTCGCCCGCGCCCGCAGCATCAGCCGCGGGAAGTCGACCTCCCACCGATGCGGCGGTGTGTACGGGCAGTGGTTGAAGCAGAGCTTGCACTGGTAGCAGAGGTCCACGACTTCCTTGACGTCGCACGCCGGCAGCTTCTCGACGTCGCCGTCGACGGCGTCCACGTCCAGCCGGTCGAAGAGCACCTTGAACGACGGGCAGAGCGGCAGGCAGCGGCGGCAGCCGCTGCAGATGTCGTAGACGCGCCGGAGCTCCTTGTCGACCGCGCCGCGATCCCAGAACTCCGGCGATTCGAGGTCGAGTGTGCCCATGCTGCTGGCGCTGGTGATCAGGCTACACGGCGAACGGCGGGGAGGGGTCGGGGGACCCTGCGAGACCCGTGTCGTCAGGGTTGCCTGAGCCGCCGACCGGCGCACGGTCGCGCGCGGTGAAGCTAGCGTGGTCGAGCAGGGTTCCCCGACCCTTCCCCCCGGACCGCCGTGTGAGCTAGATCGCCTCCGCGGGCTCCTTGCCCGCGATCTGCTTGAGGCCTTTGGTGAACCGGCCCGCGTGCGACTTCTCCGCCTTGGCGAGCGTCTCGAACCACTCGGCGAGCTCGGCGAAGCCCTCGTCGCGCGCGGTCTTGGCCATGCCAGGGTACATCTGCGTGTACTCGTACGTCTCGCCGGCGACCGCGGACTTGAGGTTCTTCTCCGTCTTGCCGATCGGCTCGTCCGTCACGGGATCACCGACCTCTTTGAGGAAATCCAGGTGGCCGAACGCGTGACCGGTCTCGGCGTCCGCCGTGTCCTTGAAGAGGCCCGCCATGTCGGGGAACCCCTCGATATCGGCGACGCGCGCGAAGTAGAGGTAGCGCCGGTTCGCCTGCGACTCGCCGGCAAAGGCGTCTTTAAGGTTCGTGTGGCTCCTGGTGCCCTTGAGGCTCTTGCCTGCCATGACTCAGCTCCTCCTTTGCCCCTTGACGGGGGATCGACCGCCCTGTCGGCGGCACGCGCCGCAGCGACCGTAGAACTCGACGCGGTGATTCAATACCTCGAAGCCGGAGCGCACCGCGATGCGGGCCCGCACTCCCCGGGTGGCGCGCGTCGGCACGTCGTAGATGCGGCCGCAGGCGACGCATGTGAAGTGGTCGTGCGGCGCCGTGTTGCCGTCGAAGCGCACGCCGGACGGATCCGCACGCTCCGCCAGAAACCCCTCGGCGGCGAGCCGCCGGAGGTTCCGGTAGACCGTCGCCAGGCTCACGCGCGGCAGCCGCCGTCGCACGCGCCGGTAGACGAACGCCGCCGTCGGGTGCGCGTCGGTGGCGTGGACGACCTCGAGGATGATCCGGCGCTGCCGCGTGAGCCGGAGGCCCCAGGCGCGGAGCGTGGCGTCGACTGCGGGCGCACTGGTATTTTTAGTAATCATTATCAACAACAAAGCGGAGTGTACCCGGCGCGCGCGCGGCTGTCAACTCCGGCCCGGCGCGCTGGCGCGTTTCGTCCGCTTCCGCTAGACTACCCACCTCAGGAGGACCGCTCGAATGGCCCAACCCTCTGGGCTCCGGATCCGCGGAGCCCGGCAGAACAACCTCAAGAACATCTCGCTCGAGATCCCGCACGACCGGCTCACGGTCGTCACCGGCGTGTCCGGCTCCGGGAAGTCCTCGCTCGCCTTCGACACGCTCTTCGCCGAGGGGCAGTGGCGTTACATCGAGTCGCTGTCCACGTACGCCCGTATGTTCCTCGATCGGGTGGACCGCCCCGACGTCGACCGGATCGAGCAGATCCGGCCCGCGGTCGCTCTCGAGCAGAAGAATCCGGTGCGGACGGCGCGCTCGACGGTCTCCACCGCCACCGAGGTCTACGATTATCTGCGGCTGCTCTACGCGAAGATCGGGCGCGTCCACTGCCCCGCGTGCGGTGCGGCCGCGACCTCGCACTCGCCCGAGACGATCGTCAGCTCGCTCCTCAGCGAGCATCCCGGCGCGCGCGCTCACATCACGTTCCGGCTCGCGGTGCCCGGGGCGCTGCCGCCGGCCGAGCTGTGGACGAGCCTGAACCGGCGCGGCTTCGCGCGCGTGCGCGTGAACGGCACGCTCCACGACCTGGCATCGCCGCCGCCCGTGGACCTCGCGGAGCACCGGTCGATCTCGGTGGTCCTGGACCGCGTCGTGCTCGAGTCCCCGCACCGCGCACGGATCGCCGAGTCGGTCGAGGCGGCGCTGCGGGAGGGTGGGGGGCAGGTCGACGTCGAGGTGCTCGACGGGCCCATGCGCGTCTTCGCCGAGGATTTCCGCTGCAGCGGCTGCGGGCAGGCACTCGAGCGGCCGCAGCCGCTCCTCTTCTCGTTCAACCACCCGCTCGGCGCCTGCCCCGAGTGCAAGGGCTTCGGCAACATTTTGCGGTACGACGAGGCACGCGTCGTCCCCGATCGGAGCAAGAGCCTGGCCGACGGCGCCGTCGAGCCCTGGACGCATCCCTCGGGCAAGTGGTATCAGCGCGAGCTGCTGAAGGCCGCGCGCCGGCACAAGCTGGACACCGATGCGCCCTGGGAGCAGCTTCCCGACACGGCGCGCGCGCTCGTCTACGCGGGCGACGGCAGCTTCCCCGGCATCACGGGCTTCTTCGAGGAGGTCGAGTCGTACCGCTACAAGCTCCACGTCCGCGTCTTCCTCTCGCGCTACCGGAGCCAGTCGCGGTGCGCGACGTGCCGGGGCGCGCGGCTCAAGCCCGCCGCCCTCGCCGTCCGGGTCGCCGGCCTCACGATCGCCGAGTTCGCCGCGCTCACGGTCGAGGCGGCGGTTCGCCTGCTCGGGGACCTCACGCTCACGGCCTGGGAGGCGGTCGTCGCCCGCGAGATCCTGCGCCAGCTCAACGCCAAGCTCGGGTTCCTGCGGCGGGTCGGGCTCGGCTACCTCACCCTCTCGCGTCAGACGCGCACCCTGTCGGGGGGAGAAGCCCAGCGAATCAATCTGGCCAATCAGCTCGGCTCACAGCTCGTCGGCACACTCTACGTGCTCGACGAACCGTCGATCGGCCTCCACCCGCGCGACACGATGCGCCTCGTGGAGCTGTGTCGCGAGCTCGCCCGGGCGGGCAACACCGTCGTCGTCGTCGAGCACGACCGCGAGTTCATCGCCGCCGCGGATCACGTCGTCGAGCTCGGACCGGGCTCGGGCGAGCGGGGCGGCGAGATCGTCTTCGCCGGCTCGCAGGCGGAGTTCCAGAAGGCGACGCGCTCGCTGACCGCGCGCTACGTCACCGGACGCGAGGTGATCCCCCTCCCGCCCTTCCGCCGCGCTGGCCGGCGCCACCTCGTCCTCGTGGGCGCGCGCGAGCACAACCTCAAGGACGTGACGGTCCGGATCCCGCTCCACACGCTGACGGTCGTCAGCGGCGTGTCGGGCTCCGGCAAGTCCACGCTCGTTCACGACACGCTCTACCGCGCCGTCGCGCGCGCGTTCAAGACCGAGTTCACACCGCCCGGCGCTTACGACGGTCTCACCGGCCTCGAGTACCTGAAGGGTGTTCGCCTGATCGACCAGGCGCCGATCGGCCGCACGCCGCGCTCGAACCCCGTGACCTACGTCAAGGCGTTCGACGAGATCCGGAAGTTGTACGCCGCCCTCCCCCGCGCCCGGGCGCTGGGCCTCGGCGCCGGCGCGTTCTCGTTCAACGTCCCGGGCGGGCGGTGCGAGTCGTGCCAGGGCGACGGTTTCCAGAAGCTCGAGATGTACTTCTTCGAGGACGTGTACGTGAAATGCGAGGAGTGCGAAGGGCGGCGCTACCGGCCCGACGTCCTCGCCGTGAAGCACCGAGGGCGCTCCATCGGCGACGTGCTCTCCATGACGGTGGACGACGCCGTCGAGTTCTTCGCCGCCCAGGCGGGGCTCGCGCGGCGGCTCCGCGTGCTCCAGGACGTCGGCCTCGGCTACCTGCGTCTGGGCCAGCCCGCGACGACGCTTTCGGGGGGCGAGGCGCAGCGGCTCAAGATCGCCGCCGAGCTCGGCGCGCGCGCGGCGAGCGACATGCTCTACATCATGGACGAACCGACGACGGGGCTCCACCTCGACGACGTCAAGAAGCTCCTCGGCGTGCTCAATCGCCTCGTGGATGCTGGCAACACGATCCTCGTCGTCGAACACCACCTCGACGTCATCAAGTCGGCGGACTACGTCATCGACCTCGGGCCGGAGGGCGGTGACGAGGGTGGCGAGACCGTCGCCGAGGGGACGCCGGAGGCGGTGGCCCAGACGCCCGGCTCGTACACCGGCAAGTTCCTCGCGGAGGTCCTCCCGAAGCTCAACGGCAAGAATCGCTAGACTTGAAAGTTTTCTACGGCTGGATCGTCGTCGCGGGCGCGTTCCTCGTCCTCTTCGTCGCCTACGGTGCCCAGTACTCGTTTGGCGTCTTCTTCAGCGCCTTCCTCCAGGAGTTCGGCTGGAGCCGCGCGAGCCTCTCCGGCGCGTTCTCCGTCTACGCCTTCGCCTACTGCGTCTTCGGCTTTCCGGCCGGGCGACTCACCGACCTCTGGGGCCCGCGCGTCGTGATCGCCGCCGGTGGGATCTTCCTCGGCGCGGCGCTCACCGGCATGTCGCTCGTCACCCAGCTCTGGCAGCCGTACCTGCTCTACGGTCTCGTGGCGGCGCTCGGCATGTCCACCGCGTACGTGCCGTGCAACACGACGGTCGTGAAATGGTTCGTCGCGCGGCGCGGCCTCGCGGTCGGCCTCGCGTCGAGCGGCGCGAGCGTCGGGACCGTCGTGCTGCCACCCGTGGCCCAGCTCCTGGTGACGACGGTCGGCTGGCGGACGGCGTACGTCATCTTCGGCGTCGGGATCTTCGTCCTCCTGAACCTGGTGGCTCAGGTGATGCGACGCGACCCCGAGAGCCTCGGCCTTCACCCCGACGGGGCGAGCCGCCCCCTCGCCGTTGCGGTCGGCGCCCAGGCGGGCGCCGGGACCTTGGCCCGCGTGATCCGGACGCGCGCCTTTTGGATGCTCGGCGCCACGTTCAGCGCGGCGTGGATTCCCGTCTTCATCCCGTTCGTTCACATCGTGCCGTTCACGCGTGATCTCGGCCACTCACCCCTGACCGGCGCCTGGGCCGTCTCGACGCTCGGCATCGGCGCCGTCGCCGGCCGCCTCGTCATGGGCGCGGTCTCGGACCGGATCGGGCGCAAGCCCGCCGTCGGGGTCGCGATGGCGCTCCAGGCCGTCGGCTTCCTCGGCTTCCTCCTCGCCGATCGCGGCCTCCCCCTGCTCTTCGGCAGCGCGCTCGTCTTCGGCTACTCGTACGGCGCGGTCTCCACGCTCTTCGCCGCGATCGTCGGCGACTTCTTCGGCCGCAGCCAGGCGGGCGAGCTCGTCGGGTTCCTCTTCGCGCTGGCCGGGGTGATGGCAGGGTGGGGACCGCTCGTCGCGGGCGCGATCTACGACGCGACCGGGAGCTACGACCTCACGTGGATGCTCTCGGCGCTCCTGAACGTCGGCGCGATCGTCCTCCTCGTGCGCTCGGAGCCGCCGAGCGGAGCGCGGGCCTGCTAGAATCGCGCGGGATGGCGCGCTGGCTCGACAAGGAGACGCGATGAAGACCCTTCGGGACCAGTACTGCGTCGTCGGGGTGGGCGAGACGGAGTACTCGCGCGCCTCCGGGCGCACGACACGCGCGATGGCCGTCGAGGCGATCCGCCGGGCGATCCTCGACGCCGGCCTCACGGCTCGCGACGTGGACGGCATGCTGGACTACCAGGGGGGCGACTCGACGCTCGCGAACCACGTGGCACCCGATCTCGGCATCCGCCTGAACTTCTACATGGACGTGATGGGCGGCGGCTCGTCGACCGAGGCGCTCATCGGTCTGGCGATGGGCGCGATCGAGGCCGGCATGTGCAACACCGTCGCCATCTACCGCTCGATGAACGGCTACTCCGAGTTCCGCATCGGCGGCACCGGGGCGCGCGCCGCGCAGCCCGTCCGCGGGCTCGACCTCGCCCAGGTGCCCTTCGGGATGCGGAGCGCGGGCCAGAACTTCGCGCTGACCTTCATGCGCCACATGTACGAGTACGGCACGACCTCCGCGCAGGTCGCCCGCGTGAAGGTGGCCCACTCGAGGCACGCGTCGCAGAACCCGAAGGCGCTCCTCAAGGAGCGCGTGACGGTCGAGGACGTCGTCGGCTCGCGCTGGATCGTGAAGCCCCTCCACCTCCTCGACTGCTGCCTCGAGACCGACAACGCGACCTGCCTCATCGTGACCTCGGCCGAGCGCGCGCGCGACCTCACGCGTCGGCCCGTCTACATCATGGGCGTCGCCGGGCGCGTGTCGAAGCCGCGCCTCGACTTCCACTGGGCGCACGGCCCCATCACCCGCGTCGCCGGCTACTACGCCAAGGACATCGTCTTCGGCCAGGCCGGCATCGGTCCCGAGGACGTGGACGTCACCGGCTCCTACGACGCGTTCACGTTCACGACGCTGCTGCAGCTCGAGGAGTACGGCTTCTGCAAGAAGGGCGAGGGCGGTCAGTACGTCTCGAGCGGGATCATCGAGCTCGGCGGCGGGCGCCCCAACAACACCTCGGGCGGCCACCTGTGCGAGGGCTACACGCACGGCATGTCCATGGTGATCGAGAACGTCCGCCAGCTCCGCGGGACGGTCGACGACTACTGCCCGCGCGCCGCCGAGGGCGTCCACACCTACGACTACTCCCCCGGCCGGTGCCGTCAGGTCAAGGACGCCGAGATCACGATGAACCTCGGCTGGGCGGTGCCGCCGACGGGCAGCGCCCTCATCCTTCGGCGATAAGGAGCCCCCATGCCCCAGCCTGTCCAGTACCGCGGCATGACGCTCATCGTCCCCGACAACGACAGCGAGTGGACGGAGTTCTACGCCCACGCGCGCGCCCACCGCCTCGTCGTCCGCAAGTGCACCGCCTGCGGCCTCATGCGCTACCCGCCCACGCACGCCTGTCCCTGGTGCATGGAGCTCGAGTGGACCTGGCAGGAGCTCTCCGCGCGCGGAACGATCTACTCCTACGAGATCGTCCATCACGCCATCCAGCCCGGCTTCAGAGAGCTCACGCCCTATCCCGTCGTCCTCGTCGAGCTGGACGAGCAGCGCGGCCAGCCGACGCCCGACGAGGCGCTCCGGATCATCGGCAACCTCGTGAAGCCCGACCTGACGCCCGAAGCGGAGGCGAACGTCGCGATCGGCCGGCGCGTGCGCGTCATCTTCCAGGACCTCGCCGACCACATGGCGCTGCCCCAGTTCACGCTGGCCGACGAGCCCGCACCGGCGCGCGTGTGGAGGCTCCCCGAGTGAAGTTCGGCATCGGGCTCTCGGTCCAGCATCTGCCGGACGATCCACAGGCCGCCCGGTTCCGCGAGCACGTCGAGCAGGTGCGGCTCGCGCGCGCCGTGGGGTTCACCTCCATCTGGGCGAGCCAGCACTATCTCTCCGACCCGTTCACCTACTTCCAGCCGATCCCGACGCTCGCCCGGGTCGCCGCCGACGCCGAGGGCATGACGCTCGGGACGGGGTGCCTGCTCCTGCCCCTCCACCACCCCGTCGAGGTCGCCGAGCAGCTCGCGACGCTCGACGTGATCACCGGGGGCCGCTTCGTCTTCGGCGTCGGCCTCGGCTATCGGGACGTCGAGAACGAGGCGATGGGGCAGGACCCGAAGGAGCGCGTCGGGCGGCTCGTCGAAGGGCTCGAGGTGATCGAGCGTCTCTGGAGCGGCGAGCCCGTCACCTACCACGGCACGCACTTCCGCCTGCGCGACGTGCGCATCTCGATGCGTCCGCTCCAGCACCCGCGCCCGCCCGTCTGGCTCGCGGCGAACAGCGACGGCGGCGTCCGGCGCGCCGCCCGGCTCGGCGACGCCTGGCTGCTGAATCCCCACGCCACGCTTCCGACGCTCGAGCGTCAGCAGGTACTCTTCCGGAGCACGCGCCGCGAGCTCGGCCGTCCCGCGGCGACCGAGACGCCGCTGATCAAGGAGTGCTACGTGGCGCCCGACTCGTCCGCGGCGTTCGCGGAAGCCGCGGCGTTCCTCGACGCGAAGTACCGCGCGTACCGGCGCTGGGAGCAGGACAAGGCGCTGCCCGCCGGGGAGAGCTTCGCGGGGAGCTTCGAGGAGCTGGCGCGCGACCGGTTCGTCCTCGGCGACCCCGTGAGGGTCGCCGAGGAGATCGCGCGCTACCGCGAGCGGCTCGGTGTGACGACCATGATCTTCCGGCTCCAGTGGCCGGGCATGGACAACGAGAAGGTCCTTCGCTCGATCCGACTCCTCGGCACGAAGGTGCTTCCGAAGTTCGCCCTACAGCGGTGACCGGCCGACCTTTTCGATGTCCTGCTGATACTTGAGCAGGAGCGAGAGCGTCTTCCGTGTCACCTCGGAGTCGATCCGCTCCACGCCCAGGAGCAACAGCGTGCGCGCCCAATCCAGCGTCTCGGACA
>WNEP01001984.1_pt1 | contig 12363 bp, 12 predicted proteins | sample 5399961 | NCBI WGS metagenome assembly WNEP01 (sample SAMN13153329, study PRJNA577476) | soil metagenome | isolation source: 20 cm grassland meadow soil pre-rain plot 5 | place: USA:California | collected 2015-09-08 | reverse complement strand
GACGTGGAGGGCACAATCGATTCCACCGGAACGCTCACGATCGGGGAGCACGCGCGCATACGCGGTGAGATCAGGACGAAATCGGTGAAGCTGCGAGGGACGGTGGAGGGCAATATTTTCGTGACTGAAGGCTGCGAGCTTCAGGCGGGTTGCACACTGCATGGTGACATCGAAGCGCCCCGGCTGATGGTTGATGAGAATGTGACATTTCTGGGCAACGCAAAGGTCGGGACGGGAAAGTCGCTCCCGGCCTGACGCTTGCTTTGGGGCTTGTGTTTTTCTCCCGCTCACAGGACGCCGTGATCCGGGTTTACGATGAGGCTGGCAACGTGATCGAGACGCACGAGTACACTGGCGATTTCCGCGATGACCGGGGGTTTCGCAAAGGTCTTTTGGGCGCGCGAGAGCAAGCCGAACTGTCGGCGTTTGGGGAGCGGGATAGCGCCAGGAAAGAGGATTGTTTAGCGTTGTCCGGAGGCAACCGATTTGTCAGGCCGCTTTTAACGGCGAGTTCGGTAATAGCCGTGATGCCACGCCAAATCCAAGTTCCCGAAGCGAGTGGCCCGCGCATTGCGACGGAGGAATTCATTACGTGTGGCCACGCAAATTGGGGGCGGAGCTTGTCTTTGTTTTCGTTTTCGCGATTGCGGCCCACATTCCGCGCAAACAGAAAACGGAGATTGGATTCCAGGAAGAGCGCTCCTACTGATCAATTTCTTTGATATAGCGGCAGGCTTAGTAGCCGTCTCATACGCCGATAAATTGCGAGGGCTTTGTTCCATGCGAGTCTCCTAAATGCTGCTTTATCGGAAATCAACTCTGGCTGTCTTGCTGGCGCTGATTTTCTTTTCGTTTTTCGGAACGCTCACTGCGAGCGCGTGGATGTTCCCCAAAAATTACGACTGGCGATACCGCGTCATCTCCAACTTGCTTTCGCCGCGCGATAATCCCAGTCATTATTGGATGGCTGCCAGCGGCCTGGCGTTGACAGGATTGTTGATGCTGCCGTTCGCCGGATATTTGCGGCGGCATTTGGGAGTGATCGCGCCTCGCACCGCAAATATTGGCGCTGGAACTTTTACGGCGGGAATTATCGCGCTGATTTGCGCCTGCTTCGTCGTTCCGCAGCACACTCATGATGTCTTGGGTGTTCGCCGACTCCATGAGCTTCTTGGCCGCTCCGCCGCAGGTTTTCTGGCAATGGGAATGTTATGCAGCTGTTGGTGTGCGTGGAAAGGCCGCGGACGCAACCGGTTTGCAGCGCAGTTGTTTTGGATCTGGTCGTTAGTGACGCTGTTGCCGTTGGTTGGAATTTTCTTTAGCGAATCTTTGTTGCTCCTTACGCGACTGGAACCCTCTTGGGCCACGCCGATCCACAGTGCGCTACGACATTCCGTGTTCTGGCACTTGGGCTTTTGGGAATGGACGGGTGCGGTGGCAGTGTTCCTATTCCTCTGCGCGGCGGTTTTCCTAACGCCGCGGCGAGCAACTTTGCCATATGTCGATCCGTTCGACTGCGCTGTGACTAGCCTTTACGATAACGCTGGCAACGTGATCGAGACGCACAAGCACAGAGGCGATTTTAAGGAGTGGTGAGATTTAGCTTGCGTCTCAATGGACATCTTGTCGGGCAACTATTTCCCAGTATTTCACGTGGCGGATTCTGCCTCTTTTGCTCTCTACACGGCAACGACAAAATGATATGAACAGGGCGCAATGACGCGGACTACAACACTCATCATTGCCGCGATTGCGTTCCTTTGCGGTACGGCAGCGGCAACTTCGCCTGCCCGTCACATTTGAATCGCCGTGTTCATGCTTTTCGAGAATCCGGTGAATAGTTTCCTCGTCATCTTGGCATTTTCCGTGCCACGCTGCATTCTACGTCCTCCGGTATTGACATAGGCAATCAGTTTGTTGTTGAAAGTGCTATGACCATTCCCCAAACAACGGGTCGATACATTTTCTTTGTTTCTGTTTTCATGTTGATGTTACAAGTGGCTGTTGTAACAGGGCAAAACAGAAAAGGCGGTGTAACAGTTTCGTACGAGAGTTCGGGCAGCTCCCGAGTCGCGCGCTTCACAAATTCAAATTCATTTCCAGTCCGAGTGGAGTTCTCATATAACGGCACCTGCGCGGTTCAGGTGAGGCGTCTGGTGAGGATGCAGTTTTTGTAGCAGCCAATTATTCCGCCACGTATGGTGGCCATGGGATTTCTATCATGTCGGTCCGAATCACTGGGGTTATGCGGTCGGACTGACGCCACCAACACAATTCCGGTAGCATTCTTCTCCGAGATTCGCCGGGCGAAGTTCTCGAAAAAATTTGACGAGCATTGAAATCTGGATGTGACGCAAATGGCGTCGCTTTTAGACGCTTGCCTAGCAAACGTCGAGTTATTTATGTGTAGGACATCCCCTAAATTATCATGTAGGACACTGGCCTACGCACCGCCATCGGCTCCTCGATTTCCTTAATGAAACTGGCCGCGAGCACGAATCGCAGATTCTAGTTCCAGAAACGCAGTCAACTTTTCATCGGCGTGCACAACGAAGCGCTTTCCGTCACCGCGATGCGCGTCAACAGGTTCGGTTCATTCGTGTTCAAGCTACGAAAAATGCTTTGCTTGACTGATCACCGTTCACTAATCACTTATCACCTGCCTTGAAACGGGCTTGCCACGCCGTAGCCTTGGCGGAGGCGGGCGGTTAGCTCAGTGGTAGAGCATCTCGTTTACACCGAGAGGGTCGGGGGTTCGAAACCCTCACCGCCCATGTTCATTTTCGGTCCGTTCGACTTCGCTCAGGACAAGTTTCTAGATTTGCGATGTTCGACTGGTGCGCGTGCGGGCGTCAGCATCGCGAATTTTTCAGCTTGTACCCCCTCGCTTGTGCAACTCGGAAGAAAATCAAAACGTGAGATGCGATAATTAGCGGCACCAGGAACATAGGTAAAAGACTGAGCGGAAGTTCCCGCAACGCATGCATCGACTGCCAGTCTCTTAATCCGAATCGCAGCGCGCTGAAGACAACAAAAACGATGTCGATCAGTCCGATCGTGTTCCAAACAACCAGAAGGGTCTTCGCTAATGGAGTGCGCATCGCGGCGACCAGAGGCAATGCCAGGACGGCCACGATGATGTCGCCCCAGGCCGCGGGAAATGCGAATGCGCAGGACAATTCGCCGCGATGGCAGAGCATCAGAAAGTAAAGGCCGGCAAACAATCGTGTCAGATGAAATAACACCAGCCAGCGAACATCGACATTCAGTGCCCATGCTCTGATGGGGCCGATCTTCCAGCACGCGATCAACGCGAGCGCGGTCAAGGTCCACACTGTTGCTGCTACCGCTGGAGCGCTGGCACTGTGGAACGAACCAGTCAACGCGACCGCAAAGCATACCCAGCCAAGAAGAACCAGGGTCACCAACCTGTTCGAATTACCAGTCATCTTCAGTTCATGCACTAAAGCCGCCACTCATGAGAGCATTTCAGTCACGGCCGCTTCGACATGAATCTTGGTCGTGTTGAGAAACGGAATCCGGTTGTGGGCAGGGTCGCGTAGGATCAGCGGCAATTCTGTTCCGGCCAGAATCACGCCCTCGATGTCGCTCTTTGCTTTCATGCGATCGACAATGGCAAGCAAACCCGAACGGGTCTCGGCCAGAAATTTCCCGGGAACCAATTCGTTCATGTATTTATCATGAATGTAGTCCTGATCGTTCGGTTCCGGCACGAGAAGCTCGATACCTTCGCGTGCAAAAACCTTAGGATAAAAAGTTGCTTTCATCGTGTAGCGCGTTCCAAACAAGGCAAGCCGCTTCAGGTTCCGCGTTTTGGCAGCAGCACAGGTTGCTTCGACGATACTGATCAAAGGAATCGGCGACTTGGAAGCGACGTCGTCGAAGACGATATGCGGCGTATTTGCTGAGATCAGCCCAAAATCTGCACCAGCGCGCACAAGTTTGCCGATTCCCTGGAGCAAATAATCGGCCATCCCAGCAAGGTCATTCGCGTCCATGAAATCGAGTCCCTTCCTCAAGTTGACACTCGCGACGATAAATTCCGGATAACTCCCGTTGCGCGTTCGCTCTCGGTAAAGCGCGATGATCTTTTGATAATAATCGATCGTGCTCTCGGGGCCGAGGCCACCGATGATTCCAAGAGTCTTCATTTGGTAACCACGAATTAGACACCGATTAACCAAATGACGAATACGAATAGCGAATGGCTTTGCCACGTTTTGTCGTTGAAGCGGCTGCGCGCACGGAGTGACGCGCCCTGCCTATTCGTGTTAATTCGTGTCGATTCGTGGTTAAATGAAAAGCAGATCGGCGCTTCAGTTTGTTGTCATTATCGGCATCGCGAACTTCTTCGCCGATTTCACCTATGAAGGTGCGCGGGGAATCGTTGGTCCCTTTCTCGGCTCGTTAGGCGCGAGCGCTGCAATCGTCGGGTTTGTCGCAGGTCTCGGCGAGCTCATGGGTTATGGATTGCGTTCGGTCTCGGGATATTTCGCCGACAAATCCCGTCGGCATTGGGGGTTCGCATTTGCGGGGTATGCCGTCAACATGCTCGCCGTTCCCGCACTCGCGCTGGCCGGACGCTGGCCGGTGGCAGCAAGTCTGGTCGTGGCAGAACGCGTCGGGCGAGGCATCCGCAAGTCGACTGTGGAAGCCATGCTTTCGTACGCCGGCAAATCGATCGGTGCCGGATGGGTTTTTGGACTGAACGAAGCGCTAGACCAGGCGGGCGCGACTGTTGGTCCATTGCTCGTGGCGCTGATTCTTTATCTTAATGGCGGCTTTCGAACTGGATTCGGTGTGCTGCTCGTTCCGGCTTTGCTTTGCCTCGCGATCTTGGTCGCGGCAAGGTTGCTGCATCCACGACCACACGAGTTGGAGGAAGGCACCGGGCACACATTCGCGACAACGAATCTGACGTGCCCCTATTGGATTTATCTCGCAGCCGGCTCGCTAATCGCCGCTGGTTTCGCAGACTTCGCGCTGATCGGTTTTCACTTTCACAAGGCCAACACGGTGCCCGCAAACATGATTCCCGTCTTTTATGCAGTTGCAATGGCGAGCAGCGCGCTCGCTTCAATCCCGTTGGGGCGATTGTTTGACAGGTTCGGTCCAAATATTTCCCTGTTCGCATTTCTAATTTCCGCCGCGGCTGCGCCTTTTGTTTTTCTAGGCACATCCATCGCCGCATTGATCGGGATGATTTTTTGGGGAATAGGAATGGCCGCGCAGGGTTCTCTGCTTCAAGCGATGCTCACCGGAGTGATTCCGCCACAAAAACGGAGTACGGCATTTGGACTGTTTGATACCGGATATGGAATCGCGTGGTTTGTCGGCAGCGCGGTAATGGGATTGCTTTACGACAAATCGATTCTCGCGGTCGCGATATTTTCAGTCAGCCTTCAACTTGCCGCACTTCCGGTCTTTTTTATCGCGAACAAAAGGCGGTAAAATTTCTAATGGACCCGTACGCAAAACCAAAAGAGCGAAAAGTGGGCGCACATCGGCCAAAGATCAGACACCTGCCGCAGGCCACTGAGCCACGAACACGGCGACAACGCCAGGCGGAGAAGGAAGCGGTAGCAGCACAGCGACGTGCAATTAAGAAGGCAGCGCGCCGCCATCTAAGACAGCAATTGCTCAAGGACCTGCAAGAAGACAAGTGAGGAAACCAAAGGCGGCGGAGCAGCGCGGCACTCCAAAACGCAAGCGAGAAATTTGCGATTACAACCGCGGCCATGTTTTAGAGTGCGGCAATACTTCGCGGCTTTCACATTCTGCGGAACGCAATAGAATCAGCACGGTGAAATCGATTAATTCTTTCGTTGTCCATTTTGTCTTGTTCGCCCTTGTTACAAGTAGCATGGTGGCGCAGTCGCCTGCGCCGCGGAATCCCGATGTGTCGAACAAGGCGCTGATCACGAAGTCAACGCCCAGCATAGACGCGAATGTCTTCAAGAGTCAGAGTGCAGCCGCGGCAGCGGCCGCTCTGCGCAAAATGGCAGATGATTACTATGCGTGGCGGAATGAAAATTACCCTGTCCGCAGCAGCGACACCGGACTACACACCTGGGACGACCGGCTGACAGACTATTCGTCGGCAAAAATCGCCGAGCGCGCACACCATGTGCGGTCGCTGTTAGAGAAGGTACGCGCGATGAAGACCGATAGCTGGCCGAAGGACGCGCGCATCGATTGGATCCTTTTCCGCGCACAATTGGAAGATGTCGATTTCGGTAATCGCATCCTGAAATTCGAGCACACGAATCCGCAAGTTTATACCGGTGAATGCACGAACGCGATCTTTTCGCTGTTGAAGAAGGAATACGATACCCCGAGAAAACGCGCGCTGGCTGCCACCGCGCGTCTGAAGAAGATGCCGAGCCTGTTAAAGCAAGGGCTGAGCAACTTGCAAAGCCCGGTAAAGCTTTACGCTCAGCTCGCAATCCAGTCGGCGCGCTCTATCGACCCGCTTTTGAATAAGAGCTTGATGGCTCTCGACGTGGATCTTGCGCCTAACGAGCACGAAGACTTGATCAAAGCGCGCGATGCGGCGTTGGCTTCTTTGCACAGCTACGCCGACGAACTGGAGAAACGTCTGCCGCAGATGGTCGACTTCTCGCCAATGGGCGAAGCGAATTACAATTATTATCTCAAGCACGTTCTGCTTTTGCCGCTCAATGGCTCGGAGGTGGAGACGATTGGACGCGCCGAGCTCGCGCGTTACCGCGCGCTCGAGGCTCTTCTCCCCGATCCAAAATTGGCCGACCCCGATCCAAAACGCGCCGCGCACATCCCGCCCGACCAGGAATTATTCCTGAAAGCGTACGAAAGTCGCGAGGCAGAAATGATCAGCTTCTTGAAGGAGCACAATCTTATAACCTTGCCGGGTTATCTTGGGCCGTTTCAAATTCGACAGTTGCCGGATGCGTTCAAGCCTACCAGCCCGGGCGGCTTCATGAATCCTCCCGGTGTTTACGACAAAGATCCAACTGGTTTCTTTTTCATTCCCACCTACAACCCAGAGTCGAAGAATTTTTACATTCGCGCGGCGATTGAAGATCCCCGGCCAATCCTCGGGCACGAGGGTATCCCCGGGCATTTTCTCCAGCTCTCAATCGCAAATCATTTGAGCGACGAAATCCGGCGTCAGCACGAGGACAGCGTTTTTGTGGAAGGCTGGGCGCTTTACGGCGAAGAGATGTTGATGCGAACCGGCCTTTACCCGAATAACTCGCCCGCACAGGGACAAATCCTGCGCCTGTCGCGGTATCGTGCCGCGCGGATCGGCGTGGACGTAAATCTGCACACCGGCCGATGGAGTTTCGAGCAAGCCGTCAAATATTTCATGGACGCGGGCGGACTCGATCGTGAAGCAGCCGAAGGCGAAGCAGCCGGGGCAGCTTCAAGTCCCACGCAAAAAATCAGCTACATCACCGGCAAATGGCAGATCATGAATCTGCTTGGTCGTTACAAAGATCGGCAGGGTGAAAATTTTCGGCTCGGTCAGTTCCACGATGATTTAGTTAAGAACGGCAGCCTGCCAATTTCGGTCATCGAATGGCTTTTGCTCGACGATCCGGCTGCGATACAGCAAGCCACAAAATAACATCTTAGGTACCGGCCTCGTTGCATGCCGCACCGAAGCCGCGCGAAAGGTGGAGGGATACTAATACGATCGCAGGATAACCGGTGTTATCCGCAAATCCGTAACATGAATCAGCACGCGGACAGCGCACTGCATTACCTTATCTTTTCTGAAATTGGCCGTTGCCTTCGTCAAGATAAAGAGTTGCGCCGACGCGCGAGCTTTTGAGCGACTGCCGCCACATTCCTGTCGGGAAATCTTTGGTGGCTTCCACTGCTTTTGTTTGAGCTTTCAGGTCTGCAGTCGGCGGATTGCCATTTACCATCGCTTCGGACAAAACCCTGCCATTTAGTTGCTGCGGCGGTTTGATTCCCAGGATGTGCAAGATCGTCGGACCAAGATCGACATTACCTGTCGGCAAACCGTCCACCTCGCCGTGGCGAAAGTCCGGTCCGGTTCCGATCAACATATTGTGCATGTCGAACTGGCTCAGCGTGGCGTGAGTCCCCTTTCCTGCTGCTCTTTGCCAATCGGCATCGATCGTTCCCGGAACACCGAATTGATTTTTTGAGTCGTTCCAGCGGAACGCCATGACTACATCCGGAACACGATCACTTTGAATTGTTGCTTCCGAAAAACCAAACGTCCCTTCCATTGGTTCGTTGGTAAAAATCACACCAGCAAAATCTGATTGCTGCAAGAATTCCACCAGACGGCGGACAAGCTTCTCATAATGTCCGATGACATAAAAAAGAACGCTACCGCCGTTTCCCGCCAACATAATCTCGCCGGGTTTGGGGTCAGCGTTGAATTCGGTCTTCGCGGTGAAACCGGCGTCCCTAAGAATTTTTCGCAAATCAACCGACCGCTCTATCGTGGAGAAACCATGATCGGAAACGACAAAGACATCTGTCGTTTCACGCGCTTTTCGTTGATCTAGCTCCGAAAGAACAGCCGCGAGATTTTCATCGGCGGATTTGATCGCAGCGAGCGCCGCTGGCGCGCCCGGCGCGGATTCATGTTGGGTAAGGTCCGGTTCCCCCAGCCAAAGAATCGAAAGAGTCGGCACACCGTCTTTCCACAAACAATCGGTCAATGCTTTCGTTGTCCAGGAGTCCTGTTGTAAATGACCAAGTGGAAGGGGACCAAGCGCGGCAGTGATGGGAGCAAGCGCGCCGCTCGGCAACGCGTTGCCTGCAAAAAGTGTCACGCTACGCGATCCCCTAACCTTCATCCTCTCCCCTTCGGCAACGGGAGAGGCGGACGCATTCACGGCGGTAGAGCTGCCGCCAATCTGTCGATCTAGCAAGAGTCCGACGGTCTTAGCAGTCGCAATTATCGTGCGTCCTCCCGCGCGCTGAACGAGCTCGGCAAGCGTGGGAACGGAAATGTATTTTCCACCGGAGACTTCATCCCCTTTCTTCACCACTGGTGGGAGCTCGACGTCAACGATGTGATGAAGATCAATGTCCGGACGATAGACATGGTTTGCGATAAGTCCGTTCTTCCCGGGATAAACACCGGTGACTAGCGCCGTGCCATTCACCATGGTCGCACTGGGATAAACGGCGTGGTGATTACGAAAAGTGACTCCATCGCGCGAAAGCTTCCAAAGCGCCGGCGTATTGTGTTCGCTGACAAAATCCGGCCGCATCCCGTCCCAAACGACGACAACCACGCGGCGCGGTTGATTTGCGGGTTGCGCCCCGCACACAAGAGCGCAAAACCAGCACACACTTGCGACTGCTATTGAGAATTGCAGAAGTAGACGGACGCAGCGGCGCGTTAGTGAAGCGCAGGACGGTTGAACGAAAGTTTCCATGTCGTGTCAGAATGCGTGTCAGGTGGAGACCACGCTAACGCTGCGAGAATTTTCGGATTTTCCCAAGCGCAAAATGAGACTCGCGACCCTAATACTCACGGCACTGCCGCTCGCTGTCGTCTATGGCGGCGAACTGATTCCGACTGCCGATGGAACCAGTTGGCGATACAACATGACAGAAGAGATCGGCAAGGGCCTCGATATTCGCAACACAAAGACAGATGCCGATGGCAAGATTCGTCTCCCTGTTTTGTATCGCATCGATGGGACGGAGAACGTTGATGGGAAAGACCTCCTAAAGTTCGAAATGCACCGCGCCGGCGTCGTCACGAACACGGACCTTCTTACTATTGATCAACACGGAATTATTTGCTCGGCGCGGATTAATCTGGATGGCCAACTGGTCAAATTTAATCCGCCACAAACGATGATCGCCAGCCCGCTCCGTAAGGGTGCCCGCTGGGATTTCAACGGACAGGCGGGCGAACTAACAGTGCATCAGCGCTACGACGTAGGCGGGGAGGAAGATATCGAGGTGCCGGCAGGCAAATTTCACGCGGTCCATATCCATGGAGAGCAAACGTCGCCGAGCCGGATGGTAATAGACCGCTGGTTCGCAAGCGGCGTTGGCATCGTGAAGGATGTGACAACGATGCGCGCCGCGAATGGCGACTTGCTGGAGCGCATTTCGCTGGAGCTAGCGGAACGACCAAAAATTGTCGAGCGACCTGAAGTGAAATCTGACGCGATCCCCAAGCAGCTTTCAGTGAGCCTTGCAAAGGGGCGGTTCGGAAAACCGGTGACGACTTTCTCGTCGAGCACAGCAGAGATCTACGCGCGTTGGCAGGGGCAGCGGTTAAGGCAAGGCGCAAAGGTGAAAGCTGTGTGGATTGCAGAGAATATCGGCGAAGACTTTCCTCGAGATTACAAGGTAGACGAAGCCTCAGCTGTCGCTGAGAGTCCGAGGGCGCACGGCGCGTTTACGATGGCGCGACCCGAAGATGGCTGGGCGCCTGGTGATTACCGCGTGGAATTCTACCTCGATGGCGTCCTAGTGGAAGCGGTGAAGCTAAAGATTGTGGATTGACGTTGCCTTGTCGCTCCACCCGTTCAATGAAACCTCAAGATGCGACAGAACATTTTCCTGAATCCAAAACAACCCACCGCCGCATCGTAACTGGAGAAACGAACTTTCCATGAAGAAGATTACGATTGTTTTTCTGGCGGCATGCGTCGTGTCGACTACTGGCTGCCACTGGGTCGGAATTCACGGCAACGGCCATATCAAGACGGATGAACGCCCAGTTAGCGCGTTCGCGAACATCGACATAAGAGGCGCTTTCACAGTCGACTGGCAAAGCGGAGCGCCCAGCCTGAGTATCACCACGGACGAAAATTTGCTTCCTTACGTCGACAGCAACGTTTCCGGCGACACCCTTCATTTGCGCACGCGCGAGCAGATCCGGCCAACGCATGGAATCCGGGTGGTCATCTCAAGCCCAACGCGAGCAGGGGCCAGGATCAGTGGCGCGGTCAAGCTTGCTGCGAAGCAGCTAAGCGGGTCAAAATTTGCATTGGAATCGCGCGGCGCGGCGCGCGTGTCACTCGAAGGAAAAGTTGAGGAACTTCTGGCAGACATGACCGGCGCAAGCGAGCTAGCGGCGAATGAATTGCAAACCAAGACTGCTGAAATCTCTACTACCGGCGCGGGAGATGCGGAGGTGGCAGTCGCTGAGACGCTGAAAGTGGTCATCACTGGGGCGGGCACGGTTAAGTACTCCGGCAAGCCTCCAACGATTGAAAAACACATCACCGGCGCCGGTTCGATTCGCCACAAAGACTAGGCTCGTTGTAGTCGCGTTCGCCTGAAAAACGCGAAGCCACAACTCAGATTGCTTTGATCAGCACTTCTCGATAATGTCGCGTTTGTTCGTGCAAGATTTCGAGTGCGACATGATGGGAACGGTAGGAGGAATGGCAAAGTGATCCGGACGACTTATTTCATAATTGCTTTTCTATTTTTAATTCACGCAGCCACAGCCGGGGACGAGAGATCGATTAAAGACTTGGCCAAAGCTTTGACTGCGCTTGCGGCCGACGTCGATCCGGCTGAAGCGCAAGCGTTGTCGGTGACGGCACACACGAAGGCGCGCAGTCTCAAAAAAGAATACCGGGTGGTTCTTAACCCGGAGTTTACGGTGTTCCTGTACAACATCGGTATGAGAAAACGCGGCTGGTGCGGGCATTGGGCACAAGATATCGGTGCAGAGTTGAAAGAGCTCAAGCTCAAGACGCTCGTGCTCCACTGGGGTGAAGCTTATCCTAATACAACGAGCGAGAACAATGCCCTGGTAGTGACTGCGCAGAACCAGCGCTTCGAAGACGGAATCATCCTCGACGGCTGGCGCAGGGCTGGCCGGTTATTCTGGTGTCAGGTCAAAAAAGACGACGAATATGAAGCCGAACAGCACTACGGCCACTCTGGAATCACAATGTGGAGAGAGAACATGAAATGGAGCGCGTGGCTGCAGGAATATCAGTCGACCGAAGAGAAGCCGAAAACAGCCACCGCATCACGTTGAGCAACAAGCCGCGCTCACAAGCGGGAACTTTGCGCTAGTTGGCTGGCCTGCGGATAAGCGCTAGGGATTCTTGTGTTCGAGCGCCACAGCGAAGGGATGCAACTCTGCAGTCATTAATCCGGCCGAGACGGCGGGATCGGCTTCCATGAACGCTCGCGCGGCCGCTTCATCAGACGCCCTGAAAATCGCAATACCAAATGTCTTGTCACCCGGCTCTTTTGTGCGTCCAGCCAGGATTAACTGACCGGATTTTATCGCTTCCTGAAATCGAGCGAAATGTCGCTCAAGCACTCCGTTGTCTTCTTTCGTCCAGTTCTTGTCGTCGTACAAACGCGGCACGAGTCTTAGCA
>WNEP01001386.1_pt1 | contig 12369 bp, 9 predicted proteins | sample 5399961 | NCBI WGS metagenome assembly WNEP01 (sample SAMN13153329, study PRJNA577476) | soil metagenome | isolation source: 20 cm grassland meadow soil pre-rain plot 5 | place: USA:California | collected 2015-09-08 | reverse complement strand
TGGCACAATCCCGAGAAAGACCATGATCGTGCCGTGCATCGCGCCTAACGAATTGTAAAAGTCAGGCGTCATTTTGCCGTCCGGCATTGTGCCCGGCCCGAAAATATGCGGAAGAAACTTCCCAATCACTGGCAAAGCCTGGCCAGGATAGGCCAGTTGCCATCGCATCAGCATCATCAGCGAAAAACCAAAGAAGAGGAAGATCAGCCCGGTGAATCCGTACTGGATGCCGATCACTTTATGGTCGGTGGAGAAAACATATTTTCGCCACCACCCGAGCTCGTGATGTTCATGTTCGGCGGCGTGGGCGTGTGGATCGTGATGCGTTTCGAGAGAAGTGGAAGCGTCCATTTCAGTAGAAAGTGATTGTTTCAATATCTAGAGAGAGGCGCGATTTGCAAAGCGCGAAATTTTGGAAATCCCCGCCGATTTTTCCCGTGGCGGCAGCTGAGCGCTTGCGAAGCCTCTCAGTCTTTCGTGTCCATTCACGTCCCTCGTGGCTAAGTCATCGGCTAATCCGCTCACTTCGTCAGGCTGTTCCACCACTTCGACAGACGCGCTTCCGGGATTTCCGGGATCGCCTTGCCGGCCTTGTCATAATGCGACGTGTCGTTAAACAACGTCAGTCGGGCACGCGTGGCATCCCTGAAATCGACAATGTTTAGCGCGGCCGGTTTCTGGTCGAGGTTGTCGCGGTAACGGCGCGGATCGAAGCCGAGCAATGAGCTGAGCAATAGCCGGATCGTCGCCTTATGTGAGACAACCAAAATATTTTTGCCTCGATGCTCGCGCACTAGCTCGATCAGTGCCGGCAAAGCGCGAGCCGTCACGGCCAGACCGCTTTCGCCGCCCACGGGCGCAAATGTGTAGGGGTCCTTCTCCCATTCTGCGGCTTCTTCCGGAAACTCTTTTTCCACTTCGCGCCGGGTCATTTGTTCCCAGCGACCGTGCGAAATTTCCCGAAAACCATCGCGCGTCTGCACCTTCAGATTGTGCGGCGCCGCAAGAATTCGCGCGGTCTCAACAGTGCGTCCGAGAGGCGACGCGTAAACTGCGGCAATTCTTTCGTGACTTAACCGTTCTGCTAATCGCCGTGTTTGCTCGCGGCCCTCATCGGAAAGGGCAACATCGGTCGCGCCGGCAAACCGGTCCTCGGCACTCATGACCGTGGCGCCATGCCGGACCATAAAAACTCGTGTTGCGGTTGATGTCATATCATCGGTCGTCATGACGTAAATTCCGCGAAAAGGCAATCCCCGCTTCCTTAGCCAAAGATGATAGTGCGGCTATTGAAGCTACATTTGGTCGGTGGAAAAAGATTCAAGGCCGCGCGCAATTATCCATCTGGATATGGACTGCTTCTACGCCGCGATTGAGGTCCGCGACCGTCCCTCGCTGCGCGGCAAGCCAGTTGGCGTGGGCGGCGCACGAGATCGACGCGGGGTTTTGACAACATGCAATTACGAGGCGCGTAAGTTCGGTGTGCGCTCGGCCATGCCCACTTTTATGGCGTTGCAACGCTGTCCAAAACTCATCGTGTTGCCGACACGGTTCGATGTCTATCGCCGCGAAGCCGCCGTCATCCGTGGAATCCTGTATCGGTTCACTCCGTTGATCGAACCACTCTCGCTCGACGAAGCGTATCTCGACGTCAGTAACCATCCGGGCGCACCGGGACCACTCGCACAAGTGATCCGCGGGACCATCTTTCGCAAAACGAAACTGACCTCGTCGGTGGGAATCGGTCCGAACAAATTGATCGCAAAAATCGCGAGTGAAATACACAAGCCGAACGGGCAATTTGAAGTCACGCCAGAAGGAGTGCCGGCCTTTATGGAGAAACTTCCGGTGCGCAAGATTTGGGGAATCGGCGAGAAGACGGAGCGCAAACTGGAAGAGCTCGGCGTGAAAACTTGCGGCGAGCTGCAGCGCTTCCCCCGTCCGGAACTTGTCGAACTTTTCGGCAAGTTTGGTCTCGAGCTCTACGATCTCTCTCGCGGCGTTGATGACCGGCCGGTGGAGCCGGACCGCCCCCGTAAATCGCTCAGCACCGAGGAAACCTTCGCAGTCGATCTTACCACGGTCGAGCAATGTGAAGAGAAACTCGAAGATTTATTCCAAGACGTAATGGCCGACCTCGCGCAAAAGGAGGCGACTCGATGTATCACGAAGATTTTTGTGAAACTGAAGTTCAACGATTTCACGCGCACGACCGCCGAGCGCGCCGGACTCGCGCCCACCTTGCAGGATTTCCGCTCGCTGCTCGCCGAAGCATTTGCTCGCACTGGAAAACCGGTGCGTCTCATCGGCGTTGGCGTTCGCTTCGCCGAAACGACGCCGGAGAGCGCGCAGATGCCGCTGCTGTAGCACAGCCATCTTGGCTGTGCGGCCGGCCGGCGTCTCGCCTGCGGAATCATGTTAAACGCCAGGCAAGATGCCCGGATACCCCACAGGCTAGAAGCCTGTGCTACGTTAGCGTTTGGCGGGATAATCTAATTCCCAAGGGATGACCTCTCTCCAGGAAAGGAAAATCAAGCAAACCGGCTGCGATGTTCGGTTTGATAATCTGACGCGACAGCTTTACGCGACCGATGCTTCGATTTATCAGATCGAGCCGGTCGGCGCGGCGTTTCCGAAAAATGCACAGCAGGCAAGTGCGGTCGTTCGCGCCGCGGCCGATGCCGATGTTTCGATTACGCCGCGAGGTGCCGGCACAAGTCTGGTTGGAAACGCGATCGGCGAAGGATTGATCGTGGAGTTCTCGCGCTACAACCGTCAGATCACCGATCTCCACTTCGAAAAACGCAGCGTGCGGGTCGGCGCCGGTGTCGTGCTGGATCAGCTCAACGACTTCCTAAGAACGCATGGGTTTTGTTTTGGCCCTGATGTTGCAACGAGTGCCCGTGCCACGCTCGGTGGCATGATCGCGAACAATTCCTCCGGCGCACGCGTGCCGGTTTACGGGACGACAGCCGATCACGTCCTTTCATTGGAAATTGTAATGGCCGATGGCCGAATCGAAACGATCGGTACCGAGCACCACACCTTGGGCGCCGAGCGCAACAAGATCGACCATCTCGTTCGCGCAAAGAGCGCTGAGATGGCCGAGCGTTGGCCGCCAGGCTTATTGAAGCGCTGGCCAGGTTACGGCATCGAAAGATTCCTGCGTACGCCGAATGATCTGACCAATATTCTTGCGGGCAGCGAAGGAACGCTCGCTGCAATTTTCTCGGCTGAAGTCAAAATCTCGCCGCTGCCGCGGGAAAAAGGGTTGGGCCTGATTTTTTTCGCATCTGTGGGAGAAGCGATGCAAGCCACGGTCGAGCTTCTGGATCTTAAACCTGCCGCCATCGAACACATCGATCGCCTTTTGCTGGATCAAACCAGAGGCCAGCTTCATTTTCAGGCGGCGCGCGATTTACTCGAACTCCACGCGAAGCCCTGCGAATCGATTTTGATCGTCGAATTCTACGATGATGTGGCAGAACGATTGTCGATCTTGCAGTCGAGAAAGATCGGGCTGCGCACGAAAATTCTCACAGATTCCGCACAGATGAATCTCGTCTGGTCGGTGCGCAAATCTGGCCTGTCGCTTTTGACCGGTTGCATTGGTCCGGCCAAGCCGGTCGCGTTTATCGAAGATGCCGCCGTTCGCCCCGCGCAGTTGCCCGAATACGTGCGTGGATTGCAATCGATCATGAAACCGCTCGGGCTCGAAGCGAGTTACTATGGTCACGCTGCCAGCGGACTACTCCACGTTCGGCCGGTTCTCGATCTGCATAGCGCAACAGATTTGAAAAAATTCCGGCAAGTCGCTGACCAAACTTCCGCGCTGGTGCGGCAGTTCAAAGGCTCGCTCTCCGCTGAGCATGGCGTTGGCATCGCCCGCACCGAGTACATCCGCGAGCAGCTCGGCGATGATCTGCTCGAAGTGATGCGCGCAATCAAAAATACTTTCGATCCGAAAAATATTTTCAATCCAGGGAAAATTTTCGAGGTAGGGTCGGCGCGCTGCGCCGACCGGACGCCGCGGCGCGGCGTCCCTACCAAGATCGATAATCATTTGCGCGAGAATTTCACACGCCCGCTCGAGCTTCCATTCCAGCCGGTGCTCGCGTTCGCGTTCAAGGACCGCTCGTTCATCGGCAATCTTGAGCAATGCAACGGCTGCGGCGGCTGCCTTAAACAGACCGGCATCATGTGCCCGACGTTTATGGCGACCGGCGAGGAAGTCATGTCCACGCGAGGCCGCGCAAATATCATCCGCGCAGCGCTCGAGTTGCGGGTCAATGGACACGATCCGTTGAAATCCGAAGAGCTCCATGCCGCGCTAAGCAACTGTCTCTCCTGCAAGGGTTGTACACCCGAATGTCCGTCGAACGTGAATCTCGCGCTGTTGAAAGCGGAATTGATGTATGCGCGATGGCGACGTGATGGATTGCCGTTGCGCGAGCGGATTTTCAGCAACGTCGATTTGTTAGGCCGCATCGGTTGCGCATTGCCGCAACTCGCCAATGCGATTGTCGATCTAAAACCGCTCCGTGCGGTCATGGAAAAAACGCTCGGCCTTTCAGCCAAACGTTCGTTGCCACATTATGCAAACGAACGATTTGATCGCTGGTTCGCGCGACATTGTAGGGCGTCTGTGGCAGACGCCACTGTAGCCAGGGTCGGTGACCCCGGCCGCGCGTCCGCGATCAACGATCGCGGCTACAACGGCGATCATAGAACGCGGCTACAGAGGCGAGGCGCCGTCATTCTGTGGGACGACACTTTTGTGCGTTACCATGAGCCGCACATTGGAATTGCTGCGGCGAAAGTGCTGGAAGCGCTCGGCTTTGAGGTGTCGCTCGCGAGAAATCGGCGCTGCTGTGGACGACCAGCGTTCAGCCAGGGAAATTTGGAAGACGCAGCAAAAGCTGGGAAACACAACATCGATCTTTTGAATTCTCTCGGCTCTCAACAATCAACTCTCGACTCTCAACTGCCTGGCGCTCCGATCTTGTTCCTCGAGCCATCGTGTTGGTCAATGTTCGTGGAAGATTACCGCGAGCTAAAGATCGAGAATGCGGAGAACGTCGCGAAGCGGTGCTTCCTCTTCGAAAAATTTGTGGATGATTTGCTCGCGAACGAACCGGGTGCGGGGCAATTCAAACATTTGGAAGCGAACGTCGCGATTCATCCGCATTGCCACGCAAAATCGATCATGAATCCGGCCTTCATGAAAAGACTCGCGGAACGTCTGCCTGGGCGAAAAGCAACGGTGCTCGACACCGCCTGTTGTGGAATGGCAGGCGCGTTCGGCGCGCTCGCAGAGAAATACGATCTTTCCGTTCAGGTCGGCCAGCGCTTGATCAACAAGATCGACAATCAACCACCGGGGACAGAGATCATCGCCTCAGGCACAAGCTGCCGCCATCAAATTAGCGATCTAACGAACACGCGGCCCAGGCACATGGCCGAATTGCTGGCGGACGCGATCACGTGATCGCGACTGGAGTCCATAAACTCCAAACCTTGCTGTAAAGTCGGCCCAGGCAGCGTTTTTGCTATCCGACACCAATAAAACACGACCTCGTCAATGTCGGTCAGGAAACGTTGCGCGCAGTTGTGAACGAGCGAAAGAATCCAAGTATTGAACGACCAAGCGGTGAGTCGAATTCTTATCGTTTTTCGCGAGACACTCCTTAGACATCTAGCAAGCTCATGATCGGGTGGTGTCAGCAAGCTGCCGACAACTACACGCCAGCGGCGTGTGCTCCCCAGAATCCGTCAGACGCGCCCGTTCGACTGCGCTCACGGCAAGCTGTGCGTTATCCTTGTGGTTTTGGCGGAGGGGCCGCCTTTGCGGCTTCGCCTGGTTTTGGCGGTCCACCGCCCGCGGGTGCACCGCCGGGAAGTTCAGCATCGGCCGGAACGCCCAGTATATCAGGCTCGGTGAATGATTCTGGATGGTTGGCCAGCTCTTTGCGCAGGGCGGCAATTTGCTCGGCCGTAACCGCGCTGGCACTGTTACCCCACTCGCTCCGTTCGTATGTCAGCACATCAGCAATCTTTTGGTCGGTCAATGTTTTGTCCCAGGGTTGCATCACGGCAGCGCCGAATTTTTGGCCTTTCACAGTCACTGGACCTTGCAAACCCTTTAGAACAATCATCGCCGGCCGACGCGAGCCGCCGGTTGTAAACTCCGAACCTGCGAGGGGAGGATATTGACCGCCCACGCCAAGACCGTTGGCCTGGTGGCAAGTCTGGCAATTCGCTGAGAAGATTTTTTTGCCGCGATCGTGCGGCGAAAGTTCTGCCACCTGTTCTGCGCCTTGCGGTCCGGCAGCTTTTTTCATCGCTTGTGGCTCGCCGCCGTACGGGTCAAGCGCTTCACCGCTAAAATTTCCCGAGTAACGGCCGAGATAGGCACCGCCAAAAAATACCGCCAGCCCGTACACTGCAATCAGCCAAATCGAGAGCGGTTCGGCGCCGACGCGAGGCTCCCGTTTTTCGCGCTGAACAGCGGCATGCACCTTCAACACATCTGCCTGTTCGCCGTAATCCATTCCCTGCCCCACGCGGGATGCCGGTTTCGGAGTTTCCTCGTTCATAGCATCGTCACTTTCCGGCTGCCGGCGATTGTGCGGGCGCCGCCGCTGGCGATTGCGCTGGAGATGCTGCCGGCCCAGCAGCTGATCTGACTTCTTTCAAGGGATGCGATTGGTTGAGCGACATTAAATAAGCAACAAGACATTTCGCGTCGAAAGTAGGAACAATTTCCCAGCCTTCTGGCGGCGCATCGGAACCCGTGAGCTGCAATGCATCAGCCGAAGGCGCGTCACTGATGCGACGCGTTTGATAAAGAAAATGATAAGACGGCATGTCCGAATCGATGTTGATGCTGCGCGGCGAATAAAGATGCACATGATGCCACGCGGCGGAGTACATCGGGGGCTCGCCACTCGTCTGCACGGGCCACGGTGCTCCTGCTGCCGGACTTGCTGATGCAGCTGGACTTGCATTTGCCGCCGCCGCTGCTGCCGGAGATGGCGAAGCAGGAGGGGCCTTCGGAACCGGAGTTGCTGGCGCCTTTGGCGCGGGCGAACCTGGAGACGCTTTTGGCGATGCAGTTGCTCCCGGAGATGGTTCGCCGGAAGGAGGCGAACCGGCACTCGACGGCGGCGATCCGGCGGTCGCCGGAGGCGAACCTGATGGCGATAGCGATGCAGCAGGGGCTGCCGGCGATGTTGCAGGAGAACCTGCCGGGGAAGGCGACGCAGTTGCTCTTGGAGATGGTGCGGCCAGTGCGGGCGAAGCGGCCTTTGCCGGAGGCGTCGCAGGAGAACTCGCTGGCCCCGGCGAACCGACCTTTGCCGGCGACCCGGCGGCTGCCGGACCGGAAGGAGCAACACTTGGTGCGGGTGCGCCTCCTTGCGGCGCGGGCGAAGCCGCAGGACTTGCGGCGCCGCCGGGTGGAGCGTTTTCCTGTTCCGCCGGCGCGCGCGCGCCGATGTTTGTAATGTCCTGGCCCATGCGCATCTTCCCGAGAAATACCGGCTGCTCGAAAATGTAATCGCGCGGCGCGCTGCGACGCTCACCCCATTTTCGCTCGATATCGTCCGCCGCGTAATCGGCGCGCACTTGCTGGCTGTGACAATAAATGCAGCCGTTCGCAGCGTAAACGCGTGCTCCCCGCGTGACCATTCCCGATTGCGGTTGGGGATAAACGTCGCTGCCGTCCTCCTCCATTTGCGGATTAAGGTGTCCGATTTGCCAATTCGGAATTACGGTCAAACCCACCCAAGAAAAGGCGAACGTCCCGAAAATTCCGAGAAAGAGAGGAGCGAGACCTTTCATAAGTGCGTTTCAGAACCCTCCGCCTCAACGGGATTGAGGAACGTGGGAACAGTCGATTGTCGGCCCAATCCCAAAAGCATGAGCCCAAAGTGATACGCGAAGATAAAATGCGATACAGTGAGCAAAATGCCGGCCAGGCTGCGTCCGCGTAGATATGGAAGGACCGTTTCCGTGGTCTCGCTGAAAGCTAGCGACGGGTTTTCCATGTCCGCGCCTTGGAGAAAGCCGCCAGCGAGGAGCATGAGCGTCATCAGGCCGATGCCATAGGCCGATGCCCAGAAATGCAGTTTGATCAATGACGCGTAGCGCCATTCACGCCCAATCAGTCGCGGCACGATATAGTACATCGAACCGAAAATCACCATGGTGAAAAACGCGTAAAGACCGAGATGGGAGTAAGCGATGCTCGCCTGGGTGAAATTCACGTAGCGCGCCACGGAGCGTAGCGAAATCAAAACACCAACGAGACTAAACACTGTGTAAGACATCGCGCCGAACACGGTGAACCGCAGCGTAGGGCTATAGCGCATGAGCGGAAAATAGCCCTGCATGGTCATGTGATGATTCAGGCCGACGGTGGCGACAGGGATGGTCGTGAGGATCGTCGCCGCGATGCTGGCGGTGATCATCCACGCCGGGAACGGTCCATCGACGAGCCGCTGCATTCCGGTCCAGCTCGAGAAAAGCGCGTAGCTCCAGAAACCGATCGTCGCCAAATGATAACTGTAAACCGGGCGACCGATGACTTTGGGAATCATGTAATACGCGGTGCCAAGCCCGATCGCGCCGAACCAGAGAAAGAGCAGATTATTCGCGTACCACCAGCCGACAGCCGATTGCAAAACTCCCTGCACCGGCACGACGAAGAGCATCAGTTGCCCAGCCGCGTAGAGCCATGGAAACCAGAGAAACGCGCCGAGCAAATACCATTGCGTAATATAAATTTGTTCGCCGCGTCGGTAGCGAAACATGAGCACCGCCCACGAGGCAACGAGCGTGTAGGCGACGAACAGAATAATCGCTGCGTAGCCGGGAAATTCGAGCCATTGATAACCGGTGCTGTCGCCGAGAAGAATTCCGCCTACTCCCAGCAGCACGCCCAAATTCCAAAAAACAGCGCCTGCAACGAGCAACAGCGGATATCGCAAAACGGTGCGGCACAACCGCGCCATGAGCCAGATGGCCGTGCCCATCCCCGCCATGGAGGCCCAGCCGTAAACCATCACGTTCATGTGCGCAGGCCGCACGCGTCCCCATGTTAGAAAACTGATGTTCGAAAGCAGGTCAGGCTCGTGAAGTTTGAATGAAACGAAACCGGCCAGCAGCGTGCCCAGGATCAGCCACGCCATGGCCGATGTGTAAAACATCAGCACTGGCACACGTGTTGAGGCGTCGATGTACGCGCGCTCCAACTGCTCTGTGTCTCCTGCGGCAGCAGAAACGGCTGGTTCTTTCAGTGGAATTCCAGTGGCGTTCATGGAGTCGTGGCCGGCGCGGGCAAAGCGGCTGCGGATGGAGCTGCGCGCGCCGCCTGCGAAGGCGATGCGGCACCTTGTGGTGAAGGTGACGCAGCAGTTTGACCTGCTGGCGAAGCCGAGGCAGCGGTTTGAGCTGCTGGTGAAGGCGATGCAGCGGGCGCTGAAGGCGAACCAGCTGGCTGCGCGGCGCCAGGTTTCGGAGAACCGACCGGCGCAGGCGAACCCGGTGCGGCTGTCGCTTGCGCTTGCGGTGTGGCGATCGGACCTGCCACTGCGGGCTTTTTTTGCGCAAGCTCGGCAACAGTAAGTTGCATGGCGCGACTGATCGGGATGCGAACAACGCCTTTATTCTTGTCGACCCAAATGTATGTGTTCAGCGCTTTGTCTGCGTCTTCGCGTACCGTTTTCAGATTTTCCATGCGTTTTTTCGCGCGCGTCTCTTCGTAATCACTTCCCCGCGGCGTGGGCCCAATTATCGCGAGCACGATTAGGCCAAATAATGCGAAGAGAAAAACGATCCCTAACCACGTGGACAATGGCGCGCGCGAATGCGCAATCTGGCGGATGGATTCAGTCTCGACCATGTCAATTGACTGTTTGCAGAGATTCGATCAGACGCGGATCGCGGACGGGGAACAGCGAAGTCCTGGGTAGTAGTCGCAGATAAACGAAACCGAGCGTCGCGCCAATGGCGATAAGCGAGAGTAAATCCCAAATGCTGGGATGAAAGCCGGAGCCGTGTAACGAAGGCAGCACAATGAGGTAAACGTCGAGCATCTGCATACACACAATCCAGGCAGCCACGATGGAGAGCTGGTGCGGATGTTTCTTGATCGAGCGCATCAGCAAGATTGGAAACGCAATGAAGAAACGCCCGATCACCAACAGCATGCTCAACGCCCACCAGGACTCGGTGTTTCGAGTGATGAAAAATTGCGTCTCCTCCGGGATATTTGCGTACCAGATGAGCATGTACTGGCCGAAACCGATGTAGGCCCAGAAGACGCAGAAGGCCAACATCCATTTTCCCATGATGTGATAATGCTCGACGGTGACGACGTCCTTCAGGTAACCGGCTTGACGCAAAGCCGTGATCACAAGAACAAGCAGCGACATCGAGCTGCCGGCTGCGCCCGCGAAGATATACACACCAAACATTGTTGAGAACCAGCGGTAATTGAGGCTCACCAGCCAATCGAATGCGCCGAAAGTCAGACAAAGCGCAAACATCGGCAGACTGATGAACGAGACCTTACGCATTCCGATGGTGAAGCGCGGACTGCCGTCCTTGTCCTGTTCCACCGAAAGTCTGCGCAATGCGAGCGCCGCCAAAAGAAAGAACCCGAGGAACACTACGGCGCGCACAAAAAAGAAAGTCCAGTTGAGATACGCTCGCTTGGTGTCGAGCGAAGGCTCGACTCCGCGTGGAACATCCATCCACGCATAGAGGTGGTGACGGAGCAAAAGAATCGGCACAAATAGAAGCGCGAGGACCGTCAGCAACGCGGCAATATTTTCCAATTGCCGGCGCACGACCACGCTCCATTCAGCGTCGGTCGCGTGATGGACGATTGTCCAGAAAAAGCAGCCGGCGCAGAGCGTGAAGAAAAACGCAAATGCAAACAGCCACGAATAACTAAACTGATGCGGATTCACGAACGCGCCAACGGCACACAGCACGAGCGCGACCACTGCAATCAGTCCGAGCAGAAACGAAAGTCCGGCAAAACGACTACTGTCGAAATATTCGCCTTCCGGCGTTGGAACAGTATGTAAACGTTCGCTCATTTTTTTGGTGCCTCCTGCTTTGCTGCGGGTTTCGCCTCCGGCGGTTTGTTCTCGGCCGGTTTGTCCAAGTCGGCGCGATCTTCCGGCGGCACATCGGCGACCGCCGCGTTTTGACTGCGCTGTAACGCGCGCAGGTAAGCGATGATCGCCCAGCGATCCGCCACGATGATGGTAGGCCCGTAAGCCATCATCGTGTTTTTACCGTTAGTGATGGTGTTAAAAATTTCGCCGTCCGACATTTTGCGGATCCGCTCGTCCTGCAGCGAAATCACGGTGGCGAGGCCGTATTGTTTGGTGATCCCGTTGCCCGTAGCCGCAGCGCCGTGGCACATTGCGCAGGTGATGTTAAAACGCTGTTGGCCGCGTTCCATCAACTTGGACGTCACTTCGAGTGGAATACCTGTCCCCCAGTGATCAGCCATTTTGCCCGTGTTGTAGTAATCGGTGCCGACGCTAAAACTCGCGTTCGGATGCGACCAGGCACCGACTGCGGCCTGCTGCGCTTCTGGCGTATCCGGCTTCGGCATCTCGTAGCCAATCGGAACTGTGCCAGCAACCGGTAAACGCGGCCCACGACCGTCCGCAAAGAAATCCAGCGGGGCTTGTGCGCGCACTTTCATCTGGCGCACCATGTCCGGAAAAACCTCCAGCGGCGGTGCGGTACTGATTTGTCCGCGAAACCCAAACACTGCGATGATCGCGATCGTGCACAGAAGAAAAATCACAAAAAATCCACGCAACATGTTTAGTCCTCGTGAACGATGGTGATGTGTTGCCCGCCTGTTTGTTCCAGCAATTCGCGCACGCCGTTTTCGGTAAATCGCGGATCGCGCGCTTCAATTGCCAGGAAAAATCCGTCGTTGCTCGCGCGGCCGAAGCGTTCCCAATTGAACATGGGATGGTACCAGCGCGGCAATCCATTCATGCCGAACATTGCGAAAAATGCAGCAAACGCGCCGAAGAGCACGGTCAGCTCAAACATGATCGGGAAAAACGCGGGGACGGTCCAAAAATTCCATGGCTTGCCATGCACATCGAGCCGATAAAGCAACCATGACGGGCCGAACTCAACGAGCGCAGCTGTGAGCAAACCGGAAACACCGCCAAACAAGACCCAGCCGCTTAACCACGATTTTCCGAGTCCCATCGCATCATCCATTCCGTGAATAGGAAACGGCGAATAAACGTCCCAACGCCGGAAACCTGCGTCACGAACGTGCTTCGCCGCTTCGTAAAGCGCGGCCGCGCTTGGGTACTCGGC
>WNEP01001384.1_pt1 | contig 12373 bp, 10 predicted proteins | sample 5399961 | NCBI WGS metagenome assembly WNEP01 (sample SAMN13153329, study PRJNA577476) | soil metagenome | isolation source: 20 cm grassland meadow soil pre-rain plot 5 | place: USA:California | collected 2015-09-08 | reverse complement strand
GTGATCGAGATTCATACCGGCGCGTGGTGCGACGCCGTTGCCGAGAACCGGATATCGGCGGCCCAGGCCGAATGGCAGCGCATCCGCCACGGTGCGCTGTTGGCTCGGCGCCTCGGTCTCGAGGTCCATGCCGGCCACGGCCTGAACTTTACCACTGCCGAGGCGATTGCGGCATTGCCCGAGGTCGTCGAACTCAACATCGGTCATTTTCTAATCGGGGAGGCGGTCTCTTGCGGCCTCGCCGAGGCTGTGAGAGGCATGCGCGTAGCGATCGACCGGGGGCGCGCATGATCCTCGGCGTGGGCTCGGATCTGATTGATGTGCGCCGGATCGAGCGAACGATCGAGCGGCACGGCGAGCGATTCCTGGCTCGTATCTTCACCGCCGCCGAGCGGGCGAAAGCCGTAGGCCGCGCCAGAAGCGGGGAGACTTATGCAAAGCGCTTCGCTGCCAAGGAAGCCTGCGCGAAGGCGCTCGGTACCGGTCTGCGCGCGGGCGTATTTTGGCGGGACATGGGCGTGGTCAATCTCAAGTCGGGTCGCCCCACCATGAAACTCACCGGCGGGGCGCTCGCACGGCTCAAAGCCATTACGCCGGCGGACTGTGAGGCGCGCATAGACGTGACCCTCACGGATGAAGGTCCAATAGCGCAAGCACTGGTGGTAATCTCGGCGGTGCCGCGCACGCCCTCCCTGTAGCCTCCCTTCTTTGCGACAAAACCCGGCGAACGCGACATTTTGCACAGCGTCCGGATTGGTCCCACGACGGCTGCGACGATTGCCAGTCCAGGTTGCCAACCCCATATTTGCCAACGTTTGCGCCTTTGATTGCGAGCCGCTACAAGGGCGCGGCGGAGGCAAGTCGCGACGTTGGGGGTGCGACGCGGCGTCCGAAGGACTAACGCGCTGAAAATAAGGTCATTTTCTTATAGCAGTGGACGGGGTCGCCCGACTCGGGCGGCGCCGCGGGGCGCGCGCCACCAACAAGGATGCAGAGGCAAATGAGCGTGACAGCAGGAGCAAAGAGAAAAGAGGGCGGTATTGCCGAGACTGGCCGCGTGATCTTCCACGCCCTCATCATTGCGCTCGTAATTCGCACGTTCCTATTCCAGCCCTTCAATATCCCATCGGGCTCGATGAAGGCGACGCTGCTGGTGGGCGACTATCTATTCGTATCGAAATATTCGTATGGCTATAGCCACTACTCGCTGCCGTTCTCGCCTCCGCTGTTTCCCGGCCGCATTTGGGCATCGCAGCCCAACCGCGGCGACGTGGTCGTGTTCCGGCTGCCTAAGGACGATTCAACGGACTATATCAAACGCGTGATCGGCTTGCCCGGCGACCGCATCCAGATGATCGACGGCGTGCTCCATATCAATGGGGAGCCCGTCAAGCGCGAGCGCGTCGATGATTTCATGGAGACTGAGGAAGGCACGCGCGCGACACGCGTGAAGCGCTGGCGCGAAACGTTGCCGAATGGGGTGAGCTACACGACGCTCGATCTCGTAGACAACGGCTTCTATGACAATACCCCGGTGTATCAGATTCCCGCCGGTCATTATTTCATGATGGGCGACAATCGTGACAATTCTACCGATAGCCGTGTGCTCAGTCAGGTCGGCTACGTGCCGTTCGAGAACATCGTCGGCCGCGCCCAGATCATCTTTTTCTCGATCCGCGAAGGCGAGCACGCCTGGATGGTGTGGCGCTGGCCGTGGGCCGTTCGCTGGAACCGGCTTTTCACGATCGTAAGATGAGCCGCGGGCGAGCACAGAAATCCGCTCCCATCGAAGCGCCCAGCGCAGCCACCGCCGGTGAACCGTCTCGTCCAGCCGCTGCCAATCCCAGTCCAAAGCCCAGCGCGAAGGAGCGTCGCCGTCGCCGCGATCTGGCGGCGTTCGAGGAGCACATCGGTTACCATTTCGATGATCCCGCGCTGCTCGAGCAGGCGCTCACGCATATCTCCGCGCTGAGCGGCGCGCGTAACCGCGCTTCGTCCTATCAGCGGCTCGAGTTTCTTGGCGATCACGTGCTCGGCCTCATCATTTCCGATATGCTGTTCCGCACTTTCGCAAAAGCGGACGAAGGGGAAATGTCGCGTCGTCTCGCCGACCTCGTGCGCAGGGAGGCCTGCGCAGATGTCGGCCGGGCGATAAATCTAGGCGCGGTGATCAGACTCGGTGCATCGGAAGTCCATGCCGGCGGCCGGGGCCGCCCTGCAATCCTGGCCGACGTTTGCGAGGCGCTGATCGGCGCAGTGTTCGTCGACGGCGGGTATCCAGCCGCTGCCGCGCTCGTCGAGCGGCTATGGAGCGAACGCATGCGCACGCCGTCGCGGCCGCTGCGGGATTCGAAGACCGTGTTGCAAGAATGGGCGCAGGCGCGCGGAATGCCGACGCCGGCCTATCGTGAGGTCGAGCGCAAAGGTCCGCACCACAATCCGGAATTCCGCGTCGCGGTGGAGCTTCCGCAACTGGGGCCGGCCGAGGGAATCGGCCGGTCCAAGCGTGCCGCGGAGCAAGCCGCCGCCGCCACTATGCTCTCCCGCGCGGGTGTCAAAACCGATCGCCTCTGACACGAAAGGCTCTCGCCCCGCCGCTGCTTCGCCGGAGCGGGAGGGCAGCAAGGGCATTTCTGCGCCGGGGGCGACCGCACAGATACGCTGCGGATTCATCGCGCTGATCGGCGCACCCAACGTCGGCAAATCGACCCTGATCAATGCGCTGGTCGGAACCAAGGTCGCCATTGTCTCCCATAAAGCGCAGACAACGCGCGCCTCGTTGCGTGGGATCGCGATCGTCGGCGGTTCGCAGCTCGTCTTCATCGATACGCCGGGAATTTTTCCACCCAAGCGCCGGCTCGATCGGGCAATGGTGACGAGCGCCTGGTCGGGGATGGATGATGCCGACATCGCGGCCGTCCTGATCGACGCCAAACGCGGCCTCGACGAAGAGGCAAATGCGATCCTCGACCGCCTGGTTACAGTTGGCCGGACCGAGATCCTGCTCATCAACAAGGTAGATCTCGTGGAGAAGCCCGCGCTGCTTGAGATTGCCCGGGCGGCCAATGCACGCGCACGGTTCGCGAAGACGTTCATGATCTCGGCGTTGACCGGTGACGGTGTTGCCGATGTCAAACGCTGGTTGGCTGAGCATGTGCCTGAGGGCCCGTGGCATTATGCTGCCGACCAGATCACCGATGCGCCGCTGCGCCAACTGGCAGCGGAGATCACGCGCGAGAAGCTCTATTTGCGCCTGCATCAGGAGTTGCCATATCAGTCCATGGTCGAGACCGATACATGGAAGGAACTCAAGGACGGCTCGACCCGCATCGAGCAGACGATCTATGTCGAACGCGAAAGCCAGCGTAAGATCGTCCTCGGCAAGGGCGGGCATACGATCAGGGCGATCGGCGCCGATGCACGGCGGGAGATCGCCGACATGATCGAGGGTCCAGTGCATCTGTTTCTGTTCGTGAAGGTGCGCGAGCATTGGAGCGAGGACCCGGAACGCTATCGCGGGATGGGGCTTGAATTTCCGGATGACTAGCGATGCAGTGGACCGACGAAGGCATCGTGCTCGGCAGTAAGCGTCACGGTGAGGGTAATGCAGTCCTCGAGCTGATGACGCGCGCACATGGGCGTCATCTCGGTCTCGTCCGGGGTGGTGCGAACGCGCGGCTGCGTCCCGTGCTGCAGGCAGGCAATTGCGTCAGCTGCACCTGGCGAGCACGGCTCGACGAGCATCTCGGTCACTACATGGTCGAGGCGCTCGATGCGCGCGCGGCTTCATTTCTGCCCATCCCGCACGCCCTTTACGGCATGACGTATCTCGCCGCGCTCTGTCGGCTCTTGCCCGAGCGCGACTCGCATCCGCAGGTCCATGCGGCACTCGTGCACCTGCTCGACGGGCTCATCGATCCACGCCGTGCCGCGCCCGACATGGTGCGCTTCGAGTTGAGGCTTCTGGCGGAGCTCGGCTTCGGACTCGATCTTTCGGCCTGCGCGGCGAGTGGAGTGGAAACTGATCTCGTCTATGTATCGCCGAAATCGGCACGCGCGGTGTCTCGGCAGGCGGGCGAACCGTGGAAGGACAAGCTGTTGGTTTTGCCGGCATTTCTGCGCGAGTCGTATGGGGATGATCCTTCGCCGCAGGACATCGCCGACGGCTTTGAGCTGACCGGCTTTTTCCTCGCGCGTCACGTGCTCGAACCGCGTGGGGTTAGCCTCGCCAACGCACGCGCAAACTTCATCGCTGCGCTGCGGCGTGAGGCTCCAGCGGCTGGCGTGGCCGAGAGGCAGGGCGAGGCTCCGGCCGCCCTCCGCGGGTATTACCACCAGCGATGATACCAATGGTGCTGCCACCACCAATGCCGGTAGTGATAACCGCGCCAGTGCACTTGATCGACTATCCGGTTAAGGTTGGGGCCGTTGCCAGGGCCCCGCCCGGACCCGGCGGAGTCGAGCCGGGCGAGATGCGGAGGAGGACGATACCCACCGCCGCGACGAAGATTGCACGCATTTCACTCTCCTTCTTTTCCTTGGAAAGCGCCGACCGAGCGCTTCCATATCTGGCGTCTAGCGACCGCGTGCTGCGATCTTGAGAATCGCCGGCGGCGCCGCGCGTTCGTTCGTCGATCGGCTTCGCCGATCACCCCCTACCGCGACGACAACGCCATTGACCGGAATCTACGCGTCGCAACCAGACCGGCGCGTGGCTAATTCATTCATCGCTTGTTCACGGCGTGGCTCGGCATTAACTCTTGCGTATGGGCAAGGAACTGATTCCCCCTCGTGACGGCGAGATAGAAGAGATTGCGCTGCGGCAGGCGCTCGAGGAGCGCTATCTGCAATACGCTCTGTCCACAATCACTGGGCGCGCGCTGCCGGACGCGCGCGACGGGCTCAAGCCGGTGCACCGCCGGCTCTTGTACGCGATGCAGCAGTTGCGTCTCGCTCCCGGCGCCGCATTCAAGAAATGTGCGCGCGTGGTGGGAGACGTTATCGGCAAGTTCCACCCGCACGGCGATCAGGCGGTGTACGACGCGCTTGTGCGCTTGGCCCAGGATTTCGCCCAGCGCTATCCCTTGATCGACGGACAAGGAAATTTTGGCAACGTCGACGGCGATAACCCGGCCGCCATGCGCTACACCGAGGCGCGGCTCACGGAGGTTGCGCATCTTTTGCTCGATGGCATCGAGGAGGACGCGATCGATTTCAGGCCGACCTACGACGGCTCGGAGAACGAGCCGGTGGTGCTGCCGGGCGCATTCCCAAATCTTCTCGCCAATGGCTCGCAGGGCATTGCCGTTGGCATGGCGACAGCGATCCCGCCCCACAATGCCGCCGAGCTCTGCGACGCGGCCCTTCATCTGATCGATACGCCGAATGCCAGAAGTCGCACGCTTTTGAAATACGTGCCCGGTCCCGATTTCCCGACCGGAGGCGTTATCGTCGATCCTCCCGCCGTCATCGCCGAGGCCTATACCACCGGCCGCGGGTCGTTTCGGGTCCGGGCGCGCTGGCACAAGGAAGAGACCGGTCGCGGCACTTACCTCATCGTCGTTACCGAAATCCCATGGCTGGTGCAGAAAGGCCGGCTGGTGGAAAAGCTCGCTGAGCTCGTCAACGCGAAAAAGCTGCCGCTCGTTGCCGACGTACGCGACGAATCGGCTCGTGACATCCGACTCGTGATCGAACCGCGCTCGCGTGCGGTCGATCCCGGGCTGCTCATGGAATCCTTGTTCAAGCTGAGCGAATTCGAAACCCGCATTCCGCTCAACATGAATGTCCTGGTGCGCGGACGCATCCCCAAGGTTATCGGCCTCGCGGAGGTGCTGACCGAGTGGCTTGCCCATCGCCGCGAGGTGCTGTTGCGGCGTTCGCAATTCCGGCTCGGGCAGATCGAGCATCGGCTGGAAGTGCTGGGCGGTTACCTCGTCGCCTATTTCAACCTCGATAGAGTCATCAAGATTATCCGCAAGGAAGACGAGCCGAAGCCGGTTCTGATGAGGACGTTCAGGCTCTCCGATGTGCAGGCCGATGCCATTCTCAACATGCGGCTGCGCAACCTGCGCAGGCTCGAGGAAATCGAGATCAAGCAGGAGGACAAGGAGCTGCGTGTGGAGCGCAAGTCGCTCAAGGCGCTCATCGGCTCGGAAAAGGAGCAATGGAACAGGGTCGCTGACGAGATCAGGGAGGTGCGTGCAAAGTTCTCTACGAAGACGCCACTGGGAAAACGCCGCACAATATTTGCCGAGGCGCCCGAGCACGACCTAGCGGCGATCGAACAGGCACTCGTCGAGCGCGAGCCGATCACGGTGATCGTGTCGGAGAAGGGCTGGATCCGGGCGCTGCGGGGCACGGTGAGCGATCTATCGAGCATCGCATTCAAGGCGGATGACGGCCCGAAATTCGCATTCCCGGCAGAGACAACCTCGAGGTGCATGGTGCTCGCCAGCAATGGCCGCTTCTACACGCTCGATGCCGCCAAGCTTCCCGCTGGCCGCGGCCATGGTGAGCCGATCCGGCTGTTTATAGACTTGGAGCAGGAGGCCGATCTCGTAGCTGCTTTCCGCCATCAAGGTGGGCGCAAATTCGTTGTTGCAAGCGCACAAGGGCGCGGCTTCGTTGTTCCAGAGGACGAATGCCTCGCCAACACTCGTAAGGGTAAGCAGGTGCTCAACGTCGTCGCGCCTGATGCCGCGCGGGCGCTCGCGATCGTGGAGGGGGAGCTCGTCGCATTGATCGGCGAGAATCGCAAGATGGTGATCTTCCCGCTCGATCAGGTTCCCGAAATGGCGCGCGGACGCGGCGTGCGGTTGCAACGATACAAGGACGGGGGCCTCAGCGACCTCAAGACGTTCATGGCCGAACAGGGTCTGTCCTGGACCGATACCGCGGGCCGCGCGTTCACGCTAACGCTCAACGAGCTTGCCGATTGGCGGGGCAATCGCGCTGACGCCGGACGATTGGCGCCGAAGGGTTTCCCGCGCTCCAATACCTTTGGCCAAGTGCGCGCCAACGGCAACGGGGAGGGGAGATGAGAGCATATTGATCCCTTGCGCCACACCTCGATGTGCGAGAAAAGCGCTGTCGAGCGGAACCAACGCATCACCGCATCGTTCAAAGCACCCAGGTGCTGGGAAGATCAGATGGAGAAAATCGTAAGGCTCAATCATCGCCTCAAAAGACGAGGTTCGAGACAGAGCGCCGTGGTTCGGCCCTCGCGCGGCGAGGCCGAGGAGGCGGTGCGTACGCTCATTCGTTGGGCTGGCGATGACCCTGACCGCGAAGGACTTGTCGGCACACCGGCGCGCGTCGCTCGCGCGTACGAGGAGTGGTTTGCAGGGTATTTCGAAAATCCGCGCGAGTACTTGAAGCGGACCTTCGAAGAAGTCGCCGGCTACGACGAGATCGTCCTGCTGCGCGACATCCGGTTCGAATCACATTGCGAACACCACATAGCGCCGATCATTGGGCGCGTTCACATCGGCTATCTGCCACGCCAGCGTGTTGTGGGAATTTCCAAACTCATCCGTCTGGTCGACGTCTATTCGAAGCGGCTTCAAGTACAAGAGAAAATGACCGCTGAGATCGCCGCGTGCCTGGACAGCGTGCTTAAGCCATTCGGTGTCGGCGTGGTGGTGGAAGCCGCGCACGAATGCATGACCACCAGGGGGGTGCATAAATCCGACGTGACGATGGTGACCAGCTGTATGCTGGGAACCTTTCGGACCAAGGCAGTGACGCGCCAGGAGTTCTTATCGGCCATTAACTTGAGGGGCGGCTCTTCCGGCGGACATACCACTGTCTAAAACTACGACTTCCGAAGGCCATTTAGCTCGCAATAAATATGATCGACACCGGCGCGTTTTCAAACACGGCCGCCGCGGTGTCCCCGAAGAACAGCTTGTCGCCCGGGCGGCGGCTCACGCCCATGATGATGAGATCATGGGGGCCTTTCTTAGCTTCGGCGAGAATCGCGTCGCGTGCCGCCACGTCCGAATGGACGACCGGTTTTGCCCTTACGTCGCGGTGGTCGGCCATCTCGATTATATCTTTCATGATGGCCTGCTCCTGCCGACGTGCGCGGAAGGCGCGACGCTTGCGGCGATCGCTTGCGGCGCTGGTGGCAACGTAGAGCGCAGCCAACGTGCCGCCGCAGGCGCGGGCGATGGCGACGGCGGCGTCGGCAGCGCGCCGCGATACCTCGTTTCCTGTGACCGGAACGAGGATGTGCAACGGACTTCGCTGCGGCTCGCGGAGGTGATCGCCATTCCCGGCGACGATGGCGAGCGGGCCCTCAAATGCCGAAGCGATCCGGCTGACGCGTTCATCAAAGAGGCCGCTTTTGCCGCGCGTATTCTCGATCCCGACAAACAGGAGATCATAGCCTTTTTTCGCCTCCTTCGCGATTGCTTCCTCGGTGTCGGTGCCTTGCTTGCGAACCGTGACGTCGACCAGCGAGGCCTCGCCGTCGCTGTTGTGCGCAGGTTTGGTCTCGTCGGCGGCCGCCTTGATGGTTTCCTCGGTGCGATTGCCCGCTTCCTTCTCCAGTTCCTGTTTGTGTTTGGATTTGCCCTGTCGCACCGACAGGACCGTTATTGGAATGCCTCTGGTGGCGGCCAGGAGCCCTGCGAGGCTGGCCGCGAACTTGCCGTTCGGGCTCTGGTCCACGGCAAGCAGCAGGCGTTCCAGATTCGACACGAAGCCGCGCGCCTCGAACTCCTCGCGCTCCAGCCGCTGCTTCTCCGCTCTGCCCATCGGCACCCGCGCCAAGGCCCAGCGCAGCATCGGTGGCATCGCCATGGTCGTCGCAACGGCCATGGTGACGATCATGGTGAAGAGATCTTGGGTGAGCGCGCCCATCGACAATCCGATCGTGGCGATGATCACCTCGGTCGAGCCGCGTGCGTTCATGCCGCAAGCGAGTGCAAAGGCTTCGCGCCGCCTCAGTCCGGCGATTTCGCCGCCGATGAAGGCGCCGGCGAATTTGCCGAAACTCGCAATCGCGATCAGGCCGACGGTCATGAGCAACAGGGTGGGATCCCTCAAGACCGTGAGATCGGCAGAGAGCCCTGCAATACCGAAGAACACAGGCATGAAGAATGCTAGAATGAGACCGCGCAGTTGCGCGTCGATATGTTTGGTGAGAATCGGGGATTCCCCGATCAACACACCAGCGACGAAAGCGCCGAGCACCGTGTGCACGCCGATGAAGTGCGTCAGTAGCGCCATGGCTCCCATGATCACGAGAATGGTCGTAATCACGGCGAATTCGCTTTCGAAGCTGTCGTTCGTCCACCGAATCAGGAAATGGACGATCCAGCCGCCGACGGTGAAGCTCGCAAACAGGAACGCGGCCGTTCCCAGTATGCTTTTGATAACGTTGACGACGTCGATCGTGCCTGCCTGGGCGAGACCGAAGATGATGGCGATGATCACCCAGCCAATGGAGTCTTCGCAGATGGCGGAGGCGACGATGATCTGTCCGAGGTTGCGTCGGGTAAAGCCCATTTCGCGCACGATCGCCGCCACAATCTTGATCGACGAAATGGACAACGCGGTGCCGAGGAACAGGGAGGTGAGCAGACGCTGATCCGGATGCGGAAGGAGCCATTCTGGCAGGAACTGACCGAGCACAAACCCACAAATGAACGGAATTGCGACGCCGGTGACTGAGATGCTCAGCGATGCCTTGCCGACCGTTCGCACGAGCTTGAGGTCGGTTTCCATTCCCGTCAGCAACAGCAGCAGGAGAATGCCGTACTGGGAGACGCCGTCGAGCATGGCTTTCTGCTCGGCCGTGCGTGGAAAGACGGCGTGCTGCAAGTCCGGCCACAGCCCGCCGAGCACTGAAGGTCCGAGCATGATGCCACCCAGCAACATGCCCATCACGGACGGTTGCCCGATCCGATTCATGATCTCGCCCAAGAGACGGCCGACCAGCATTAGCGTGATGAGCTGGGCGAGAAAGACGACCTCCGACGCGTCGCTCTTCTCGGCCGCAAGCGAGGGCGCTGTGCTCAGCGCCAGGATCGCGGCGGTGCAAAAGCTTACGCGCGCGCCCTTGCGTGCGGCAGCAACGATTGGGGTCGAGCAGGTCATGGGGGCCCGCGGCCCCTCAATCCGGCCCAATCGCAATTGTTCCCGGCAGCTTCGCTAAACGCATAGCCGGCAGTTGGACCAGCAAAAGCGCGGTTGGCACTGCAATTGCAAATTACTTGCAAGAAGGCTATCCAGGTGGAAGCGGAATTTCACCATGGCTGTCTCGTCCGTGCCGCAAGAGCGATCGTCCTCCCCATCCGCATATCCGGAAACCGGCTGGCGGCGCAGCCGTAGCACACCTTCCCTGTCCGAGGTCTTTGGCTCGGTCACGACGCGCCCGCACGGGCCGTTATGGAAAAAGCTCCTGGCCTTTCTCGGACCCGGCTATCTGGTCGCAGTCGGTTACATGGATCCGGGCAATTGGGCCACCTCGCTCGCCGGCGGGTCCAAGTTTGGCTACGCGTTGCTTGTCGTCGCGCTGCTTTCGAACGTCATGGCCATCCTGCTGCAGGCGCTATGCGCTCGGCTAGGCATTGGGGCTGGCCGCGATCTCGCGCAGGCCTGTAGCGATGCGTTTCCGCCCGCCCTGTCTTGGCCGCTTTGGCTGCTCGCTGAGGTCGCGATCTGCGCGACCGATCTCGCTGAGGTGATCGGCACTGCCATCGGCCTTAATCTTCTATTCGGGATTCCGCTGGAGATCGGTGTGGTCATCACGGCGCTTGACGTGTTTCTCATTCTCGGAATGCAGCATCTGGGCTTCCGCTGGGTCGAATCCTTCGTAGTGGCTCTGCTCGGCGTCATCGCCGCCTGTTTTGCGGTTCAGATTGCGCTCGCGCACCCCGATTGGCGCAAGGTAATCCTTGGTTTCGCGCCAACGACGCAACTCGTAACTGATCCCGAAATGCTCTACATCGCGATCGGTATTATTGGGGCGACGGTGATGCCGCACAATCTCTATCTGCATTCCGGAGTGGTACAAACCCGCCGGTTCGGCAGCGCGGTCGAGGACAAACGCGAGGCGATCAAGCTCGCTACGCTCGATTCCACCATCGCGCTGATGTTCGCATTACTCATCAACGCGTCGATCCTGATCCTGGCTGCGGCGACCTTCAACAAGGCGGGCAAGACGGACATTGCCGAACTCGATCAGGCACACGCGTTTCTGGCGCCATTGCTCGGCTCCGCCATCGCCCCGACGCTGTTTGGCATCGCGCTCCTGTGTTGCGGAATTAATTCGACGGTTACTGCGACGTTGTCCGGTCAAATCGTCATGGAGGGCTTCATCGACATCCGATTGCCGGCCTGGGCGCGGCGGCTCACGACCCGCGCGCTCGCCATTGTCCCGGCCGCGATCGTCACGATCTGGTACGGCGAGGCCGCAACGGCAAAGCTTCTGATCTTCAGCCAAGTCGTCTTGGGCCTTGCCTTGCCATTCTCGATCGTGCCGTTGGTGATGTTTACCGCCGACCGCCGGAAGATGAACGCGCTCGTTTCCCCGCGCTGGCTCACGACGCTTGCGGTGCTCGTGGCCGCAATCATCATCGCGCTCAACGTGAAATTGATTGCGGATCAGGTCCTGACATAGGTCCCGGCACCAACCGCCTAGCGCTCCACCCGCGTCCAACCATGCGGCGTGAGCCTCTCCTGCGGTAGGAAGCGCCCCTTGTATCCCATTTTGCGCGAGCCCTCGACCCAATAGCCGAGATAAACATAGGCGAGGCGCATCTCGCGCGCACGGGTGATGTGGTCGAGAATCATGAAGGTACCGAGGGAGCGGGAGGCCTGATCGGAATCGAAGAAGGAGTAGACCATGGAGAGCCCATCGGTGAGCACATCGGTCAGCGCGACGGCGAGCAGCTCACCCTTCCCGCGGCCCTCTCCACGCCTTCGCTGCCGATATTCGACCACACGGGTTTCAACGTGGCTGTCCTCCACCATGATGGCGTAATCTAGGACCGTCATGTCCGCCATCCCTCCGTCGCGGTGCCGCGCATCGAGATAGGAGCGGAACACCGAATATTGTTCGGCGGTCGGCACCGAGGCCCGCATTTCGCCAACGATATCGCGGTTGCGATCGAGGATGCGCCGCATGCTCCGCGTGGGCTGGAAATCTTCGGCTACCACCCTGACCGAGACGCAAGCGCGGCAGTGTTCGCAGGCGGGGCGATAGGCGATCGATTGGCTGCGCCGGAAGCCGCCGTGTGTGAGCAAATCGTTGAGCTCGGCAGCCCGTTCGCCGACGAGATGCGTAAACACCTTGCGTTCTTCGCGGCCCGGCAGATAGGGACACGGGGAGGGCGCCGTCAGGTAGAATTGCGGGGTATTG
>WNEP01001381.1_pt1 | contig 12383 bp, 9 predicted proteins | sample 5399961 | NCBI WGS metagenome assembly WNEP01 (sample SAMN13153329, study PRJNA577476) | soil metagenome | isolation source: 20 cm grassland meadow soil pre-rain plot 5 | place: USA:California | collected 2015-09-08 | reverse complement strand
ATGCCTTCGCCCACTGCAGCAGAAAATCCGATCGCAAGCCAAGATCGAGAAAGGTGATGAGGAGCTTGACCATGCACACCATCACGCTCGACATCAGCAGCGCCAATATCAGTCGGTGCCTGGCGTTCATTCTGACATGTCCCTTGGGATGGCGGCATAGGATGGCTTGAGCGAAGCGAAAGACCTCGTAGGTCTTAACCATAGCGCGGCGCGCACGGGAGGGCTCCGATGGCCGCGCCAACCTTTGAAGAAAAGTTAACAGAAACCATCGCATCCTGCCGCCATGGCGTGGGGAGTGCGTTCGTATCTCGTCGGCTCCATCGTCCTTGGCGTCCTCGGCGTGTTGGCGGGTTGCAGCGGCAGCATGTTCTTTGCCGAACGCGAGCCGTGGCGCCACGATGCCGAGGTGCAATGCCTCGGTACCGGCATGATCAAGGAGGGCGCGGGCATCACGCGCATGCAGCCGATCCGCGGTCCTGGCGCGTGCGGCGCTGATTTCCCACTCAGGGTCTCCATCTTGGGTGAGAGTGCGCCGCTCGGTTACATGGACGATCTGCGGCCGCCCGGTGACATTCCACGCGGCACCCCACGCTGGCCAATCAGGCCGGCCGGCCCGCCGGCAGAGCCTTCGTACCAATCGCGCGTGCTGCCGGATTATCAGGTGCGCTCGCCGCAAGCAGTGCCTCGTGAGGGCGCTCCCGATCAACCCATCTCGCTTAGCCCTCCTGGTGTGATCGAGGGACCGAATGCCGCAGCGGAGCCGTACGATTTTCGCCGGCCCTACGGTGTTGCACCTGCTCCCACTCCTCCAAGATATTCATCTCCGCGCGCGGTCGGTTCGCCGCGCGAGGATCTTTCGCCCGAGCCCTACGAGCACCGGCCGCTCGTGGATCCGCCCGCCACGCTGCGCAACGGGTCAAGCGGCATCATCCGCGGCCCGCTACGCGAGCCGCCCGCGCCTCCTTCCGCTCGCGAGACCGTGGTCCCATTGGGACCTTCGCGCGACGGCGGGGGATCGTTCACGCCGGTCGCCTTGAGCCCGCCGGCGACGCTCGCCTGCCCGATAGTATCCGAGCTCGAGCGCTGGATCGGCGGCGCCGTGCAGCCGGCGGCGATGCGCTGGTTCGGCTCACCAGTTGCCGAGATCAGGCAGATTTCTGCCTATTCCTGTCGCGGCATGAACGGCAATCCGCGCGCGAACATTTCTGAACATGCCTTCGGCAATGCGCTCGACATCGCCTCGTTCACGCTCGCCGACGGACGCAAGATTACGGTCAAAAACGGATGGCACGGTTTGCCCGAGGAGCAGGGATTCCTGCGCGACGTGCAGGCGGCGGCCTGCGATGAATTCAGCACCGTGCTAGCGCCGGGGTCGAACGTCTATCATTATGACCATATCCATGTGGATTTGATGCGCAGGCGCGATGGCCATCGCGCCTGCAATCCGCATGCCGTGTCGGGGGAGGAGGTGGCCGCGCGCGCCGCGCGCTATGCAGGCAAACGCGATGGCGGCATCACCGGCTCGCTCGCCCCCTACCGCTCCTCGGCCCGATCGTTCGAGGACCGGCGCGCTCGCCCGCTCCCCATGGCCGAGCCGGGCGAGGACGGCGAGGACGGCTGAATCGATCGGGGACAAGCACTTCGCCACCCCTCATCTCCTTGCAGACTGGAGTTCAAGGGCGCTCGCTCAGTGGTTGTGATTTAGTGCGCGTTTTCGCGTACTCGAGCGGGAACCGAACCAGGTTGCCGCGCCCCAACTGACGCCTGCGACACCATGCGGCACCTCTTACAATGCAGCAGTGGGATACCAATATTGCGGTGTAGACCTGGTGTCCTGGGAGGATGTCATGCCGCGTTTTCGCGCTCGTCTGCTGCTTGTGCTTTGCGCACTGGTGGCGGTGCTGGCATTTGCCGTAACCGATGCCGACGCCCGCGCTGGCCGCGGCGGGAGCTTCGGCAGTCGCGGCTCGCAGACCTTCTCCGCGCCGCCTTCGACGGCGACATCGCCGAGCGCGCGGCCCATTGAACGTAGTATGACGCAGCCTGGCCAGCCGGGCGGCGCATCCGCGCAACGTCCGCCGGCGTCTTCGCCCTTGGGCGGCTTCCTCGGCCGGCCGGGATTCCTCGGCGGTTTGTTTGCTGGTTTCCTCGGCGCCGGCTTGCTCGGCATGTTGTTCGGTCACGGTTTCCTCGGCGGGCTCGGGGGCTTTGCCTCGCTACTCGGCCTGATGCTGCAGATCGGCATTATCGTAATCGTGGGCTATCTTTTGTGGACGTGGTGGCAGCGCCGTACCCAGCCGGCGCTCGCTAGCGGCCCGGCGCTGCGCGATTACCAAGGTGGCTTGCGGCCGTCTATGGCATTCGGCGGCGGCGCTGGCGCGTCAAGCGCGCGCGCATCGGGCACCGACGAAGTCGGGCTCACGCCTGACGACTTTAATGCGTTCGAAAAGATTCTCGGCGAGGTGCAGAGCGCCTACAGCGCCGAGGACCTTGCGCGGTTGCGCAGGCTCGCCACGCCCGAAATCCTCTCGTATTTCTCGGACGAGCTCGCCGCGAATGCGAGCAAGGCTGTCGTCAATCGCGTGTCCGACGTCAAGCTGGTGCAAGGCGATCTCGCCGAGGCCTGGCGCGAGGGCGAGACCGATTACGCTACCGTCGCGATGCGCTACTCGCTCGTGGATGAGATGCTGGATCGCGAGAGCGGCCGCGTGCTGCAAGGCGGACCTGACGAAGCCACCGAAATCTGGACGTTCATGCGCGTACGCGGCGGCCATTGGTTGGTGTCCGCCATCCAGCAGTCGTAAGATTCTAGGTGAGTTGATGGCCGGCTCGTCCCGGCCATTTGTTCCTACCGCTCATCGGTCGGTGAATTAACCTCCGGCTTGCCATACCCGCCGGCGGTCGGCGGCTGGATGATAATCGCCTCGCCGGCGTCAATCACCGTGGCATCGCACCCCTCGAGCTTTTCGATGCGGCCATCCTTGCGCCGCACAGCGTTCTCGCCGACCTGGCCGGCCTCGCCGCCGGCAAGGCCGAACGGACGCACGCGACGGTGACCCGACAGAATTGTGCAATCCATCTTTTCCAGAAAGCGAATGGTGCGGCGGACCCCGTCGCCCGCGTTCCAGCGGCCGCGCCCGCCCGAACCTTTGCGGATGTGGAAATCCTCGAGCACCACTGGATAGCGAAACTCGAGCACCTCCGGATCGGTCAATCGCGTGTTGGTCATGTGCGTGTGCACGGCGTCGGTGCCCGGAAAGCCCGGGCCTGCCGGCGAGCCGGAGCATATTGTCTCGTAATATTGGTATCTGGCGTTGCCAAAGTTGAGATTGTTCATGGTGCCTTGTGCGGCCGCGAGCGCGCCAAGCGCGCCGAATAGGCAGTTGGTCACAGCCTGGGACGTTTCCACGTTGCCGGCGACGACCGCCGCCGGATACCCCGGCGACAGCATCGATCGTTTCGGAATGATGATGTTGATCGGGCGCAGGCAGCCGCCGTTCATCGGAATGTCATCGTCGACCATGACGCGAAACACGTAAAGCACGGCCGCCCGTGTCACCGGCTCAGGCGCGTTGAAATTGGTGTTCTGCTGCGGCGAGGTGCCGGTGAAATCGACCGTGGCTTCGCGCTTGATCTTGTCGACCCGGATTTTGACCTTGATCCAGGTGCCTTGGTCCATCTCGTATTCGAAGGATGCATCGTGGATGCGATCGATGACGCGGCGAACACTCTCGGCCGCGTTGTCCTGCACGTGCTGCATGTAGGCCTTCACCACCGGCAGTGTGAAATACGCGACCATCTTATGCAGTTCCTGCACTCCCTTCTCGTTCGCTGCGATCTGCGCCTTGATGTCATTGACGTTCTGCAGCGGATTGCGGGCGGGATATTTCGCGCCGGTGAGAAGGTCGTAGAGCGCCTGCTCGCGAAACTGGCCGCGGTCCACCAGCTTGAAATTATCGATGTAGACGCCTTCTTCTTCGATGGTTGTCGCGTTGGGCGACATCGAGCCAGGAGAAATGCCACCGACATCGGCATGGTGCCCGCGCGAGGCGACCCAGAACAAGAGCTCGCGGCCGACCGCGTCGAACACAGGAGTGCACACCGTAATATCCGGAAGATGCGTGCCGCCGTTGTAGGGCGCGTTGATGGCGTAGACGTCGCCCGGCGCGATCTTATCCTTGTTCTCGCGAATGATGCTTTCGACTGCGCGATCCATCGAGCCGAGATGCACCGGCATGTGCGGAGCGTTCGCGACCAGCGTGGCGTCGGCGTCGAATACCGCGCAGGAGAAATCGAGCCGCTCCTTGATGTTGACCGAATAAGCCGTGTTCTGCAGCGACACGCCCATCTGCTCGGCGATCGACATGAAAAGATTATTGAATATTTCGAGCATCACCGGGTCGGCCGCCGTACCGACCGCGCTTTGCCGCTTAAGCGGCACGACGCGATCAAGCACTAGGTGGTTCTTGGCGGTGACGACAGCGCGCCAGCCGTCCTCGACCACGATCGTTTGATGCGGCTCGATGATGATTGCGGGACCGGGCACCGCATGGCTGCGCGAAAGCTGATCGCGCGTGAAGACGGCGGCCTCATGCCAATGGCCGTGCGAATAAAATTGTGCCCGTCGAGCGGGGGAGGGGAGTGGCGTACGCGCGGTCGCGAGTACCGGCTCCTTGAATTTTGCGCCCCCGCCGATCGCCTCGACCGAAACCGCTTCCACCACCAGCTCCTTGGTCTCATCGATGAATCCGAAGCGCGCTTTATGCGCCGCCTCGAAAGCCGACCTCATGGCGGGGAGAGTCGGGCGAGCTTGAGTGGCGCTCGTGCCTGGGCAAGACGCTGAGAACGCCGGTACTACCAGCGCAGTGTCGGTTCCGGCGTAGCGGACGTGCGCGCGGATGAGGACTTCGATGGCATCGGCGGCCACGCCCTGCTCGACCACTTCGCGTCGTGCTTCGGCTCCCAATCGGCCGCCGATACCATCGATCGATGCGAGGGCGCCCTCTCCAAATGGCTCCTCGATCGCTTGCTGGCGCGTGGCGCGGATGTCGGCCAGCCCCATGCCGTAGGCGGAGAGGAGAGAGGAGAACGGATGAATCAGGACCTTGGTCATGCCGAGCGCGTCGGCGACGAGACAGGCATGTTGCCCGCCGGCGCCGCCGAAGCAGTTGAGCGCGTAACGCGTGACGTCGTAGCCGCGCTGCACAGAGATCTTCTTGATCGCGTTCGCCATGTTTTCGATGGCAATCTTGATGAAGCCATCGGCAACGTCTTCGGCCGAGCGGCCATCGCCGATCTCCCTCGCGAGCTCGGCAAACGCCTCGCGCACCGCGTCGGAGTCGAGGGGCAGGTTCTGCTGCGCGCCGAAGATCTTCGGAAAGAACTCCCGCATGAGCTTGCCGACCATGACATTAGCGTCGGTGAGCGCGAGCGGGCCGCCGCGGCGATAGCATTTCGGGCCCGGATTGGCGCCGGCGCTATCCGGTCCGACGCGGAAGCGAGCGCCGTCGAAGTGCAGGACCGAGCCGCCACCCGCCGCCACTGTATGGATCAACATCATCGGCGCACGCATGCGCACGCCGGCGACCTCGGTCTCGAATGCGCGCTCGTAATCGCCGTCGAAATGCGAGACGTCGGTCGAGGTACCTCCCATGTCGAAGCCGATGAGGTGTGAGAAGCCAGCCTCGCGTCCGGTCTCTGCCATGCCGACCACCCCCGCCGCCGGTCCCGACAGAATCGCGTCCTTGCCTTGAAACAATTCCGCCGCGGTCAGTCCGCCGGACGACATCATGAACATCAGCCGGGTGTCGGCATTGTCGCGATCAGCGGTAATGGAAGTACCCATGTCGCGCGCCACCTGCGCCACGTATCGCCGCAAGATCGGTGAGAGATAGGCGTCGACGACCGTGGTGTCGCCGCGGCCCACGAGCTTAATCAACGGCGAGACCTCGTGGCTCACCGACACCTGTGCGAAGCCGATCTCACGGGCAAGGGCGGCGACGCGCTGCTCGTGGTCGGCATAGCGGTAGGCATGCATGAACACGATCGCCACCGCACGGATGCCGGCTTCGAGCGCAGCCGCAAGCTCCCCCCGCACCGTAGCAAGATCCGGCTCGCGCTCCACTGTGCCATCCGCGCGCACGCGTTCGTCCACTTCGACAACGCGTTCGTAGATCACTTCCGGCTTGATGATGTGACGGGCAAAAATCTTAGGCCGCGCCTGATAACCGATCCTAAGCGCGTCGCGGAAACCCTTGCTGATGAGCAGCAGTGTCCGCTCGCCCTTGCGCTCGAGCAGCGCATTGGTTGCAACGGTCGTGCCCATCTTTACGGACGCGATTGTGCCGCGAGCAATCGGCTCACCCGGTTTGACACCAAGCAGGTTGCGAATGCCTTGCACCGCCGCATCGCCGTAGGCTTCGGGATTGTCGGAGAGCAGCTTGTGCGCAACGAGCGTGCCGTCGGGGCGGCACCCGATCACGTCGGTAAACGTGCCTCCCCGATCGATCCAAAACTGCCAGCTGCCGTCCCTTTGCATCGCCGTGCGCCTGGCCTACCTCGCTGCTTTATAGAGGTACGCCCTTGCGAGGCGAAGCGGCGCGATAGCCGTGAGCCTCAGCCCTTTCGCCCGCGCTCGCGGTACCAGCGCTCCGCGCCTGGGTGAAGTGGTACATCCATTGGGGTGCTGTCGCTGGCGCTTCCCATGTGCAAAGCGCTGCCCTCCGTTCCCTTCTCCCAAGGGATCTCGGCTTCGCGTGCGGCAAGCGCGCCACAGATATCGTAGGCAACATGCTCAGGAAGCGATGCGTTGCTGTAGATCGGCCAACCACTGAAATCGAGCGTGTCGAGGTCGCGAGCCAAGCCAGGAAATCGCGCTCTCGGCAGCGAGACCTTACGCCACCCGAGCCGTCCCATCGCGCCGAACTCGGTCGCCTCGAGCTCGATCGGGGAGAGGCCTGCCGCCAGGGCTTCATCGAGCCAGACCTTGATCCCCTCGTCGAACACCGCATCGAGCTCGCCGCGCGCTAGCGGCCCCAGGCGGCGAGTATCGGATGGACCGCCACAAAGGACGAGGCGCCCGCCCCAGGATTCGATGTCCTTGAGTGCAAAACCGTGGAGCGCAAAAGCCTGATCGATTAATACAAGCGTGGAGTGAGTGGGATCCTCACGAACCGAGACGCGCAGCGGATATCGCTTGGCCTTGATGTCTGCGAGCGAGCGGATCCCCGTTCGCGGGTGGACCATGAACACAAAGCGGTCCCAGCTCGGATAAACGGCCACGATGCGCAAGGGCAGCGGCGCGCTGAACAACCCGACGCCGCGATAAGCCTGCGTGAGCAGCGCCGAGGGGTTGACGAAGGCGAGCTCAATACCGTCGCCCTCGGCAACCTGCTCGGCCAGTATGGCGGAACCCGTGGCAAGTCTCAGCCAAGGTCGGAAGGCGGCGCTCGAGCCGCTGCCGACGGCGATGACCATATCGCGATTGCCACCATATGGTGTCGCCGGGTTACCCGCGAGGTGCAGACCGATCTCCCAGAGGATCTTGCTGCGAACGAAGTTCGCGCCTTTCGGTAACGGCTCCATGCGGCACCTCCGCGCGGGAAGAAGGTGATGCACTATGCTACGCGTCTGTGGTCGCTGAACTGTACCAAGTGCGGTCCGGATCGCCCGAAAAATGGCGGGGACCCGGCGGGTTCTCCACCGGGCCCCCTTGATAGCATCAGCCGGCCTGTAAGCCGGGTTCTGTCGGCAAGGGGCAAAGCACCCTCGCCTGACGGCCATTCCTCTGCGACGCTGGTTACCCAGCGCCTTGAGCAACCTACCCGGACGGCCAGATCCGGACATTGATCTCGAGCATCGCTCCGCTCGCGCGGGGGCGAGTCTCGCGCCGTCCCTATTCGGTCTTGCTCCCGGTGGGGTTTGCCTTGCCGCTTGCGTTGCCGCAGGCGCGGTGCGCTCTTACCGCACCGTTTCACCCTTACCGCTTATGCCTCCCGAGAAGGGACGCTACGAGCGGCGGTCTGTTCTCTGTGGCACTTTCCCTGGGCTTAACACCCGCCGGACGTTATCCGGCACCGTACGTCCATGGAGCCCGGACTTTCCTCTCGGGCCACCTTTCGGCCTTGGCCCGAGCGACCGTCCAGCCGACTGACACATTAGGGATGGGGTGCGGGCGGACCCACGTCAAGCCCGTGCCGCAGCTATGCGTCTCGTACGCCGCCGGGGCGGTTACGCCGAACCGCGCTTGCTTGCGCTGGGATGGGCATCGCGCGCAGCGATGAGGTCCTTCAGCGTGGCAAGGGTCGACTCATCAATGTTGCCGTCGACACGCTGCGGCCGGAAATGGCGCTGGAACGCTGCGACGGCATCGCGCGTCGCGCCGTCGAGATGGCCGGATGCAGTAACGGCGTACCCAAAGCTTGCCAGCAGCGCCTGCGTCTCCGCGATGGCTGGGTTACTATCGCCGAGCGTAAAGACCGGCCCCGCTTGGGTCATAGTGGGCTTGACCCATAACCCGATGCCGGAATCAGCGAGCGCCTTCCACGGAAATTTTTCCCCCGGATCGCGCTTACGCGATGGCGCGATATCGGAATGGGCGAGCACGCGGTCGGCGGCAATCTGGTGGCGGGACAAAATGCTGCGGCAAAGCGCCGTCACCGCTGCAACTTGCCGCTTTGGAAAAGCGGGATAGCCATGATCATGCCCGGGATTGGCAATCTCGATGCCGATCGAGCGCGAGTTTATGTCGCTTTCTCCGGCCCAGGATGACGCGCCCGCATGCCAGGCGCGGCGCGCCTCTGCGACCAGCTGAACAATATAGCCGTCCTGTAGCACGACATAATGCGCGGACACTTCAGTGGCCGGGTTGCACAGGTGATTGATTGCATCTTCGTCGTTTGGCATCCCGGTATAGTGCAGCACGATCATGTCCGGCGAGGCGTTGCGCTCGCCGTGATTTGGTGAGGGCCTCACCTCTGCGACGACGGAGGATTCGGGACGGAACTGGGATGAAACCATACGCGAGCGCTCGGACGCTCTGCGGGAGCTTCGCTCTCGCCCCGGCAGGACGCGGCGATTGTGCAGAATGGGCGCGGCGACACAAGCTGCGGCGTTGGAGCCGAGCCGCATTAAAAGACGCGACGTCCGGACCGACTTATCGCCGGTCCGGACGTCAACTCCGGGACCGATCTGGTCCCCTAATTTACTAGACGCTACTACTCAACGTGTCGCGCACGCGCTCGCCGACTTTAGCGCCCCATGCCGGGGGAACTGGGCCCGGGAGAAGTCGGCCGCGGCGCCATTCCCGTGGTCGGAGAGCCGCCGGGCGCGCCGGTCGTCCGTGCCGGCGGCTTGTAGTACTGGAAGTCCGGCGCGTTCTTGAGCTGATCCTTGGTCCAAGTCACTTTGAGCTTGGTCATGGTCGGATCATCACTGCGGGTGGTTATGGCGCTGCCGCCACTAGTAGTGCTGCTGCCCGTGCTGGCCGGAACGGGCTGAAACGCGCTCATGTCGATCGCGACGTTCTTCTCGCCGATGCCTAGGAATCCCCCGACGCCCACAATCAGGCCTAATACCTTGCCGTTCTTATCGAACAGCATGTCGTTCACACTGCCGATGTGCGCGTCATCCGGACCGAGCACGTCGCTGCCTTTGAATTTCGAGAAAACCCACTGATCCTGGCTTTGCGACGAGATGAATTTGGCAGTGTCATGCGGGACGGCCTCGGGCTTTGCCGCCGATTGCTTTGGGGACATATCGGCCTGCGCGAACGCGCCGGAAACCATCAGCGCACTGACGGCGGCCGAAATCATCATGGTCTTGAGCATTATGGGCCTCCTATCGAGTTTGTTCCGTCAAGGAAAGGAAGCCTTCCTTGTTCGAAAACAACTCGCCAGGAGAGCGCGTGTTCCGTGCGTTTGGAACTTGTTTGGAACTTGGTGTCGCCACCGAGCGAAGGGATTTCGCGCACTTGCAATCGAATGGTTTGTCGGAAATGCAGCCCCTTGCACGCCCCCCGGAGCGCAACGAGAAACCCGGTCTTTTTAAAGACGGTAGGACTAACGCACGGGACGGTAACAGCACCGCACGGGACGGTAACAGCACGTTAACCATCTCCGGCGGCCAGGCGTTGCGCGCAATCGGGCGCTAAGAGCCCAACCGGACGCGCCAATTGGCGGGTCCTTCAACTGTTCCTTAAGCGGGCGCATCCCATTAATAGGCCATCGAGATTCCGTCGGCGGGACGCGCGCAGCGGCGCGCGGCAACCGATTTGACGCCCAAGCTATCCCATGATAACCCATAGCATCCCACACGGCGATGCGGCTCCCGAGACCGCCTCCGTAGGGGTGGCGCGGACGCCCGCAGTTCGCGCCGGAGCAGCGCCGAAGCGACCGGCGGGGGTGGGAGGCCATGGACCGCTTCGTGTCCAGTTACACCTTACGGCTCGACACCAAAGGGCGGGTCTCGATCCCGGCCCCGTTCCGCGCCGTTCTCGCGCGCGACGGATTCGAGGGGCTCTATTGCTATCCGACTCTCGACCGTCCGGCGCTCGATGCCGGCGGCAACGCGTTGCTCGGGGAAATCGAGACTCTGATCGCGCGCTTTCCGCCCTATTCGGAAGAGCGCGAGCAGTTTTCGGCGGCGCTTTACGGCACGAGCGAAGTGCTCAAGATCGACGGCGAGGGCAGGGCGATTCTCACCGAGCCGCTCAAGAGTCACGCCGGCATCAAGGACGAGATCACCTGTGCCGGTCTGGGCCACAAGTTTCAGATCTGGGAGCCGGCCCGCTTCCGCGCGGAACTCGCGGAGGCCACCGAGAAGGTTCGCGCGCTCAAGCGGCAGCTGGGTTCCCGGGTAGCGGCGGAAGGCCCGCACGGAGCACGGGAATGATGGCGAGCCGCGACAGCGCGGGCGCTGTCGCTGGCGGACTGGCTCGTCACATTCCCGTGCTCGGCCGCTCCGTGGTCGAACTCCTCGACGTCCGCGCCGGGGAAATCTACGTGGATGCGACCTTCGGAGCTGGCGGCCACAGCAGCGCAATTCTGGCTGCGGCGAACTGTAACGTCATCGCCATCGACCGCGATCCGAACGCGATCGCGCGCGGCGCCGATCTCGCACGCTCGGCCCGCGACCGCCTCGCCCTGGTTGAAGATAATTTCTCGGACCTTCAGGCGGTCGTGCGCAACTGCGGCTACGAGGCGATCGACGGCGTCGTCTTCGACCTTGGCGTCTCCTCCATGCAGCTCGATGAAGGCGCGCGTGGGTTCTCCTTCCGCCACGAGGGCCCGCTCGACATGCGCATGAGCCGCGACGGCCCTACCGCGGCCGACGTCGTGGCATCAGCATCTGAGCGCGAGCTTGCGGCCATCATTGCGGCCTTGGGCGAGGAGCGTCATGCCCGCCGTCTCGCCCGCGCCATTGTCGCCGCGCGGCGGGCGGCGCCGATCCGGACCACGCGGGCGCTCGCTGACCTCATCGCGGGGGTCATACCCGCACGCCCAGAGATGATCCATCCCGCGACCCGCACGTTCCAAGCCTTGCGAATCTTCGTCAATGACGAGCTGACGGAGCTTGCCGCCGGTCTTGCCGCGGCCGAGCGGGTGCTCAAGCCGGGCGGGCGACTGGTCGTGCTGTCGTTCCATTCGCTGGAGGATCGCATCACGAAATCGTTTCTGGTCGAGCGCAGCCGGCCCCATGCCCCTTCGCGCCATCGCCCGGCGCCGGCGCAGCAGGCCGCGACTTTTCGGATCTTGACACCACGGCCGATCGCGCCCGACGAGGCCGAGATCAGGACCAATCCCCGCGCGCGCTCGGCCAAACTGCGCGCAGCCGAGCGCACCGCCGCGGCAATTCCTGCTCGCCGCACCACGCGCTTGCAGCCGCACTTGCCATCATTGAACGAGGTCGCGGCACGCCTCGGAACGGGGCGGCAGTGATGATGCGTGTGCTCAACATTTGCGTGATTGTGGCGCTCGTTTTGGCGGCGGCCGACGTCTATACGATTAAGTTCCAGTCGACCCGCCAGGCGCAACGCGTGGCCAAGCTGCGCCTCGAGATTAGACGCGAGCGCGACGCGGTCGCCGCGCTGCGCGCAGAATGGGCCAAACTCGACAACCCAGCACGCATCCAGGATCTCGCGCGGCGACACCTGCCGCTGGTACCGGTGGAGCCGCGGCAAATCGATCCGCTCGATAACCTACCCGAGCGGCCCTCCGATCTCGTTGCCGTGGACGAGGCAGACCCGATCGGGGCGGTGATCTCCAATCCCGACGCTGTCGATCGTTCCGTAACCGGCAGCGTGCCCGCCGACGCAAGGTGAATGGCATGCAGGCACCCGTGGCAGATCGGCCGGCACCTGCGCGCGAACCGTGGCACCGGCGGCT
>WNEP01001455.1_pt1 | contig 12423 bp, 8 predicted proteins | sample 5399961 | NCBI WGS metagenome assembly WNEP01 (sample SAMN13153329, study PRJNA577476) | soil metagenome | isolation source: 20 cm grassland meadow soil pre-rain plot 5 | place: USA:California | collected 2015-09-08 | reverse complement strand
CGCGGCGCAAACCTACGACTACCCGGCGATGATGCTGCGCAGCGGGCTGCAAGCCAACCAGACCATCAGTCTCTCGGGCGGGGAGCAACGCCTGCGGTACCTGCTCAGCGGCAACTTCACGCGGCAGGAGGGCATCGAGCTCGGCTCCGACTTCAACCGCTACAGCCTCCGGCTCAACCTCGACGGGGATGCGAGCACGCGGTTCCGCTGGGGCACGAACCTGAGCATGACGCGCGTCGCTCGCAACGCCGCCGGCGTGGAGAACGCCGCGGTCGGCAACAGCGCGAACGGTATCCAGGCCGCCATGCAGTTCGCCCCGTTCGCGGCTCCCCGGGACACCGCGGGCAACTGGATCAACCGTCCACGGAGCCGGTCCCCAACCCGATCGCCCGAGCCACGGAGGAGACCGACCTCAACACGACCTCACGGATGCTCGGCAGCATCTTCGGAGAATTCGATGTCACCCCAGAGCTGCGGCTGAGGAGCACGTTCGGCGGGAGCTTCCAGTTCAACGGCATCCACTTCTTCGCCCCGCGCACCATCCTCGACGGCGGCACCGGTGGGAGCGGCTGGATCTACTCGAGTCAAGGCCGCGTGTTGACTAACGAGAACAGCGTGAGCTTCCGCCGCGCCCTCGGTCCTGGCAGCCTGGACGCGCTCGCCGGCTTTTCGGTCCAGACCACGGACAGCGAGGCCGTGCAGGGCAACGCGGCGAACTTCCCCACGGACGTCACGACCGTCTACAATCTCGGCTCCGGCTCGCAGCTTTCGCCCGCGGGCAGCGGCGTCATCGAGTCCGCGATCCTGTCGTACTTGGGCCGCGCCAATTACGTGATCGCTGACAAGTATCTCTTTACGCTCACGGGGCGGCGTGACGGCTCGAGTGTCTTCGGCGCGAACCACAAGTGGGCCTTCTTTCCATCTGGCGCCTTCGCCTGGCGCATCGGGAACGAGAGCTTCATGCAAAGTCAGTCGCTGTTCAGCGACCTGAAGCTGCGCGTCAGTTACGGCAAGGTCGGCAACCAAGCAGTGAACCCGTACCAGTCCCTAGCACGGCTGGGCGTTGCCTGGTACTCGTCTGGTGCAACCGAGATCCCGGCGCTGGCTCCGGGCGGTGGCATGCCCAATCCCGACCTGAAGTGGGAGGAGAAAACCGAGCTGAACGTCGGGGTCGACGCGAGCCTGTTAAACAACCGGGTCACGCTGTCGCTCGACGCCTACCACGCCAAGACGACGGACCTGTTGCTGTCGGTCCCGGTCCCGTCCACCACCGGCTTTTCGAGTCAGCTCCGCAACATCGGCTCGCTGCAGAACCGGGGCGTGGAGCTGTCGCTCAGCACCGTCAACCTGCAGCGTGGGGACCTGAGCTGGCGCAGCACGCTGAACATCGCCACCAACCGCAATAAGGTGCTCGACCTGGGCGGCCAGACCGAGATTCTGCTGGCGCCGCGCACCGGCAACTTCTTCAGCCCCGCCGAGACCTACGTCGTCCGGGTAGGCGAGCCGCTCGGCTCAATCTACGGCTACCAGGTGAACGGGCTGTGGCAGCAGGGCGACCAGTGCTACCTGAAGAACCCCGCCCAAGCTTGCGTGCCGGGCGAGTACAAGATCGCCGACATGAACGGAGATAGTGTGATCACCGCCGCCGACCGCGTCATCCTCGGCTACGGCGATCCCAAGTTCTACGGCGGCTTGAGCAACACGCTGACGTACGGGCGGTTTTCGCTGGACCTGTTCCTAAGCTTCAACTACGGCAACAAGATCATCAATGCGGGCAATGCCTACGGCGGCCTCGCCATCGGGCAGGCGAACGAGCGGGACATCGTGCTCGATCGATGGACGCCGACGCACACCGACACCGACGTCCCGCGCGCCAATGCCGCGCGCCCGCGCCGGCTCTACAGCACGCTGGTGGAGGACGGCTCGTACCTGCGACTGCAGACGCTCACGCTCGGCTACGAGCTGCCCCCCCGGCTGATCCCCGGCGCCGAAACGGCGCGGCTGTTTCTCACTGGCCAGAACCTGGTGACGGTCACCGACTACAGCGGGTTCGACCCGGACGTGAACAGCATGGGCGGCGACCCGCGCTTCGGCGGGATCGACATCGGCGCCTACCCGCATTCGCGGGTGTGGAACTTCGGCGTCAGCGTCACCTTCTGAGCGAGGAGACTTCCCATGAGACGCAACCTATCGATCGCCTCCTCCGCTCTCGCGCTCGGCGCGGCGCTGGTTGTGTGCGCCTGCACCGATCTGCTCACGGAGGATCCCAAGGGGTTCACGACTACCGACACCTTCTACAAGACCGGAGCGGACCTGAACAGCGCCACCATCGCGATCTACAACTCGCTGCGCGGGCTGCAAGGGCAGGCCCAGTGGACCACGCCCGAGCTCGCCTCCGATCAGACGCGGGCGGACAACCGCGAGCCGAACCTCGGTACCAGTGGGCCGGATTTCCTGGACTGGGACGCGAGCACGGGCAACACGGGCGGCTACTGGGGGACGGCATACGCCATGATCACCCGGGCGAATCTGGTGCTTGCGAACGGGCCCGGCATCGACGCGCCTAACGCACAGATGAAGGCCTACAATCTGGCCGAGGCCAAGTTCATGCGCGGGTATGCCTACCTCTGGTTGGTCAAGGTGTACGATGACGTGCCGCTCCTCCTCTCGCCCGCGGAGCAAGCCAACCCGCGGCCCACCCGCACGCCGGTCGAGCAAGTCGACCAGGCGATCATCAAGGACTTGACCGAGGCCGAAGCCGCGCTCCCTGCCAGCTGGCCGTCCAGCGACGGGTACGGCAATCCGACCCAGGGACGCGTCACACAAGGGGCGGCGCAGATGGCGCTGGCCGACCTGCATCAGTGGCGCTCCAGCTTCATGTTGAAGAACGAATGGCAGCAGGCCTCCGACTGGGCGGACAGCGTTATCCAGTCTGGCGTGTGGGCGCTGAACAACGATTACCTCAGCACGTTCCAGCCCAAGAACAAGGGCAACAAGGAGATGATTCTCGTCATCACCAACTCGGGCGTGACCACCAACACCAGAAGCTTGTTCCAGTTGTTCTACTACCCACGCGACTGGGGGCTCGACCAGGGCCAAGGCGGCGGTTGGGGGCTCATTCATCCCACGACGTGGTTCTACAACAGCTATCTGCCTGGTGACTACCGGCGCGACACCGGTCGCGGCTTTGCGTCCCAGGGAGCGTACGTCTGGTGGGGGTGCAGCGTCAGCAACGTGTGTCCGGCGACGAGCCCGGCTCCCAACGACACGTTCGCGGATGGGCCCATGCCGTACAAGTATCGCAAGAGCGACAATGGCGCGAATTGGATGCTAAACGACGTGGATACCCCGCTCTACCGCTTTGCCGAGGCGATCCTGATGTATGCGGAGGCGCAAAATGAGTTGGGCAATCCCGCGGTCGCCGTGCAGTACTTGAACATGATCCGCGCCCGCGCGCGTAAAGGAACGGGCGCCGAGAGCCGGGCAGAGCCGCACGACTATGGCACCGCTGGCGAGCTCATGGACAAGCTGTCGGTGCGCGAGGCGATCTACATGGAGCGCGCCTGGGAGCTCGCGTTCGAGGGGAAGCGCTGGTTCGACCTGGTGCGTCGCGACTCCGAGGAGCCGGGCTACTGGGCCAACAGCCTCCGCGCGCACGACCCGAACGTCGAGAAGCTGCACCCACTCGCAGACTTCAAGAAGCGGTTCCCGATTCCGCAGACCCAGATCAACGCCAACCCGGCCCTGACCCAGAATTCCGGCTACTGATCGGGGACGTCGGCCGCACATCCGCCGTCCCCGCCGCCCCTCGCCGCCGCACGCGGGCGAGGGGCGGCGTTTGTTGTTGCAACGGTCCCCGAAGGAACCCTGGTGGCGAGTGGAGTGTCCAAGTAGTCCTACCTTTGCCCAAACAACGGCCTAGCCCTCTCGGCGTCCGTTCGATCTACATCTAACGAGCGATGGCGTCGGCGCAACAGGCGGCCAGCTTGTGGCTGGCGTGCGCCCCATACAAGAAATCACAGGAGCGTCCCCATGAACCGCGTGAACCTCCTCGCCCTCGCAACCGTGATTGGGTGCGCCGGAACGGGATCGCAGCGACTCGAGACCCCGGCCCCCCTCCCAGACGACGAAGTGTCGGTGGGCTACGGAACTCAGCGCAAGCAGAACACGACCGGCGCCGTGTCGTCGTTCACGCCCACGGAACGGGATGCGCACGTCGCGCGGGTGGAGGAGATGCTGCTGGCTCGCATGCCGGGCCTGGAGGTGGTGCGGCTGTCGGGCGGGAGTTACACGCTCCGGATCCGGGGTCCGAGTAGCTTGCGCGGCACCCTCGCGGGCGAAGAGCCGCTGCTCGTGATCGACGACGTGCCAGTGTCGCTCGGCTCGCTCAGCAACGCGCTCGCCGGGATCGCGCCGCAAGACGTGGCGCGGATCGACGTCTTGAAGGACGCCGGATCGACGGCGATCTACGGTGTGCGCGGCGCCAACGGCGTGATCATCATCACGACCAAGCGGGCGCGCTAGACCCTTCCGCGGCGCTGTAGCGGAGGACGCAGTGTAGGGGCGCAGCATGCTGCGCCCCTACACTTATATTCAGCATCGTGTCCGAGTACCAGCGTCGCAGGACGGCCGTCGTTTCAGTCGGCGGCGTGAAGGTGGGCTCCCCCTACCCGATCGTCGTCCAGTCGATGACGAACACCGACACCGCCGACGTGAACGCGACCGCAGCCCAGGTGCGCGCCCTGCACCAGGCTGGGAGCGAGCTGGTGCGCGTCACGGTCAACAACGAGGCGGCCGCCCAGGCCGTCCCCGACATCGTGGCTCAGGTCGATGTGCCGGTCATCGGCGATTTCCATTACAACGGCCACCTGCTGCTCACCAAGTACCCGGCGTGCGCCCGGGCGCTCGCCAAGTACCGCATCAACCCCGGCAACGTTGGGGCGAAGCGCCGTGACGAGCACTTCCGCACCATCATCGAGGTCGCGCTCGCGAACGACCGTCCGGTACGCATCGGCGTCAATTGGGGGAGCCTCGACCAGCAGCTCCTCACCGAGCTGATGGACGCGAACGCCCAGCGCCCGGAACCGCTCGACGCGCGCGACGTGATGATCGAGGCCATGCTGGCGAGCGCGCTGCGCTCAGCCGAGCTCGCTGAAGAGTGCGGGTTGCCGCACGACCGCATCATCCTGTCGGCGAAGCTGTCGGGGGTGCAGGATCTGGTGGAGGTCTACCGCCGACTCGCCCAGCTCTCCGACTACGCCCTCCACCTCGGGCTCACCGAGGCGGGGATGGGGGCGAAGGGGATCATCGCGAGCGCCGCGGGGTTGGCGATCTTGCTGCAGGGCGGCATCGGCGACACGATCCGCGTCTCCCTCACCCCCCGGCCCGGCGGCGACCGCACCGAGGAGGTACAGGTCGCGCAGCAGATCCTCCAGTCGCTCGGCCTGCGCAGCTTCGCGCCCCAGGTGTCGGCGTGCCCCGGCTGCGGCCGCACGACGTCGACCTTCTTCCAGGAGATGGCCGAGCAGATCCAGACCCACCTGAGGGAGCAGCTGCCCCGGTGGCGGGAACGCTACGCGGGCGTGGAGACGCTCCGGGTGGCGGTGATGGGCTGCGTGGTGAACGGTCCTGGCGAATCGAAGCACGCCGACATCGGGATCTCGCTCCCCGGGACGTTCGAGGAGCCCAAGGCACCGGTCTACGTGGACGGCAAGCTCAAAGTGACCCTCAAGGGCGACACGATCGTCGCCGACTTCTTGAAGGTCCTCGAGGAGTATATCGAAAGCCGTTTCGGCGCCGGTGCCTTGCTCGTCAACCGACCGCTCTAGTCCGCTGGCGCTGCTTCGGGAGCCGGCGGCGCCACCCCGGTCGCCGCGCGCACCACGGAGACCTTCCCGAGCAGCCGCTGCAGCTCGTCGAGATACGTGTAGATCACCGGCGTCACGTACAGTGTGATGAACTGCGAGAACGCCAGCCCGCCCACCACCGCGATGCCGAGCGGGCGCCGCGACTCGGAGCCCACGCCCACGCCCAGCGCGATGGGGAGCGTCCCCATGAGCGCCGCCATTGTGGTCATCATGATCGGCCGGAACCGGATGCTGCACGCCTGCAGGATCGCCTCGCGGGCCGACTTGCCCTCGTTGCGCTGCGCTTCCAGGGCAAAGTCGATCATCATGATCCCGTTCTTTTTCACGAGGCCCACGAGCATGATGACGCCCACGAAGGCGTACACGCTCAAGTCCACGCGGAAGATCAACAGCGTCAACAGCGCTCCGAACCCGGCGAACGGCAGCGCCGAGAGGATCGTGAGCGGGTGGATGAAGCTCTCATACAGGATCCCCAACACCATATAGATCACGAACACCGCCAGGATCAGCAGGACGAGCAGCCCCGCCTGGCTCGACTGGAACGCCTGGGCGGTGCCCGAGAAGCTGGTGGTGATGCTGGACGGCAGCGTCTGTCGCGCGATGCGCTGCACCTGGGCGACGGCGGTCCCGATGGCGACTCCTTCCCGCAAGTCGAACGAGATCGTGACCGATGGCAGCTGCCCCGAGTGACTCACGGTGAGCGGACCGACGCTCGAGGCGAGGGTGGCGAGCGACGCGAGCGGCACCAGCGTGCCGTTCCGCGAGCGGATGTACAGCAGGCTGAGAGCGGAGAGATCCTGCTGGTACTGCGGCAACAACTCCATCACGACCCAATACTGATTCGTCGCCGTGTAGATCGTCGAGACCTGACGCGACCCGTAGGCGTCGTACAGCGCCTCCTCGACCTGCTGGGCCGTGACCCCGAGCGCCCCGGCCCGGTCCCGGTTGATCGTAACCGTGGCTTGCGGATTCGAGATCTGCAGGTCGCTCGTAACGTTGAGCAGGTCAGGGAGCTTGCGCAGCTCGGTGGTGAGCCGCGCCGCGTTGTCGTACAACGCGATCCGGTCCGGGCTCTGCAGCGTGAACTGATACAGGCTCTTGGTGCGACGCCCGCCGATCTGGATCGGCGGGGGGTTCTGGAGGAACACCTGGATACCGGGGATGCCGGCCAGCTTGCGATTGAAGTAGCGGATCAGCTCGTCCACGCTCATGGTCCGCTGTGAGCGAGGCTTGAGTTGCATGAAGACGCGACCCTGGTTGATTTGGCCGGTGCCCAGGAAGGACATGGTGGCGTCAACGTTGGGATCCTGCGCGAGGACCGCCATGACCTGCTCCTGGTGGCGGACTAGGTCGTCGAACGACGTTCCCTGGACCGTCTCCGTGGTCCCGAAGATCTGGGAATTGTCTTCGCTCGGGAGAAACCCCTTGGGGACCACGACGAAGAGCACGACCGTGCCGAGCAGGATCGCGGCCGAGAGGACGAGCGCGGCGGGTCGCCGCGCCATCACCCAGACAAGGCTGTTCTCGTACCAGCGCAGCACCCGCTCGTACACACGCTCCGATGCGTCGTACCACCGCCCGTGGTGCGCTTCGCGCGGCGGCTTGAGGAACCGGCTGCACAGCATCGGAGTGAGCGTCAAGGACACGACGCCGGAGACGAGAATGGCGGCGCCGATCGTCACGGCAAACTCGTGGAACAGCCGCCCGATGATCCCGCCCATGAACAGCACTGGGATGAACACCGCGGCGAGCGACAGCGTCATGGAGAGGATCGTGAATCCCACCTCACGCGACCCGACGAACGCTGCCTGCAGCGGCCGTTCGCCCTTCTCCATGTGGCGGACGATGTTCTCGAGCATCACGATGGCGTCGTCTACGACGAAGCCGACCGACAGCGTGAGGGCCATCATCGAGAGGTTATCGAGGCTGTAGTCGAGCGCGTACATCACCGCGAACGTGCCGACCAGCGAGAACGGCAGCGCCAGGCTCGGGATGATCGTGGCCGAGAGATTGCGCAGGAACAGGAAGATCACCAGGACGACGAGCGCCAGGGTCAGGGACAGCGTGAACTGCACGTCGTGAAGCGACGCGCGGATCGACTCCGAGCGGTCCGAGCGGAGCTGGAGGTCCACGGAGCCGGGGAGCTGCTGCTTGAGGCCCTGCATGACGGTGCGGACGCGGGCGGCCACGGCCACGGTGTTGGTGCCCGGCTGTCGCTGGATGGCGAGCACGATGGCCCGGCTGCCGTTGAACCAGGCGGCGCTCTTATTGTCCTGCACGTCGTCCAGCACCTGCCCTAGGTCCTGAAGCCGCACGGGCGCGCCGTTGCGGTAGGCGATCACGAGCGGGCGGAACGCCGTCGCATCCTGCAGCTGCCCGTTCGCCTGCACGGTGTACGCGCGATGCGGTCCCCAGAGGATGCCGGTCGGCAGGTTCACGTTGCCCGCTGCCACGCCGTCGGCCACCTCGTCGATGCCGATCGAGCGGGTCGCCAGGGCCTTGGGATCGAGCTGGATGCGCACGGCGTACTTGGCGGCACCGTACACGTTGACCTGCGCCACGCCGTCGACCATCGACAGCCGCTGCGCGATGAACGTCTCGGCGTACTCGTCCAGCTCCGGTAGCGACAGCGTCTTCGAGCTCAACGCGTAGTAGACGATCGGCTGGTCCGCTGGGTTCACCTTCTGATAGGACGGCGGCACGATCCCGGTGGGGAGCTGCCGCAGCGTCTTGGAGATCGCCGCCTGCACGTCCTGCGCGGCGGCGTCGATGCTGCGGTCCAGCGTGAACTGCAGCGTGATGCTGGTGTTGCCGAGGCTCGACGACGAGGTCATCTGGTCCACCCCGGCGATCGTCGAGAACTGTTTCTCGAGCGGCGTCGCCACCGCGGACGCCATCGTCTCCGGGCTCGCGCCCGGCAGCCCCGCGCTCACTTGGATCGTGGGAAAGTCCACGTTCGGCAGGTTGCTCACCGGCAGCAGCCGATAGGCCATCAAGCCGAACACGAGGATGCCCGTCATGACGAGCGTCGTCATCACGGGCCGCTTGATGAACAGCTCGGAGATGTTCACTTGTCCGCGTCCACTTCGCGCGCCGGCTCCGCCACTCCCTTCACCTCGACCTGCGCGCCGGACACCAGGCGGAGCTGTCCGTCGGTGACCACCTCGTCCCCCGGCGCGACGCCCTGCGCGATGACGGCGTAACTGCCGGCGGCACGCTCGACCGTCACCGGCTGCGACCGCGCCGTTCCATCCTGGTTGAGCACGAAGACGTACGTCCCTTGCTGGCCGGTCATCACGGCCTGCGCCGGCACCACTACGGCCTGCTCCTCGACGTACAGCTGCAGGCGCACGCTCAGAAACTCACCCGGCCACAGCACGCCCTCCCGGTTGGCGAACTCCGCCTTCAGCAGCACCGTTCCGGTCGTCGTGTCCACGCTGTTGTCCACGAACGTGAGCAAGCCACTCGCGAAGGTCGTGTCCTCCTTCGAAGGGCTGACCAGCACGGGCAGGCGGTTCTTGCGGTAGCGCTGGATGTCGGGCAGGGAGCGCTCGGGGACGGCGAACCGCACCAGAATCGGATGGATCTGATTGATGATCACGAGCGGATCGGGCGCGTTCGCTCGCACGAGATTCCCTTCACGCACGAGCAGTCGGCCGGTGCGACCGGCGATCGGCGCGCGGATCCTGGCCCACTCGAGGTTGAGCTCCGCGTTGGCGACGGCGGCGGAGTCCGCCCGCACGACCGCTTGGAGCGCCTCGGCCGCCGCCCGCTTCGCATCGTAATCTGACTGCGTCACGTAGTCCTGCTTCACCAGCTCCGCGTAGCGCTGCGCGTCGAGCACGGCACTCCGCGCCTGCGCCTGGTCGCGGGCCAGCATCGCCCGGGCCTGGTCGAGCGCCGCCTGGAACGGCCGCGGGTCGATCTGAAACAGCATCTCTCCGGCCTCGACATCGTCCCCCTCGCGAAACGCGACCCGCGTGAGCACCCCTGTCACCTGTGATTGCACGGAGACCGTTTGCCGCGGCTCCGCGGTGCCCGTCGCGGGGATCTCGAAGGGCACGGCCCGCTGCTCGGCGCGGGCGACGGTGACGGGAACGCGCAGGGCACCGCTCGCCCCCTTGCGGGAGCACCCGAGGGCGAGCAGCAGGGACAGCGTTGCGACGGCCGTCATGACCTTCATCTATCGGTTCGGTCCGCTCGAGTCCGTTTGCAGATGCAGCCCGCTCCGTCCGTCGAGCCCCAGAATTCCGGCGTCATGACCGAGCTGAGCAAGGGTCGTGTACCACGTCAGGCGCGCCTCGATCACCTGCGCACGCGCGTCCGCCAGCACCGCCTGCGCCGTGAGCAGGTCGAGCAAGCTGCCCGCCCCGGCCCGGTAGCGTCCCAGCGCCACCTGCTCAGACTGGACGGCGCTCGCCAGCAGATCGCCGCTGGTGCGCACCCGCTGGGTGGCGGTGCGCAGCGCGTAGAACGAATTGAACACCTGGAAGATTACCAGTTGTTCCACGCCCTTGCGACGCTCGTCCGCCGCTCGCGCCGTCGCCGTGGCGGCTCGCACATCGTAGAACTGCGACCACCCGGAGAAGAGCGGAATCTGCAGCCCGATGGTCGCCGAGTAGCTGTTCCCCTGCTGCGTCGTGAGCGGCCTGCTGAAGAAGTAGGTCCCGGCGCCAGTGCCGCTCACCACGAGCGACGGCAGGGCCTGCCCCCGGGCAACGGCGACGTGCGCCTGCGAGGCCTGCGCAGTGGCACGAGCCGCCATCAGATCGGGGCGTTCCCGCACCGCGCGGTCGATCAGCACATCGAGGCTGTCGGTGATGCCCAGCGGGGGAGTCGTGTCGGGCGGCAGCGCGACGTCGTACGCGACGTTCGCCGGCAGGCCCATCGACAGCGCCAGCGCGCCCCGGGTGGTCTGGAGCATGCCCTCCGTGGTCTCGAGGGCCAGCTGGGCCTGGGAGCGCGCCGTCTTCGCCTGCAGCACGTCGGCGATGGTGGCGAGGCCCACGCGGTGGCGCTGCTCCGCCGCCTCGAGGTTCGTCTGCGCTTCCTTTAAGCTGATCTGCTGGGCTGCGAGCAGGGCCTTGGTCGCAAGGTACGCGAAGTAGGCCGCCTCGACGTTCAGGACCACGCTCTGGATGACCGCGTTGTGCGTCCAATCGGCCGCGAGCAGGGCCTCCCGCGCGCCGGTGACCGACCCCGACCGGCCCCCGAAATCGAAGAGCAGCCAGGAAACATTCAACGTCGGCCCGTACAACTGCTGCTGGACCGACACCCGCCCGGCGGTGGCGGCGGTCTTCAATGTGGTGGCGTTGACGTCCACCGACAGGTTCGGGTAGTACAGTCCCCGGGCGGCACCGTAGGTCGCGGCGGCCGACCGGGCGTCCGCCCACGCGGCGGCGGTCGACGTGTTGTTGCGCAGCGCGATGTCGAGCACGTCGGTGAGCTGCAGCTCGCGCGCGCGCGAAGCCAGGCCCGGCGGTATCTCGGGCGGCGGCGCCGGCGATTGCGCCGCGGGCTGAGGCGGCGGGGCCCAGAACACGCTCGGAGCCGGCGCGGTTCCGGCCACGCCCTGGACCCCTGGAGGATTCGGAATACACCCCGAGAAGAGCGCCGCACCCGCACCCAGCGCCCACCTTGCACCTTTAGTCACATCCGTCTCGGTTGCCTGTGAAGCAGAAGAAGATAGCCGGATACAGCGTACTGGCTGAATGGATACGCAGAGAGGCCGCCGGGCGTGGAGCGTTCACCGGCAGCCCCCACGCCCCCGCCCGCTTGTAACAGAGGATCCGGCTAGGCGGGCTTAAGAGTCATCGTAGCCGATCTGGGACATCCCAGAGGCCCGGCCAGCGTAGGGGCTCAGCATGCTCCGCCTACTCGCGCACGACGCGCGGGTGTCGGACTAGAGAAAGTCTACGCCACGGTGGGCCCACGGGTCGGTGCCCCGCCGAAGCGGGACACCGACTCACGGGCAGCTACTCTCAAGTGGGGTAGAAGCGCAGTTGCAACAGCTTCAGCCCGTTGTTGTCGTACTGCCAGAGGAAGTTCTGGAGGCACGGGTTGAAGAGATTCACCCTCACAGTTCCGCTGGTCGACACTCCGAGGCACGTCGCCAACGTGGGGAAAAGTGTGATATCGAGGGCGAACGTGATCGTCGTGAGCGCCGTGGTCACGTTGCGGAAGCTGCTCTTCCCCTTCATGCGGACGAAGACCTCGTTCTCGGTCGAACAAATGGTCCCAGCGTCGGCGCCCGTGAGCGTGCTGCCGGCGGTATCGGCGCAGGTCTTATCGTCGACTTACCGCCCGGTTTCGCGAGGGCGCGCGCCCAGACGGTGTAGGCGCTCGTGCTGTCCGCCGGGAGCTGGAATGAGGCCACCCCATCGGTCCCGTTCTTGTCGAGCACCTGGAACGGACCGGGGCTGAGCAAGATCTTCGAGGTCACGGTGACGTCACCCGACCCGAGTCCCACGAAGATGACGTTGCCGGACGCCTGATTCATGTTGGCGCTCTTGTTGTGCGAGACGCCAATGATGTTGAGATTGTAATGCCCGCCGCT
>WNEP01001371.1_pt1 | contig 12425 bp, 13 predicted proteins | sample 5399961 | NCBI WGS metagenome assembly WNEP01 (sample SAMN13153329, study PRJNA577476) | soil metagenome | isolation source: 20 cm grassland meadow soil pre-rain plot 5 | place: USA:California | collected 2015-09-08 | reverse complement strand
CGTATCAAGGAGCGCGACTCGTCCTCGACAGCAGCATCAGCACAGGACGCGAGGGCAAGAAGACGCCGGCGGGAGAATTCAAGGCTGGGTCGGTCAAATCGAGGATGCACCGCTCACGGCTCTACCACAACGCACCGATGCCGTGGAGTGTGCAGGTGCACGAGAATATTTTTATTCACGGATTCCGGAAGGTCCCGCGACGTCCCGCCTCGCACGGTTGCATTCGCCTGCCACTGACGGGCCCGAATCCGGCGAAGTGGTTCTACAATTGGATCGATCTCGGCACACCCATCAGCATCAAGGGCCATTGGCCCGCCGCCGCCAGCGTGCCTGCTGAAGAAAGCCCTCCTCCTGCCCACCCCTTTCTCCCGAAAGTACTCACCATCGCCATTGTTATAACAATTGCGTGCTTCATGATCATCTTGTTCGTGTCGCGACGCCGTGGAAAACTCTAACGAAACGCTCCCCTGCCCTGTCGCGCCGTAGCCTTGCGCGAAGGCGGATCCATGCTCCTAGCTCCATGCTCCATGCTGGATGCTCGATCCTACGATTCTCGATTCACCACGCTTCAACCCTTCATTGCTTCAACGATTCACGGTTCACGATTCTCGATTCACGTTGTAACTTTGTAACGTTGTAACTCTTTTAACCTTCAGCAAAGATTCTCGCCCATGAGCTTCCGCGGCGGACAACGGTCGTTCTTCAACCTGCTGATCGAGGTCGTCCTCGTCGCCGTGGGCGTTTTTCTCGCCTTGTGGGCGAACAACTGGCACGAAGACCGCGAGCATCGTGCGCAGGCCCGGGCTGCCCTGCGCAATTTCGCCAGCGAAATGGAAGCCAACCGCCAGGCAACGCAACGCAACCGCACCTATCACGAAACTCTCGTGCGCGAGCTAGAGCAGTTTCTCCGCAGCAAAGAGCCGCCGAGCGAGGAACGCCTCTATAAGGAAGTCCATTTCGAAGGGGTGCGTCCTGTTATCTTTGAGCACACCGCGTGGGACCTCGCCCTCGCCACGCAAGCCTTATCCTATCTCAAACCGGAATTAGCCTTCGACATCTCCAAAGTCTACACCCAGCAAAATGCCTTTCAGACCTTGGAAAATAGCTACCTCGCTGCTGCCTTCAGCCCGGCGAGCCTGTCGGGCGACAACGTGAAAGGTTTCGCCACTGCAATGGTGATCTACCTCCGTGACGTAAACCAGCAAGAGCCAGTGATCCTTCAGCTATATGACAAAGTAATTCCGGAGGTAAACAGCACCCTGTCTCGTTAGCCGGCTCTATTTCTGATCTCCGATCTCCGCTCTCTGACCTCTGATTTGCTCCTTGCTACAATCCTACCTCATGCCGCAACCGTTCTACGCTGTGATCTTCGACCTGGATGGCGTCCTCGCCGACTCCGAGCCGTGGTGGAACGAGATTGACGCGAAATTGCTCGCCGAACATGGCGTTACTTATCGCGGCGAATACCACCGAAACGTGCTGGGAGTGAGTTACCGGCTCGCCGTCGAGTTTTACAAGAAGGCGTTTGGCCTCTCTGTGCCCAGCGACGAAATGATGCAACGGCGGGGGGAGATCGCGGTCGACTTCTTTGCCAACCGGGTGGGCATTTTCCCTTCGACAAGACCGGTCCTGCAAGAGCTGCGGCAGATGAACCTGCACCTTGCCGTCGCCACAAGCTCCCTGAGCGCGTCCGCGCGCCCGTTTCTCGCTCGGCACGGACTGACGGCGTTTTTCGAAGCCGTTATTACCGGCGAGGAAGTCGAACACGGTAAACCGCATCCCGACATCTACCTGCGCGCGGCGATGAAACTCCGCATAACCGCAGATGCCTGCCTCGTCATCGAGGACGCTCTTTCCGGGATCGCTGCTGCCAAGGCCGCGAAGATGCGCGTTGCCGCCATACCCGACACGCGCTTCGTCGATCCGCGCGATTATGAGAAAGAAGCGGATTATCTGCTCGGCAGTCTTTCGGAAATCCCCGCGCTGATCCGAGGAGCTGATCTTGCGCATTCAAGCTGACCGCGCTTCAACGCCTCAATTCGCCAACTTTGTAACGTTGGTAACCTTGTAACTTTCCAACCTCTCACTTCGCAGTCCTCGCTTCTCACTATTCACTTCGGTCTCTGCCCCTTGTTCCTAGCTCCCTGCCCCCCTGCTCCATGGTTCCTTGACCACTGACCACAGACAACGGACTGCAGAGCGTTCTGATGCCTGAAGCGTTTCGCGGTTCCTTACTCCTTGCTCTCTGGAACGGCCAGCGATAAGACGAGCCCGTGCAGGGGAACCACGCAACGCGCCGCACGAACTACGGCCCGTGGTTTGTCGGGTTGGGCGCGGCCTTGTGGGGAACCGAAAGCGCGTGGCGCATCCCGCTCAACCGACTCTTCGATGCGAAGGTGATCGTGTTTTGGGAACACGTCCTCATTCTGCTCATGCTCTTGCCGCTCCTCATTTCAAAGCTCACGGATTTGACCAGGATCAACGCGCGCACGTGGGGTTATCTCATCTTCTCCGCATTCGCAGGGTCGGCCGTGGGGACCATTTTTTTTACTTTGGCGCTGAAATATGGGAACCCCACCGTCGTCAATGTGATCCTTAACATCCAACCGGTCATCTCCACGCTCGGCGCGTTCTTTCTGTTTGGCGATCGGCTGACCCCGCGCTTCTTCTTTTACGCCGGCATCGCCATTCTGGCGGGGATCTTTTTGTCAGTCGAGCATCCCACGCTCATAGGAGAATCTTTCGAGAAAGCGGGATTGAACCTGGGAACGGGTTACGCGCTGGTATGCGCGTTATTCTGGGGACTCTCCACCGTAGCCGGTCGTGGCACGATGATCGGAATGCCATTGCGCCTCGCCGCGAGTCTGCGCATAGCGGTCGGACTGATCTGCATGACGCTCATTCTTTTCATCTACGGAAAACTAAACCGCGTTTCCCTTTGGCCGCCGGCCGCTCAGGCGCATATGACCACAGCCATCGTCGCGTTTCTTCTTCTCGCCTCGATCTCAGGCGGCATTCCACTTCTCATTTACTTTGAAGGATTGCGACTAACCCGCGCGTCCACCGCCGGTTATTTCGAAATGATGCAAACACTCGCCGCCGTTTTCATCACCTGGGGATTCTTCCATGCTGCTTTACATTGGCATCAGGTCATTGCCGGAATCGTGCTGATGGCTGCGGTAGCGATGGTACAAAGAGCGCAGGCCGCAGTGGAATCGGTGTAGCTACGTTGTAACTTTTTACTTGTCGCGCCGTAGCCTTGCGCGAGGCGGAACCTTTTAACTCTTTTCGCCTCTCACTTCTCACCATATCCTTGCCCCGTCTTGCTCCTTGCTCCCTGATTCACCCGAGCGGGAGAAAATCATTGTCCTATCTTACCTATTGCTTAGGATGGCTCCGTATTTTTTATCAGGCGCGCCCGTTAGGAACATTAAAAAGGAGATCACATGAAAAAAATATTAGTGACGTTGGGAATGACGGCGGTGGTTGCGGTCGTCGGATCGATTGTAGTAGCGCAGAACCAGGAAGAGTCGCCCAAGAAGGACGACTTGATTTTTGCCTCTGCGGAGAAGGCCAAGTTCAAAGAGGTCAGCCCCGGGATATCCAAGGCAGCGGTGTGGGGAGACGAGGAAAAAGGGGCATATGGGGCATTTACCAAGTTCAAGCCCGGCTTGGACAACGGCATGCACACGCACACGAACGATATTTGGGTCGTTGGGATCAAGGGCGCGTACGTCTACCGGGATGAAGCCGGTGAGAAGCGAGTTACGGCGGGGAATTTCATTCGGATTCCGGGTGGAAAAAAGCATTGGAGCGGCGGCGACAAAAAAACGGGTGCGTTGTTCTATGAAGAATCATCTGGCAAATTCGACATTGTGCCCGCGAAGTAGAACAACATTGCCTGTTGGATAGTGGACCGGGACCTTTCCGGACAACTGTTAACTGTTATCTCATAAGTGCGAGGCGTTGGCTCGCCTGTCCTCGGACTTCTGGTTCTTCGTCATTCAACGCGAGTCCGGCTCGGACCATTCGTGCTTCGCCGCGTATAGGGCCACGTTAAACGGGTTGGAAGGCTCCATGTTTACGCGGCTTCGTCATTTCCACTTCTCTGGCCCCCAATTGATTACCAATCACGGATAGGCGGCGAAGCTTACCGCTTTACCGAATTAGCTCGACAGCCGTGCCCTCAAATGTCACAACTTTTCCCAGTTTACGGTGTTAATTTTGTGAACCCTCTGCAATCCCTATGAATACGAAATCATTCCTCGTCTGCTTTATTGTTGTGATGCTGGCAACGTCAATGGCCACGGCCGGGACGCACCACGGACATTTCACGCCCGCTCAAGGCGGTTTCGTTCGCAACGGAACCGGCTCATTCCACGGCGGCAATTGGAACGGCAATTGGAATGGCGGCAATTGGCATCACCACCACCACGACGGCAACTTTAATAATTTCGTTTTCATAGGCAGCTTTGGCTTCCCGTTCCTCGGCTATCCGTATGGCTATGGATCTTATCCTTACAGCTATGGCTATTCTCCCTACGGTTACGGGTATGGGTCGGGTTACTATGGATATGGCTCCGGTTACTACGGGTATGGGTCGGGTTATGGGTCGGGTTATGGGTCGGGTTATGGATATGGCGCCGGCTACTATGGCAACGGCTACTCCCGCAATGGCTACTACCCCAGCAGTTATTACCGCGGCTACGGCTACAATGGTAATCGATCGCGCGTTGTCCGTCTCCAGCAACAACTTGCTCGGGCCGGTTACTATCGTGGTCCAATCGACGGAATAATGGGAAGTCGAACGCGCTACGCGTTGCGCGCCTATCAGCACGATCACGGAACGGCTAGCTTATAAGCATTCAGGTCGATCGGCCGCCCTTCGGTAAGCTCAGGGCGTTTTGGCATGCCGAAACGGCTCCACAGACGTATCTGTTTAGCGTCCGCGGCTAGATGATTTCGCCTCTCCCTTTCCAAAAGGGAGAGGACGAAGGTGAGGGATTTTCTTCTCTGTAGACTCGTGGATTCGAACGAGAGTATCCGATCTATCGACTCCTCACCTTAGTCCTCTCCTCGCACGAGGAGGAGAGGAGACGATTCTCGATTCACGCTGCTCATTCACCACTCCCCGTCATCCAGTTGTCCGCGGTCTAGTCGTCCTATGGTCTGGCCGTCGCTCTGCGCTCCCCGCTCCTTGCTCCATGTCCGCCGTTCGGGCGGAGTCGCCGTGGCGAGCTACAATCTCCTATCTTCTATCTTCCAAGTCTTGACTACTGCTTATCGTAGTAGGCCTTGTCCGTCACTTTCTTCCCATTCGCATCGGTCTCGCTCGCGGTGACCACGCGCGACTTCCCATCTTTCGCTACCGCAATCGTCCCTGTCACGGTCGTCTTGCCATCCTTCATTGCGGTGAACTTGTTAGTGCGATCGTTCACCATTTGTTGGGCAATCGTATCCATCTCCTTGTTCCCTTTTACCTTGTACGGCTTGCCGTCGAATTTTCCTTCCCATGTCCAATGGGTCGCCTTCCCATCCTTATCCACGCCCTCCACTGATAGCTTCATCATACCGTTCTTGGCCTCGGTATAAGTGACGGTATTATTTTTAGTACCGCCGACGAGCTTCGATTTGCTTTCGTTGAGCTTCCAAGTGCCAAGATGAGGATTGGCAGCGAAAACCGCCGCCGCTGCCGTCAACCATACCGCTACAGCCACTAGCATTGTGCGAGTTATTTTCATAACACGATTCCGACCTTTTGCGGCCTCGCGGTCAATCCAAATCGGCATTCTTTACAATTAGGCCTGCCCCTGAGCGTAGTAGAACGGGTAGCGCCTCCCCACGTAGCGGCGGTCTGTGACCGCCGAGCTTTTAGATTTCCGGAGGTGCTTCCGTAGGTCCTATGACGAGCCGAAGCGCGTCCCTCCGATTTAACGATTCATCGGTTCAACGATTCGCCGATTAAGCTTCAGTGTTCGACCTTTACCTCGAGCTTCGCGTGGTTCATGCGCGTGTCCATGCTGGGCACATAGTAAACGCTGCAACCGTCGCGATGGAATAGCCGGGTCGGTCCCCGATCGGCGATCTTGACCTGCTTGTTCGTGATGCCTGGTTGGCGATAGCCATAGTTGCCGTTCGTGCGAACGAATCGCATGTGTTCGTAGTCAATGACCGTGACGCTGATGTCGAACTGATCGACTCCGTTTACGATGACCTCGACATTCGGACCTCCGAAAGTCCGAAGTTTGACTCGCTGCCCGATCTCCACGTCAAGGCTGCGCCCCTGCTGAGCGAGGGCAGAGCTGACAAGCAGTGCGCCGACGCTGATAACCCGGAGTATCTGTTTCACTACCTTTTGCCTAACGGAGCTGGAGGCCTGCCGCAATGTTAAAATGCGCGGCTACGAGCAAGCTTTCGCGCAATCGCGTCTGCCGGCGTGAACCCGCCCGAAATTTCCTTAGAGACTGTTTAACTTTACAAAAAGTGAGGACTGCCTCCACCTGTCCGAGCAATTTCTCTCGTTGACCTTGCGGCAAAGTGTTGCGGCTGTCCCATCGTGCGTCGCTAACGCTTCCGCGTGAAACTTACATGGACGCTGTCGAGACGGCGCGACCAGCTTCCTTCGCTTCGGTAATGAAGTCTCTTAGCTTTTGCGTATCCTTAAACCCATCGCTTCCCCTTGTCCCCGAATTCACGTCTACGCCAAACGGTTTCACTGTCTGTATGGCCGCGTGCACATTGCCAGCATGAAGGCCACCGGCGAGCAACATCGGCGTGAGGCTGTAGCGGCTCACTATCCTTTGACTGATTGACCAATCATGCGTTAACCCCGTGCCCCCTACCTGATCGGTTGCGGGATTGAAAGAGTCGAGCACGAACCCGTCAACCAGGTTGAGGTATGGCTTGGGATATTCGATATGGTCGAGGGAAAGAACATGCACCGACTTAAATATTGTTAGGTTGGGCAGCCGCCGCTTCAGCTCTCGAATTTCGTCCGGCAGGATTTCGCTGTGAAGCTGCACGGTCGCTATTGCGGTTTCTCGCAACAATCGCTCGATTTCGTCCACTTCCGGGAGATGCGTTACGAGGACTGCTTTGGCTTTACCTGGCAAGACGCGCGCGATTCGCGCAGCTAGTTGTTCGCTGATGAAATCGGGGCTTCGGTGTCGTTGGCCTACCAGGAGACCAATGGCATCGGCGCCAAACTCAGCGGCGAGTAAAGCGTCTTCTTCTCGTCTAACACCGCATACTTTCACATGCATTATCTGCCAAAGAAAAGATGCGTCAGTCACGGCCTGCGTCTAGCAATGACGCGGGCGAGTATGAAGTTCACCTGAAGGTGCCAAGAAGGCGAGGCTTTGCGGTTTTGCTATCGTTCGCCCTTACTCGCGTCTTTGGCGGTAGCCGCTGTGTTTTAGTATATGTCTAAAGGCCAGTGTGATACTGAGACCAAGCAGCAAAAGTATCCACGTGGAAGATGTATCCGGGACAGAGTTACCGCTCTGGATTTTGAATTGCAGCACCGAGCCGTTCAGTAATGTGCCACCGGCAAAATCGGCACTCGGCTCGGTACCGAAGCCATCGAAATGTACTGTGAAACCGTCGGTTCCGATGTAAATGAAACTGGCCGCGTTAACCACGTGCGATTGCCTCCTGTTTGTTTCGAACGTTAGCGAAGCGAGGCCAATTTCGTAATATTGCGCGATTCTTGTGACGCTTTCCTCATCCTCGCGCCCAACCAACGCGCGCTTAGCTCTGCTCGTGATCGCCGTCGTGTTCGCGATCCTGAACGCCGATATCACGACGGTCAACGTAGCGCTGGTTACGCTCGGTAAGGATCTGCACGCAGATTTGGGCGACCTTCAGTGGGGACTCAACAGCTACATGCTGGCGTTCGCTGCGCTGATTGTCGCGGCAGGCCGTGTCGCTGATGTTTTTGGACGTCGCCGTTGCCTGCTTGCAGGCGCAATCCTGTTTGCAGTGGCCTCGCTGTTTTGCGGAATCGCGCCCACACTTTTACTCCTCGTAATCGGGCGGGTCTTACAGGGTGCTGCTGGGGCGCTAATGGTTCCCGCGGGCATGGCGATCATCTCCAACGCTTACGACGGGGAGCAGCGCGCGTTTGCTCTCGGGACATTAGTAGGCGTATCGGGCGTAGCTCAATCGATGGGGCCGCTCCTGGGTGGTTTCCTTACGGCCGAAGTGAGCTGGCGATGGGTCTTTCTCATGAACCTGCCGTTGGTCGCCGTCATAATGATCGTTACGGTACGGTCAATTCAAGAGTCGCACGCAGAGAACGCTTCACATCGCATTGACGTCGCCGGCGTGCTCACCCTGGCGGCGGCCCTAACGAGTTTGCTCCTCGGCCTTGATGCCGCCGAGGATCCTGACAAGGATCAGATGGTGGCGTTCGGCTTGATCGCTCTTTCGCTGGTCCTGTTTGTGATCTTCGCCTTGGTTGAACGCCACACAGAGAACGCCATTCTCGATGGCAAACTTATTCGGCTACCAGCTTTTCTTTGTTCCTGCGTCGCGAGCTTTCTTCTTGGGTTCGTATTCTTTCTTTTTCTGTTCATCACAGCGGTTTACCTTCAGGAACGGCTCGGCTACAACGCATTGACAGCGGGAATCGCTCTGGCGCCGCTCAGTTTCGTCCTCGCCGTCACCGGCGTCATGTCTGGACGTCTAACCAGTCGGTTTCCATTGAGGACTCTGCTGATCATGAGTTGCATTTTCCTGGCCGCGGGCCTGGCGATCCTTTCGTTAGTACCGGCATCCTATGGATATATTGGGATGGTATTTCCGTTTCTGCTGGTTGCCGCCGGCGTTGGCCCCGGATTTACTCTGCTGAACACGGCCGGCTTGGCCGCGATTCCTCCGGAGCGTTCCGGCCAAGCAACGGGAATGATCTACATGTTTCGGTTTGCCGGCGGTGCGATTGGAGTCTCCGCGGCCAGCGCTCTTCACAGCTCGCTCTTTCACCGCCAACTCGTTTTCAGATTGTCCGAAACCCCATTGTCATTTGCGCAACAAAAGCTTTTGGAGCAGCCGGGTGCGGCCGAACGAATCGGGCAGATCGACAGCGGCCTGGTCGCGAGCCAGGTGGAACAAGTCCGTCAGGCATTTTACGAATCGTTCGCGGCGGCATTCACCGGCACGCTACGGTTGAATGTGATACTGCCGGTCGCGATCGCGATCCTGGCGATAATGCTGCTGGAAAAGAAGGAAGGAATTAAGAATACGCCGAGCGGGAATGCCGTCGGGTAGATTGGCCAGATCCGGTGCGTTTCCGAACAGATCGCACATGTCGCCGAGTGGCGCGATATTCATGGAAGGTCACCGTGCGAATCTGGCCAATGTCGTGATAGGTGATGGTGTCGTACTCCACTCCGCTGCCCTCGCGGATCCGGAGTTCGAAAGTGAGAATGGAATTGGTGACTTCCTTGATCACGCCGGAGCCGTAAGTGTCGTCGCCAATGCCATGGAAATAAATGCGCACGATCCTGCCGATGTTTGCCTTTAGGATGTCGCGCAACTCACCATTCATAAGTTAAGGAGAAGCTCCTTGCGTCCGGCTCGCCTTGCAAACTAGTTCCCAGCCTCTTATTGAGACGTGCCTCACCAGCCTTTGCCGAGCCGGGGGCGTTCCTCGTTCACTAATGCGCACCGTTCGCAATTCGGCACACAGAAATTTGCGGCTGAACCTTAGTATGGTTCACGTATTGGCGTGCCAATTCCTGGCCGACAACCGTGGCGCGGGCTTGCTCGCATAAGGCCACGATCGCGCCGCCAAAGCCGCCACCAGTTAGCCGCGCACCACAAACGCCTGGTAGACTCCGTGCGATGTCGACGAGCAGATCAAGTTCAGGGGTGCTGTTCTCGAAGTTTGTTCGTGAACTTTCGTGCGATTCATTCATTAGAGCTCCAAAGCCGAGGCCGTCACCGGCGGAGAGAAGGTCAAGCGCCCGCCGGACCCGCTCGTTTTCGCCAACGATGTGGTTGGCGCGACGCAATAACACAGAAGAAAGATTCGATTTTTCGAGGGTGGCGCGAGACGCATCTCGCAGAGTTGGGATGCCAAGGGCATTGGCGGCCAACTGCGTTTCTTTGCGCCGCTCATTATATAGGCCGCTGGCGAGTTCCCGTTTGCTACCTGATTCAGCAATGAGCAACGCAAACCCGCATGGAAATGGGATCGTTCGGACTTCCTCATTTCCGGCATCGAAGAAGACAGCGTGTCCTTCACGGCCAAAAATCGAACAAACTTGATCCAGCAAACCGGATTGAACACCAACAAACTGATGTTCGACGCGTTGACATAGTTTGGCAATTTGCAGCCCTGGCAGTTCCGCCCGGGACAGTTTTAGAAGAAAGAATGCCGTCGCTACCTCAAGCGCGGCGGAACTGGCAAGCCCGGATTCCGCGGGAAGATCTCCATCAACCCACGCGGAAAAATTCGGGATTGGAAGACCCAAAGAGTCCAGCTCACTCACGACACCAAGCGCATAATTAGCCCAAGGATGTTCCGTCTGCGGACATAGCTCGGCGCGGCGGATTTCCATGCTTCCCATCTTGGCGGAGCTGATTCGGATCAGCCCATCTTCTTGACGTCGACCAGTCACGTTCAAGCCGCGGTCGATGGCGGCACCGAGAACCATGCCCCCATTGTAGTCGGTGTGATTGCCCAGAAGTTCGACCCGGCCGGGGGCGTAAGCTTCTGCACGCACGATCACGAGATTATTCCACGGTCAAGGCCGGTGGAACTGAACTCCTGACAACCAATAGCTGATAACGCGAGGCTTGGCCTCTTTTCTTTGACCTCTGATTAGCCCCGCCTCCCATCTTCCCTTAAGGCGTGATGAACACTTTGCCGGTATAAGGATCTTTGACTTCGGTTCCGCTGGGAAAGCCGCGAATGTCGACATAGCCGGCGTTGGGCGAATAAGGACTAATCACGAATCCCGGTTTGTTCGGCAGCGAAACGCCATAGGGGAGATCTGTTCGCGGCCGTTGCGTAGGCACGCTGGACGCGGTTCGAGTAGTCACTGGCTCCGGTGATTCTGTTGGCTCCGGTTCTTTTAGGTCCGGTGGTCTGAGGTCGTTTCGTTTGACGGTGGTGCTGTTATCCTTCTTCGATCGAGTAGTGGAAGGCGTTCGCTGATGAGGGCGTGGATGAGCGATGGAGTCCCGAATCCTTCGTAAGAAATCGAACGGCCCGGCTTCCGCAACAGACAAGCCGAAGGATACTTGTCCAACAACAAGGATGAGAAAAATTTTGCTAAAGGCGTTTCGCATTTGTTCTGGAGGATTGTGACGTATTTCGAGCAATCGCTCAATCGCTACGATGACGGACGCTTCTGCTCTCCGACCTCTGCCCTATCTGGCACGCCGGAGCCTTGCGCGTAGGTGGCTGTCCTCTGTCCGCTTTTACTAAGCGCTGGCGGTCGCGTCCCAGCGCGTGTGGGCTGGGTCGCGTCTTACGCCAGTCCGGCTCGGACCGCCAGTCCGGCTCGGGCCGATGCGCAGCGAGGAAATGCGCTCAAGAAATGCCTTATGTCTCCGAGCCCTCTCGCGTTGTTTGAGGACTCGCATCTGGTTGCGAACATGAATCGCTCCGGCGACGAACGGCGCTCGGCCAATAGTGAAAACCGGTTGGCTTTGGTAAATCATCATCTGCACAGTTTATGGTATTTATAGTTAAATGGCAACCCTTGAGTTCTTCGCACGCCTCGGATCGCAAGAGTTGTGAGCCCGTTTAGCTAACAACACCAATGGGTTACGCATAAACCCCAGTTTTTGTTCCATAGGACGCAAACAAGTCAGCTCCTAGCATAGTACGCAGGAACGCCGGCCGGTTTGATCAATGTCGATACACTATGCCGGTCTTCGACTACTCGCCAATCAGCTCTTCAAGTCGGAAGCGATCTCGGCGAACTGGGCGCGCGCGGCTTGGGAGGTCTTCGATCCTTCTGATCTCTGTCCGCCGATCTCTGACCTCTGATTCCTGCTAATGCCCGCCGCCTGGCCCTTCGTTCTTCGGTTTCTTCTTTTTGTTGGGCTGCGCGGCTTGCCCCTTGGCGTGAGTGCTCGAGGCGGGCCCCGCTTGTTGGACAGTCCGGTGCGATTTCGCCGCGTGCGAAGCATGTGCCTCCGCCGACTGTGCCTTGCCGTAGGCGTTGTTTTGCGATCCCGTGGTGCGGGTCGTCGCGTCGCCCTGCTTGTGGCCGAAAGCGGAGTTCCCCTTAGCTGCTTCCTGGCCGGCTTTGCCTTTGGCCTTCCCGGCACCAGCCTGCGTTTCGCTGTTGCGGTCGAGTGCCTTGATCGCTTCGGCATTAGGCTTCCCTTGATTATTAGCAGCATGCAAAGCGGGATTGTTCTTCGCTGCCTCGACGCGTGACTGCTGTGTCGAAGTAGCTGGGAGGTGC
>WNEP01003163.1_pt1 | contig 12431 bp, 8 predicted proteins | sample 5399961 | NCBI WGS metagenome assembly WNEP01 (sample SAMN13153329, study PRJNA577476) | soil metagenome | isolation source: 20 cm grassland meadow soil pre-rain plot 5 | place: USA:California | collected 2015-09-08 | reverse complement strand
GTCCTTCAGCTGAATTTCGCTTTGACACCAGACTTAAATCAAACGGTCAGTGTCCAGCCAGATGGCTACATCACTTTGCTGGGTGTGGGTGATCTACATGTGGAGGGACAAACGATTCCAGAGGTCAGGGAATCGATTCGCCTGGCTTACGCCAAAACGTTGCACAACGCCATCATCACCGTCCGCCTGATGGACTTCGAGAAACCGTATTTCATCGTGGGTGGAGAAGTGGGACATCCAGGCAAATTTGAATTGCGTGGAGACACGACTGTGACGGAGGCGGTAGCCATCGCGGGCGGTTTCACAGAAAGCTCGAAACACTCACAAGTCTGGCTTTTCCGCCGCGTTTCGAACGATTGGGCGGAGACACAGCGGTTTGACTTAAAGAGAATGCTCAAGAGCGGCGATCTGCGGGAAGACGCGCATCTGCGTCCTGGCGACATGTTGTACGTTCCCAAGAATACACTCTCGAAGATGAAACGCTTTATCCCCGTCGCTACTTTAGGAACGTATCTCAATCCGGGCCAGTTTTAGCCACACGACTCGAATGTCCTTGGAGGAGGTCGATCATGGACGAAGCGAAATCAGAAAAAAAACACAATGGTAACAATGGCGCGTCGCCCTCTTTTTCTTTGCGGGATTTGCTTGGTGCGATTTTTCGCCGCAAAAGACTGATCCTGCTCTCCTTCATGGGAGTTTTGCTGGGCGCCCTTCTCGCAATTATCATCCTGCCTTCCACGTATGAAGCGCAGATGAAAATCCTGGTGGAGCATGAACGTGTGGACCCGGTCGTATCTCCTCAGGGCAACGTAGTTGAATCAGACCGGTACCTCACTCCCGACGAGGTTTCCTCGGAAGTCGAGCTGTTCCAGAGCCGTGATTCCCTAAAACAAGTCGTCGTGGATCACGGACTTCATGAAATCAAGAATCCGTGGTCTCTGGCAGGCATCAAGATGCGTGTGCTGGGAACCCTCGGACTTGCGCCCGGCAAGGATGAGCGGATTTTTAAGGCTGTCCTTAAGCTGGAAAAGGACCTGCATGTCATTCCGCTGAACAACTCAAATATGATCCGGGTGACGTACGAGGCGCGCTCGCCCCAGACCGCTGAGCAGGTGCTTACCGGGCTAGGGAACCTCTACCTAGCAAAGCACGCCGAGGTGCATCGTCCAGGGGGGACCACTGAGTTCTTCGAGCAGCAAGCCGATCAATACAAGAGAGAACTGGCCAGCGCCGAGTCGCGGCTGATCAAAATGAGTCAGCAAACCGGAGTCGTTTCCGCGGACTTCGAGAAACAAGCCACTTTGCAGAAACTCAGCGATTTCGACGTTTCGCTTGAGCAAACACGCGCCTCCATCGCCGAGACAAAACAACGGATCCAGGCCTTGCAAGAAAAAGAGGAATCCATTCCTTCCCGCATTACGACCCAGGTTCGTAACGCGGATAATCCCGAACTCATGGCAAACCTTAAAACGACCCTGCTGAATTTGGAAATCAAACGCACGGATTTGCTCGAGGCTTATGAGCCGGGCTATCCACTGGTTCAAGAAGTTGAGAAGCAGATTGCCCAGGCAGTGACAGCAATCGCGGACGCCAAGGCAGGTGCAGTTCACGAAGAGACCACTGATCAGAATCCCACTCATGAGTGGGTCAGCACCGAGATGGCCAAAGCCCAGGCCGACTTAATGGGCTTGGAAGCGCGCTCTTCCGCGCTTTCCCGAGGCCTCAACACTCTTCATCAAAAGGCCTTGAAATTGGACCAACAATCGGTGGTTCAGCAGGACCTCTTGCGCACGGCTAAAGCGGACGAGGACAGCTATCTGCTGTATCACAGGAAGCGCGAAGAAGCGCGCATTGCCGATGCGCTCGACCGCAGCAAGATTATCAACGTGGCCGTAGCAGAAGCGGCAGCCGCTCCATTAGTCCCCACGGGGCTTTCGTTGACGGTAAAGCTCATCTTAGCGATTGTCATCGCTGCCCTCGCAAGCTTGGGAGCAGGCTTGCTTCAAGAGCATCTCGATCCCTCCTTCCGGACAACCGCCGAAGTTAAGGAGTATCTGGACATTCCCTTGGTGGCTGCTGTTCCAAGAAACGATCATAGGTAGAGCCGATGTTCCTCGATCATTTCGGTCTGCGCGGGCAACCATTCGGGGTTACTTCGGATCCCCAGTTTCTCTATTTCGGCCCGTCCCATCAGGAGGCTTTGGCTTCCCTGTTTTATGGGATTCAGACGCAACGCGGATTCATAGCCCTGATTGCAAAACCGGGGATGGGCAAGACCACCCTGCTCTTCCACCTATTAGAGCATTTACGAAGCTCCGCCCGCACCGCCTTTTTGTTTCAAGCGCACAGTGACTCGCGGGAGTTTCTGCGCTCTCTTGTCGCCGATCTAGGGGTCAATGTCGAACAGGATGACCTTCGGGGGATACACCGCAAGTTGAATGACCTTCTGATCCAGGAACTGCGCGCTGGCAGGCGCGTTGTCATTGTGATTGATGAAGCGCAGAACCTCGACGACTCGGTGCTGGAAACGGTACGAATGCTGTCCAACTTCGAAGTCCCGGGAACAAAGCTCATGCAGATCCTCCTCGCCGGCCAGCCGCAATTGGCCGACAAACTGGCAAGCAAAAATATGGTTCAGTTGCGTCAGCGAATCTCCATTCTGTGCAGCTTGGCGCCGTTCAGCGCGCCTGAAACTGCAGATTACATTGGCCATCGCCTGCGCGTCGCGGGCTACCGCGGCAAACCCCTCTTCACTGCCGAGGCGCTGGCGTTGATCCATTCCCGAAGCGAGGGAATACCACGCAATGTCAATAACCTCTGCTTCCACGCGTTAACTTTAGCGTTCGCCAATGGCCAAAAGACCATCGACACCTCGACCCTGAACGAAGTGTCTGAGGACCTGGCTATGGAGATGCTCGGCTCCTCTCCTGCAAATCAAACCTCTGCGCAGTTGCAATCCAAGCCCGGAGACGCGGCGGATCTGACTCAGATCACAGCGGAACAAAATGGGGAGGCTTCCGAATGGCTAGAAGAAGAGGGCGTCTCCGGCACCCAGGTCATCTCGGGTCGTGTCAAACTGCGTCTTTAATTTCAGCGCGGAAGGGAACGCAATGAAGTGTGCTGAGGAATACTTCTTCACAGTCAAGTAGGGTCTTGGCAGCTCGCAAGCGAATGGGAGGCACATCGTGAGCAAAAATATTGAAGTACTTCTGCGGGCCAAAGAAACAACGGAGCTGTTCAAGCCCAAAAGCGTTCCTCAGAAGTGTTCGGAACCCCGGCTCCCGTCCAAACCCACCGAAGCCGTCGGTTCTGCGGAAGAAGCCGACTTGGTCCAACAGGTGTTCCTCCTGCCTGCTCGGGAGGTGCCTCGCGTTGTGGTGTTTTATGGCGTCGGGGAGGTAGATGGAGCGATTGGTATTTGCGCCCGCGCCGCGGAAAACCTTGCCAACCAGACCGGTTCGTCGGTGTGCGTTGTCGAGGGACATTTTCATGCTCCCTCTGTGCATGGATATTTTGGTGTAAGTAACTCCCTCGGACTTACGGATGCTATCCTGGAGCCGGGGCCGATCCAGGATTTCGTTTGCCCTCTTCCAGAAAGCAACCTCTCCGTCCTATCCGCCGGCTCTCGTTGCGGAGAGGCGCATGCACTTTGGAAATCCGAGTCGTTGCGAGCCCGCATGGAGGAGCTTCGCTCTAAGTTTTCCTACGTGTTGATTTATTGCTCTCACGCGAATCGCCACGTTGACGCGATGCTCCTAGGTCAAATCGCGGACGGAGTCATCCTAATTCTTGAGTCTATGGTGACTCGACGTGAGACCGCGCGAACGGTCAAAGAAAATCTAGATGCTGCAAATGTGAAAATTCTGGCGGCAGTACTGAACAACCATTCTTATTCCATCCCGGAAAACCTTTATAGAAAGCTCTAATAGAGAGCTGTGCCGAGCGCGTGTTTGCGCCAGTCCCGTTCGCTCTGCCGGCCGCGCCTGACTTTTTCTGGATTCCGAGAATTCTGCAGGAACCAAGTGAAGCCCGATTTGGTTAGACATAATCACACGGAGAGATCGGCAGCCACACTCTCCAAGGATTTGCAGAGAACGGAGTTTGACATCCACGGGGTTTTGGGGGTTGCGCTCGTCGATCCTTCCTCTGCGGATGTGAAAGCGGTTATCAAGCATCTTGGACCTCTTCGGGGGCCTTTGCTGCGCGAGCCGGACATCACCATCCGCTTTGACAAAAATCTGGCGCCCCTCTGCTTACGGCACTTAGGTCAGAAGCAAAACGCCTTCACGGACGATGCATTCTTTGTTTTTGATGAGACAGACAGAAGCGCCATGGCGAAGATTCCCTTCGACCAAGTAGGAAGTCGCTGTGAAATTGTTTGCACGCGTAGCCGCGGGTCCATGCCCCTTCTGGTGCCCCTCTTGAGTTTGATTGCCTTGGCGAAGGGCTTTGTCGCGGTTCATGCATCCGCTTTTGTTCATCGTGGCGTAGGCATCCTGATGGCCGGATGGGCTCTCAGCGGAGACGGACAAACCATGTGTGGGCTTCCGAGGGAGATCGAACTCTCGCCCGCCCACTTGGACACCGTGCCCGAAGTTCGTCGCGCGATTAAACGCTCGAGGCTCTGGGGATTTGAAAGCCTTCGTCACCTAACCACAATGCAAGACCTTCTTCCCAGGAAAGCCGATGGCACAACTCCCGCGAAGGCCCTGCGAAAAGTGATTTCCGCGGCACAGCGGCGCATTCTCCCCACAGTGCGCCCACAGGCGCTTTTTGGCGACCGCGTCGCTTCGTTGACCGCAAGGCCCGACAAAGTCTTCCTGCTGATCAGTCACGATGATCGCAACGTAGAAATAATACCGACTCCGCCCCGGGAAATGGCGCGCCGCATCGCTCACATGATGCAGTATGAGCAGCGCCGGTTTATGGAACACTACCTCGCCTTCCAATTTGCATTTCCTGAAAGGAAGAACGCCTTCGTAGAAGAATCGTCGAGCTATCGATATGAATTACTCTTGAGCGCTCTCCAGGGAAAGGAAACTTATACGGTACGGCACCCGCATCCGATAGCCTTTTCTTCGCTGTATGAAGCAGTGAAGCCATTTTGCGGAACCACGAAAAGTATTCAAACCGAGGTGGTTTGTGCGGTCCCATGAGTCTCAACTGCGGGAGTAGTGGAGTTTTTGCCAGATACACTGTCTTTGGAACACAAGATTGCTTCGCTTCGCGGACAAAGAAAGAACGCAAACGGATGAGCTGGACTGGGCATCGGTCCAAAGCTCGGGTGCCAGGGCAGGCATGTGTCCCGGTCCGGCGAGCCAATAGGAACAACGAAAACTAAAGATGGCTTCCATAGCTGAAGTGATCCCGGCCGAAACTCAGTGCGCGAGGGATGCGACGCGGACGCAGATCCGCGGGTCCAGCCTTTTCCTCGCGGGTAGGTTCCTCTCAATGGGAATCAATTTCTCGGCACAGGTGTTGATGATCCGCTATCTCGCCACGTCAGAGTTTGGCGCACTTGCTTATGCCCTGGCAGTTGTTGCGTTCTTCCAACCCTTCGCCACGCTTGGATTACACGAAGCAGTTTCCCGCTTTGTTCCCATCTATCAAGAGAACCGCGAATTTCCAAAGATGCTCGGGACGATCCTGCTCTCCATCGGCACAGTTTTCTCGACGGGCCTGCTGATCATTGTGGCCATCTGGAGCGGCCCCGCCCTTCTCACCCATTTCATGACGTACGAAAGACTGCCCCGCCACCTTCTGTCCATCCTAATAATGGTCGTGCCGCTGGATGCGGCCGATGAGCTGTTTAATTCGCTCTTCGCGAGTTTTGCCAAAACACGGGCAATCTTTTTCCGCAAGTATGTCTTAGGCCCAAGCCTCAAGCTGGGCGCCGTGCTTCTGCTCATCGGGTTAAGAAGCTCCGTCGTTTTCCTGGCGTACGGCTATCTAGTTGCCAGTGCAGCCGGAATCGCGATTTACGGTTGGATGCTTGTACGCCTCTTGCAGCAACAACATCTCTTGCAGCAACTACGGTTAGGCCCAGTGAAAATCCCGGCTCGTGAAATTCTGGCATTTGTTCTACCAGGAATCACTTCCAGCTTGGTTACGGTGGCTATTCACTCGGTCAACATTTTTATCCTGGGTTACCTGCACCCGATGACGGAGGTGGCCTACTATCGGGCGGTGGTTCCCGTGGCGCAATTAAACGGTGTGGTTATGGCTAGCTTCACGCTTCTCTATATGCCGGCGGCCGCACGTCTCTTAGCCAAATCGGACTATCATGGAATCAATAAGCTGTATTGGCAGACGGCTGCATGGATGTCCGTGATGTCTTTTCCGGTTTTTGCACTTACCTTCTCGTTTGCGCGGCCGCTGACTGAGTTTCTTTACGGCGCCCGCTATGCGCGGTCAGGCCCCATCCTAGCGTTGTTAGCCCTGGGGAGCTATACGAACGTTGCCCTCGGCTTCAACCTGCAAACACTCAAAGTTCTGGAGAGGTTGCGTTACATCATTGTGGTGAGCTTGGTTGCAGCGTTGGTGGACGTTGTCCTGAATCTCCTGTTGATTCCCGGTCATGGAGCCCTTGGCGCAGCCATCGGCACGGCGGCAACACTTATCATTTACAACATACTCATGCAGGTGGGATTGCTTCCGGCCTCGAAGTTCACCGCGTTTGACCATCGCTATCTGCCCGTCTACCTGAGCATCGCGCTAGGCGCGGGAGGGCTGTTCTTGGTTCAATCGTTGCGCTCGATGAGTTTGTACCTTGCTGTGCTCTTGGTTGCCTCTATGTCGTTCCTAGTATTTTCCGTGACTAAGAAGACGCTTAGAATTGCCGAAACGTTCCCGGAACTATTGAAGGTGCCTTTGATGCGTCTGATTTTTGCTTGAGGGCGTGGATTCTGTCCCTCTGCTTATTACTTTCCGCCGTAATCCTATCAGTCGGGTTCGCACAAGTTTGGGTGTTTCAAAATGGGACGCGTACGAGCCTTTGTTCAGGATGACATTCCAAGAGTAGCGGAGTTGTACTGGCAATTCCTTCAGAGCCAGAAAGGCCCGCATCCTCCAGGCTTGGAGGAGTATTTTCAAGAAGTTTTTCTTCACAACCCGTGGTTTGACAGTTCCATTAGATCGCTCGTTTATGAGGACGGAAGCCGGATCGTCGGCTTTCAAGGCGTCGTGCCGCGGCCAATGTTCATGAACGGAAGAGCCATTCAGGCAGCTTTTGGGAGCAGTCTTGTGGTTCACCCGGAGAGTCGAGCGACGTTGGCGGGGCTGAAATTGCTCGTGGCCTTCATGGACGGGAAACAAGACGTGGCCATGACTGACACCTCGAACCGGTTGAACCAGCAGCTCTGGGAAAGATTGGGAGGAAGTACATCAGCCGCATATGGCATGAAGTGGGCGCGCCCCTTGCGGCCGGGCTTGTACGGGCTCTACACCATGTCCCGCCTTGGAAAGGAACGCTTCTCGGGCGCTGTCAGTCACCTGTGTGGGGTCCTCCAAGAGACCATCAACGTCGTGGCCGCAAGAATTCCCCGAGGCCACCTCCGCCGGCCGCCTGATGACGTCACGGAAGAAGAACTCGAGATTGACACGCTGCTGCGTTCCTGCCTCCCAGGTACTTCTGAGTGTTATTCGCTGCGGCCCGAGTATAACCGGGAATCACTGAGATGGCTTTTGGATTTCATGAGCCGGATGAAGGCATTCGGAAATCTGCGCAAAGTCGTCTTGCGAGGCGCAACGAAAGAAATCATCGGTTGGTTTATTTACTACGCGAAATGCGGCGGGATCGCTGATGTGGTGCAGATGGGGGCGGCAGAGTTCCACATGAACAAAGTCTTAGACTACTTATTTTGGGATGCATGGAACCGCGGAGCGATAGGTGTCCAAGGCAGGCTCGAAATTCGTTATGCGCAGGAATTATCAGAGGCGCGCTGCTTCTTTTGGGGGAGCGTTCCCTTACTTCTCCGTACTCGTAATCCGGAACTGGCGCGACTAGTTCAGCGGGGTGACGCTTGCATCTCGCGACTGGATGGCGAGTGGTGCCTGAGATATGGCGCGCCAGGGCACGAGGGCGCGAGTGCCGCATTGGATCTCGCCAGCAAGCAGGAATCGAATCCCGAAACCACAAAGAAGCTCGCGCCAAGCAACTTTCAGCCTTCGCAGCCACTGCAACCGAAGGCGGCCGAATAAATGGAAGTAGCCCTGGAAACCACCAAGACGCCTGGCGAACAGGACGCCACACGCAAGCAGATCCGTGGCTCCAGTCTATTTCTCTTCGGTCGCATGTTGTCTCTGGGCATCAATTTTTTTACTCAAGTGCTAATGGTGCGCTACCTCTCGACGAGGGACTACGGAGAGTTGGCTTATGGACTGGCGGTGGTCAGTTTTCTCCGAATTTTTGCTTCGTTGGGTCTGCAGGATGCAATTCCGCGTTTCGTGCCGATTTACAGGGAAAACCGCGAGTACGGAAGGATGTTCGGTACGATTCTCTTGGCCGTAGGAGCAGTTCTAGTTACCGGACTCCTTATCGTCGTCGTTATATGGAACGCACCCCTGTTTCTCATGCCCTTCATCACGCACGAGGGCCTGCCTACCTTGGCTGTATTTTCGATCTTGATTGTCTTGGTACCTGTCGAAACGGCGGACGCACTGTTAGATGGTCTTTTTGCCAGCCTCGCGGGCACTCGGGACATTTTCTTTCGCCGGTACTTGCTGGGACCGGGGCTTAAGTTTGGTGTCGTGGCTCTTCTCTTGTGGATGAAAAGCACAATTATTTTCCTGGCGTGCGGATATCTCCTGGCGGGCGCAACGGGAGTGTTGATCTACGGAGTTCTGTTCATAAACCTTCTGCGCAAGCAAAACCTTCTTCAGCACTTGCGGCTTAAGGAGATAGCCATTCCTGCCCGAGAGACACTTGCTTTCGTTCTCCCGGGCCTTGTTTCCACTCTAGCCACGTGCATCGCTCCCGTGCATGTCTTCTTGCTGGGTCGCCTACGGACCATGCCGGAGGTCGCATTTTATCGAGCCGCGGTTCCGATTGCTGATCTAAACAGCATTGTTTTTGCGAGCTTCACACTGTTGTACACGCCCCTTGCAGCGCGCCTTTTCGCCAGGTTGGACTACCGCGGCATCAACGGCCTTTACTGGCAGACGGCCGCGTGGATGTCCGTATTGTCCTTTCCCATCTTCGCCGTTACCTTTTCTCTCGCAAAGCCTCTCACGGTGTTGCTTTACGGGGCGCGTTACGCACCGGCTGGTCCCGTGCTGGCTGTGCTTTCGTTATCCGTTTATTTCAACGTTATCCTCGGCTTCAACCTCCAGACGCTGAAGGTCTTTGAAAGACTGCGCTACGTCATCGGCGCGAGCGTCACGGCGGCGCTTGCCAACCTCGTGGTGAGCGCAGTCTTGATAAAGCTATATGGAACAATAGGCGCTGGGATCGGTTCAGCCGTGACGCTGATTGGGTACAACTTGCTGTTGCAAGTGGGTTTATTACCGACCGCGGATTTTCATGTCTTTGATCGGCGCTATTTTTGGCTCTATTTGACGATCGCATTGGCCGCGTGCGGTCTGTTTTTTGTGGGCTGGCTTACTTCATTAAGTTTGTATGTTTTACTTCCTCTTGCAGCGTGTGTCTCCTTATGCGTGCTTGCACTGGCAAAGAAGAAGCTCAGCATTGCGGAAACTTTCCCGGAGTTGCTTACCTTGCCGTTCGCGCGGCTCCTTACGTGAAACGCGTCTCGAAGAAGTCGGGATGCGCGACTCTTTCTTTCGTTCGCGCCTGACTTGGATCGTTGAACGCTATGAGAACCATGTCCATAGATGCCTTCGCGGTACGTGATGCGAAGGCTCTGCTGCCGTTTGCCGTTGGCGGCTTCGCTATTTTCTTTCTGCTGCAACTCAACGTAGTGGTGGCAGCAGGCGCGCTCATCCTCGTTGGCGTGCTGGCGTTAATGCTTCGTCGGCCGGAGCTGGGAGCGGCTGTAGCTCTTTTCGCCATCTACTCGAATATCGCCGTTCTCGCCATGCGGTCCGAGAGAGCAGTTCAAACCGCGGCGGGATCGGCCGGCCAGAATCCGCGAATCGCGATGGTGCTGGCGGCGGTGTCGTTGCTTCTCTTGGTGCCTTTGGTCCACCAAACAATGGTCCGCAGACAAAAATTGATCTTCGATCGCGGATTTGTTCTCATGCTCGTCCTCGTTGCGGCTTTACTCGCATCTTCCTTTTTTGCCCGAGACTGGCAAATCGCGGAATCGCAGGTTGCCGACTATCTACTTGAGGGCCTCGTTCCCTATTTTCTCTTGACCAACGTCATCCGCGATTTCTCGACCCTGAAACGAGTTACCTGGAGTTTGCTTCTCGCCGGTAGCTTGATGGGCGGGCTCACTCTCTATCAAAGAGCGACACATACCGAGGAAAAAATTTACGGCGGCCTCGCCCAGATGGGCGTGGACATTACCTTGAGTGAAAACGGGCAGGAACGTTCGCTGCGGCCCGTCGCTTCGGCCGAAGAAAACGGGCAAACAAGAGGCCAGTTGCGAGCGGCAGGTCCCATCGGCGAGCCGAATCGGTATGCACAGATTCTGCTGGTTCTTCTCCCGTTAGCTGCTCTGACATTTCGCATGGAGCGCTCCCGCAGGCTGCAAGCACTCGGCTTGGCTACGGGCGCCCTCATCCTCGGCGGTCTCCTGCTGACATTCTCGCGATCCGCTATTCTCGCGGGATGCGTGTTGTTCGCCATGATGGCGTACCTGCGATTGCTAAAACCTCGCCAAGTTCTTGTGTCCGGGTTCGGCCTGGGCGTGGTGACCCTAGCTTTTGCCCCAGGGGTGGTTGGCAGGCTGGCAACTCTGGAGAATTTGAAGAGCCTGGTGCTCCATACGGACTACACTTACCGGGCGCCGGACAGTTCCGCGGTCCACCGCTATGTATTGAATTCCGCGACGTGGCATGTGTTCCTGGATCACCCGATCCTCGGCGTTGGCCCAGGGCACTTTGCCGAATATTACGCGATACCCTATTCCAATCGCGTTGGCTTGATCGAAACAAGAAAAAAGTATCGAGGCCATAACCTTTACCTGGAAACGCTGGCGGAAACGGGTGTTATCGGCTTTGTCTCGTTGCTAGCCATTCCGTTCGTCATCATGCGCGAGCTCTGGAAAGAACACCGCTCGTTGGAGCAAACCCATCCGGAACTCCGAAACTGGGCGGGGGCGTTCTTTCTCTGCCTTTGTGGCTACGCCATAACGGCTATCTTTGACCATTTATCCTACCAGAGGTACTTCTGGCTGCTGGTGGCAGTCTGCAGCGCCGCAGCTCGGATTGTGCGTTCCGAGCGCAACGCGCAGGACGTGAAAGGATCCTTTTCGTTTCAAGGAGTTTGAACTCCTGATGTGGCAGAGTTGGAGTAAGCCGCCACTCCACTGAGGAGGTTCGCCATGACTATATGCGGAGTGAGTGATAAAAAGGGCGGCGTCGCCGGTCGGGTAAGGTTCTCTGTATGGCTGCTAAGTCTGGGAGCGGCCACGGGTTGGCTTACGGGTTGCGGAGGAGGCCAGGCGTCCGAACCCGTTACCTTGGTTTCCATCACCGTGACCCCGGCCAACGCTTCCCTTCAAGCGCCAGCGAGTCAGCAGTTTACCGCCACTGGCGCCTTCAGCGACGCTTCGACAAAGGACATCACCAATTCTGTGAGTTGGACATCTTCGGACACCAGCAAGGCGACCATTCAGAATTCGGGACTCGCGACCGTTGTCGCGGCCGGTTCGGTAACCATTGCAGCCGCATCCGATGGCAAAACCGGAACGGCAACGCTCGCGATCACCGCGCCCACTCTGACTTCAGTTGACGTAAGCCCCCTCAATCCCACGATCGCTGCCAATGGAACGCAACAATTCTTTGCCAATGCCAGATACAGCGACAACTCCCTCCAAGATGTCACGCAAAATGCGACCTGGACATCTTCAGATCCGAATGTCGCCACGGTTCAGAGTACGGGCCAGCAGAACCCCGGCCTGGCCATGGGCGTAGCGGCTGGGACGGCGACGATCACAGCCGCTTTCAATGGCACGAGCAGCTCAACCTCCCTCACGGTAACCATTCCAGCCGGCAACGGCACCAAGATACCCTTGATGGACATGACACCGTCAGAAAACTATTTGACTTTCCAGGGAGGGCTATACGAAAACAGCAGCGGCACAGCCTCCCCGGATCATGACAGGGCAGGCTTAGCAGCGGCCGCCACGATTCAACCCCTGGATATAAACGGGAACCCAAGTGCGTCGGGCAAGATTGTCTTCGTCGCAGTTGGCAGGTCCACCACTGTGGACGAGTTTGCGGCCTTCATGAACCAAGCCGCGGCCAATTCTGGCGTCAATCACGCCACGCTGGTAATTGCGAACGGAGCACTCAGCGGAGCCATG
>WNEP01001370.1_pt1 | contig 12434 bp, 11 predicted proteins | sample 5399961 | NCBI WGS metagenome assembly WNEP01 (sample SAMN13153329, study PRJNA577476) | soil metagenome | isolation source: 20 cm grassland meadow soil pre-rain plot 5 | place: USA:California | collected 2015-09-08 | reverse complement strand
GTCGCTGGCGGTTGGGTCGCTGGCCGCAGCGGGAAGGCCGACGGACAGGCACTGTCGATGGGCGGGACGAGCCGACAGCGACGGCCGACCATGTCGATGAAGTGGTCCTTCGGGTTGCCGCCGAAGAGCCCGTGGGTGAGGTCGTCGGGATGGGGCGCCAGCCGGAAGTGGTCGAACTCGTATCGGTAGACCCGCGGCAACGCGGTGACGGAATCGATGCACTGCCAGTAACGCGCATCGATGCCCGGCCTCACCGCCGCGGTTTCGTAGTTGGCGCACTTCGACGGCCGCTCCTCGAGGCTGTAGTCGCCGATGAACTTTCGGAGCCACGTCGTCGCCACGCTGATCCGAATGCACGCATCCGACGACTCCACCGGGCGCACACATTGAACGACGAAGTTCTTGTTTCCTACCGGCGGGCCATCGTCCGGCCCGCCGAAGAGGTTGTACTCGACGCTGATCGACCGCCCACCGTCACCCAGGTCGTTCGTGACGAACGTCATCCCCTGGTCGAGCCCCATGCCGTCCGTGAAGGGTTTGTCCAGACGCGCGAGGGGAGCGACCGGGCTGCCCTCCGGCGGGAAGCCGGGCCGGGCGTCGCTCGGGCACCCCAACTGGTCCGGATCCCCGCCCGTCGCTGGGCAGGCCGGAACCGCGGTCCCGCTTGGGTCGGTCGGCAAGGGGACGACCAACTGGTTGAACACCGTCCAGATCGTGTAGACCGTGTTGGGATAGCCGCCACGGAGCGCGAAGAAGACCGTGGTCCCACCGTCGAGAATCTTGATCGTCATCACCCCAGAGCTCCCCGGTCGGGCGTTCTGGGTTGGCTCGAACTCGAGGGTGTAGACATTAGCCGTGGTCGGCGCGAGGACGACTGCGGCGGAGCGGGCAGGCACGCCAACTGTCGCCAGCAGGCACGCCAAGACGATCATCCGAGCATTCATGGGGCCTTTTTCCTAGCGTTCAGTGACCAGGAAGTTCCACTTGGTCTGCAACGCTCCACCGCGCACGTCGACCGCAGGACTCCGGTAGACACGCGCATCCTAGCGGCGCCCGAGGGCGTGTCAAGAGAAATATTCGGAAACCCCTAGACCTCTGTGCAAAAGTTTTCACACTCGTGTAGCCCGTCCGCCTTCACGTCGCGTCTCTTTTGTGTTGACACAACGCAAAGATCGTGGCATTTGGTGCCGACCGTCGGTACGTACGCGCCAAAAACCTCTGAGGGGAATGCATGGTGACGGGCACAACGAAGTGTCGCCAAGGCGTTGCGCTAATAGTCGGGATCGTCTTGGGGCTTTTGCTACTTGCCGAAATAGCCTCTGCAGAGTCCGATATCTTCTCGCCCCACTCCAAACCTTTCCATAAGACTTTCCCCCAGTGGAGCGCCGAGTGGTGGCAATTCGTCCTCTCGTTCCCGACGTCCGAAAATCCACTCCTTGATAGCACTGGGGAACGATGCGCCATCGGGCAACATGGTCCGGTGTGGTTTCTTATGGGCACGCTCGGCGGTTCGGCCGAGCGCAGATGCTCAGTGCCCGCACACACGGCGCTCTTCTTCCCCGTAGTGAATCTTGTCAACCTGAACACGACGACTCAGACCGCCGGGGAATTGCGTGCTGAGATTGCCTCTTGCTTTGACGGCGTCACCGCGCTGTCGGTGGAAGTCGATGGCACTCCTGTCAAGAGGCTGCAGAAGAATCCGGACAGATTTCGTGTCAAATCGGTGGCATTTGACGTGACGCTCCCGGCGGCGAACCTCTTTGAGGTCTTCGCAATCGTCTTGCCATCAGGAACATACTCGCCAGCGGTCGGGGACGGACTCTACGTAATGCTAAAGCCACTGGACGTCGGGAACCACCTTCTCCGCTTTCGTGGGGAAAGCCCCTGCGGCTTTTCCGTGGACGTAACGTATCACCTCACGGCTGTGCCAGTGAACTCGGACTCCGAGGAGGCGAAGGAAGAAGCCCACGCTCCCGACTCAACCGACTGAGCGAAACGGCCACGGCCCGCCGGCGTCGATCGCCATCGGCGTGTGGCCTGGGTTGAGGCCGGGGTACCCGTCAGTTCGTGTTACCGAAATGAACCGTGGTGTAGCCGGCACCGCGCTCATCGGCGCAACGAGTGGAGCGACAGACCCTGCCCAAGGGCGTCAGCAGCACTTTGGGCGGGAGCGTATCGACAAGAGCGGGGTCCGCTGCCACGGAACCGGGCGCAACCTGTTCCCTCCGAGCCGTCCCGCGCCTCTTTCACATAGATCCCCCGAAAACTGCCATGCGCGCGGATGACGCTCGGTCCAAGCCGTTGATCTCACGGCGAGGGGCCAAGGAAGAAGGCGGTAACTGGCTCTACGTTGCGTCCCGAAGTCGACGGCGATACTCGACCCGAGCCAGCGCCGCGCCGAAGTGCTTCAAGATACCAGACTTCTCGATGATCTCGGTGACTCCGAGGCGACGAGCTTCGGCGATTTCTTCTGGCGTGGCCAGGCCCGTTATCATCATGACCGGGAGAACCGGATCGGTCGCCCGGATCTGCCGTAGCACTGCGACTCCACTCATCGCCGGCAACCGGACGTCGAGCACGACCGCGTCCGGGCGCTCGCGGGTGAGATAGGTCAGGCCGTCTTCTCCCGTGTGTCGGATGGTCGTCTCGTGGCCGTCCTCCGTGAGCGCCTCCGCCAGAACCCGAGCCGCGCTCGAGTCGTCCTCGATCAAGAGGAGCTTCATTGCCTCCCTCCCGATCGTCCCTCGGGAACGATCCATCATCCATCGTGTAGGGGGCCACCGCGAACTTTCAGCGTGACAACGAGGTGCAAGGATCGCATAGCCCGGCGTCAGAACGCAAGGTGTAGGCGCTTTCGGAAGACCGAGTGATCCTCACGTAGGAACGCGGTCCGTTCGTCAAGGTAGTGCTGACCACGCCCCTGACGATCGAGCGAATCCAATGGGCTGTGCACGAGGCGCTGACGGCGCCGTCGGTACACGAAGGCGCCAGGACTTGAGGCGCTCGGGTCAGCCCTCGGGTTCTATGGAGTCGCCAGCGGCTGGGTTGCTAACGGCTGGGTCGCTAACGGCTGGGTTGGCAGCGGCGGCGTTACAGGCAGCGGGAAGACCTGCGGGCAGGGATCGTCGATGGGCGGAGTGATCTGACAGCGACGGCCGACCATGTCGATGAAGTGGTCCGTCCCGTTGCCGCCGAAGAGCCCGTGGGTCAGGTCGTCGGGATGGGGCGCCAGCCGGAAATGGTCGAACCTGTACCGGTGGACCCGCGGCAACCTGTTTGCGGGATCAACGCACTGCCAGTAACGCGGATCGATGCCCGGCCTCACTGCCAAGGCTTCGTAGTTGGCGCACACCGACGCCCGCTCTGCTGGGCTGTAGTCGCCGATGAACTTCCGCAGCCACGTCGTCGCCACCTTGATGGGAGTGCAGGGCGGATCGGACAGGAGCGGATCTACCGGGCTCACGCATTGAACTGCGAAGTTCTTGTTTCCCACCGGCGGGCCCCCGTCCGGCCCGCCGAGGAGGTCGTAGTCGAGGTTGATCGACGCCGAACCGTCACCCGCGTCGTCCGTGACGAACGTCATCCCCTGGTCGAGCCCCATGCCGTCCGTGAAAGGCTTGTCCAGGCGCGCGAGGGGAGCAACGCCGTTGCCCTCCGGCGGGAAGTCTGCCGGAGGGTCGGCGGACGGGACCTTGGTCCCGTCTGTCGGCAGAGGGACGACCAACCGGTTGTACACCGTCCAGATCGTGTAGACAGTATTCGGGTAGCCGCCCCGGAGCTTGAACACGACCAAGGTCCCGCCGGGGAGAGGCTTGATCGTCATCACTCCGTAGCTTCCCGCTAAGGCGTTCTGGGTTGGCTCGAACTCGAGGGTGTAGACGTCCACCGTGGTCGGCGCGAGGACGACTGCGGCGGAGCGGGCAGGCGCGCCAACTGTCGCCAGTAGGCTGGCGAGCGGGACGGCGAGGAGGATCTTCCGAAAATTCATGATCCGACTCCGCTCCGTTAGCGGGCAGTGACCAGGCGGTCCACCTCGGCCTGCAGCGCTGCGAGCTTGACCGGTTTGGCGATGAAGCCCTCGGCCCCCGCCTCCATGATGCGCGTGCGCACGTCGGTCTCTGCGTAGCCGCTCACGGCGAGGATCTTCGTCGACTGCGTCATCGGATCGGTCTTGATCCGCCGGCACACCTGGAACCCGTCGAGACCGGGCATCCGGATGTCGAGGATGAGGATGTGAGGGCGGAATGTCCCGACCTTGATGAGCCCCTCGTAGCCGTCGGACGCTACCTCGACCTTGTACCGTCCGCTCCAGCGGAGCGCCTCAGCCAAGCTGTCGAGGAACCGCGGCTCATCATCGACGATGAGTACCCGGAGCGGTCCCTCGGTGGCCGCCGGCATCCTGTAGACCTGCTTGAACCGCTCGAACTCCTCCTCGGTCACGCGATAGTGGCCGCCGGCCGTCTGGAAGGCGGCGAGAAAGCCCTCCCGGATCCAGCGCTTGACGGTCGGAATTGTTACCTGACAGCTAGAGGCGAGCTGCCCCGTAGTCAAAAAGCGCATCGGCATGGACCCCATTTCTGAGGGAAGCTCGACTCACTTGTGCGTCGGCGTGCCCGCGTTGTCAAGGGCAAACTTCGAGGGGCCCCCCATTTCCCTAGACGGGCAGCGTGACGCGCATGGTCGTACCGTGACCGAGCTTACTTTCCACGTCGATAGAGCCGCCGTGCATCCGCACGATGCCCAGGCTGACCGACAACCCGAGCCCGGTGCCGCGCCCGTCGCTCTTCGTCGTGTAGAAGGGCTCGAAGATGCGTGCGCGGTGCTCGGGTGAGATCCCCTGGCCCGTGTCGGAAACGCTCACGCCGACCATCGTTTGGCCGTCGTCCTCCTGGTGAATGCCCGTCTGGAGAACAAGGCGTCCGCCGCCCTCCATCGCGTCCAACGCGTTCGTGATCAGATTGAGGAAGACCTGCGTGAGCTGGTCGCGATCGCCGGCGATCGCGGGGAGCGAACGGTCGAACACCCGCTCGATCTCCACGCGCCCACCGGTGAGCTTTGGACCGAGCAGCTCGATCGCCCGATCGAGCAGCTCGTGGACTGAAACCTGCTCTCGCTTCGCCTCGCGCCGACGGGCAAAGCTCAGCAGGTCCCGCACGATCTTGCCGGCCCGTGTCGCCTCCGCCTCGATGGTCGAGACTCTCTTGCGCGCGGGCGCGTCGGACGGCAGCTGCCGGAGCAGGAGATTGCTGTGGGCCAGAATCACCGTGAGAGGGTTGTTGATCTCGTGGGCCACGCTCGCCGCGAGCTCGCCGATGGCCGCGAGCTTCGCCGACTCGACGAGGGTCGCGTGCGCGCGCTGAAGCTCATCCATCCGCGATTCGAGCTCCTCGTACAGGCTGGCGTTCTTCAAGGCGATGACCGTCTCGCCGGCGAGCATCTCCAGCAGCTTGATCTCGTCGCTGTCGAAGATCTCGCCCGACAGCTTTTCGCCCACGACCAGAGCCGCCGCGATCGCGCCCTCCATGAAGAGCGGCACGACGAGCGCCACCCGGTCGCGCTCCAGTTCCGTCACCACCGGGCGCATGTGCGCGTCGGCGCGGCCCTGGAACGACGTCTCTTCGACGATCAGCGTCCGGCCGGCTTTGGTGAGCCAGCGCGCGACCGCCTTATCGAGGACGGGGCTCGCCGTTGGCGCGTCGGCCGCGTCGGACGTCGCTTGGGCGAGCCGCGTGAATCGGTCCGCGGTTGCGTCATAGCGGTACAGGCCCGCGCTGAGCACCGGGACTCGGGTGACCAGCCCCTCCGTGAGGGTCCGCCCGAGCGCGCTGACCTCGAGCAGCGAGCCCAGCGCCTTGATGAGCCTGACCAGCGCGTCGCGGACGCCGTGGCGGCGTCGGAACATCACCCGCTCCAGACCTCGCTCGAGATGTCGGAGCAGGGGCAGGGCGACCGTGAACACGAGCAGCAGGATGATGGCGTCGCGTGTCAGCGTGCCAACGCCCTCCGAGGCAATCGCGGCCGACGGCCGACCGAGGCCCACCTGGTCGAACCCCCACAGCCCGACGAACAGGATCGGCGCGAGCGCCGCGGAGGTGAGGAGGTAGAGGACGATGCGCTTGGCGAGGACGCCGACGTCCATGAGGCGGTACCGGACGATGGCGACGCCAAGCGCGAGCGCGAAGATCGCGTTGCTCGGGATGCCCACCGGATAGAGCCAGTCCCACCCGAACATGAACCGGACGATGTCGACGATCCCACCGAGCAGGCTCACCACGACGCCGACGATCACCAGGAGCGTGCGGTTGCGCTTGAAGCTCGAGGACTGCGAGGCGTAGGCCTGGACGAGCCGGACGAGACCGAGCACCAGGTAGCTCTGGAAGTAGACGAAGAACGGCGTGTAGAGCGGCCCCGCGGCGGGCATGAAGCCCCACGCCGAATCCGTGACACCGTGGAGAAACGCCGGGGTTGGCCCGACGGCGAGGAACGCTGCGCAGAGCGCATAGCCGCCGATCAGCGCTGCGCCGCGTCGTGGCAGGTCCAGGAAGGCGAGGACGTAGTGGTAGAAGAGCACCGGGATCGGGATCACGCCGACGTGAAGGAGCCGCTCCCACACCAGCGCGGCGTCGGGGTCCGCGGTCGTACGCAGCTCGAAGACTCCAAAGTTCCACACGGCCAGGGCCGCCGCGAGGCAGGCGAAGAGCACGTTGCGGTGACTCCTGCGGTCAGGAGTGAGGGCGCTCGCGAGCAGCAGGAGGTTCAGGCCGAGCGCCACGAGGGGCAGAAGCTTATGGATGATCATCGGGTTCCCAGAACCCCATGTACGGGAAGCTCTCCTGCGCGCGCTGCGCGCGCATCTCGTCCTCGAGGATCGAAAAGATGATGATGTCCCAGCGCTCGCCCCCGTACGTCTTCGCCTGGCGCAGCACGCCTTCCTGCTGGAACCCGTTGCGACGGAGCGAGTTGATGCTCAGGACATTGTAGGCGTAAACCTTGGTCTCGATGCGCCGGATCTCGAGGGCGTCCATCGCCCACGCCAGCGTCAGGCGAGACGCGTCGATGCCCCAGCTACCGCGTAACGACCGTGGGTTGACGATCCCGATCTCCAGGAACGCGAAGCGCTCGGCCAGATTGACGTTGAAGAGCCGGACGAACCCGATCGGCTTGGTGTCCGGGACCTGCGTCTGGACGACGAGTGTGAGCGCGGAGGGGTCGTGCAGAGCGCGGGCGACGAAGTCGGGATGATAAGGGCCGAGGTGACGGCAGAAGCTGAGGAGCTGGCTGCCCATCATCTGGTCCAGCAGGGGATCGTGCGCCCACGCCTCGAAGAGCTGCAGCTCTTCCCACGCGGGCGGTCGCAGGCCGAGGCGGGCGGTGCGCGCGAGGAAGGGCGGGGGTTGCGCTGCCTCCTCGCGTAGCACGACGCGCACAGGGGTCGAGGGACCCGCGCCGGGCCCTTCGAGCGGTAGCTCTCCGAGAACGTCTGTCGCGAGGAGCGCCCGATAGATCGTCGGACTCGGCAGGATCGAAACGCTTACACGGCGCGTATTGCAGAGCCTCACTGCCTGGAGCAGTGCCGCCGGCCCGGTAATGTCAGTGACCTTGACGTCCTCGAGGTTGACCCACAGGTGGGCGGGTGACGTGGCGAGGCTCTCTCGCACCGCGCGGCAGAACGCTGGTGCGGTGAGGCTCGTCAGCGCCTCGTGAACGACCAGCTCGAGCTCTGCGTCCCCGGGCACAGCTTCCCCGAGCCACGCAAAATGCAAAAGGGACTCCAGGCTCGGAGCATGCTCTAACCGCCGAAAATCTCTCGTCTTTAGGGTGGAGGTCCGCCGCAGGGCACCACACGGGGCTCTGGCTAATCTGTCACGCTTGAGACAACTAGGACGGGTGCTGGGCTCGGATTCGGTCTTCCGCGGGCTACTCAAGACGGGGTGACCGAGTTCCCGCCCGAGGGAGATCACGGCTCTTAAAACCGCCGCCGCGACGGCGGCGTCAACTCGCATTCAGAGATCTTGTTGAGCAGCGTCTTGTAGCTGACCCTGAGAATTCGAGAGGCCTCCGCTCGATTCCACTGCACCTGCTCAAGAACCTCCCCAAGGGCTTTCCGCTCGGCTTGGCGTGCGCCGTGACGCGCGATCTCCTTCAAGCCCTCGGTGACGAATGGCGCGGGCCGAGAGGCCGCGGCGCGCCCGTTCCGATCGCGTGCAACCAGGGCCTCGAACGCCTGCTCACCATCCGTGAGCACCACCAGCCGTCGAATAACGTTCTCCAGCTCTCGAACGTTGCCCGCCCAGGAGTGCTCCGTGAGGCGAGCCATCGTCTCGGGCGAGAGCTGCTTCGTCCGCCCGTACTGCTCGTTGAACCTCGAGAGGAAACACGCCACCAGGAGAGGGATCTCCTCTTTCCGCTCCCGGAGCGGGGGGATACGGATTTCCACCACATTGAGGCGGTAGTAGAGGTCCTCGCGGAACTCGCCACGGGTCATCGCGAGCTCGAGGTCCCGATTCGTGGCGGCGATCACGCGCGTGTCGACATCGACCAACGCGTTCCCCCCCACGCGAGCGAAGCGAAAGTCCTGGAGCACATGGAGCAGCTTGGCCTGGAGGGCGAGAGGCAGCTCGGCGATCTCGTCCAGATAGATCGTGCCCTTGTTGGCATACTCGAATTGCCCCGGCTTCCGCCGGTGCGCGCCGGTGAAGGCCCCCTTCTCGTGGCCGAACAGCTCAGACTCGAGCAGCCCCGGAGGGATCGCGGCACAGTTGACCTTGACGAACGGGCCGCCGTGACGTGCCGAAGCGGCGTGGATGGCCCGGGCGACGAGGTCCTTACCTACGCCGCTTTCCCCACGGATCAAGACCGTCGCATCCGTATCGGCGATGTTCTCGATGACCGTCCGGATTGCCCGCATCTGCGGGCTTCCGTCGAGGAGTGGGACGCGAGTATCATTCGCTGCCAGCGGCCCGTCCGCTGGATCGACTTGATCACTACTCACGCGCACCCCCCCTTTCCGGAAAAACCAGTCCGCCGGCACCTTTCGTTCTTGCGAAAGGGGAGTATGGCATCTTCGCAATCGGCTGTCACGTTGAAAAAATTTACAGGCCCCTGGAATGATAGGATGTCTCCGACAAACCGTAGGAGGGAGCCATGAAGCTCCTCTTGATCGAGGACGACGTGCGCGTTGCTCAGGTGCTCGCAGACGCGTTCGAGGCGGACGGCCACGAGACGGCCATACGGCATACCGGCGAGGACGGCCTGGCCTATCTCACGATCGAGCGCCCGGACGCCGTCGTGCTCGACGTCCGGTTGCCAACCATGAATGGAGTCGCCGTGCTACGACGGATCAGATCGACCGACCCGCGTCTCCCGGTCATCATCATGACGGGCCTGGCCACGCCAGAAGAAATCGCCGAGGCTCGTCATCTCGGAGTCACCGAGATCATCGAGAAGCCCGAGGTCTTGAAGAACTTCAGCGACGCGCTTGCTCGCGTCCCGAGTCGCGGTCGAGTTCAGGACGCGACGTAGAGCCGGTTACCGCCCTCGTCCTTCGCCCTGGCCATGAGGTCAACCGCTTGACGTACCATGTCATCTGCACAGGCCTCCTTCTCTAACATCCGCGAGCGCCATTCGAACCGCGGCACCGAGCGGCGACGTACCGCGATTGCGCGGCCCCGGGCACTCCTCGGGGTAGAATTCGCTCATGAGCATGGCCATCATCCGGGATCTTGACGCGCTGAAGCGGAGCCTGGCGCCCCACTTGACGCAGGCGAAGAAGGCGATCGTGTTCGGCTCTGCCGCGCGAGGTGATGCTGATGAGTGGAGCGACCTCGACATAGTCATCGTCACTGACACATCCCGTCCATTCCTGGAACGGTATCTCGACTTCGTCGCCATCTACGACATCTGGCCCCGGCTCGACCTCTTGATCTATACCCCCGAGGAGTTCGAGCAAATGCGGGCAGAACGACGGCCGTTCATCGAGCACGTACTCGCCGAGGGGGTCCTCGTGCATGAAACCTCATCCGAAGGCTGAGGCAGAACGATGGCTCGTCCAGGCACGGAGCGATCTCGGATTCGCCGAGATTGGCACCCGGGAGGGTTACCATGCTCAGGCCTGCTTCATGTGCCAGCAGGCCGCGGCGAAGGCTTTGAAGGCACTTCACTATCTCGGCGGCGAACGCCTGGTCATCGGGCATTCGCTCCTCGAGTTACTCCGAGCGCTGCTGACCCAGCATCCTGCGCTGGCGGACCTCGAGGAGTCGGCCCGGCGTCTCGACCAGTATTACGTCCCGACCCGCTACCCGAACGGACTTCCTGGAGGTACGCCCGCTGACGCCTTCTCGAAGGCCCAGGCAACGGAGGCGCTGGCGCGGGCGAAGCGGTTCGTCGAGATCGCCGGAGCGCTGATCGGCTAACAGGATCCCGACGCGAAGGACCGGCTGGGAAATAGGCTCGAGAAGGAGCTCAGGACGCGACGTAGAGCCGGTTACCGCCCGCTTCCCTGGCCCGGACCATCGAATCGACCGCCTGGCGCAACATGTCATCAGCGCGGGTGGCCGTTATCGGGTAGCAAGAGGCACCTGCGCTCCAGGCCATTGGCCCGAGGAGCGCCGCCACCCGGCGTAGGATCGAGGAGAGGTGGGTTGTTTCGGCGTCAACGAGGAGAAGGGCCAGAGAGGCCGGGTCCCACGGCGCGACGACGTCGGTAGCGCGGATGGAGCTCGTGACCATCTCCGCGAGGGAGGGCAGGGAAGATTCCGGTGCCTCGGGTGGGGCGACTTCGGCGGCGAGGCACACCAGCGAGACGCAATAACGCAGCCGCTGGGCTTTCTGGACCTCGAGGTCGACCAGGAATCGAAACAGCAGATCGTCGACGGCCCACCCTCCGCCGACGGAGAGTGGCCTGAAACCTCGCCATTCGCTCACGATGAGATCCTGCATACGCGCTGTGACGCGATTTTATGAGCTACTCGTGGGTCATCCATAGCAACCATTGCGCCATCCAGCGACAGACGAAAATGGTTCCCGGAATCGGCAATTTACCACCACGGGGGTGGCCATTCGTCTCCGGAACTCTGAAAACATTTGCACAGACTGTGCAACGCGCAGGAACTTTCAACGCAGCCTCATGATCCCTTGGCGCCGGTGGCTTCTCGGTCTCGGTGTGGTACTGAGCGGAGTCCTCCTGCGGGCGGCCCCCGGTGGAGCCGGGATCCTGGATCTTTCCTGGATCGCACCCACGACGAATAGCGACGGAAGCCCTATGACGGATCTGGCGTCATACCGCGTCTACTACGCAGCCTCCAACCCGGGAGCCTCCAACCCGCCCTGTCCGGGAGCTTCCTTCTTTCAGGTCGCGTCCTCGACACCGAGTCCTCCTTCCAACCAAGCCGTAACCTTCAGGCTCACGGGGCTTTCCTCCGGCACTCTCTACTACGTCTCGGTCACCGCGGTGGACACGAGCGGCAATGAGAGCGCCTGTGCGACCCCTGCGAGCGCCGTCGCGCGAATCGAGTTTGCCGTGAGCCCAACAGGCACCGTGAATTTCGGGAGCGTGAACCTAGGAAGTTTCGCGGATCGAACCTTGTCAGTGTCAAACACCGGCGGCGGGACAGTTTCTGGGACTGTGTCTACCTCAGCCCCCTTCAGCATCGTGTCAGGGAGTGCGTTTACCCTCGTGGGAGTGGGAGCGAGCCAGGAGGTGACGGTGCGCTTCAGCCCGACCACATCCGCAACAGCTACTGCGAACGCCGACTTCGCCGCGAGTGGAGGCACCATCTCACGGATCATGACCGGCAGCGCGATGGATGCGACGCCGCCTACCGTCGCGATTACTTCGCCCACCTTTGGCGCGACCTTCAACACGAGCAACGCTCTCCTGACGTTGGGCGGGATCGCATCTGACAACGTCGGGGTGACGCGGGTGACATGGGCGAACAGCCGCGGCGGCAGCGGGATGGCGATCGGGACGACTAGCTGGATGGCGAGCGGGATCGGGCTTCAGCCCGGGACGAATGTGCTGACGGTCACGGCACAGGACGCCGCCGGCAATGGCACGATGGCCAGCTTGACGGTCACCTTGAATGACACCATGCCGCCCACCGTCGCGATCACTTCGCCCACCTTCGGCGCGACCTTCAGCACGAGCAACCCTCTCCTGGCGTTGCGGGGAAGCGCGTCGGATAACGTCGGGGTGACGCAGGTGGCGTGGGCGAACAGCCGCGGCGGCAGCGGGACGGCGATCGGGACGACGAGCTGGACGGCCAGCGGGATCGCGCTCCAGCCCGGGGCGAACGTGCTGACGGTCACGGCACACGACGCCGTCGGGAACACCAGTGCGGCCCGCTTGACGGTGACGATGTTTACGTTCACCGATGATCCGTTGACGGCTCAGAGCATGCGCATCACGGCGGCGCATTTCATGGAGCTCCGCGCTG
>WNEP01001367.1_pt1 | contig 12439 bp, 10 predicted proteins | sample 5399961 | NCBI WGS metagenome assembly WNEP01 (sample SAMN13153329, study PRJNA577476) | soil metagenome | isolation source: 20 cm grassland meadow soil pre-rain plot 5 | place: USA:California | collected 2015-09-08 | reverse complement strand
AAAGACCGTCAAGGCTACCAGCCCACAGACAATTCCCAGAGCTGCAGCTCCTTTTACAGAAATCATCAAAGATAGCCTATGCCGAACCGTGTGAACATATGAAGTAGGGGTGATTCCCGCCTAAAGACGTTTCGGGCAACAAGTGCCTCAAGAACGAAAGTCGAATGGACACCGAGCTATCGACTCTTTGTACAGACTCTGAATAATCCGAACTAAGCTCACGACCGTTCGAAGGTCCGCGGCATTCTCAGTTGGACCGATAGAAGCAAAGACCCATACACCCAGATTCCTTGATAGCCTACTCGCCGAGCATGTCGAAGCTTGAAAAGGAAATTGCCCTCGTCATAGATTCTCCAGACCCGGAGTCGACAATCCGCCGAGTTTCAAACCTTGAGTCACTGGGCACCTACACACTGAGACCTGGTGGGACATTACGCCTCCACGACACCTATTTCGAAACCGCCAGTGGGTCACTGGGCCGTAAGAGGATTAACCTCCGGGTAAGGCAGACCAACAATGCCTCGCTTATCACAGTCAAATGGAACCCTCGCTTGCTACAATGGAACCGAAGTGCGAGGAGAGAGCTCGAATTGCCATGGTCGAATGAGTCCCTCGACAAAGCTCTATACGAGTTGTCCAGGAGCGGCATAGTGATACGTTCATCTCAAAGTCTCAGAGTTAATGACCCTGTTGAGAGTCTAAAACGGATGGGCCTACGAACTGTGCAGAACAGAGAGACCGTGCGAGACACGAAAATTGTGTCAACCGAAAAAAATCGCCTCGACCTCGCGGAACTGGCCATTGATCGGGTCACGTACCACTTTGACTTACAAGACGTAAGCCTGTACGAGTTGGAGGCGGAGGCAAAGGACCAACACAGTGACGGGGCTCTCGATCAAATAAGAGAGATTCTCCTTGGCATTTTCGGATCAGAACTTAGACCTTGGAAATGGGGAAAACTGGTAACGGGTAAGATGATCGCGAAACTTCTCAGCGCTCACATGCTCGAGGACATGTTCGAGAACAATCATCTGAACAAGCTAGGATTGGAGAGACTCGAGAAAGCCCTGACTAGAGGGGGAATCTGAGGAATGCTTCCGGCATGAGAAACGGTACGCGGCCCAGTCAGATAATAGCATGCCTTCATCAAGCCACGCGCTCGAGGCCTAAAGCTTCAGGACAAGTCTAGCTCTCACTCTTCGGCAAATTGATTTGGCGATAATCGCAAACCATTGTGATGCCAAGGATATATTTGGGACATCACTTTAGGCCAACCCCCGGAATTGAATAAATATCAGATTCCACTTACCGCTATTAGCCCTGCAAAATGAGCACAACCACCATCCGTGCAGATCGCCAGAAAGTTGGATTCGATTTTCGTCGGCGACCAGTCATAGCGACATGGTTTCCCACCGGTCAGGCCCAAAGATGGAATAAAACGAAATGAACTCGGCCTTTCTTGAGGAGATTGGCGGCGTCAAGACGGCTCGCCGCGAGGCGGTTTCCCTACTGCTCGCAAAGGCATTGCTGAAAGGCAACGCGCCATCATCGGTAGATTCGAAACAACTGCTTAAGCTTGCCAAGAAGAACAAGGTATTGCTTCGATCTGCAGACCTCTTCGGATTCTCAACGAAGGAAGTGGAAAACGCTAAGGCAGAAGCGGAGGAGGCGTTCAGGCTACATCAAGAGATGAGCGAAGTCTTCGAGAGAAACGACATATCCTACGTGGCGATCAAGTCCTTTGATTCTCTCCCGGACATTGGTCACGACATTGATTTTCTAGTTCCTAAACAGCAAGACATGGAAAGGGCCAGAGAACTTCTGATTGGAAAATTCGGGGCGAAGCCTCAAGCGCTGACCCACTGCGACAGGCTGGTCGGCAAGTTCAGCTGTTTTCTCCCCGGCTATGCACATGATTTCGAGCTATACCCAACGGTCAGCCAATTGGGAGAAGTTTACCTCGACCCTGAGGAAGTTTTGCGAAAGCGTAGAAAAGAATCGATGGAAGGCAGAGAGATCTGGATAACGTCGAACGACGATAGAATTCTGATACGGGCTATTCACGCAATATTCAGGCACAACTTCCTCAAGCTTTCGGACATAATTGACCTATTAAAGCTACTAGATGACTATACCCCGGGTCAGCTTCTGCATAAGGTGGATGAGGCTAACATCAGTGACGGATTCATCTTCTATCTCGGTTGCGTTGATCGATTCCTTAATGCCTGTAATGTCGAGCACTCTGCGTTCAGGAAGCTAAAGCAAGAGACGATGAGAATGTTCCGACGGGACAACCTTGAACTCCTGAGAAGGGACCGCCTTGTTCTCCCCTACCGGATACCCAATCGCGCGCTCTTCATCCTCTTTCTGCTCAAGGCTAGCCGAGACGCTGCCAATGGGCGATGGAAGAGTTGCCTGCGTTGCCTAGTGGCACCTGTCCTCGTGGTTCTCGACTTCCTAAGTGCCGCAGTCCGGTCGGGGGGTAGGGGGATGGTTTGGTAGCAAACACTATCCTCGTAACTCTAAGTGGGACACATGGCACTGGCAAGTCCACCAATGCTGGACGCTGCTACTACTTACTCAACGGTTCAGGGCACAAGTTCTCCTATCTGAGACACCAGGACATTCTCGACCCCTTCGGGTTCATCGTGCGACGAGTAGCGAGGATCCTTCGTGTTAGTCCCATCTATTTAGACAAGACGAGGCCCGTGCGAGTGCTCTGGGGACTGTACATCATTCTGATCTACTGTCCCATTCTGGTGGGAGGGATAAGGCTTCGCAGGCTGTTCGGCTACAGCGTGGTGTGTGACCGCTACGTTTACGACACGCTTGTCGGATTCCGAGACAATGGTGTGCGCGTTCCTCTCGAAGCCATCCTTATCAGGCTCGTTCCCAAGGCCGACGTGTCATTCATCCTTGACGCTCCCGAGGATAGGATTTACAGAAACAGGCCCGAGCACTCAGAGAGCTTCATTCAGAAGGAAAAATGGTTCTACAACCGGGTCGCTGAGCACTTCCATCTCCAAAGAGTCGCCACCTCGGACCCTCCCCCCGTGGTGTGGGCGAGATTGGTCCAGGAGATCGACGACGTCCTAAACGGGCGGCACCCGCGGCAAGTTGTGAGAGGGCTGGCGTAATGAAAGCGATGGTCATAGGGATCGATTCCGCCTCTCCTATACTCATTGAGAAGTGGAAAGATCACCTACCTAACCTTAGCGCAATATTTGAGAGCGGAGCGCACGGAGTGCTCCATTCAATCGTTCCCCCGGAAAGCGTCCCAGCGTGGCAATGCTTCGCCACAGGCAAGAACCCAGCAAAGATTGGAATCTATGGTTTCACATACATTGGACGCGATGCGAAGCTAAGACACGGCAGGACCACCCCTGAAATAGGATGCTTCTGGGACGTGTGCTCCGACCGAGGGCTAAAGGTAGGAGTCTTCAACGTACCCGGAACTTACCCAGCTTACCCTGTGAACGGGTTCATGGTATGTGGGTTTCCTGTACCAACGAGAGCATCTTGGGCCTATCCGGAATATCTGATGAAGAGACTTGACAGAGCCGTGGGAGGATACGAGATCGATGTCCCTGTAACGAATCCTAGTAATCTCAAAGGTGGTGAAGAAGCATATCTTGCCCAGGTGGATCGGCTGCACAGAAAATGCTTGGATTCGGCCAAAGCGCTTCTAGACTGGTTCCATCCTGACGTGTTCATGATGACCTTCCAAGGCATCGATCTTGTGCATCATGACTTTTGGAGGCATATGGAGGATCAGAACTCGCCATACCGGAACGTCCTGCTAGACTGGTATGTTAAGATGGACCTGGCGGTCCAAGAGTTGCGCAATTTTACAACTCCCGACACTAATGTCCTCCTCCTGTCAGACCACGGATCCGCGCCTGCTTCGGCAGCCCTGTTTATCAACGAGTACCTAGCGGAACACGGGTTGCTGAAGACAAGAAACCGCGTGAAGCAGGGCGGGGAGACTTTTACAAAGCTCCGTTCTTGGCTCCTGAGGAACCTCTCTCCGGACACGATTGCCAAGGTCTACAAGATCTCGCCTAATTTCATCAGCAGACGTCTGACACTCTCAGGCTCAATAGAGAGGACGCTTCAGAATCTTATCGACAACATCGACTGGCAAGCGACAAAGTGCTTCTCGACAGGCGGCCACCAGTGCCATTTCTACATAACAGATGACCACGATGGGGCTCAAGCGAGGCTAGAGGTTCGGCAAAAACTCTGTAACATCATGAGCGAACTGGCTCATCCAGCTACCGGAGAAAAGGTTCGCCCGATCTTCCACTTTCGCGAGGATACTTTCAAAGGCCCGTTCCAAGACGAAGCCCCTGATCTCTGCGTCGAACTCTATACGGGCAAAGAGAAGATACAGATCAGCCCAAGGCTCGGCACCGGCAAACTCTGGAGCCTATCGCCACACTTCTCCTCAATCCACACGAGGGAGGGCTTTTGGGCGCTCGCCGGACCAAAGGTTGGAAAAGGGTTGCGGTTGGACGCCAGCCTCTTGGACTTGGCTCCGACCCTGCTACGTCTTTTGGGTGTTGAGACGTCAACCGATTTCGATGGAAGAGTTCTAGAGTTAGCTCTCGACACAGGCCACCCGGATCAGGACGACACATCCTCCCGAAACCTCGCTCCTCCAAAGACAGCCTTCGCATAATCTGACCTGCCCTTCGTCTTCTGATCGACCAAGCCGACGATGGTTCTTTGAATTCTAAGCCGAGCGACCAGAAGTGGGAAACGCACTGCCATACAGTATACAGTAACAAGTCGGGACTTCGCACCCTCGACGCCCTAGACCCTCCGGACAGGATCGTGAGAGCAGCCATACAAAGAGGTCTGAGAGGAATAGTCGTTACTGACCATGACAACGTTAAGGGTGGACTCGTCGCAAGAAAACTCTTCCCCGATCCTGAAAGAATAATTGTCATACCCGGTGCTGAGGTTAGCACAATTTCAGGACACATTCTTGCCCTCGGGATAGTCGAGAATGTTCCATCAGGCAGGACGATTGAGGAAACCGTCGATCGGATTCATGATCTCGGAGGAATCGCTGTAGCATCTCATCCATTCTCGACTTCTGCTAGGTCCGTGGGAGAAAAATGTCTCTCCGCAGACGCGGTCGAGGTATTCAATTCAACAATCAAGCCTTCGGCCAATGCGAGAGCAATGCATCTTGCACTCGCACATGACAAGCCCGAGACGGCAGGAAGTGACGCTCATTGGGCCCGCGGAGTTGGGAACGCTGGCATCGTCTGCGGGGACCCTATAACAGACATTCCAAGGGGAAGAGTGTCGATTTTTAGCAGGTATGCAGGGAGGCTTCACCTGAGCTACCTGATGGGGATGAGGTTCTTGAAGAGGTATGAACAACTCTTTATCCGCGGCTCCTCCGGGTAACCCACCTATTTCTCGAGAAAGACAAGAGATTCGCATTCATGTCTGCCGTGTTGGTGTGGGCACCGGAAGTGTGAAACTGCTGTTCGGGGAACTTAATCAACTGATCGGATAGGATGCAGTGTTCTCCTTCGCACCACGCTGTCCAGCACTGCTGTTGCTTGAGGATGAGCATTTTTGCTATTAGTGTCCCCCCAGACAATCGACGAGCTGAAATGATGATAACAGCCCCTTTTTTTTCGTAAGAGTTTTCATCATCCTAACAAGCCTCGAAGACGACAATCCGCCTCTTCTACCGATAGCCATCGCCAGCCAGACTAGCTCTCAGGCCATGAAAGAGGATTGAGCCTTCAGGTCGGAGAGATTGCCCCGGATACAGGAGACAAGCCGAGTACATCTCTTGCAAGGAAGAATGTCTACGTTGTATGATCTCCACATGATGATCGTGTGTTGACTAGACACATGAACCAGCTCACTCCCCGGAAAGTTTCGGACAGCCTATTCGCGTCTTTGGCCATTATAGGTCTCGCCGAGGAACTCGCTCATCGCAAAGAGTCTGGTTCTCCCGTCGGCAAACTGAGCGCCTCTCGATGGCGCAACCGTCCGCGGTCCGAAAGAATGTCGGTGAACAAGATTGCGATTTGGATTCAAACAGATCAACGGCGCCCGTGGAATACTGGCCGTTGCTATACTTCTCTTCACTACTGCCTCCATGATAATACCAGACCATGCGGCTCCTACCGGCAAATACTTCGACCACATTGTCATCATCGCAATGGAGAACCAAGACTATTCCTCAGTCATTGGAAATTCTGCCGCACCCTTCATTAATAGTCTGGCTGCTCTGGGTTCGACGATGTCGTCGTACCACAGCTACGGTGCTGGCGCGTTCTCAGGTGACACTATTGGCGGTTGTTCTGCGGCGTGTTATGTTGCTTTCATGGGCGGTGACACCTATAGCGTGTCTGATGGCTACGGCTGTTGTCTAAGCGGGCAGACCTTTGTCGACCAGATGCAAGCAAGCGGGTTGACATGGCAAGCGTATTGCGAGTCTGGTTGTCCAAGAGGGCCAGACCACTTCCCGTTTATAGCCTTCGGCAGTGATGCGAATAGCCCCAATGTTTTCGCATCAAGCAGTGTTTCAACGTCAAACTTTGTTTCTGCCGCCAACTCCGCTAACCCTCCTAACTTTCTCTGGTTTACTCCTACGGATGGTCATAACATGCATGACAACAGTGTCTCGACGGGCGACTCCTACCTGCAACAGTTCATCGTAGGTTCGGGAACAATTCAAAACCCTGCATCCGGCTCGCTCTTGGCTTCTAACGTGTTCAAGGACTCCGCGTTTCATACCTTGCTCTATCTCTGGTGGGACGAGTACGACCCGTCGCCCAACGTCGAGTACGGGTCCATGGTCAAGACGGGATATGCTTCTACCGCGAGCTATGACGAGTACTCCTCGCTCCGGACACTCGAGGACAACTGGGGACTGAGCCATCTGGCAAACGCTGCCAGCGCGGCTGGTCTGACAGACCTTCTCACCACGGGAGGCGGCACCCAGCCGGTCCAGACCACAGCCGCCGTCATAAACAGTGGAGTCTATCCTACTCGTGACTGGCTTACACAGAAGCACACGTACAGCTCGACTGGTGTTCCCTCGTCCGGGACGCTTATAGAGATAAACAACGCCGTCCTATCGAGCGTCGCGAACGGAGCCGCCTCAGGGGACTGTAACGACTCGCGTGATACCCCGCCTGCGCCGTCCGGCACGTGGTGTGACAGTACAGCCTACGCGAACGATGGTACAGGAACAGTCCATGTCGAGATTGACCAGGTGTACAAGTATCTCGGAATCGCACCCGCTGACTGGCCCGCCAACAGTGCTACTGTGGACATCATAGGGTACACATTCATGGATGGAGAAGGCGGTGGAACTTCTTGGGAGATTCATCCTGTAACCGCATGGAGCCTGTCAGGCTCCTCGTCTGGCACGTTCACTCTCACGGTCTCGGCGGGCTCTGGGGGGAGTACTAGTCCGGCTCCAGGGTCATACTCTGAGGCTTCCGGGTCGGTCGTCACTGTCACAGCGCTCCCATCCTCAGGCTACACATTCAATGGCTTGACCCTTGACGGGGTGGTCTCCGCATCTAATTCTATCTTGGTGACGATGAATGCCAACCATGCTGTGAGTGCCTCTTTCAGTCAGAGCATCTCGACTACCGGTAACTTCGGCTCTTGTACTTCTCTGCCGCAGGGCTGGAATTGTGACAATACAAATGGCCTAACAGGTTCTGTGGCTACCATTGTTAACGGTGTAGCAGAGACAGTCCAGGCTTCTCCTGGTGTGGGCAGCGATAATAGCTACTACTATTCAACAACTCAGAAGGGCACGTTCCCGTGGTCCCCATGCCAGGCTCCGGCTAGCGGAGTCTTATCGACAGGGCTTTCTTCTGTCAGTTCCACCTTTACGGTTAATGACTTCCAACCATCGGGCTCATACCGTTATCACATCTACATTGCTCTCTACTACTGGCTGCCCAATGGACCGTTAACCAGCGGCGGCAGTACGTATCAGTGTCTCGATACACAGGTAAGAGTCGAGAACATAAATGGTGTCTTCAGTCCTGTCGGTAGCACCGGGACCTATAATCCTGGGGACTCTTTCGGCTGGGACCAGATAACTAATGGCTCCGTTTCTGTAGGAGGGACCTATACTTTGACTGCAGATGTTCAGCAGCAATGCCAGAGCGACTTGGCAGCTTGGGGATTGCCCACAAACACCCCGTGCCAACTAGCAGGCATAGAGATAGGTGTTGAGGGTTATCAGTTCAGTCTGTTGAACGCATATTGGACGTCTGTCAGTCTTTCAACTGGCACCGGCGGTGGACCTACTCCATTGTCAGGGAGCTTCTCTTTCAGCCCAACAAGTCCAACCGTCAGTCAGACAGTAACTTTCACTGGCTCAGCCGCTGGAGGTGTTTCTCCGTACGGTTACTCCTGGAGCTATGGTGACGGGTCCACCGGCTCCGGACAGACCGCAAGCCACGCATATGCCGCTGCGGGATCATATATTGTCAAATTGACCGTGACTGATTCCGCGGGCAATACTTCAACCACTTCACAGACGGTCGCTGTTACTTTGCCCCTCCCTCCAGACTTTTCCATGGCGGCGAGCCCAAAGAGTCTCACGGTGCAGGCTGGCAGTTCAGGTTCGTCCACTATCCAACTCTCTAGCATCAATGGCTTCTCTGGGACCGTTCTCCTGACCTCAACCGTGTCTCCGTCCTCGGGTCTAACTTGCACGTTGATTCCCACGAGCATTATCCTGAGTGCGTCGAGCACTTCCCTGCTCTCGTGCAATGGGTCAGTCGGTACCTACGCTGTCACCGTAAGATCAACTAGTGGATCTTTGTCCCACTCTGCAACCGTTACTTTCAATTTGGTCGCAGTCGGCTTTTCCATCAATCCAAGCCCGACAAGTGTTGCCGCTGCTACAGGTGTTTTAGGCACATCCACCGTTATGGTATCCTCGATCGGAGGCTTCACGGGCACAGTAGCCCTCGCATCTTCAGTCTCACCCTCGACGGGCCTCAGTTGCAGTTTGAATCCTACGAGTGTTACCCTGGGAACTTCAGGCATCTCCACACTCTCGTGTAATGGAGCAGTGGGAACATACACTGTAACTGTCACAGGAACGAGCGGTTCAAGAACGTCCTCCAACACAGTGACGTTTACGGTCTCGACGACGAATCCTGTGCCCGATTTCTCCGTCTCCGCACCCTCTACACCGCTGACCATCCAGACAGGCCAATCCGAGGCAGCGGATATTACCGTGGAGAGCGTTTACGGGTTCAGTGGACTCGTCTCGCTGACTGCCTACGGAGATCCAGGGCTGAACGTCTCGTTAAGTTTGGACAATGTGATGCTCTCTCCAGGCAGCTCAACGACTCTAGTGATTACAATAGGAGTTCTCGCGAACGCGGCCACGGGCTCCCACGCGGCTAGCGTCGGTGGATCCCATGGATCCATGACACATTTGGCGAGTCTACCAGTGCAAGCAACAGCCCCACAGCAGCCAAACCTTCCTGGCCAGCAACCGGGCCAGGGTCTGGTCTCGCAGATTTCTCAGGTTGTGAAAAGCAATCTATGGCTGCTCATGCTTGGGATCCTCTCAGGGTTCATCCTGACCCTGACAATTTTCTACCGGAGAGCTAGGTCACACCTCTCGGAAGCCCAAGTAATGAGACACCTGATGCAGAGAGCGGGCGACGTGCAGCGCTCGAACGGTCCCACACATTGGATCCAACCAAGAGCCCACTACAACCGTTCACGTGAAACATCAGAGGGGATCGATCGAGGAGGCTCATACGACACATGGAATAGTTCTATTAATGATCGTACATCGGGACATCTAGCTCGCCGGCGCAGAACATCGTACTGAGTCTGAAGATTGGCGAAACCCTTCTCTGAGCGAGGACTCAGGGCCTGGAGTCTGCCATAATCCATTGTCGCAGATTCCCTTCGGACGCCCTTTGGCCTGCAGCGTGTCAACCGCGGAAGTTCTCTTATAAATAGCATCTACGTCTACAAGAGAGCCTGTTCTATTCTGTTGAAGGATAAAGTGTTCACTTGTAATTAATTGTAGATAACGAACCTAGCGAACTCAGTGCTTGTTCTCTTGCAACATATTGTGGACATGGTGCCCAAATATTTCGAACGGTGCCTTTCCCCCTGAAAGATGACGGACGGCGAAGAGACGTTCTATTTGGTGGTAGGCTAATTCGACGACCATCAGTCACAACGTGACAATTCGATCGTGGCTGATTCTGTTTCTCATAGGGGCGATGTTCTTAGGTTCTTTCGGAGTAGGTACCGGCTCTGGCACCTACTCGTTTCCCGTGGACGGTTCGGGCTCGTGGAATTCGCACGTGCCCTGTAATTCGCCTTGGACTGTTCGAATCTCGGATATAACTGACAACATGACGGGTTCCAGCTCGTACAGTAGTAGTGTATTCTCGCCGGGGACTCCTTCCAAGCGGTGGCTTACTCCAGGAGCCACACCGCCTGGATGGCAGAGCCCAGGACCCTCATGCATGATTAGCAACAGTCAAGGACAGACCATCGCCGCGTTTGTAGAGATCGACCGAGTAGCGAGAGCAGTATTTGCCTACGAAGACTGTGCCACAAAATATGACACGCTGAATGGAGGCTCCCCGTTTCCGCCGGGTCATTGGTGCGACAGCACGGTCAACCTGTATGACCCATCAATGGTCCCAAACTATTCCACATCTTGCAATTCTACGACAGACCCGACGTGCTGGGGACGAATACATGTCGAGTTTGACCGTGACTGGATGGCAGAGGGCTATTGTGGAGCTGGAACTGCTTGCGACAACAACACGATGGCTCAACAGACCACTGCGGGTTCTGCCACCACCCTCGTCGATGTCCAAGGCTACGTCTACTGGGACCCTGACCATGTCACGAGTGAGGGGCACAGCTATTCGGGCTGGGAGCTTCATCCCCTCACAGCATGGCGCACTCACAACTCTGTCAACCCGCTCAGCACAGGCTTCACGTATAGTCCAATTTCGCCGACCACCGGGCAGACTGTCACGTTCACTGCCACAGTCTCGGGTGGCACAGCCCCGTACAGTTACAACTGGAGCTTTGGCGACGGGTCCACCGGGATAGGTTCGTCCGCTACGCACACTTACTTGACAACAGGAACCTTCAGTGTGATCCTGACCGTCAGGGATAACAGTTTGCCTCAACAGACGGCAACATCTCAGCAATCCATAACGGTGTCCAGTCCGCCTCCCGTTCTAACCGCCAGCTTCACTTACAGTCCTTCCACGCCTCAGGCTGGACAGCAGGTGACTTTCACTGCTTCGGCTAGTGGCGGGACCACTCCATACACATTCAGCTGGTCGTTTGGAGATGGATCGACTGGAACGGGTTCTTCCGTGACACACACCTACTCGTCCGCTGGATCATTCCCTGTAACACTGACAGTGAAGGACAACGGGTCACCCCAGCAGACAGCAACCTCTCAAAGTACAGTCACGGTCACCAGTCCACCACCTACTCTGTCGGCCGGCTTCGCCTTTAGCCCCTCCTCCCCTCAGGCAGGACAACAGGTCACGTTCACGGCTAGCGCTACTGGCGGAACAGTCCCATACTCTTACACTTGGAGCTTCGGTGATGGATCGACTGGAACAGGCGGTTCTGTGAGTCACGCGTATGCTGCGGCTGGCACCTTCGACGTAGTTTTGACAACCACGGACAGTGGTTCGCCTGAGCAGATTGCATCGTCTCAACAGTCTGTCTCAGTCTCCAGCCCACCTCCCTCGCTGACGGCAAGTTTCACCTATAGTCCAGCCTCTCCACAGGTAGAACAGACCGTTTCATTCACTGGCTCGGCATCGGGAGGAGCCTCGCCCTACAGCTACTCTTGGAGTTTCGGTGACGGATCCACAGGGACCGGCTCGTCAGTAACTCACACCTATGTCTCAACAGGGTCTTTCACAGTTGTGCTGACCGTTAATGATAGTAGCTCACCGCAGCAGACTACGACATCCCAACAGTCAATAACAGTGTCCAGCCCCTCTCCAACGCTGACAGCGAACTTCGCTTATAGTCCATCATCGCCTCAAGCTGGACAGCAAGTGTCGTTCACTGGCTCCGCGAGCGGTGGAACATCCCCCTATAATTACTCGTGGAACTTCGGTGATGGGTCGACCGGTTCCGGTTCTTCCGTGACTCATACATATTCATCAGCTGGAACTTTCACGGTTACTCTTACAGTTGGAGACAGTGGTTCGCCCCAGCAAACCGCATCATCTCAAAAGTCTATCACGAATTCAAGTCCACCGTCTAGTCTGACCGCCAGCTTCAGCTATAGCCCGTCTTCGCCTCAAACAGGTCAACAAGTGACCTTTACTGCTTCGGCGAGTGGTGGAACGGGTCCATATAGTTTCAGCTGGAGTTTCGGTGATGGATCGACAGGCTTAGGGTCTTC
>WNEP01001363.1_pt1 | contig 12461 bp, 12 predicted proteins | sample 5399961 | NCBI WGS metagenome assembly WNEP01 (sample SAMN13153329, study PRJNA577476) | soil metagenome | isolation source: 20 cm grassland meadow soil pre-rain plot 5 | place: USA:California | collected 2015-09-08 | reverse complement strand
ATGAATAATGATCTGGCTCGGTTCCCCACGGAATTCCGTTTGAAAACGGACTCCGAGCCAACCGTGCGATTCGTTGTGTTGCTTAAAACTGCGCGCCGCTACGGTGTCGGCAAAGACAAAGAAACAGCGTTGCGCGCCAAGCTTTTGGTCCAGCCGCTCGATTAATAAGTTATGTTCATGGTCCAGCATCGTCCCGAGACGGATGCGGCTGACATACCGGTCGGTCGGTCCATAAATCGCGTCGCTGAAGGTCATGTCGTAAGCCGACATCGTCTTTGCGATTGTGCCCGAGGCGCCGCCGACAAAGAAGAACCGCCGCGCCACTTCCTGGCCGGCTCCAATTTCCGCGAAGGTCCCGTAACGTCTGGCGTCGAGATTAATCTGGAACGCCTTCTTGTTCGTCCCGACATCCATCTCGGCTTTCACAATTTCCAAGATGTCGGCATTTATGGGCTTCTCAACCGCCGAGTTGGCGCGCCCAAAAAGCGCCGTCAATCCGAGCTGTACTTTAGCAGCGGTCTATGAACGCCGAAATTCATACCCAACGGGTGTCATCCCGAGGGCGCCTTGGCGATCGAGGGACCTCACAGATGGTCTCAGGTTACACGAACACTCGTGAGATCCTTCGGTCCCAGCCGGACTGGCGTTGTCTGCGCGGCTCAGGATGACAACGTCCCTTTAGTTTAATTTCGACCTTACCTCATCGGTATGAACTCAGACCGACTGTGAGGGGTCCGGGCCGGACTGGGCGTTGTCTGCCCCGTCTCGGGATGACGGATTGCGGTAGCGACAATTACAATCGCACCTTTTCCACCGCGCTGGCCGCAATCCACCCGCGCTGATCATTCGGCAGCGCCGCGTAATTCCAGTCACCGCGTTCCTGTAAAATCAAAACTTCGCTTCCAGCTGGAAGAGCCAGAACGCTCCGCGCACTGTCGACGGTCGCAACTCTGGCTTCGGTGTTCTCCGCAATCACAATTGCCACGCCCTGTCCGTGGGTTCCGTTTTCCGATTTGTACGCAGCGAACCCGCAAATCGCGGTCAGAAATATCCCTGCTACCGCCCACAGCACTCTACCCGGCCGCAGAATCAAAAGAATAATCGTGAGCCAGAAAGAAATCGCGGCCGCAATCGCGAAAAAATTAGCCGTGCCAAAATTCAGATATCTCTCCAAGGCTGACGGCGTCAGCTCCAGCGAACGCGTTTGGTCGCGCGCAATCCGCAGATTGGCATCGGCTTCCGGATGATGGCGATCCAATCGTAAGGCGCGGTCATAATTCAAAATGGCCCGACCGAAATCGCCGTCACGAAAGTAAGCGTTGCCGAGATCATAGAATAAATTCGCGCTCCACGCGCCCGAACCGACGACCGCTTCGTAATCTGCGATGGCCGCTTTGAAGTTTCCTGCGGCAAATTCAGTGTTTGCTTTCGCGAACAAATCATCGCCAGTCCGGCTCGGACCATCGTTTGACGCTGCCTCGGCGCTGGGCAGAGCGAATACGAGCAAAACCAGGATTTGAAATAGCACCCTTAGTTTCATCGAAGACTTTCAATCAAGTCCAGGGTTTCGCGCTGTCCATCACCGGATAGCCTGCCCTCGCCGTTGCTCGCGCCGCTGTAGCGGAACTCATCGCTAGTCGCAAACAAGCGCCGCATCCGCTCGCTTTGTTCCGCATTCAGGTCAAACACTCGCGCGGCGGTTTCCGCATCGACCGTCGCCGGTTCGATGTTCATTTGCTTAAGCGCGGCCTTCAGTTGCACCACGCGCGAGGCATCGGAGAAATATTCTCGCGGCGCCAGCTGGTCGCGGCGCAATTTGCGCAGCAGCTCATCCCTCTCGTGCTGCAGTTGTGCGGCCCGCAGAGCTGCGCGATTGGACGCGCGCACATTTTGAACTTTCCAACCCATTAGCCCCAGGGCAAAAGTGAGAGGAAGAAGTTGCGCCAGCCAAAATTCCTTTCGTGCATAAAACGTCGCAAAGCTGGATACGATTTTTCCGCGCTCATTAATTTGATGCAAAATGTCCTGCGCTTTTTGCTTTCCGCCTAAGGTGGGCGTGGCTGACGCTCCCGGCGTAGTTCCAGCGATCGCGGAGCTAGCTGGGGCATTTCCCTCCACGATTAATGGCACCGTCTCGCTTTGCAGTGTTACATATTTCTCTTTTACCGGATCGAAATAAGTGAAGGCCAGTGGCGGAACCCTCGTCAACTTCTCGTTAGGTGAAACTACCAGTTCGAATGTTTTCGTTCCGCTGATTCCAACGTCATCATCCTGCTTGAAATTCGATGATGGCGGATATTTGTGCCAGCCGCGCTCATCACTTAGCTCTGGCGCATTCATTCGGTCGAAATTCCCACGTCCAGAGATCGCCGCCTTGATCGTGATCGGGTCGCCTATCTGAACTCGCTTCGGGTTCGCTTCCGCGGTCATCGAGAAACTCCCTACCGCTCCGGAAAAAGTCGGCGGCGCTCCCGCAGGCAATGCCTTTACTTCCAATGAAACCGGGTCGCTCTTGACGTTGATCTCGTGTTGCTCCATCAGCCCTCCAAAGGGCAGCGCAAAGAAAGGATCGGAGAAGGGATCTTCGCTGAAAGGGTCAAACGGTTTGCGCCGCGTCCCCGAGCTCCGCCGCGGAACGAGAATATTCGCTTTTTGTTCGACCGGCCCAATTTGAAAATTGCCAACCCGAGCTGCGGAAATCGCCGTCTTATAATTGAAAACGACATAACTGCGCCCGTCGATATTCTCCAGATTGCGTTCGCCTTCGCCCAACTTTTGCACAGTGAATCCCTGTCCGTTCACTTGCGGTGGCGCCATCTCAGCAACGCGCGTCCGCGAATTAAATCCGATCCGCACTACCACTGGAATCATTTCGCCGACATAGGCTGTCTTTTTCGGTACCAGCAGCTCGGCGAAAGCGATCTTATCTTCGCCAGTCTGTGTATTGCCGGATGGCGCGCGATTGCTTCCGGCGCGCGCCGTCGGGTTGGGAGAATCCGCTACTCGCAGCGTTAGCTCGGGCGTCTGCAAATTATTCTTACCAACGCGAATACTTTGCGACGGAATCTTATAAGTGCCCGATTTCTCCGGCAAAATCGTGTAATTGTAGGTGATCGAAGAAGTGACTGATAAATTTCGCATCGTCATCGAGGTCGATTCGCCGGTATAATGAATCTGGAGACCCGGGATGTCGATGTTGCTTGGCGGTTTCACCGATGTTCCAGCGTTATCGATCTGAATTTGCAACTGCACCGTTTCACCCACAACGACGTCCGAGCTCGTCAGCACCGCCGTAATTTTCGGCGAATCCGCGAGCGCCGATTGGATTTGGACAGTCGCAACTAACGCCAGGATGAGAACTCGTCGGTCCATCAACATTTTCAATCAAACAATCAAACCTCAAACATCAAACATGCGCCTCACCAGTCGTTATAGACACGATGCACCGGCTTGCGTTCATCCAGTTGCACCCGCGCTTCCTCGTCCTTCATTGCCTGCAATAATCGTGCAGCCTGCTGGGGGCTCATCTCCCCCCGCTCCATCGCTTCGGCTTCGGCCGCTTGCTCTTTGCGCTGCTCGTCGCTCGGCTCGCCTGCGCTTTTGATCTCACCCGAGCGCGGTTTGGTGGGCGAGGCGGATGGCGTTGCGCCCGGTGACGCATTCTCATCCTTGCCGGAATTATCCCCCGGTGATGGTGATGGATTTTCTCCGGATTCTCCCGGGCTCGGCGAAGGATTTGAACTCCCATCGGGAGTCGGCGTTGGCGATTCCCCGGCGCCCCGCTCGTTCTTTTTCTGATCAGGCTGTTTCTGCTCGCCGCCGGGACTCGGTGATGGGGAGGGCTGCGCCTGCTGCTGCTGTTTATCGCGCTTCTCCGAATTCTGCTGATCCTTTTGATTCTCGGGATTCTGTTCCTGGTTTTGCTGATTCGGTTGCCGCTGATTATTCTTCGCCTGCTGTTGATCTTGCTTCTGTTGATCTTGGTTCTGTTGCTGGTCGTTTTGTGATTGCTGTTGCTGCTGCTGCTGATCCTGTTGCTGGTCTTTCTTTTGATCCTTCTTGTTTTGCTGATTTTTCTGCGGCTTTGGCGGTGGTTGTTCCGGATGTTTCTTCAGTCTCTCGATCTTTTTTCTAACGATCTCCAGCCGTTCCGCGGCCGCCTTATCCTGCGGATCCAGCTTCAACGCCTGCTCGTAATGTTGCGCGGAATTTTCCAAATCCTTCAACGCGTCCTCGTTCGTTTTCCGCAAGTCGGCGCGGTCTTCCAAGGTCCTGCCGAGATTGTAACGGCTCTTCTCTTGCAGCCCTGGCGATCGATCGACCAGAGACTGGCTGAATGCCTCCAGCGCTTTGTCGTAGTTACGCAGCTTGTAGGCAGCCACGCCGGCATCGAACTGCATTTTGGGCATATCGGCCGGATTAATGTTGTGCTGCAAATCCTTTTGAAATTGTGCGTAAGCGTCCTCGTATTGCCCCTTATTATATAGGTCGATCCCGGAAACCGCGTTCACTTCGGCTACCGCTACGAATAGTAAGGAGGCCGCGACCAGCACTTCGCGTTTCACCGGCGACCTTCCGGGAGTTTTCGTCCGTTTTCGGTCGTTTATAAACAGGGAGGCGATCAGGGCCACAATCGCGCCCGCCAGCGGCCATTCGTAGCGCTCGATCGGCCGGCTCGAAAGCCGCGCATCGATTTCGGCCGTCTTTAGTTTCGAAAGCCCTTCCGTGTACAACTGCCGCATTGTCTGCGGTCCGCTTTCCAAATGCAGATACATCCCGCCGGTCGCTTGTGCGATCTCGCGTAGCCGATTTTCATCCAGCTTTGACTTCACCACTTGGCCCTTCGCATCTTTCACGAAACCACCTTCGCCTTTTCCTTCGACCGGAATTAGCGAGCCTTGCGCGGTGCCGACGCCTATCGTAAAAATTTTCACGCCCGCGTCCGCCGCTTTCTTGGCTTCGTTTACCGCGTCGCCACTAAGTTCCTCGCCGTCTGTGAAAATAATGAGGGCGCGATTTCCCATCGCGCTTTTCCCAAATGTTTGTGTCGCCAGTGCGATCGCTTCGCCGATGTTGGTGCCGCCTTCTGGAATTGTTTTCGTATCCAGGTCGTTGATCGATTCAACCGCAGCATCGTAATCGATCGTCAACGGTGCCTGCAAAAAGGCGCGACCGGCGAAGGCGATGAGGCCGACGCGATCGCCCTGCAGATCTGTGATCAAATCCTGTGCTGCCAGTTTGACGCGCTCAAGTCGGTTCGGCGCTACATCATTCGATAGCATGCTGCGCGATGTATCGACGGCGAAGAGCAAATCGAGCCCGCGACGTTTCACATCTTCGTAAGTGTAGCCCCAGCGAGGCTTGGCCAACGCGCCAATAGCGAGCGCGAGCGCGAGCAAAACGAAAGCAAAACGAATCGCGCGTCGCACCCGATCGACATTGCCGGCGAGCTGCGGAAGCAATCGCGGCGAAACAAATTCGCGCAATTTGATCGCGCTGCGCCGCTCGGCCTGCGCGTACAAGAGGACGAGCAGCGGCAGAATGGCCAGAGTCCACAGCCAGTTTGGCGCACCAAAGTTCATAGGTTCGATGAAGCGATGAAGCGATAACGTGATGAAGAGTAAGCCCGCTTCAACTCTTCGACCTTTAAACGCTGCAACGTTCCGCTCACGGCAATCGTTTCCAAATGGTTTGGCCGAGCAGAAGCTGCCCGATCAGCAATCCTAAACCCGCCGCAATGCATTCGGGGAATAGATCGCGGTACTCTTGATATTTCCGGGCGCTGATGGTGGTTTTTTCCAGCTTGTCGATGTCCTGATAGATCGAGGCCAGCGATTGCGTGTCCGTTGCGCGGTAAAATTTTCCATCGGCAATGCGCGCTACTTCGCGCAAACCAGTTTCATTGAAGGAGACCGGCGCATTCTGATAATAAACATTACCGCGTCCGTCCGTGATCACGCGTCCGGTTCGCTCATCCATCACTGGAAAGGGCGCGACCCCGTTGGTGCCGATGCCAATCGCGTAAAAATGAATTCGGAGTGCCTTCAAAGCCTCTGCCGCGGTATTGGGCGGAATTTTCCCGGCGTTATTATCGCCATCGGTGAGGAGAACCATCACCCGGCTTTTAGATTGCTTGTCATTTAATCGATTCCCCGCCGCCGCCATGGCCGAACCGATTGCAGTGCTTCCTTCCACCAGGCCAATGCGAACACGATCGAGATTTTGCAACAGCCATTCGTGATCTAATGTCATCGGGCTAACGATATATGGACGAGTGCCAAACGCGATCATCCCGATCCGGTCGTTCGGTCGTGCTTCGATGAACTTGCGCGTTACTTCACGAACAGCATCCAATCGCGTCGCTTCGTCGCCACCGATGGTGAAATCTTTCACCAGCATCGAATTAGAAACATCAAGCACCAGCATGATGTCGATTCCGCTGGCTTCGACTTGGGTGAGCGACTTGCCCAGTTGTGGCCTCGCGATTCCGACCATAAACGCCGCCAGAGCAAGCCAAACCAAGGCGCGCAAAATTCGTCCGGCTCGGCTGGTGCTGCTTTTCCCGATCGCGCGAAACGGCGCGGTCGCGGAAAATACAATCGCAGCGCGTGGTCCGAACCTTCCGCGCAGCCATGCCAGCAAGGGAATGAGCAGTAGCAATAGCAGCAACCACGGGCGCGCGAAAGTGAGCACCTGGCCGCCCAGCCAATCACGCGGGGACAAGTGCGCCTCCTTTCACGAATTGGCGCGCTTCATCCAGCAGGAGACGGCTGTCCGCCGTCGTCGCTTCATAGCGCGCGAACTTAATCAGGTCGCAGCGATTCAGAAAATCAGCAAGCAACGTTTTCTCGTCGTCACTGAAATTCGCAGCCGAGGCAATGGCATTCAAAAATTCGACCGATGTCTGTCGGGTCATCGGCAAATCGAATTGTTCCATTACGTAACGTCGCAAAATATCAGAAACGCGAATGCTGAATTGATAAGGAGGATTTTTTTCTACTTCGGTCTCAATCCCGTTTAAGGCAGCGAGGGCGCGTTCGCGGGGCGATAGCGCTGCTTCTTTTTTGCGAAAGAATCTTCGCCCGTACCAGATCGCCAGTCCAATGATCGTTAACGCGATCAAGCTTGCAACAAAAATGATCCACGGCGGCACCAGCGAATAAAGCACGGGCGGCGCAATGTCGGGAAGTGCCTGCGCGAGTACCATCATCGTTACCGCACCATCAGACGGCGTTCGCGTTGCTTAAAAAACGAGCGCAGCGCCGGCAGATAATCATCGCCGGTGCGCAAATCGATTCGATCAATCCGGTTTTGCCGCAATACCCGCATAGTTTCCGTTAGCTGCGCTCTTGCGAGCTGGGCAAACTGTGCGCGCACCTGCCTGTCGGCGGCGTTGATTTCAATTTGATCGCCCGTTTCGGCATCTTCCAGCGTAATAATCCCGATATCAGGCAGTATGCTTTCGCGTTCGTCCTGAATCCGGATCGCAATTAAATCGTGCCGTCTCGCTGTGACCGCGAGCGCGCGCGAAAAATCCTCCGCCTGAAAGTCGGAGATAAAAAAGACGACCGCACGACGGGTCACGATCTTGTTTAAGTGATCAAGGGCCGCGGCCGGATTGGTTCCGCGCCCGACTGGATCAAAGAAGAGGATTTCGCGGATGATTCGCAAGGTATGAGAGCGCCCTTTCTTCGGCGCGATGAAAAGTTCGAGGCGATCGCTGAAGAGAAGCAGGCCAACCTTATCGTTATTTCGGATGGCGCTGAAAGCGAGAAGGCAGGCAACTTCCGCGGCCAGCTCGCGCTTTGATTGTGAAGTGCTGCCGAAATTCCCCGACGCACTCACATCTACGATCAGCATGACGGTAAGCTCGCGTTCTTCCGTGAACTTTTTCACGAACGGGCTGCCGAGCCTTGCGGTTACATTCCAATCGATCGCGCGAATTTCATCCCCCGGCTGATATTCGCGTACTTCTTCAAAATTCATCCCGCGACCCTTAAACACGCTGTGGTAATCACCGGCGAAAGCGGTCTCGACCAGGGCACGGGTTTTGATTTCAAGGCCGCGGATTTTCTTTAGGATCTCTTCTGTCTCCATGTTGCCGTGATCGGTGATCAGTAATCGGTGAACAGAAATTCGTCATCCTTGCACGTGATCGAGCGGTAATCAGTGCCGGGCGAGTATTTACAAAAGTCATCAGCACGATCAATCATGCGTGAAAGCATTCCCCCGATCGCATCGTACCGCCTGTCGAGGTTCTCGAACTCCTGTGTGGAAAAATATTGACCGTCCAGCGCATCATCCAACCATGATTGTGTTTCGTAGGCCTCCCCGAGAGCCTCGTCGATCTTGTTCACGAAAGCCGCTTTGTACCGGCGGCGTGCCAATGCTTCGGCTAACAGCGCCTTTACTGCGCGAGAGCTTCTTCGGATCTGATCTGTAAGCGAATATTGTTCTTCACGCGGAAAGTGCTTCGAAAAATCAAACACGAGTCGAGCTGCGTCTCGAGCGGCTTGATACGCTTTCAATTCCCGAAAGGACCTTGCAGCTGCCATACCGTTCACGGTTCACCGATCACTGTTCACGATCCCTTTCGTAAGTCTTATACTCACGGCACCGGCAATCCCGCAAAGATCCGTTCTACAATCGTCTCGCTCGTAATCGACTCCGCTTCCGCTTCGTAGCTAACGATAATGCGGTGACGCAAAACGTCGGGACCGATGCTCTTGATGTCCTGCGGTGTGACGTAGCCGCGTCCATTTAGGAAAGCGTGTGCACGCGCGCCCAAAGCAAGATAAATAGTCGCGCGTGGGGAAGCGCCATAGCGGACCAAACCCTCCAGCTTTAAGTTGTAAGACGCCGGTTCCCGCGTTGCCCAGACAATGTCGACGATGTAATCCTTTACACGATCGTCGATGTAAATGTTGTTCACCACATCGCGCGCGGCGATGATGTGCTGTGGATCGACCACCGATGAAACACTGAGATCGGGCGCGGACGTCGCCATTAAATCGAGGATGCGGCGCTCCTCCGGTTTTTGTGGATAACCGATGTTCAACTTGAACATGAAACGATCGAGCTGCGCTTCGGGCAGCTGATAGGTGCCTTCCTGCTCGAGCGGGTTTTGCGTTGCCAGGACAAGGAACGGATCCGGCAGCGGATACGTTTTTTCGCCAATGGTGACCTGGCGCTCCTGCATCGCTTCTAGTAAGGCGCTCTGCACTTTGGCGGGAGCGCGATTGATTTCATCGGCCAAGATAAGGTTCGAAAAAATTGGACCGAACTTGGTCGTGAACTCACCGTCACGCGGATTGTAAATAAGGGTGCCGATCAAGTCCGCCGGTAGAAGATCGGGGGTGAATTGCAGGCGCTGGAACCCTGTTTGGATGGCGGAGGCGATGGTTTTAACGGTGAGCGTTTTAGCCAGGCCGGGAACGCCTTCGAGCAAGACATGGCCGTTCGCCAGCAACCCGAGCAATAAACGATCGACCAGATACTTCTGACCGACGACGACGTGCGCAACTTGCTCGCGCAGCGGCGGGATCCACCGACCGAGTTCCTGCACCTGTTGAGAGATTTCCTGAGCCGATTTCATGAGTCCTGTAAGACAGAATCGACGCACCGAACGTTCGAATCAATTGCGCGGAATCGTAGAGGCGCCTCTGTCGATTCGACGCTTGATTAAGAGTTATCGCAAGTCGAGTCGCCTGCGGCGCCGTAGCTTTATGCGAAGGCTGGGAGGGATCCCGAGAAAGTCACCTTGAAGCTTTCATTGCGGGATTCCTCGAATCCGAGCCGGACTGCCGTTTCGCTCGGAATGACGTTCAGTGCGTGCCCGGCAGGTTAGCAAAATCGGCAAGCCCGGGTAGGGCTCGAGCTCACGAATCTTCGCTTCAAGAAAACGGGCGAACGGCTGTGTCAGAAGGCGAGGGGAATTGACAAAGAGCACGATCTCCGGCGGCGCGAACTCGCGCGATTGGTCCCCGCTGGATTGAGTCGCGTAAAACAGCTTTAACCGTTTGCCCTTTGCCATCGGCGGCGGATTTGCCGCAAAAGCCGCCCGCAGCGCACGATTCAATTTTCCGGTGCCGATATGCGCGCGTGCAGCCCGCCGGATGCGTTCGATCATTTTGAAAATGCGATCCGCATGCTCGCCCGTCAGCGCGCTCGTTACCAACACCGGTGCGTAATCGATGAAGAACAATTCCGCGCGAGCGTTGGCGATGGCGTCTTCCATGGTCTGCCGTTGCTTACGGTGCGTGCGTACCAGGTCCCATTTGTTTAGTGCGATCACGCAAGCTTTTCGTGCCTTCTGAATCAATGCCGCGATGCGGCGGTCTTGCGCCTTGATCCCTTCGGCAGCATCAATCACCAGCACGCAAATGTCACCACGCGTAATATTCTTCTCCGCCCGCATCACTGAGAAGACTTCGACCGAGCTGGAATGTTTGCTCCGCGCTCGAATCCCGGCGGTATCGGTAAAGAGGTAGCGTTTGCCTTCGCGTTCGTACTCGATGTCTACGGCATCGCGCGTAGTGCCTGGGATTTCGCTCACGATCGTGCGCGGATCGCGGAGCAACGCATTAATCAGCGATGACTTTCCTGCATTTGGGCGGCCGAGGATCGCGACGGCGATCGGATGTTTGAGGTTTGAGGTTTGAGATTTGATTTGGGAAGCGGGCAGAAAATTGTCGATCGCCTCCAGCAGTTCCGGAACGCCGCGGCCATGGGCCGCGCTGATCGGGAAAACATTCTCGAAACCGAGCGCGGAAAATTCGTCTACTCGCGGCTGGTGTTTCGGGTCATCGATTTTGTTAACGAGAAGTAGGACGGATTTGTGCAATTTCCGAACGAGGCGAGCCAGTTCGTGGTCCATCGGATTTAACCCGTCCTGCCCATCAACTACAAAAAGAACGAGATCGCTCTCTTTCATTGCCAGTTCGGCAGCTGCTCGCACGTCGCCTCTCAACTGAGTTTCACCTGCGCCGACAATCCCGCCGGTGTCCCAAAGTGCGAAAGTTTTTCCGCCGATTTCGCATTTGGTAGAAATCCGGTCCCGCGTGATCCCTGGCTGGCCATGCACAATGGCAATGCGACGGCCCGCAATCCGATTGAATAACGCCGATTTCCCTACATTTGGCCGGCCCACGATCGCGATGTTCATCGCGACGAACGTAGCACAGGCATCTTGCCTGTGTGGCAAACGGGCATCCTGCCCGTTTTTTGGCCCAATGACCACGCAAGGGCGAGTAATGACGAATGACCCGCCTCCATTAAGTTGCAGCGAGGGAGGCGAAGGAATGAGGAACCTATTCTCTGTTCTTTATTCTTTGTTCTTTGCTCTTTCCTCTTTGCTCTTTCCTCTTTGCTCTGTCCTCTGTCCTCTGTCCTCTGTCCCCCCATTACCCTACTACTCCATCACTCCATTACTCCGCTCCGCGTCAGCGCGTGGCGTGGGCGTGACCTTCGGCCTGTAGTTGGCGGATACCTTCGATGACATAAATCACACCCGAAATGAGGGTGAAGATTCCCGCCACGATCACGACGAACCACAGCGGCAAAAATCGCAGCTGCAACATCACCCACGCGATCGCGCACATCTGACAAACAGTCGCCACCTTGCCCGTCCAACTTGGTTTCAGCCGCATTTTGTTGCCGATGAAATAATGCAGAATAGCGGCACCGACCAAAATTACCGCGTCGCGCGTAATGACGAGAACCGGGAACCATACCGGAAATTTTCCGTAATCGGGATCGCTCTGGCTCCAATTGGTAATGCTCAAGGTGATGATGCCGCTCAGGAGCAAACCTTTGTCGGCGATCGGGTCGAGAATAACGCCTAACCGGCTGCGCTGGTTGTAGCGACGGGCGACGTATCCATCGAGACCATCACTCACCGCCGCAAGAAGAAAAACGATGATGGCGGCAAAACGCTGCCATTCCAGCGGGGCGCCGCGCCGGACGCTTTCGCCATAATAAATCGCGAGCGCCACGAAAACAGGAATCATCGCAATTCGGACGAGCGTGATTTTATTGGCGGTGGTCACCCTGGAAAGACTAGCGCAAGCCTCCCGCGCGCAAATTTATTTCAGCGGCAGCGCCCATCATGGCCTCCTTGAATTCTGTCCCGACCCTGAAAACGGGCTCATCCCGAGCGCAGTCGCCTGGCCGCGCCGTAGCTTTATGCGAAGGCTCGGAGGGATCCCTTTGCGAGACGTTTAAGGTAGCGCCGCAGGATCCTTCGACTTTGCTTCGTTCCGCTCAGGATGACGGACTAGCTGAAATCAGGTCTCGAGTTCCGCTCCTGCAAACTGCGCCTGCCTTGCGTGTTTCCCTTCGCAGAATTTCTCGATCATCTTTTTGTTGAACGCCGGTATATCGTCGGGCTTGCGGCTGGTAACGAGTCCGTTGTCCACCACCACTTCTTGGTTCACCCAATTGCCACCGGCATTTTTCACATC
>WNEP01001360.1_pt1 | contig 12478 bp, 10 predicted proteins | sample 5399961 | NCBI WGS metagenome assembly WNEP01 (sample SAMN13153329, study PRJNA577476) | soil metagenome | isolation source: 20 cm grassland meadow soil pre-rain plot 5 | place: USA:California | collected 2015-09-08 | reverse complement strand
AGGGTGATTGCGGCAACGAATAAGAACCTTGAGCAACTAGTACGGGAGGGAAAATTTCGCGATGATCTTTATTTTCGCCTCAACGTCGTCCGCATCACCATGCCGCCGCTGCGTGCGCGCAAGGAGGATATCCCACTTCTCGTTAGATCGTTCCTCCGGCATTTCTCCAAGGCAAATGAGAAACCGCTGCTGGATATTACGGCCGATGCGATGAACACGCTGCTAGCCTACGATTGGCCGGGAAACGTGCGCGAGTTGCGCACTGCCATTGAGCACGGCGTAGTGATGGCGAGCGGGCCCAAAGTTACGGTGCGCGATTTGCCGCGCGCAATCCGGGAAGCGGCGGGAACCTCGGCCGGCGCGATCTCGATTTCGGAAACGGCGAAGCCGCTCGATTTGGCAGAAACAGAAAAACGGCTTATCACCCAGGCGCTCGCTTCAACGGGTGGAAACATTACTGCCGCGGCCACCCAGTTGGGAATCAGCCGCCGCACCTTACATCGCAAATTAAACGAGATGGATGCCCAAGGCCGGAATGTGCGCGAGCAAGCCCGCGCCGCAAAGAAACGCGCAAAGTAAATCATGCGCGGGGAACGCCGATTTCATTCAGAAGGTCGTCCACATGCTTGAGGCCGGTGAGCGTCTTTCACGGCGATCGCGACCGCCACAAGGAGCTGTCGACAAAATGAACTGCCAATTATTTCTCCGTAGTTTCCGGTTTACGAATGTCACATCGGGACGTTGAGTTAGCCGGGTGAGCGACAACAGAAAGATTTTTGGAACGGATGGCGTTCGCGGCGTGGCCAACGTCGAGCCCGTCACGGCCGAGACTGCGCTCAAGCTCGGTCGCGCCGCCGCGCATGTTTTTCTGAAATTGAACCCGCGGGCGCATCCGGGCGGGACGCGACCGAAGATTGTGCTCGGCAAAGACACCCGGCTCTCCGGTTACATGCTCGAAAATGCGCTGGTCGCCGGTATCACGTCGCTTGGAGTGGATGTGCTTGTGATCGGCCCGCTGCCCACTCCCGGTGTCGCTTACATCACGCGCTCACTGCGCGCCGATGCCGGGATCGTTCTCTCCGCTTCGCATAATCCTTACGCCGACAACGGCATTAAATTTTTCCGCCATGACGGCTATAAGCTCGATGATCAGGTCGAGCAGCAAATTGAGCAGCTCGTTTTCAGCGGCGAGATCGATGCGATCCGCCCGACCGCTGGCAAAATCGGCCGCGCCACCCGAATTGACGACGCTCTTGGCCGTTATGTCGAATTTGCCAAGCAAAGTTTTCCGCGCGGAATGACTTTGGAAAAAATGCGGATCGCGGTCGATGTCGCGAACGGTGCCGCCTACAAATCCACGCCCTGCATTTTGCGCGAGTTGGGCGCGGATATCACCGTCGCGCACAACACGCCCAACGGAACCAATATCAACGCCGACTGCGGCAGCACTCATCCGGAGGAAATTCAGCGGGTGGTTAAGGAATCCGGCGCCCAGGTCGGTATCACCCACGATGGTGACGCAGACCGCGCTTTGTTGTGCGATGAAAACGGCGAACTGGTTGATGGCGATGAAATTCTGGCTATTGCCAGCATTGATTTATTGCGCGCGAAAAAATTACGCGACAACACTCTGGTTGCGACGGTGATGAGCAATTTCGGCCTCGATGAGACCCTCGGCGTGCATGGAGGCAAAGTGATTCGCACCAAAGTAGGCGACCGCTATGTGCTTGAAGAAATGATGGCGCGCAATCTCAATGTCGGCGGCGAGCAAAGCGGCCATATGATTTTTCGTGACTTCACCACGACCGGCGACGGCATTATCAGCGCGCTCCAGGTTTTGCGGATCATGAAGGAAAGCGGAAAACCATTGAGCGAGCTGAAGCGGTGCCTGAAAAAATATCCGCAGGCACAACGGAATTTGCGGGTGAAACGCAAACCGCCATTGGAGGAGTTGCCGGCGGTGATGAAGTTAGTGGGTGAAACCGAACAGCAACTCTCCGGGAAAGGCCGTGTCCTTTTGCGTTACTCCGGAACGGAACCGAAAATTCGTTTACTGATCGAGGGACGCGAACCGGACGAGATCGATCGGCAGGCAAATCGGATTGCGGAAGCGATCGAGGAAGCGATTGGCGCGAAATGAACGCGCCGTCATCCCGAACGAAGCGCAGCGGAGCTGAGGGATCCCGTTGCGTTACCTTTAAGGTTGCACAACGGGATCCCTCGACTGCGCTCGGGATGGCAACTTAAAGTTATGACCCTTTCTCAAGTAATCGAAGCGCTCCTTTTCAGCGCGCAAAAACCGCTGACCGCGCCCGAGCTGCGCGATGCGGTGACCAGCGCGGGCGAGAACGGCGAGCTGGTGCCGAATGAATTCGCGCGCGTCAAGGAAGCAGAAATTGCAGGCGCACTCGAGCAACTGAAAGTCGATTACACCCTATCGCCGCGCGGATTTCAGCTGGTGGAAAAAGCAGACGGCTGGCAGATGGTTAGCCATCCCGATTGTGCACGATGGGTGCGCCAGCTTTTTCCCGGCCCGAAACCGGCGAGACTGTCGCCGCCGGCGCTCGAGACACTCGCCATCATCGCCTATCGCCAACCCATTACCCGGGCCGATGTCGAAGCGGTCCGCGGCGTTACTGTCGAAGGTGTGCTGCAAAATTTGATGGAGCGCGGTCTGGTAAAAATCGGCGGGCGCGCGGAATTGCCGGGGCGTCCATTGCTTTACGAGACGACGCAATTTTTCCTGGAGCATTTCGGTTTGCCGAATCTCGACGAATTGCCGAACGCCGAGGAATTGCGCACGCGCTATTTGCCAGTGGCGACGCGACCAACCCCTGGAGCCGGCGTCCCTGATGCCGGGCCGGAGTCAACGACCCCGGCTACCGTCACGTCTGAGGATTGACTTGGTCGCGCAATTTCGGAGACTTCGCGCAGACGCGTCGGCTAATTCCCGGCGGACAGGTTGCTATCTTCTATGAATAAAGGTCTTATCGGTTGTCTCGGCATTGGTGCCATCATTCTTTTCCTCGTCCTGGTCGGCGGGTGCGCTGTAGCCGGCAGCTATAACCGGCTGGTTGGTTTGCAGCAGAAAGTCGATCAAAGCTGGGCGCAGGTGCAGAATGTGTATCAGCGGCGCGCGGATCTAATCCCGAACCTGGTGAACACGGTGCAGGGGGCGGCAAATTTTGAGAAATCTACCCTCACCGAGGTAACGAACGCACGTGCCAGCGTCGGTCGCGTCCAAATTGATCCCAACCATGCACCGGAGGACGCGGCAAAACTGCAGGAATTTCAACAGGCGCAAGGACAACTCAGCAATGCTCTCTCCCGCTTGTTGGTGGTGAGTGAGCGCTATCCGGAACTGCGCGCGACACAGAATTTTCAAAGCCTCCAGGCGCAACTGGAGGGGACCGAGAACCGGATCTCGGTTGAGCGCGGAAATTTCAACTCCTCGGTGCAGGATTACAACACCGCGGTGCGCACTTTCCCGACTAATTTGTTTGCCGGCATGTTCGGATTCCGGCAACGACCATTTTTCGAAGCCCAAGCCGGCGCGGAGAAGCCGCCGACGGTGAATTTTAACTTTGGAAGCCCGGCAGCGCCGCCGGCCGCAACCGCGGCTCCCACACCATAATTTTTGCCCGTCATCCTGAGCGAAGCGGAGCGGAGTCGAAGGATCCCGTGGAAATAATCTTCAAGGTTGCACGACGAGATCGCCGTTCGACTCGGCTTCGCCTCGCTCAGGGCAGGCTCCCGACTTCACTCGGGATGGCGGTGCGGTGCGAACGATTATTTTTTGCAGTCGTTGCCATCTTAGCGTGCGCGATCTGCGCGCATGCTGCCGAAACGATTCCGCCAAAACCGGACCGTTATTTCCACGATTACGCTGGCGTAGTTTCCCAAGGGGCAGCTCAGCGTTTCAACGAACAATTGGCGCAATTTGAACGCGAGACCTCCGATCAGATCGTAGTTGCGATCTGGCGGACGATGCCTTCGCAAAGTTCGATCGAAGACTTCACCCAGCGCACTTTTCAGACATGGGAGGTCGGCCAAAAGGGGCGAAACAATGGCGTCGTCTTCTTCGTCTTCGTGGATGATCACCGGATGCGGATCCAGCCGGGCTACGGGCTGGAAGGAACGCTGCCAGACATCACGTGCAACGAAATTATACGCGATGCCGTTGCGCCGCGATTCCGGGCGAAAGATTTTGAAGGCGGCCTTGCTGCTGGAATCGATCTCATCTTTAAAGCAATTCGCGGAGAGTACAAGGGAAGCGGAAAAACGGTGCGCGAAAGCGGGAGCAGTCAGAGTAGTACTGCGGGGCTGCTGGTTTTCTTTTTCGTTCTTATCATATTTTTGCTGGCAGTGCGCGCCTCGCGTCGTTTTGGCGGTTACCGTTATACCGGCGGCGGTGGTCCGTTCATTTCTGGGAATTGGGGCAGCGGAGGTGGATGGTCGTCCGGCGGCAGCGGGTTCAGTGGATTCAGTGGTGGTGGCGGGTCCAGCGGAGGCGGCGGAGCAAGCGGCAGTTGGTAACAAAGATGCGGACGCATCATTTTCTTCGCCGCCTCGATCACAATCGGGTAACCCAGGCGATTAAAAAGGCGGAGGGGAAAAGTTCCGGCCAGATTCGTGTTTTTATTCAACGGGGAAAATTCGAGGATGATGCTCTGCCGCGGGCAGAGAGAAGATTTCTTCAGCTGGGAATGCAAAAAACGCGGGATCGCAATGCGGTCCTGATTTTTGTCGCGCCGCGCGCCCATAAATACGCCGTGGTAGGCGACGTGGGGGTGCACGAGAAATCCGGCGAGGAGTTTTGGAAAAAATTAGTGCACGATATGCGAGCGCATTTCAAAAATGAAGATTTCAATCGCGCTATCATCCTCGCCATCAGTGAAGTAGGAAAATTATTGGCCGCGCATTTCCCCCGCACCGGCGACACGATTAACGAGCTGCCAGACGAGATCGCGCAAGGGTGAGCCTCGACCTCTACAACCCGTCATCCCGAGCGCAGTCGAGGGATCCCGATGAAGTTACCTCAAAGGTTTCGCGGCGGGATCCCTCGGCTTACGCTCGGGATGACGGCTAATGGACGCACTTGCAAATCGCGCGACTTGGTGTTCATTCCAAACCTCGCAGCGAGTTTTTAAATTAGTTGCGCTGTTGGTCCCTGGGTTTCCGTCGCTGGACGCGAAGCTTTACTCGCCAGGGGGAACCCAGCGAAGAGGAAATTAGTGATTTAATGAATTATCGATCTGGCGATTTGCTTTCTGCATTCGCTAAATCATGCACTCGTTAAATCGTTAATTATTAAGCTTATGCCAGTTCGTTACGGTCGGTTTGAAATGCCGAAGACCCTCTCGAAGGACGAGAAGGGGGCGACGGAAACTTACGCGAAGTTTGTCGCGGAACCATTTGAGGCGGGCTACGGCCACACCGTCGGCAATTCGCTTCGTCGCGTGCTTTTGTCTTCGCTGGAAGGCGCTGCCATCACCGCGGTAAAAATCACCGGCGCGCAGCATGAATTCGCCACTTTGCCGGGCGTGGTCGAAGACGTCACCGACATCGTGCTGAACTTGAAGCGCATAAAATTCAAGGCGACCGAGCACGAGCCGCGCAAACTTTCGCTTAGCGTGAACAAGGAGGGGGAAGTCACTGCCGGCGATATTCAACTCGCCCAGGGTTACGAGGTTTTGAACCCCGATCAGGTCATCTGCACTCTCGACAAAAAACATAAGTTCGATGCCGAGCTGGAAGTGCGCGTGGGACGCGGTTTCGCCACTGGCGAGGAAAACAAGCGACCCGACCAGCCGATCGGCCTGATCCCGATCGATTCTATTTTTTCTCCGGTAACGCGAGTGAAATATGCCGTGGAACATACCCGCGTGGGTCAGCGCACCGATTACGACAAACTCATTCTCGAAGTTTGGACCGATGGCCGTCTCACACCGGACGACGCTCTTCTTCAATCCTCAGCCATCTTGCGCCATCACCTCGATGTTTTCGTTAATTTCAACGAAGATGTGATCGAGTTCGACGAAACGCCCGCCGGCGTGAGTGAAGAAAACATGAAGCTGAAGAAGCTTCTCAACATGAGCGTGAACGAAATTGAGCTGAGCGTGCGCGCGGCCAATTGCCTGAACAACGCCAATATCACCACCGTGGGCCAGCTCGCCCAAAAAACTGAGGCAGAAATGCTGAAGTATCGAAACTTTGGCAAGAAATCGCTTAACGAGATTAAGGACAAACTCACAGCACTGGGACTCGGACTGGGAATGAAATTTGATCCCGGTCTCGTGGAAACGCCGGTCGGAGTAGATGTCGTCGCCAGCTCCAATGGAGCGGGCACAGAGCAACCGGCACCGTCGCGCGTTGGCTAACTTCGCGATGCGACACCAAAAGAAAACAATAAAACTCGGTCGCACTGCAGAGCATCGAAAAGCGCTGCTGGCAAATCAGGTTTGCAGTTTGATCGAGCATCAACGCATTCGCACCACTCTGGCAAAAGCGAAAGCAGTCCGCCCGCTCGCAGAAAAAATGGTTACGCTTGGCAAAAAAGGATCGATCCATGCCCGTCGCACCGCTTTTGCCGTTCTACGGCAAAAAGATGCCGTGAAAAAATTGTTCGATGAAATCGCGCCGCGCACAGCCGATCGCCACGGCGGTTACACCCGAATCGTGAAACTCGGGCAACGCAAAAGCGACTCTGCTCCGGTCGCCTATCTGGAGTGGGTAGATGCCGCCATACTCCTCGATCAAGAGATCGATGAAGCGGCGGAGAAGAAAGCGCGCAAATCGAAAAAAGAAGGCGAGCAAGCCAGCGGCGCGGAAAAGAAATCGAAGAAAACGGCGGCGGCAGCTACAACCGCTGTCCGCTAAAGCGTTCCGGTTCCATTTTCGGGACAGTCATTTCCCAAGCGCGGAATGATTTTGGCGACGACAATTTCATTGATCGCACCTTAAACGGCACGATCTTAACAGCTTACAACGGGCAAAAAATGGCTGGCACGCGGGGTGCATAAGGGCAAGGCGACCTATGAATACCCACAAAGCTAACACGTACGACCTGATCGTGGCGTCTGAGGACAAGAATCGAGCCGTGCTCGAAACGGTAATCTACGCTCTCTTCATTTTGAGTGCGATCGTTTCGATCTGGCAGTTCGTGGTGCAGCCGATCGTTGTGCCTTCGCATACCGCCGGCTTCGCTTCCAATCAGACGACAACGACAGCGACCTGCAGCATCTAACGAGAATTGGATAGACCGACCCGTTGGTTTATCCAATGGCATGAGTCCGGACCTGGATTAGATCGCTGCGAATGTTGCTGCAGGATTTGCGATACGCCCTGCGAATGCTGGCGAAACAGCCAGGCTTCACCGCCATCGCTGTCTTGACGCTCGCGCTCGGTATCGGCGCAAATACTGCCATTTTTAGTGTGATCAACGCCGTGCTGTTGCGGCCGTTGCCTTATCCGAATGCAGGTCGCATCATGGTCTTGAATGAGTCGTCCGGACCGGGTCAGGATTTTTCCGTCGCGTTGCCGGATTATTTTGATTGGCAAAAAGAGAGCAAGACATTCGAACATCTCGCCTGCACGCATAAAGAGTCGCGCAATCTCAGCGGCATTCCCGGCCGCGAGCCCGAGCGTGTTTCGTGCGCGTCGGTCACGCGAAATTTTTTTGATGTCATCGGCCTTTCGCCTGAAATCGGGCGCGTCTTCAGCGCTGATGAGGATAAAGTCGGCGCGCCGCCGGTGGCTGTGATCAGCGATCGCTTGTGGCAGCGCGCGTTCAATCGCTCACCCAAAGTTATCGGCCAATCGATTACGCTGCACGATCAGAACTTCACTCTCATCGGCGTGATGCCGCCGCAGATGACCTCGCCGCAAGACAGCGATGTGTGGCTTCCGTTGATGCGGCGCAGCAATAACCCGGCGTGGATGGATCGCTCGCACCATCCAATGATGTTCGTCTGGGGCCGGCTCAAGGCGAACGCGGACGTCGATCTTGCGCGCAGCGAAATGAAGACGATCGCGGCGCGACTGGAACAAGCCTATCCGGAAACGAACAAGGGCGAGACGGCAATCGTCACGCCGCTGATCGATAACCTCGTCGGTAAATACCACACCAATCTCACGCTCTTGTTAGGCGCAGTCGGCTTGGTTTTGCTCATCGCCTGCGCGAATCTGGCGAATCTTTTCGCTGCGCGCGGCGCCGCCCGCGCCCGAGAATTCGCCATTCGCGCTGCGGTCGGCGCGAGCCGCGCGCAAATCGTTCGGCAACTACTCATCGAAAGCTTTGTTATCGCCGTGCTCGGCGGCACGCTCGGGTTATTCATCGCGCTCTGGGCACGCGATGCGTTGAGCGTGCTCGCGCCGCAGAGCGTTTCGCGTTTTCAGGAAATTTCCTTCGACTTGCCGGTGCTCGTTTTCACTTTTGCCGTCGCGGCGGTGACCGCAGTGCTTTTCGGCCTCTGGCCGGCGTGGCAAACTTCGCGCGCCGATGTGCGACTCGCGTTGAAAGCTGGTTCGTCAGGCAGCGGTGAAGCGCCCTCGGCCAAACGCACGCGCGATTCGCTCGTCATCGGGCAGATCGCGCTCACGCTCACGTTGCTTATTGCTGCAGCGCTCGTCCTGAAGAGTTTTTCGCGGCTGCAATCGCTTTCGTTAGGCTACGAGCCGCGCAACCTTTTCACCACGCGCTTCGAGTTGCCGTGGCGAATCTACAACGATCGCGATAAAATCGACATGTTCGCCAAAACGCTCGTGGAGAAAGTGCGCGCACTGCCCGGTGTGCAAACCGCGGGCGTCAGTTCCAACGGGCCGCTCATGGGCGGATGGCAAACCGGATTCTGGCGCGAAGGTTCGCCGCAGCCGACGGCCGCACAAATGCTCAACGCCGATCTCGAAGTTATCGGCGGAGATTATTTCTCCGCTCTGAAGGTGCCGCTCTTGCGCGGTCGCCTGTTCAATGAGCGCGATACGAAAAACTCGCCGCGCGTGGTGATTATCGATCAAGCGATGGTCGATCAATATTTCCCTAACGAGGATCCGATCGGCAAACGCATCGCCGTCGATACCGGCAACGACGAGGAAGGCAACGTCATGAGCGAGATCGTCGGCGTGGTCGCGCGCATGCGCTTTCACGCGGTCGATGAAATGGCGCCTTTGCCGGTGATTTACTGCTCGTTAGGCCAGGCCCAGCGGACCAGCCTCACCTTGTTCGTAAGATCGACAATCGGACTCGCGGCGCTTGACCGATCAACCCGCGATGCCGTCACCTCGGTGGATTCATCACTTCCGGTTTTTGATGTGCGACCAATGAGCGATCGCGTCCGCGAAACGTGGGGCACGCAGCGGCTGCTCAGTTTTCTTTTCTCCGTCTTTGCCGCGCTCGCCCTCACGCTCGCAACGATCGGTCTGTACGGGTTGCTCGCTTACACCACGACCAAACGCATTCGCGAAATCGGCATCCGTCTCGCGCTCGGCGCGCGTCCGGCGCAGGTCCGCACCATGATTCTGTCGCACGGGATGCAACTGCTTCTCGTCGGGTCAATCATCGGCCTTGTTAGCGCGATTACGTTGTCGCGTTTTCTCCAGCGCGTGCTTTTCGAAGCGAGCGGCGCTGACCCGCGAATTTATCTCGGCGTTGCCGCGGTCATGTTCGCGGCAACCATGGTCGCGTGCTGGCTACCGGCGCGCCGCGCTAGTCGAGTCGATCCGATGGTGGCGTTGCGAATCGAATAACCATTTCAATATGAACGATATTCGTTTCGCTTTACGCCAACTCCGCAAATCGCCCGGATTTACGGCTGTCGTGGTCATCACCCTCGCGTTGGGCATTGGCGCCAATGCCGCCATCTTCACGCTCGTCCGCGGCGTGCTCATCAAGCCTCTGGTCAACCGCGACGAGGACCAGCTGGTTTATATCCGGCAGAGCGCGCCGGGCATGGGCTTCGAAAACAGCACCTGGTCGATGCCGGAAATTCAGGATTTAAAGGCGCGGGTCAAGACCTTCAGTGAGTTTGGCGACTTCTCCACCATCGCCTTTACCATGATCGGCCTCGGCCAACCTCGCGAAGTCAATGGCGGCGTGGTCAACGGATCCTATTTTGAGGTGATGGGTCTGCATCCCGTGCTCGGGCGCCTCATCGGGCCCGAAGATGACGGCCCCAAGGCTGCCAGCGTCGTTGTCTTAACCTATCGTTTTTGGTCGAACGCTCTCAACCGAGATCCCTCCGTTGTTGGCAAAACCCTTCGCCTTGGCGATCGCTCTGCCACGATCATCGGTGTGCTCGAGCCTTGCGTCCCATATCCCCAAGAGACCGAAATCATCGCCAACGTTGCCAGCAGCCCCCATCATCTCTCAGCAACGATGGTCACCGAGCGGGTCCATCGCATGACGGAACTTTTTGCGCGTCTCACTCCCGGAACCACCCTCGATCAGGCTCGCGCCGAGTTGCGCTCCGTCTATGCCGGGATGAAAAAAGATCACCTCGAGGCTTACTCTAGGCAGGCGGACTTTCAGATCTCCGCCAAGCTGCTTCGCGACCAGATCACCTCGGGCGCGAGGACCGTGCTCCTCATTCTGCTCGCTGCGTCAGTCCTCGTATTCGTCGTCGCATGTTCCAACGTCGCAAACCTCATCCTGGCGCGCACTGTTCGCCGCGACGGGGAGTTGGCGATCCGCACCGCACTCGGCGCAAGTAGAGGCGCTCTGCGCCGCATGTTGCTGGCCGAAAGCCTTCTGCTCTGCGGCGCGGGCGCGGCGCTCGGCATGTGGAGCGCGCAGCCAATGGTTGAAGTGCTGGCTCGTTATGCGTCGCGTTTCTCGGTACGCGCGCTCGATCTTACTGTCGATTCCAGCCTGCTGTGGGTGGGCGTGGCGCTCGCGACTGTGGCCGCGGTGATTTTCGCATTTGTCCCGCGCCTGCCCACTGACACGTCCGATGCACTGCACCTCTCGAGCGGCAGCGTCCGGATAACCGGCAGCAAGAGCCGGCAGCGTATCTTCGTCGTAACGCAAATCGGCGCATCATTCGTGTTGATGGCCGGCGCGAGTGTGCTGGTCACTACTCTCCTTGCGCTGCAAAAGACGCAGACCGGCATGGACTCGCGCCACGTCCTTGCCATCAACGTCCCCGCCGTCTTTTATGGAAAGACACGCCAGCAAGTTGTCGATTTTTACAAGGAAGTCATACGTCGCATTGATGCCCTTCCAGGTGTCAATGAGACCGCCTTCGGGATGGTCGCTCCCTGGCGCGATGCCGGTTCTGGTCCCAGCCTGCAATTCAGCGCCGACGGTCACGTTAAGGCCGCGGGCGAAGACGACCCCCGCGCGCAGTTTCGTGTTATCTCTCCCGGGTTCTTTGCGGCGTTGGGCGTTCCCATCATTGCGGGTCGCGATTTCAACGAACTCGACGTTCAAAACAAAGAACCCGTCGCCATCATCAGCCAAACCCTCGCGCAGCGCATATTCCCCAGTCAGGACCCCATCAATCAGCACGTGTTCTGGACCGATCCAGTCTTGAAAGTCACGCGCAAGACCCCGCCGCAGCTGCAACGCATCATTGGCGTCACCGCGGATATTGACGATGTGCATATCGTCCCGGAGCGCACGCTCACCATCTATAATACCTTTGAACAAGGTCCACTGTTTCGCGGCCGTCTGTTCATCCACACGAGTGTAAATCCCTATTCGCTGGTGACGCCGGTCACGCGCATTGTTCGTGACATGTCCCCGGATCAACCCATTGAGCACGCCGCTACGCTCGAAGATGACCGCGCTGCGGTGCTCAGTCCGCATCGTTTGAATTCGGTGGTGTTTGGCGTGTTCGCCGCGATCGCATTGTCGATTGCGGTAGTCGGTGTCGCAGGCGTGCTCGCATTTTCCGTCAGCGCGCGCACGCGGGAGTTCGGCATCCGGCTGGCGCTTGGCTCCCAGCCACAGCGACTTTACCAAGATGTCATCGCGGAAGGCGCCGCAATGGCTGCCGCGGGCGTCGTGGCTGGCGCGGTATTCGGATTCGTCCTGGCGCGCGTGGCACGCAGCTATTTCGCGGACGTAACGATGCCGGGCGTTCTTCCGGTGGCCGCCTCTGCCCTTGTGCTGCTGACTGTCGCGGTAATCGCGTCGATGCTGCCTGCGAAGCGCGCCGCGAGCGTCGATGTTATTCAAGCCCTGCACACCGAATGACCGAATTTCTGACTAGCGCTGATCCGGTCTCGGAATTGGGCAGAGATAGTCCGGCGTCAGCGAGGGCGCGATCGAATTAATCGCCAAGGACGAAGCGATTTCCTTCGCTGTCTTTGAAAATCGCGAAGTTCCCCCAATGTTCCTTTTTCGGCGGGTTCTCAAACTCAACGCCGCGTTTTCTTAATTCTTCGTAGGTCTTTTGCAGATCATCACAGGTGTAAGACATGTTCATGAACGTGCCAATGCGGTTCTTGTCGTCATCGGTGGTGAACAAAACAACGCGCG
>WNEP01001862.1_pt1 | contig 12511 bp, 7 predicted proteins | sample 5399961 | NCBI WGS metagenome assembly WNEP01 (sample SAMN13153329, study PRJNA577476) | soil metagenome | isolation source: 20 cm grassland meadow soil pre-rain plot 5 | place: USA:California | collected 2015-09-08 | reverse complement strand
GTTGACAGAGAGGAAAAATGACGAGCAACACGGAGTTCGATACTCGCTTTTGTGTCCTCGATTGCAGCTTCGGACCGCTCCCGATCCGGCAGGATTTTCCCCCACACTTCATTTTCGCGTGCCGCCATGGCGTCGTATATGCTCCGGTCCGCCATCGCCCGTCTAACGATCTCGCCAGCTTTGTCCGCGCTCACGAATAAATGTGCGTGACTCCGTTCTCCACTAGTCGAATCTGACGACCTACTCGAGATAGTTCTTCAGAAACAAGTCCATGATGTGCTGCACTCCGGCGCCTCTGACATGTCTCAGATCGCGCTCCCACACAGCGGCACGATCGGAGTTTTGCACAATTTCGTAACTTGGAAAGTAATCCACGTTGGGATGCGCACTGGCCCACTCCTGGGCGACTGCTCTCAAAAGCGACTTGGCCCAAGCGTTCGCCACCACAATATCCATAGTTGAAAACGTGTTCATCAAAGGCACGGGCGAAACTGTGACCACAATGTGTAACTCAGCATGCCCGCAGTGAGACAATAATCTGTATATGGCTTCCAGATTAGCCCAGTTTTCAGCGAAATTAGTTAGATGAAATTCATATCGGTCCGGTTGAGTCTTGAACAAAGATGGGATGGGCGTGCAATTGACAAACACGTCTGCGTGAACATCGCGCCACACCTCTGCAAGACCAAGGGTCACGATGACTGCGCGGCAGCTCTGTATACGTTTCGTGACCGCTTGAATCAGCGCGCGGCGCTCCAAAGTCTCTTCCAGGCCCACGAAGTCTAAAGTAGGGGTTGTGTGTGGGTCGTACCAGGTTGTGTTTGTCAATTGAACAACAGAGTCTCGAGGAAATTCTGCGTCTGGATCAAGCGCCCAGCGAAGTTCGTTTAGTATTGAATATGTGTTGTACTTGTTTGTAAATCCGAGTGCTGATACTCCCCTCTTGGCCGGCTGAAAGTTCGCAAATTCCGGCGCGGCGCTTTCAACAGCAACGTTGTGTTTTGCCAGGGAGTGCTCAAGACCACGGGCGAAACATGAGCCGATCGCATAAAATCTATCGTCTCGGTGAAGCTTAAACTTGGGATTAATTCGAGGCGTGAACCAGGTCTCGCGCAGTCGCTGAAACGCGTATTTGCCAGCCGGATCATTCGGCTCAGCACCGTCCTTATACCAAGTCCTTGTCGCGTTCCCTGAATAATTCTTCATCGCGTCGGCTGCGGTCGCAACGTAAGGCGACTCCCACAAGCGCGGACTATTGTCTGGTGGATTGGCAACAGTTGGTTCGTTCACGAATGTTCCAACCATAGTCTAAATAGAATCCAACACTAGAATTCGCCCAAATTGGGCTTCAGAGGATTTATCTTGAGGATGGGTTGAAATTTTAGCTAAGCACAGGACGCCCTTTTCTCCAGAGGAAAATCGGTGGAAAAGAATCAGATGAGGTCCCACTTTGCGAAATAGCTGTTCTGATTTGAAATAGTCTTGGCGCTGAGCGCTCACGGATCACTGCGGTGCGAGAAGATAAATTGCGACCAGCGTCAGCAGAAAATAGGGAACAAGCACCGCTGCCCCGGCATAATCTTTGGCCATCCGCTGGCCAAAGAATAGCGCGGTAATGGCAACCGCAGATATCACTGCACCATAGAACGCGATGCTTGAATCGCGCAAAAACATCACTGCGAAGCAGCCGATGGCGCTCAATAGTCCCGCTGTAAGTTCGAGAATGGTGATTACGGTTAAGAGAGCGGGTACGACCCCGGCTAATGGGCTTTTCGCGAAATGTCCCTTTAGCCATTCAAGGTTTCCGCGGCGATCAATGATTTTATCAATGCCCGATTGAAGAAAAAGAATCGCGAGAAAGGCAGCGGTGAAAATCTGCATCAGGTAAGTTGCTTCGGCCGATCTGTGCAAAGCAGACATGACTTAATGCATCCTAGCTGGAATCGTGCAGGTTTGTCGATGCTTGCGTAGCAGTCATCATCTGTGATGCGGGCGGGGGTTGTCGCGACTGCGAGCCCGTGTGCCATGCTCAACAAAAAAACAGGGACGCGGTTTTATCCGCGTCCCTGCTTTATAGGACTACTTCGCGATTCGATTGTTACGGGCCGACGTGCGCGTAATACGCGAAGTGCAGATCGTTATCGGCCGGGCCATCGAGGTTGATCCAGCCCTGGACCGTCTCGCCTATTCCCGCAGCCACGGTAACAGTGAGCGTGGTCGAACCATCTGCTGGGACCATTACGCTGGCGGGGACAGTGATCCTATCATCGCCCGGAGTGATAGTTCCGGCGTTCCAGATAAGAGGCACAGTGTTGCCGAAGGTACTCGGAGTGAATTTCAGCTTCGAGACCGCGAACGTCTGGTCACTGCCGGTTGGATTGTACAATGTGATCGTAACCGAAGTCGGATGACCAACGGTGACACGGCCGAAACTCGCCGAGGCCAGATCCATCCAGGTCGTTGCATCTGCGGAAACGGAGAGGTTCTCGCGACCTGCGCCCTGTGCGGTCGGACCGACGTCATGTGTGCCCGTGACGGCATCCGTGACCACCAAATCGGCGCGGTTCACGAGCGCCGACTTAACCTGCGCAGGCGACCAGGAGGAGTCGAGGTTCAGGAGCACTGCCGCCGACCCGGCAATGTGTGGCGTTGACATCGACGTGCCGCTGAAGAAAGCCCACCCAGTGCCGTCGCCCGGACAGGTTTCCGGCTTGCCGACGCACGTGATCGAGCTGAGGACATTCACACCGACTGAGGTCACGTCAGGCTTGACGGCAAAATCAACCGCCGTTGGGCCCTGGCTACTGAAGCCAGCGAGGATATCCTGGTTGGCAGTGACAAACTCCTGGAAGGTCGCGACCGCTGACGCGTCTGGCGGGTTGGCAGCCCGCAGCGCTGCGCCTTCGTTTTTGCCGATCATGACTGCCGGCAAGTCATCGCCCCCACCGCCGTCCTTGGCCATGGCAACCGGATCGCCCGCGACGTTGTTGATCACCACGACGCCGATAGCCCCAGCCGCGATCGCGTTGCGTACCTTCGTGCTAAACGTGCAATCACCGCGGTTGACGACCACGACATTGCCGGAAGCGCCCGGATCGACGCTGGTGCAGGCGGTAAGCTGGGTGTTAAACCACAGGCCGAATGAGCTCGTAGGCAACGGCGGGAAGTCACCCACCGCCGCGCCGATCGTTGTTCCGCCGCTCGCCGGGTAGGTAAACGGCTGGCCGACGAAGTGCTTGTTTGTGCTCGCGGCGACTGTGATGATTTTGCGTGCGCGCCCGGGGGACTGGAGGGTGCCTTGCCCGGGACCGCTGTTACCGGCCGCGACGGCCACGACCACACCTGCGTCCACTGCGTTGTCGAGCCCCATGGCGAGCAAGTCGTTGTTACCATGGTAGCTGCCGCCAAGCGATAGATTGAGAACATCCATGCCGTCCTCGATTGCCGCATCAACGGCGTTCAGAATGTCTTCACTGCGAGCGTTCAACACCCCACCGGGGAAAACATTGTAATTGCCCAGCCACGCGCCCGGAGCGATGCCCGACATGTCATCGATGCTCACGCCGTTTACAACAGCAGTTTTGCCGGTTACTCCAGCCGCAATGCCAGCCGTGTGTGTACCGTGATCCTGGATGGCCTGCGCGTCGAGTCCCTGCTGTTGGGCCTTATTGTAGAAAACTTTGGCAACGATAACTTTTTGCGAGACGTAGTTGCAGTCCTGATCCTCGTGATGCGAAGCGCTATCAGCTGCATCGCACTTCGGAAAACCCGGCGGATAGCTAAAGCCGGTTGGGTCAAAGAAAGGATGTGTGTTGTCGATTCCTGTGTCGATATCACCGATTTTAATGCCGGCACCGGCAGTCGCCCTGCCGCCAGCGGCAGTCCAGGCGTCAGACGCATTAATGATCTTGTAGCTCTCGCTCAGATTAGGGTGGTACAGCGCGTTGTACTCGGCGCTCTGCACCATCGGAGCGGCTGCGATTGTCGCCAGCGGCGTGCCGTTGAGTTGCACCGCCACTGCGTTAAGTGAGACATCGTACTCGCCCGTAACCTTTGCTCTGGGGGCATTTGCTCGCAGCCACCGTTTTAATTCGTTGCGTCTCGCATTCAGCTGCGCGCGATATGATCTTACCGCCTGGCCGTTGAAATCAATCTTTCTGCCATGTGGCGGTTTCGTGCTGGGATTCGTACTTATTGGATCACCTATGAGTTGCACGATGGCGCTCGTGTTATCCACGTCGGGGCCGCGGGTGAAGGCGTCAGCGTTTGGATTCGGTCGAGGCGAGCCGCCTACGCCAAATGCAATAACGCCTAAGCCGATAGCAGAGAATATCAGGGTTGTTGCGAGTATTTTCTTCATAGGTTTGGATGATTAGAGTTTGTGACACTTCTGTAATGTGAATTGCTTGTCAATTCATTTCTTATTCGCGCGCGCCGCGCGTGCCAGTCGCAAAAAAATCAGCCGAAAATTGTCGGCACGTTTTGAAAGCGGCCACACCGCCAACTCGTATAGAATTGTCAATCGCCTTGCGCGACGGCATCGGCGAAGGCGACCTCGCCGGTTTTCAAATCCAGTTCAGCTTCGGCTGGCGTTCCAAACAGGTGGGCACGGCTTTCATCGAATTCTTTTTCCCAACGCGCAACGACCACCGTCGCTAGGCAATTTCCGATGACGTTTACGCACGTGCGGCCCATGTCCATCAATTCATCCACGCCGAAAATAATCGCCACGCCGATCGGTCCAAGTCCCGACGGCACAAACGAACTTAAGACTGCCAGCAAGATCACAAGTGATGACCGCGGCACGCCGGCAACGCCCTTAGAACTTAGCATCAACGTCAACATCATGGTGATCTGTTGGCCTAACGAGATGTGCCATCCTGTTGTCGTCTCGGCCGCCTGCGCCACGAAGACCGAGGCCATTGCCAGATATAACGTTGATCCTGTGAGGTTGAACGAATAGCCGGTCGGCATCACGAAGCCGACAATGTGCGGCGGAACGCCGAAACGTTCCATCGATTCCATCGCTTTGGGCAATGCCGATTCGCTACTCGTGGTCGCGAATGCGAGCGCCGCGGGCTCGCGCACTGCCCTGACGAATTGCCGCAATGGAATCCGCGCGATCCAAATCACCAGTCCGAAGATCAACAAGATGAAAATCGCGAGAGCGAGGTAAAGCGAGCCAATCAATTTGCCGAGATTCACTAGCACGCCCGGGCCCTGCGTGCCGATCGTGTGTGCCATCGCTGCGCCGACCCCGATCGGTGCAAACATCATCACGTAATTTGTAAACTTGAACATGATCTGCGACAGGCTGTCCATCGCGCGGATAATTGGTTTCCCTTTTTCTCCAACCGCTGAGACCGCGAGTGCGAAAAGCACACTGAATGCGACAATCTGCAAAACATCGCCGCGCACCATTGATTCGATCACACTGGAGGGAAAGATGTGAACGATAGTTTCGACAAAAGTCTGCGGGTGACTTTGGCCGATTGCCTTAATGGCCTCTCCGTTAGTGGCGGCAAGAGTTACGCCCGCGCCGGGCTTAGTGGAATTGACAATGGCTAATCCGATGAACAGCGCTGCGGTGGTGACAATCTCGAAGTAAATCAGCGCTTTGATTCCCATGCGCCCGACCTTGCGAAGCGCACCTGCGCCGGCGATTCCCACGACAATCGTTGAGAAAACGAGCGGCGCGATGATCGATTTGATCAGGTTAATAAAAATGTCGCGCAAAAAATAAACTGCGTTTCCCCAATCGGGCCTGAGCCAGCCGATCACCCCGCCTACAATCAGCCCGACCATGATTTGCGTCGTCAAAGAGGGCCGATACCACGGCCGGCCCATTTTTGACGAAGCTCGCGCGGTCATCGCCCTCGTCATTAACACAACGAGCTGATTCAAAACAGCCTGGGTTTCAGGCTCGCATTAGCACGTCGCCAGGGAAGAAGCGGACATCTCGCTTCTGCTTTGGCTCGTAGAGGTCGATTAATCGATCACCCGCCGATTGAGCCCGCTGTAAGCGTCGATTCTGCGATCACGCAGAAATGGCCAGTGCGTCCGATGCTCGTTTACTCGATCCCATTCTACATCGGCCATCACGATCTCTTCTTTATCAACGGAACCTTTTGCAATGATTTCGCCATCAGGGCCGCATACAAAGCTTTGCCCCCAAAATTCGATGCCGTCGCCGCCCGCAGGCGCTTCATGGCCAACGCGATTTGCCGCGGCGACGTAGCAACCGTTTGCAATGGCGTGACTGCGCTGAATTGTTTCCCAGGCGGAATGTTGCGCCAGACCGAACTCCTTCTTTTCCGATGGATGCCAGCCGATTGCTGTTGGATAAAAAATGATCTCAGCGCCGCGCAACGCCGTCAGTCGTGCCGCTTCCGGGTACCACTGGTCCCAGCAAACGCAGACGCCAATTTTGCCGTGCGTCGTCTGCCACGCCTGAAATCCGAGGTCGCCGGGCGCGAAATAAAATTTTTCGTGATACAGCGGATCATCCGGAACGTGCATCTTGCGATATTTGCCCAGCAACCCTCCATCCGCGTCGATTATTGCCGCGCTGTTGTGATAAACTCCCGCGCTGCGTTTCTCGAAAACTGACGCGATAATCACGGCGCCAGTTTTCCGCGCCACATCTCCCAATGCCGCTGTTGATTTACCGGGCACTTCCTCAGCCAGATCAAAATTCTTGTGATCTTCTGCCTGACAGAAGTATTGCGACCGAAAAAGCTCCGGCAGGCAAACAATCTTCGCGCCTTGCGCTGCCGCCTCGCGAATGAATTCGGTCGCCCGAGTGAAATTCTTCTCCGGCTCCGGGCCGCAGCGCATCTGGATGAGCGCTATTGTTGATTTGCGTTCTGTCATGTCGAGCGGAGTCGAGACATCTCTAAATATTTCTCAAACAGGGAGAGATTCCTCGACTTCGCTCGGAATGACAAGGATGACGACTATTTCACCGAACCTGCTGGGACGATGTCGATCTTGTTGATCGTTATGCGTTTGGTCGGCTTACTCATTTCACCCTGCGCATTTCGCTCGACCGGCGTGTTGCCGATTTTCTCGAGCACGTCCTCGCCTTTGATCAATTTGCCAAAGGTCGTGTATTGATGATCGAGTCGATGAATGGGCGCGAGACAGATAAAAAATTGTGATCCGGCCGAATCCGGATCAGCGCTGCGCGCCATGGAGATCACGCCCGGGTCGTGAGGATGATCGTTAAATTCGGCTTTGATGTTGTAACCGGGCCCGCCTTGTCCGTAACTATTTTCCTTCGCTGGGTCTTTCGAATTCGGGTCGCCGCCTTGAATCATGAATCCTTTGACGATCCGATGGAAAATAGTGCCGTCGTAGAAGCCCTGGCGCGCCAACTTTTTGAAATTGTCAACGGTGTTTGGCGCAGCGTCAGTCCAAAACTGTACCACCATGTCGCCTTCGCTGGTTTTAATTACTGCCACTTCGTTCGATGGATTCATGGGAGTCTTTTCCTCTTTCTTTTCTTCGGCAGCAAATGTGGCGGCGCCGAACAACAACGCCAGTAAGATCGACAACTTCATTCTTTTTTGTAGCGGCTGTCTCCGGCCGTCGCAAATCTGCATGCCATGACCGGCGGTCAGAGACCGCCGCTACAGTGGTATTCCTGCAAACTGCGCACCTGAACTTTCCGTTTTTGTAATGAGCGAATCCCATTCGCACTGGCCAGCGCCGCGCGCACCGTCGTCATTATGGGAATTTTCGCGGCCAGTGCGGCATTCCGAATTACTACTTCATGCTCTCGTGGAATTTTCCCGCTTGGCGTGTTGATGATGAAATTGATATCGCCATTCTTGATGCGATCGAGAACGTTCGGGCGTCCCTCGTGAATTTTGAAGACCTTGGTTACCTTGATTTTCCCTTTCGAAAGCGCCTTGGCGGTTCCGCTGGTGGAAATGATTTCAAAGCCGAGCTTCACAAACTCGCGCGCAACCGGGATTACCGCTTCCTTGTCGGTGTCCTTGACGCTGACAAAGACTTTTCCCTTTTTCGGCAGCGGTGGTGGCGCGGCCATCTGCGATTTTGCGTAGGCAAGGCCGAGATCCACATCCATGCCCATCACTTCGCCCGTCGATTTCATCTCCGGACCCAGCGAAATATCGAGTCCTTCATAGCGTAGAAACGGAAAGACCGCTTCTTTCACTGAGAAATGTTTCGGTACGATTTCCCTGGTGAAACCGAGTTCGCGCAATGATCCGCCCGCCATTACCTTCGCAGCGAGTTTCGCCAGCGGAACACCGATTGCTTTGCTGACGAAGGGAACGGTGCGCGACGCGCGTGGATTCACTTCCAGGACGTAAACGTCCTCGCCCTTGACCGCGAATTGCACGTTCATCAGCCCGCGCACGTTCAATTCGCGTGCCATCGCTCTCGTTGCTAGGGAAATTTCGTCGAGCACTTTTTGCGACAGCGAGAATGTTGGGATTACGCAGGCACTGTCGCCGCTGTGGATGCCCGCCTCCTCGATGTGCTCCATGATCGCGCCGATCACAGTCGTTTCGCCGTCCGAGATGCAATCGACATCGACTTCGACGGCGTCTTCAAGAAAACGATCGATAAGCACAGGGCGATCAGGTGTCACTTCAATAGCGCTCCCCATATAGCGCCGAAGATCCCCCTCGTTATAGACAAGTTCCATAGCGCGGCCACCCAGGACGAATGAGGGTCTGACCAAAACGGGATAGCCGACCTTGTTCGCAATTGCGATGGCATCGTCGGTGCTTATCGCCGATCCATTTGGAGTCTGCCTCAGATTAAGCTTATCGAGCATCGCCGCGAATAGCTGCCGGTCCTCGGCCGTCTCGATGCTTTCAGGCTGCGTCCCAAGAATTGGGACGCCCGCAGCCTTCAAACCGCTTGCGAGATTCAGCGGTGTTTGGCCACCAAACTGGACTAACACGCCCTCCGGTTTTTCCTGATCGTAAATGTTGAGCACGTCCTCCAGGGTGAGCGGCTCAAAATAAAGTTTGTCGCTCGTGTCGTAATCGGTGGAAACCGTTTCCGGATTCGAGTTGACCATGATGGTTTCGAATCCCAGTTCGCGCAGGGCAAACGCAGCGTGCACGCAGCAATAATCAAACTCAATTCCCTGGCCGATCCGGTTCGGTCCGCCGCCCAAAATCATGATCTTGCGCTTCCCGCTCTCGCGGCGCTCGTTCTCGTCGCCGTACGTGGAGTAGTAATAAGGCGTATAAGCTTCAAACTCCGCCGCACATGTGTCCACGAGGCGGTAGGTGGGTGCGACACGTTCAGTTTTTCGCTTCGACCGAACTGCTCCTTCCGAATCGCCGCGCGCCACGGCCAGCTGTCGGTCCGAGAACCCGAGCTTCTTTGCCCGCCGGAATGCTTTCGTCTTCAAACATCCTGTTTCGGCAACCAGCTCAGCCATGTTCCTCAAAAACCACTTGTCAATTTTTGTAAGATCGTAAACCTCATCAATCGACGCGCCCTTTTGAAATGCCTGCGCGATGAAGAAGATCCGTTCCGCGTTCGGGGTCGCTAGCTTCAGTCGCAGCGTTTCAAGATCGACATCTTTATCTGCGCCGTCGCCAATCAGACCGAAACGTTTGATCTCGAGCGAACGCAGCGCTTTTTGCAATGCTTCCTTGAACGTGCGCCCAATCGCCATTGCTTCGCCGACGCTTTTCATCCGTGTCGTAAGCGTTGCGTCGGCTTGCGGAAATTTTTCGAATGTAAAGCGCGGCACTTTGACGACGCAGTAATCAATGGTCGGCTCGAAACATGCCGGCGTCTCGCGTGTGATGTCGTTTTTGATTTCATCCAGCGTGTAACCGACCGCCAGTTTTGCCGCGATCTTTGCGATCGGAAAACCCGTCGCCTTCGATGCCAGCGCACTGGAACGCGAGACGCGCGGATTCATCTCGATCACCACCATGCGGCCGTTGTCTGGATGAACAGCAAACTGAATGTTCGATCCGCCGGTCTCGACGCCGATCTCGCGAATCACAGCGAACGCAGCGTCGCGCATCATTTGGTATTCCTTATCAGTCAGCGTTTGCACCGGAGCGACCGTGATGGAGTCCCCCGTATGCACACCCATGGGATCGAAATTCTCGATCGAACAGATGACCACGCAGTTGTCCATCCGGTCGCGCATCACTTCCATCTCGAATTCTTTCCAACCAACCAGCGATTCTTCGATTAACACTTCGCGGACCGGCGAGAGATCGAGCCCGCGGGCAGCGATCACATCGAGCTCTTCGCGATTGTACGCGATGCCACCGCCAGTCCCGCCCAAAGTGAATGCGGGACGAATGATCAGCGGGAACGTTCCGATTTCAGCAACGATTCGATCGAGCTCTGCCAACGAACGCGCCACCCCGGAGCGCGGGACTTCAAGACCAATACGCAACATGGCTTCCTTAAACAGTTGCCGATCCTCGCCCTTCGCAATGGCCTGCGCGTTCGCGCCAATCAATTTCACCCCATGCCGCGCCAGCGCGCCGTTGCGATTCAGTTCCATCGCAGTGATCGGCTCGATGTAGGTGCGATCGGCGAATTCTGGATCGGTCATGATCGTAGCCGGATTGGAATTCACCAGCACGACCTCATAACGCTCTTCGCGCAGCGCCTTGCACGCTTGCACGCCGGAATAATCAAATTCGCACCCTTGTCCGATCACGATTGGACCGGAACCGATCAGTAGGATTTTGTTGAGGTCGTTATTACGCGGCATCTGCGGCCAGCGCGGACAGTAGACCAAATCGCGCGAACGTCACGTCGGAACTCTAGATTCGGTGATCCTCAGCGTAGCGATGCAAGCCTCTCGGCTTTCGCCCCAATTAGCCAGAAGCGGGCTTGGCAGCTTCGCGCGCTGGTAGAGTTTCGAGAAAGTCCTTACATGGCACGCCTGTTCCGCCCTCGCGCGCGGCGAGGTCATTCGGAAAACCCCCCATCGTCGTACTACCCGGTTTCTTCACTTTCTGCTGTTCTTCGATGAGCGATATTGGTTGCCTTAGCCTTTATGTTTGCGTAGCGCATCCGGCATACAGTGTTGGCAGTCCGCCCCGGCAGACGCCGACCACAAACCGAGGGATATGGCGAAAATTCGAAACTCTTATGTAACCAGTGTTGTGGCCGGGGGGCCTGGTCGTTACTTATGCCGTTAGCCGGCTTATAGGTCTCACGACGTTACCAATTTTTTGCGATGAGGCAATTCACATCCAATGGGCTGCGCAGATTTTGCGTGGACACCTGTTGGCGCCCTTACACGATGGAAAACTGCTACATGTCTGCCTTATTGCCCTTGGCCTTCCCTGGGTCTCCGATCCGTTATGGGTCGCCCGCGTCCTTGCTGTCCTCGAAGGAGCGATCTCTTTATATGCATGTTATCGCATCGGCGCACGTCTTTACGACCGGCTAGCGGGATTCTTGTGTGCGGCCTTGTATGTGTTGTGCCCGTTCACGCTGTTCCATGATAGAATGGCTCTAGCCGACGGTCCCCTGTCGGCCTTCGCTGCTCTGACCTTGCTCTGGTCTATAGCCGTAATACAAGACGGGAGACGCTTGTATGTTTTGTTATTAGGGCTGGCGATGGCAGGAGCGATACTGTGCAAGATGCCAGGTGTTCTAACTCTCCTTACGCCCGTGATCGCCGCCTTTCTGTTGGCGAAGCCGCCTCGCATCGGTGTGGCCAAGCAGTTGGCTCTTTCTTATTGCATTACTTTGACCCTGGTGGTCGTTCCGATCGTTATATTCCTCCTGACAACGCGTCAGCATCATGAAAAATCGGTTCTTGGCGAGAATGCTTGGGCTTTGATGGTTCAAGTCGCAACTAATGTTAAGACGACTTACAAGTGGCTTTGGTTCTACTGGACACCACCCGTACTGATTCTTGGACTAGTGGGGTTCGTTTTTGCAGTAATCAAACAAAACCGTGAGCATTTGCTGCTAGCGGCTACTTCTCTTGTTCCGATCTTCACGTTCATCGCTATCTCAAGAGTCTTGTTCTCCCGTTATCTGCTTCTTGCGACAGTGCCCGCTTTGACACTTGTAGCCGGGGTCGTAACGGTTGATATAACCCCCCGGATTGCGCGTCTAATCGGATTAGCCCAATCGGCTGCCGTACGTGCTGTGCCTGGGATTCTCCTTTGCGTAGTCGTGGGTCTGTTTGCTTGGAAAGTCAACTGGCTAGTGCTGACGAATCCAGCACATGCCCCGCTACCCCGCGCAGACCTTAATCAGTACGTGGAGCGTTGGCCGTCGGGCTATGGTGTTGCAGAGGCTGCCCATTATCTGCAATGCCTTGCGAGGGCTTCTCCAGGCGGCATTGTTGTCGCCCATCATGATCTTCAAGATTTTGGATTGAAGGTGTCTTTGATGAATGAAAACCGAATTGCCGTTCGACATCTAACCATGCGTGGCGAGAATAATATGGCAAAGCTCGTGGCATGGTCACGAAACAAACCAACCTTCGTTGTATTGAATCGACCACCGGTGAGTCGAACGCCAA
>WNEP01001351.1_pt1 | contig 12511 bp, 12 predicted proteins | sample 5399961 | NCBI WGS metagenome assembly WNEP01 (sample SAMN13153329, study PRJNA577476) | soil metagenome | isolation source: 20 cm grassland meadow soil pre-rain plot 5 | place: USA:California | collected 2015-09-08 | reverse complement strand
TTCCGGCACCGGCTGCCGGCTCGTCATGGGGGCAATTGGCGGCTGTCCGATCAGCGCGACGTTCGATGGCGATGCGAGCCTGCGCCAGCGCCCCATGCAACGCATCCTCGAGCCGCTTGCGCGCATCGGCGCCCGCGCCGCCAGCGCCGGCGACGGCGGACGCCTTCCCATCACGCTTGCCGGCGCGCGCGATCCAATTCCGATCGTCTATCGCACGCCGGTCCCCTCAGCGCAGATCAAGTCGGCGGTGCTGCTCGCCGGCCTTGCCGCGCCGGGCGAAACGACCGTGATCGAAAGCGAAGCGAGCCGCGACCACACCGAGCGTCTGCTCAAGCATTTCGGGGCCGAGGTTCGCCTCGAGGCGGAAGGTGCGCAGGGCCGCAAGATCACCGTGCGGGGCGAGGTGGAGCTCGCGCCGGCCCCCGTCGTGGTGCCGGCCGACCCCTCCTCCGCCGCGTTTCCGATGGTGGCGGCACTGATCGTGCCGGGCTCGGAGGTCATTCTCACCGATGTCATGACCAATCCGCTCCGCACTGGATTGATCCTCACACTGCGTGAAATGGGCGCCGAGATCGAAACGCTCGATCTGCGCAGCGCCGGCGGCGAGGAGGTTGCCGATTTGCGGGTGCGGGCATCGAACCTGCGCGGCGTCGAGGTGCCCGCCGCGCGCGCCCCCTCCATGATCGACGAATATCCGGTGCTGGCGGTCGCGGCGAGCTTCGCCCAAGGCACGACCGTGATGCGCGGGCTCAAAGAGTTGCGCGTGAAAGAATCCGATCGGCTCAGCGCCGTCGCCGATGGGCTCAAGGCAAACGGCGTCGAGGTCGACATTCAAGGCGACGATCTCATTGTCCATGGCAAGGGTCTGGTGCGGGGGGGCGGCGGCGTGGCGACGCACATGGATCACCGCATCGCCATGGCGTTTTTGGTCATGGGGCTTTCCAGCGAAAAGCCCGTGCGGGTCGACGATGCCGCAATCATCGCCACGAGTTTTCCTGGCTTCCCATCCCTGATGCGAGCCCTCGGGGCCGATCTTTCATGATCATCGCCATCGATGGGCCGGCGGCCTCGGGTAAGGGGACGCTCGGCAAGCGGCTCGCCGCGCATTACGGCTTGCGGCACCTCGACACCGGGCTGATCTACCGCGGCGTGGCGAAGGCCGTGCTGGATGCTGGCCACGCGCCCGACGATCGCGCGCAGGCGATCGCCGCCGCCGAGGGGCTCGATCTCACCCGTTATGACGAGCCTTCGCTCAAGACCCAGGCGGTGGACGAAGCGGCTGCGGTGGTCTCGGCCATCCCCGAGGTGCGCGCGGCCGTACTTGCATTCCAGCATAATTTCGGGCGCACGCGCCCGGGCGCCGTGCTCGACGGCCGCGACATCGGCACCGTCATTTTCCCCGATGCCGAGGTGAAGCTGTTCGTGACCGCGACGCCACAGGTTCGCGCCGGCAGGCGTGTGGCCGAATTGCAGGCGCGCGGGGTCAAGGTCAGCCCCGCGGAGGTGCTCGCCGACATCCAGCGGCGAGACGAACGCGACACGACGCGGGGCATCTCGCCGCTCAAACTCGCGCCGGACGCGCACTTGCTCGACACCACACATTTGGATATAGACGCCGCATTCCGGGCCGCCATCGACATCGTCGAAGCCGTCCGAGCAGGCCGGAAGCGCGGCTGACCGTGTTTCCGTCATGGAGGATGAGCCTGCTCCGCCCTGCTTCTTTGGTGGCGCCACGGCACGCAAATCATCGTCTTGATCGCTGGGTCATCAGCCCGGGCCGCCGCACGCGGGAAGCGCGCTTGCGGCGGCTGCCGAAGGTGATCTTCGGCCCCTGCGGGAAAGACGCCATCAATCCGCGTCCGGGCAGTCATTAGCTTTAAGGAGTGTTCATGGCCACCGCCGTCAATCCCGCCGCGCCGTCGCGCGACGATTTTGCGAAAATGTTGGAAGAATCTTTTACCCAAGGCAGTCCGCAGGAAGGCAATGTCGTCAAGGGAACGGTGGTCGCGATCGAGAAGGATGTCGCCGTCATCGATGTGGGGGCGAAGACCGAAGGCCGGGTCGCGTTGCGTGAATTTGCGGGCCCGGGACGGCAAGCAGACATCAAGGTTGGCGATACAGTCGAGGTCTATCTCGAGCGGGTGGAGAACGCGCTCGGTGAAGCCGTGCTCTCGCGCGACAAAGCGCGCCGCGAGGAGAGCTGGGGCAAGCTGGAGAAGGCGTTCAACGCCAACGAAAAGGTCCATGGCATGATCTTCAATCAGGTCAAGGGCGGCTTCACCGTGGACCTCGACGGGGCGGTGGCGTTCCTGCCGCGCAGCCAGGTCGATATCCGGCCGATCCGCGACGTCTCACCGCTGATGAACCAGCCGCAGCCCTTCCAGATCCTCAAAATGGATCGCCGCCGCGGCAACATCGTGGTGTCGCGCCGCACGGTGCTGGAAGAGACGCGTGCCGAGCAGCGCCAGGAGCTGGTGCAGAACCTCGAAGAGGGCCAGGTCATCGACGGCGTGGTCAAGAACATCACCGACTACGGCGCCTTCGTCGATCTCGGCGGCATCGATGGGCTTTTGCACGTCACCGACATCGCCTGGCGGCGGGTCAACCATCCCACCGAGGTGCTCAACATCGGCCAGCAGGTGAAGGTCAAGATCATCAAGATCAATCACGAGACCCACCGCATCTCGCTCGGCATGAAGCAGCTGCAGGATGATCCCTGGCAGGGCATCGAGGCGAAATATCCCGTGGGCGCGCGATTCAAGGGCCGCGTCACCAACATCACCGACTACGGCGCCTTCGTGGAGCTCGAGCCCGGCATCGAAGGGCTCATTCACGTCTCCGAGATGTCGTGGACGAAGAAGAACGTGCATCCCGGCAAGATCGTATCGACCTCCCAGGAGGTGGACGTGCAGATCCTCGAGGTCGATCCGGTCAAGCGGCGCATCTCACTCGGCCTCAAGCAGACCATGCGCAATCCGTGGGAGGCCTTTGTCGAGAAATATCCGCCCGGCGCCGTGATCGAGGGCGAGGTCAAGAACAAGACCGAGTTCGGGCTGTTCCTCGGCCTCGACGGCGACGTCGACGGCATGGTCCATCTCTCCGACCTCGATTGGAAGCGACCCGGCGAGCAGGTGATCGAGGAGTACAAGAAGGGCGACAAGGTCAAAGCCAAGGTGCTCGACGTCGATGTCGAGAAGGAGCGCATCTCGCTCGGCATCAAGCAGCTGGCGGGCGATCCTCTGGAGAGCGCCGCCGAGCTCAAAAAGGGCGCGGTCGTGACCTCCGAGGTGACGGAGGTGAAGGAGGGCGGTATCGACGTGAAGATCGTCGGCACCGATTTTACCACGTTCATCAAGCGCTCCGAGCTGGCGCGCGACCGCGGCGAGCAGCGGCCGGAGCGTTTCTCCCCCGGGCAGAAGGTCGACGCCCGCGTGACCCAGTTCGACCGCCGCACCCGCAAGGTGCAGGTCTCCATCAAGGCACTCGAGGTGGCCGAGGAGAAAGAGGCGATTGCCCAATACGGCTCGACCGATGCGGGGGCAACGCTCGGCGATATTCTCGGCACCGCGCTCAGGCGCGCGACGGAGAAACCGTCCGACAAGGCCGAGAAGTCCGAGACGTCGGATGAATCGGAGAAGTCCGAGGACCAGGACTGAGCGGTCGAGGGGAGTGAGCCACCATGTCACTCGATGCCGACACCATCGTCGATCGCCGCCGCATGCGGCGCAAACTGACTTTTTGGCGCGTGGGCGCGATCATCGTTGCGATCGGCGCCGTCATTGCGGCGGCCGCCGCGCTGCGCGCCCCCGGCACCGAGGCATGGGTCGGGACGGCGGGATCGATTGCGCGCGTCACCATCAGCGGTCTCATCCGCACCGATGGGCAACGGGTCGAAGCGCTGGAGCGGCTTGGGAAATCGCGCGCCCGCGCGGTGATCGTGCACATCAACAGCCCCGGGGGCACGACATCCGGCTCGGAGCAGCTGCACGATTCCTTGACGCGGCTCAAGGCGCAGAAGCCGCTGGTCGTGGTGGTCGACGGGGTTGCGGCATCGGGCGGCTACATTACGGCGATCGCCGCCGATCACATCGTCGCGATGGAAACCTCGCTCGTGGGCTCGATCGGCGTGTTGTTCCAATATCCCAACGTCGCCGACCTCTTGAAGACGATCGGCATCAAGGTCGAAGAGATCAAATCCTCCCCGCTCAAGGCGGCGCCCAACGGCTTCGAGCCGACCTCGCCGGAGGCGCGCGCGGCGATCGAGGCCATCGTGTCGGATTCCTACGCCTGGTTTCGCGACATGGTGAAGGCGCGCCGCCACCTCGACGACGCAGATCTTCAGCGCGTGGCCGACGGTCGTGTCTTCACCGGACGCCAGGGTGTGGGGCTCAAGCTCGTCGACGAGATCGGCGACGAGCGGGCTGCGCTGGCTTGGCTGGCGAAGGAAAAGAACATCGATCCGAACACGCCCGTGCGTGATTATCGGCTGCGCGAGCGGTTCAGCGACTGGCCATTCCTGCATACCGCCCTGGTCACCAGCCTGGAGGCGGTGGGCTTGAGTTCGTTCGCAAAGCGCCTGGAGGAGTGGGGCGCGGTGCAAGCGATCGAGCGTCTCAACCTTGACGGTCTCTTGGCCCTTTGGCACCCTCCAATCGGCAATTAGCGGCGGAGCGATTCTTTTGCCGAGGTCAGGGGCGGCAGCAGCGATGATCAAGTCCGAGCTCGTGCAGCGTATCGCCACGCAAAACCCGCATCTCTACCAGCGCGACGTGGAAAACATCGTCAACGCCATTCTCGGGGAGATCACTGCGGCGATGGCGCGCGGCGACCGGGTCGAGCTGCGCGGCTTCGGTGCCTTCTCCGTCAAGAACCGCCCGGCCCGCACCGGACGCAACCCGCGCACCGGCGCGCATGTCGCCGTGGAGAAGAAGTCGGTTCCGTTCTTCAAGACCGGCAAGGAAATGCGCGAGCGCCTCAATCGCACATCGACCTGAGGTCATGCTCCGCAAGATTTTCACCGCACTGATCCTCCTGCCGCTTGCGATCATCGTCGTCAGCTTGGCGGTAGCAAACCGCGAGAACGTCACCCTTTCCTTCGATCCCTTCGATCCTGGCCATCCCGCGCTCACGCGGGCGTTGCCGCTCTACCTTTTGATGCTGATGCTGCTGATTGGCGGCGTCTTCGTCGGCGGGATCGCGGCCTGGCTCAGGCAGGGCAAGTGGCGCCGTGCCGCGCGCCTTGCCGATGCGCAGGCGCGGGAGCTGCGCGTGGAGGTGGACCGGCTGCGGCGTCGGCTCGGCTCAGCCACGCTCGCCGCACCGAGCCTGCCGGCGCAGCCGGCGCCGCGGCTGAGCATCCCTCCGCCGGCCGCCTAGCTGGTTCTCCTTTCCTATCAAGGACCTGCGGAGGCGAGACAAAACCTCATCGCCGCGCTAGAACCGCGCCTAGATATGAGGCGCTGCGCAATCCAATCGAATATTGTGCTTCGCGCTTCTCTCGCTGGGTCCCGGGTCTCGTTCCGCTCGCGCAACAGCGCTCGCTGCACTCGCCCGGGACACGAGGGTGGCGTGTCCCGGACGAGCGACCCCGGAGTTGCTCCGGGGGAGCGAAGATCCGGGACCCAGGGGCCGCACGATGATTGGAAACGTTCGCGAGTCCTTGTTGGAATGGACCTTGGCATGTCTCTTTTGATCAAGATCTGCGGCCTCAACACGTCGGAGGCGCTCGATGCGGCGCTCGAGGCCGGCGCCGATCTGGTGGGGTTCGTCTTCTTTGCGCCCTCCCCGCGTCACGTCGGGCTCTCGGCCGCGCGCGCTCTCGGTGAGCGCGTCAAGGGACGGGTGCAAAAGGTCGCGTTGTCCGTCGACGCTGCCGACGATGAGCTTGCGGCGAGCATCGAAGCGCTCAAACCCGATCTCTTGCAACTGCACGGCGACGAGACGCCGGAGCGCGTGGCGGCGGTGCGTGCGCGCTTCCGCCTGCCGGTGATGAAAGCGCTGCCGATCGCGGAACGGGGCGATGTCGGGGCAATACGGCGTTACGAGGCCGTGGCGGATCGGCTGATCTTCGATGCGCGGGCGGACGTAGAGGCAACGCGGCCGGGCGGGCTCGGCCGGCGCTTCGATTGGCGGCTGCTCGAGAACGTGCAGACGCGCGTGCCCTTCATGCTCTCGGGCGGGCTCGATGCCGAGAACGTCGCGCAGGCGCTGCGCATCACCGCCGCCCCTGGCGTGGACGTGTCCTCCGGCGTCGAGCGCGCGCCCGGAGAGAAGGATCCGGACAAGATCCGCGCTTTTATCGCCGCGGCGCGTGCGGTGGTGAGAAAGCTTCCTGAGCAAGCCGCGAGCAGCGCATGAGCGTCCAGCAGCTCAATTCGTTCCGTACCGGACCCGACGAGGGCGGGCATTTCGGTCTCTATGGCGGACGCTTCGTCGCCGAGACGCTGATGCCGCTCGTTCTTGAGTTGGAGGCGGCCTACGCCGAGGCGAAGAACGATCCCGGCTTCCGCCGCCAGATGGACGGTTACCTCAAGGATTACGTCGGGCGCCCCACGCCGCTCTACTTCGCCGAGCGCATGACCGAGCATCTTCGCGGCATCTCCGCTGCGCGCGTCGGCCGCGGCGCGAAAATCTATCTCAAGCGCGAGGACCTCAATCACACCGGCGCGCACAAGGTCAACAACGTGCTCGGTCAGATCCTGCTGGCCCGCCGCATGGGCAAACCGCGCGTCATCGCCGAGACCGGGGCCGGCATGCATGGGGTTGCCACCGCGACGATGTGCGCGAAATTCGGTCTCGAATGCGTCGTCTATATGGGCGTGGTCGACGTCGAGCGGCAGAAGCCAAACGTGCTGCGCATGAAGGCGCTCGGCGCCGAGGTGCGTCCGGTTGAATCGGGGTCGAAGACGCTCAAGGATGCGATGAACGAGGCGCTGCGCGATTGGGTCACCAATGTCGCCAACACCTTCTACTGTATCGGCACCGTCGCCGGGCCGCATCCCTACCCGATGATGGTGCGCGACTTCCAATCGGTGATCGGCAACGAAACCCGCGCCCAGATGCTGGAAGCGGAAGGGCGTTCGCCCGATTCGCTCATCGCCTGCATTGGCGGCGGCTCGAATGCCATGGGGCTGTTCCATCCCTTCCTCGACGAGCCGCACATCGAAATTTACGGTGTGGAGGCGGCGGGCCACGGGCTGTCGAGCGGCCTGCACGCGGCCTCGATCGCCGGCGGCCGGCCCGGCGTTCTGCACGGCAACCGCACCTATCTCTTGATGAATGAGGACGGGCAGATCAACGAGGCACACTCGATCTCGGCGGGCCTCGATTATCCCGGCATCGGGCCGGAGCACGCTTGGCTCAAGGACGTCAAGCGCGTGAGCTACCTCTCGGCGACGGACGAGGAGGCGCTCGCCGCGTTCGAGCTCTGCTCGCGGCTTGAGGGCATCGTGCCCGCGCTCGAGCCCGCGCACGCGCTGGCAAGGGTGATGGACCTCGCCCCGCAGAAGTCGGAGGACCATCTGATGGTGGTCAACTTGTCCGGCCGCGGTGACAAGGATCTCGCGAGCGTGGAGGCCTATCTGGAGCGGCGGCGCGCATGACCCGGGCGAGAAGCTAATCAGACTGATCGGGATGCGCTTGAGCAGGCAGAAGCTCGTTGGCTGGATTTTGATCGTCGTCTCCGTCGCCTATATCGCGTACTTCCTGCGGGTCCGGCTGTTCACCCCCGGTCCCATCCTGGAGCGGAAGGAATGGGTGCAGTTCATCGGCTCGTTCGTGATCCTGATGCTGGGCACCATCAATGTCCGCATGGCCGCGATGCGCGAGCGGGCGCGCAAAGGCTCGCCCGAGTGATACCGATGGCTGTTATCCTCGACTCGTCATGCGCGGGCTTGACCCGCGCATCCATCGAAAAAGAAGCGCTTCATTCAACGAGATGGATTGCCGGGTCAAGCCCGGCAATGACGGCGGATGGGTCAGTGCCAACCTCGGCCGGTATGAAAAACGAGCGCAGCCCATGAGCACGCGCATCGACCGGCGTTTCGCGGACCTCAAGGGGCAGGGTCGTGCCGCGCTGGTGACGTTTTTGACCGCCGGCGATCCCGATTTCGAAACCTCACTCGCCATTCTGCGCGCCCTCCCCGCTGCCGGCGCGGATCTGGTCGAGCTCGGCATGCCGTTCACCGATCCCATGGCCGATGGGCCGGCGATCCAAATGTCGTCGCAGCGCGCGCTCAAGGCCGGGCAGACCATGAGCAAGACGCTCGAAGTCGCCCGCGCGTTTCGCCAATCCGACGCTGCGACGCCGCTGGTGCTCATGGGATACTACAACCCCATCTACATTTATGGCGTCGACCGTTTTCTCCGGGATGCCAAATCCGCCGGCGTCGACGGACTCATCGTCGTTGACCTGCCGCCCGAGGAGGACGAGGAGTTGTGCCTGCCGGCGCTCAAGGCCGGCGTGAATTTTATCCGCTTGGCGACGCCGACGACCGACGACAAGCGCTTGCCCGCCGTGCTCGCGAATACGTCGGGCTTTGTTTACTACGTCTCCATCACCGGCATCACCGGCGCAGCCATGCCCGATCCGGCTAACGTCGCGGCGGCGGTCGCGCGCATCAAGCGCCACACCAGCTTGCCGGTCGCGGTCGGCTTCGGCGTACGCACCGCCGAGCAAGCATGCGTGATCGCGTCGTGTGCCGATGGCGTTGTCGTCGGCTCGGCGCTGGTGAACGCGCTCAAGGCAAGTCTTGATCCCGACGACAAGCCGACGGCGAAAACCGTGACGGTGGTGATCAACCTCGTCGCCGAGCTCGCGCGCGGTGTGCGCAGCGCTCGCCGTCAGGCGGCGGAATAACGCGCAAGATCCGGGACGTCTTGCGCCGCTGCGGGTGGTAACACGTTCACGCGAAGTGGACTGAGCTGACGTGGACTCAGCGCAAGCGGCAAACTCAGTCTGCACCCTCCCTCGCTTGCGGGGGAGGGAACCGCACCGAGTGAATTGCGCCACTGCACGTCAAGCACAGACGAAAATGCTCTAGGATGACCCACCATGACGGCACACGGGTTTGCACTCTTCGACACGACGATCGGCCGCTGCGGCATCGCATGGGGCGCGCGCGGCATCAGCGGGGTGCAGTTGCCGGAGGCGAGCGAGGCAAAAACCCGCGCGCGCCTCACGCAGCGCTATGCGCAGGCGCGGGAAGCGGCGCTGCCGGCGGAAGTGCAGCGCGCGATCGAGGCGATCGCCGCGCTGCTCGATGGTGAGCCGAAGGACCTTTGCGCTGTTGCGCTCGACATGGACGGCATCGCCGAATTCGATCGCCGCGTCTACGAAGCAGCGCGCGCAATCCCCGCAGGCGCCACGCTCTCCTATGGCGAGCTTGCCGCGCGGCTCGGCGAGCGCGCTCTCGCGCGCGAAGTCGGCCAAGCGCTCGGACGCAACCCCTTCCCCATCATCGTGCCGTGCCATCGCGTGCTGGCGGCCGGCGCCAAGGCCGGCGGGTTCTCGGCCAACGGCGGCGTTGCGACGAAGCTCGCGCTGCTCACGATCGAGCGCGCGCGCACGAGCGATGCACCCACACTTTTCGATGAAGATCCCGCATTTGGCTTCGCCCGCAAGCCGAAGCTGCGCAGCCGCCGCTGAGCCTTGCGGCAGCATGCGAGATTTCTCGCCGTTGCCAGCCGCGCGCGGGCGATCCATATATGCCCCGGAGAGGACCGCCGCATGAACTGGATCTCCAACGTCCGGCCGAAAATTCGCAATTACTTTGCGCGCCGCGACACGCCGGAAAATCTGTGGATCAAATGTCCGGACACCGGACAGCTCGTCTTCTACAAAGACGTCGAAGCGAACCAGTTCGTCATCCCCAGCTCCAACTACCACATGCGCATGGGGGCGATGGCGCGGCTCAAGTCGATGTTCGACAACCAGACCTGGTTCGATATCGCAATTCCCAGCGTGCCGCTCGATCCGCTCAAATTCCGCGACGAGCAGCGCTATGCCGACCGTCTCAAGGACGCGCGCGCCAAGACCGGCACCAATGACGCCATCAAGCTCGGTTTCGGCAAGCTCGACGGATTGCCGGTCGTGATCGGTGTGCAGGACTTCGACTTCATGGGCGGCTCGCTCGGCATGGCAGCGGGCGAGGCTGTGATCAAGGGGCTCGAGACCGCAGTCGACAAGGGCACGCCGTTCATCATGTTCGCAGCTTCGGGCGGCGCGCGCATGCAGGAGGGGATTTTTTCGCTGATGCAGCTCCCTCGCACCACGCTCGCGGTGCAGATGCTGCGCGAAGCGCGGCGGCCTTACGTCGTCGTGCTGACGAATCCGACGACGGGGGGCGTCACCGCATCCTATGCCATGCTCGGCGACGTCCACATTGCCGAACCGGGTGCGCTCATCGGCTTTGCCGGGCCGCGCGTCATCGAGCAGACCATCCGCGAGAAACTCCCCGACGGCTTCCAACGCGCCGAATATCTCAAGGAGCACGGCATGATCGATATGGTCGTCCATCGCCATCATCTGCGGCCGACCATCTCGAATCTGTGCCGGCTGCTGACCAAGGCGCGACCAAACCCGCCCGCCGACACATTGCTGGTTCCGAGCGCGGGGTAAACTCGTTCGGCTCGCGCGCGGTCACGGCGCGACGCGGCCTTCTCCTCGCCTGCAAAGACGAAGACATGCTAACAAGCGTTCCAGTTCGTCATTCCGGCCGAGCCGCGATAGCGGCGAGAGCCGGAATCCATAACCACGGACAGTGATTATGGATTCCGGGTGCGCGGGCTCGCCCGCGCCCCGGAATGACCAATCAGAATTTACGCGGGTTGGTATGACCGCAATCGACTCCATTGTCGCGCGGCTCACGCAGCTGCATCCCAAGCGCATCGATCTGTCGCTTGAGCGGATGTGGCGCATTCTGGCCGCGCTCGGCGATCCGCAGCGGCGGCTGCCGCCGGTGATCCATGTTGCCGGCACCAACGGCAAGGGCTCGACCATCGCGTTCATGCGCGCGATCCTCGAGGCGGCGGGGCTCGCCGTGCATGTCTATACCTCTCCGCATCTCGTGCGCTTCAACGAGCGGTTTCGGCTCGGCGCCGAGCGAGAGGGGCGCCTCGTTTCCGACGCGGAGCTCGCCGATGCGCTCGGCGAATGCGAGCGCGTCAATGCCGGCGCGCCCATCACCGTGTTCGAGATCACGACGGCGGCCGCGCTTCTCCTCTTTGCACGCCATCGCGCGGACGTGCTGCTGCTCGAGGTCGGAATGGGCGGACGGCTCGACGCGACCAATGTGATCGATCACCCGTTGGCGTCCGTCATTACGCCGGTGTCGTTCGACCACGCCGAGCATCTCGGCGATACGCTGGGCAAGATCGCCACCGAGAAGGCCGGCATTCTCAAACCGGCCGTGCCGGCGATCGTGGCGGCGCAGCCGCGCGAGGCTTTGGCGGCGATCGAGCGCGTGGCGGCGCGCGCCAAGGCGCCGGTCAAGATCGCTGGCGAGGACTGGACGGCCACGGAAGAGCGCGGCCGCCTCGTCTATCAGGACGCCGCGGGGTTGCTGGATCTTCCGGCGCCAAAACTCTACGGCCGTCACCAATTCGAAAATGCCGGCGTTGCGATCGCCGCGTTGCGCACGCTCGGCGAGCTCGAGCTTGCGGCGGGTGCCTTCGAGATCGGTATTGCCAAAGCCGATTGGCCGGCGCGCATGCAGCGCTTGGCGCACGGACGGCTCCTTGCGCTATGCCCGGCGGGCAGCGAGCTTTGGCTCGACGGCAGCCATAATGCGGATGGCGCCCGCGCGGTCGCCAATGCGCTCGCCGATCTCGAGGAGCGGGTCTCGCGCCCGCTGGTGCTCGTGATCGGCATGCTGTCCACCAAGGATTGCGAGAGTTTCTTGAAAAATTTCACCGGGCTTGCGCGCCGCGTCGTAGCGGTGCCGATCCCGCGCCAGGAGAAGAGCTTCCCCGCCGGCGTGATCGCCGATGCCGCGCGCGCGGTCGGTATCCCGGCACAAAGCGAGGGCGACTTCGAGACAGCGCTCACCGCGATCGGCCACTTTGGCCTCGCGCCGGCGCCCCGCATCCTGATTGCCGGCTCGCTCTATCTCGCGGGCGCGGTCCTAGCGGCCAACGGCACGCCACCGGCGTGAACTCCGCTCCTCCCTCACGGAACCGCCAGCATAAGTACCGGAAATATCGATGTATTCACGCGCTCATGTAGTCACTCAAATTATTTCTATACTAAGTGAATGTTTATGTTGACTACGATTTGCGTGCCATGCTAATAGCACGTCCAGCCTCGCTCATCGAAGGGCGTGCTCATGAGACGATCCTAGAGGACGGAGCGAGGCGTGGCGTCCCGCGGCGGCGGCTTGTAACTGCCGCCCCGGGAGGCACGGGACCCCGCCCGCCGGGCACTACGACCCGGACGCGAGGAGCTCGCTGTGACCGATCCGGAAGCAATTCCGGTGAGGGAAGCGCGGGACCGGAGCCCAAAATCGCCACGGTG
>WNEP01003280.1_pt1 | contig 12539 bp, 7 predicted proteins | sample 5399961 | NCBI WGS metagenome assembly WNEP01 (sample SAMN13153329, study PRJNA577476) | soil metagenome | isolation source: 20 cm grassland meadow soil pre-rain plot 5 | place: USA:California | collected 2015-09-08 | reverse complement strand
CGTGCTCGTGGTGGTGGTCGTGCTGGTCGTCGTCGACGTGGTGCCGACGAATGTCGTGGTGGTCGTGACCGTTGTGGTCGAGGTCGTCGTCCCCAGGGTCGTCGTGGTGGTCGACGGGCGAGTCGTCGTCGTGGGGATCATGGTCGACGTGGTGGTGGTCGTGCAGCCCGTGATCGGCGTGTTCGTGCAGCCGCTGGTGGGCGAGCAGCTGTCGGTGGTGCACGCGTTTCCGTCGTTGCAGTTCGGCGCGCGGCAGGTGGCGTCGCAGCAGGCGTTCGGCGCGCCGCCGTTGTCGCAGGTCTCCGGGAACTCGACCGCGTGGTTGCCGCACACCGGACACGGCGTCAGGCATCCCGTCTGAGCCGGGGCGGTGCACGGCGGCAGGAAGGTCTCGTCGCTCGGAGCGAGGGGCGGCGAGAAGGTGCCGGTGGTCGGGGGGGTCGACCCGGTCGGCAGGATGAGGAAGTTCCGGCTCGCGGAGCTGCCGCCCGTGGTCTTGATCTGTGCGCCGCTGTCGACGACGAGTGCCTTCCTCGCCGTCAGCGTGTTGTGCGCCTGCTGATCCCCGGTCGTGTCGACGATGCCCGTCGAGGCGATGTGCACCGTGCACCCGTCGAGATCGGCGGTGCCGAACGCGTTCGGCAGCGTCGACCGGCCGATGGCGTGGGCCCTCCCGTTGAGCGTGAGATCGCCCGGCAGGTCGGGCGACCCGGAGACCAGCGTGATGGCGCCGCCCGAGCTGTTGGTGGCGCTCCCACCGTCCGCGTCGACGACCGCCGTGGACGTGACCGTGAGGTTCCGACCCGCCTCGAGGTCGGCGCATCCGGCGGAATTCGATCCCGTCGTCGAGACGTCGACGAGCGCATTGACGCTGATCGCGCCGTCCGCCAGCGCCGTCACCCCGCCGCCCGAGCCCGTGGTGGCGTTCGTCAACTGTCGCACCGCCGTGACCGCGGCGTTGACGGCGATGTCTGCGGCCGAGCACAACGTGACGCAGCCGCCCCCGCCGGTGCCGTCCGTATGAATCGCCCCGTTCACCGTGAGCGTTCCCACGGTGTCGATCTCGAAGAACCCCCCACCGCCGCCGCCGCCCGTCCCATCGATCAGCTGCGTGATCGTCGTGGGGTCCCCGGTGTCGACACAGAGGCTGCCGCCGTTGCCGTCGGACGTCGTCCCGGTCGAGCCCGAAATGCCGAGGCCGGTCACGGTGATCGGCACGGCGATCGTGACCGCCGCACCCACCGCCGTGTCCTGCGTGACGCTGACCGAGCCGCCGCAGCTCCCCGCCGCGGCATCGGCCGCGATCGCGCCGCCGGTGCTGGCGCCGCTGAGATTGACGAGCCCGCTGTCCGCTTCGAACGTGATCGAGCCGCCGGCGCCGCCCGGGTTGCCGGATGTCGCCGCGCTGTGACCGACGGCGCTGATCGGTTTGTTCATCCCCGCCGGGCTGTCGATCTTGCCTTCGGCGAACACGTCGATGCTGCCGCCGGAGCCGGCGTCGCCGAAGCCGTCGGCGAACAGAAAATGCGACTTCGGCGTCACGCCGAGGATGGTGTCGCCGTCCGACGTGATGGTGATCGACCCGCCCCCGGCGGTGCCGCCGCTGACGTCGACCGCGTTCTCGAGGTCGATCTTTCCCGACGGCGGCACGCCGATCGCCGTGAGCGAGATCGTGCCGCCCAGCTGGGCGCTCGCGGTCGTGGTGGTCGCGCTCAGTCCGCTGCTCGATCCGCCGAGGAGCGAGATGCTCCCCGACGCCACGACCGAAGTCCCCGAGCGCCGGCCCGCGGTGATCAGGATCGACCCCGCCGTGGCGGCGACGGTGCTCGCGTCGGCGCTGATCGCCTTCGAGATCGACACGTCCCCGTCGGCGTTCACGGTGAGTGAGCCGGCGCCGGCGCCGCTCACGTCCACGGGGGTGGCAGCGGCGTTCGTCTGGACGACGAACCCGCCGGTGCCGAGCGTCAGCGTCACGATGCCACCCGGCCCCGAGGTCCCGCCGGTGGCCGTGAGCTTGCCGCTGCTGCCGACCGTCAGCTTGTGCGCGCGGATCTCGAACGTGCTCGATCCGCCCACGAACCCGCCGCTCTGCAGCGTGACGTCGCGCGTGCCGAAGTCGAACGTGCAGCTGGCCCCCGGACTGGGCGGCGTCACGGTCACGGTCCGGCTGATCGTGCAGGCGCTCGCGGTACAGGACGCCGTGCAGCTCCCGCCGCAGCCCGACATCACCTCGGCCGCGGTGCAGACCGCCGCCGCCTGCCGCGCCGGAGCGACGAGCAGGACGAGCGCCGCCGCCACCAGCGCGCGCCTCACCGGCACTCTCCCATCATGCCGATGCGGCACTGAATGAGCGGCGCCATGTCCATCATCATCCGGGACGGCCGCCCGTACACGGGCATCACGCCCAGGTTGTCCGTGCCACGGTTTCCGCCGCGGTCGACGACGCCCTTCCCCATCACCCAGATGCCGAGCCCGCGGTTCCCGGTGGCGCTGCTGTCCCCGACCGCGATCCCCGGGCCCATGGCCCAGAGCCCGTTGCCGAGATTGGCGTCGGCCTGCACGCCCGAGAGCAGCGTGTGCCCGACGTTCGCCATCACGCCGTGCTTGCGGTTCCCGTGCGCCGTCGCGCCGACGACCTGATGCATGCCGCCGAGCAGCCAGAATCCCACCCCGGCGTTGGCGATCGCCTCGTTGCCGAAGCCGCCGCCGACGTGCGCCCCCATGCCGGTGAGCTTGAAGCCGTGCCGGCCGTTCTCGGACGCCCGGTTGCCGTCGAGCGCGTAGTCGGTGCCGCCGAGCGAGAACCCGTTGCGGCCGTTGCCTTCCGCGACCGAGCCGACGACCGTGAACCCGTCACCCTGCGCGACGAGGCCGTCGAGCCGGTTGCCGGCCACGCGGACGTTCACCGCGCTGCGCAGCGCCTGAACGCCGCGGGCGAGCACGCCGACCTGGAAACGCTCGACGGCGCCGGGCCCGACGAGCAGGAGGCTGCCGCGCACGACCAGGATGCCGATCCCTTGCCCGTCGCCGGCGATCGTCCTGCCGCCGAGGTCGAGCGTCACGGGACCGGAAGCGGCGACCACGAGGCCGTTCGCCGGGCATGGAGCCGCCGTCACCTCGTCCGCCGGACCGAGCACGCGAGAGGAGACGAGGACGTCGCCGCACGCGCAGGCGACGCGCTTGCCGTGCCCGTCGACGTCGTCGCCGCACGAACGAACGGCGCGGGCGGGCCCGGCGAAGGCGACCACGAGCGTCAGCGCGAGGAGGCCGCGGATGCGCATGAGAGAACGACCCCCCTACAACAATCGCGGCCCGTCTGCATACCCCCTATGCGTGAAAACGGCGCATCGGCCTGCTGGACGTTCGGACCGTACTTCCGGGCGGGGCGGGAGCGGCGCTGGCTCTCCCGCCGCAATTGACCCGCCTGCGCGCGGGGCATTATCGTCCGGCGCGCGACGATGGCACGGAGCACGGGATCCGGTGCGGTCGAGGCCATTCAGCGGCAGGTCTGCCGGGTCCGGAGGCGGCGCAATCTCCGCGAGCTGCAGCGTGCGCTCTACCTGCTGATCGCCGTCGGCACGGGAGGGGCGACGGCGCTCGTCCTCCTCGCCCTCACCGCGTCGCCTCGCCTCTTCGCGCGCGCGGTCGCGGCGGTCGCGGCCGCGACGCTCGGCGCGGTGCTCGTGATCGTGCGCGACGCCGGCCGGCGCTGGATGCGCGCCGACCGGGCGGCGCCCTGGATCGACCGCCGGGGCGGCCTCACCGGCCGGCTCGCGACGCTCGTCGAGCTCGGCCGGCGAGGGGAGGCGGAGGCGCCCTTGCTGCCGCTGCTCGTCGAGCAGAACGTGGCGCGCCTTGCCCTCTGGCGCCCTGATCGCCTCGTTCCGCGGCGCGTCCCGCGTGCGGCGCTGGCCGCGGCCGCGAGCGGCCTCACCCTCCTCGCGCTGATCGTGGCCCTCGCGCCGCGCCTGAGGCCCCAAGCGCCGGAGGTGGTCGCCGGCGAGGTCTCGGCGCCGGCGCTCGACGCTGTCGATCTTTCAGTCGAACGGCTGGCCGTCGACGAGGACATCGCCGGGATGCCGGGCGCGGGTCCGGACGAAGGGCCGGCGGCGGCAGGTCTGCAGGAGCGCATCCGGCGCGAGCTCTGGGGCGCACCCGCGCCGGCCTCGTCCGTACCCGTCAGGCGCAGTGCGCACGTGCGCGAGGAGGCACCCGCCGACGCCGCCGGTGACGACGCCCTCGAGGCGGCGCGATCGGTCGAGCGCGCGGGCCGCGAGGAGGGAGCCGGCGGCGACGGACGACAAGCTGCCGGCGAGACGCAGGGCATCCAGGAAGGCGGCCACGGCCTTCTCGAGCAGCCCCGAGACGGCGACGACGAGGCCAGCCGCTCGGGCGGCGCCACCGCAGGCGCCGGAAGCCAGCCGGATCCGCATCTCTTCGGTCCGCCGAGCCGCGACGCCCCGGGGACGAGCCAGCGCTTCGCGCTCTCCCTCGCCGCCCGCGTCCATGCCGGCCGCGGCGGACCCGGCGAGGGGGCCGCCCCGCCCCCAGCACCCACGCCCGACGCCCACGCCGATCTCGCCGCGGGGCAACGCGCGGAGGCGGCGGTCCCGAGGATGCCGGTGCCCCCTGCCTACGAGGCCCTCGTGCGCAGGCACTTCGGGCGCGAGGGTCTGCCGTGAAGGCCGCCGTCGCCGCGGACGCCGTCCGCGACTTCCAGGAGACGTTCGCGGCCGTGCAGCGCGAGATCGGCAAGGCGGTGGTCGGCCACGAGCAGGCCATCGAGGCGATCCTGACCGCGTTCTTCGCGGGCGGACACGTCCTCATCGAGGGCGTGCCGGGCATCGGCAAGACGCTGATCGTGCGCTCGCTGGCCGAGGCCCTCAACCTGAGCTTCAGCCGCGTCCAGTTCACCGTCGACCTGATGCCGGCCGACATCACCGGCACACGGATCATCAGCGAGGGACCCGACGGCCGCCGCGAGTTCGTCTTCATCCCGGGGCCCGTGTTCGCGCACGTGCTCCTCGCCGACGAGATCAACCGCGCCACGCCGAAGACGCAGTCGGCGTTGCTCGAGGCGATGGCGGAGCAGCAGGTGACGGTGGCGGGCAAGACCTACCCGCTGGCGCCGCCCTTCTTCGTGCTGGCCACCCTCAATCCGATCGAGATGGAGGGAACCTACCAGCTGCCCGAGGCCCAGCTCGACCGCTTCCTCTTCAAGGTCCTGCTCGACTACCCGACGGAGCCCGAGCTCGAGCGCATCTTCAGCACGACGACCGGGGCGCAGCTGGCCACGGTGACCCCCGTGCTGCCGCGCGAGACGGCGGCGGCGCGCGTGGAGCAGCTCAAGCGGCTCGTGAGGCAGGTGCTCGTCGCACCCCACATCGAGCGGTACGTCGCCGCGCTCGTGCGGCTCACGGCGACCGATGAGACGGCGTCGCGCTACGTGACCTACGGCTCGAGCCCGCGCGGCGGGCAGGCGCTGATCCTCGGCGCCAAGGTGCTGGCGCTCCTCGACGGCCGCCCGCACGTCGCCGCCGACGACGTCGAGCGGGTGGCGCCCGCCGCGCTCCGCCACCGCCTGGTGCTCAACTTCACCGCCGGCGCGGCGGGCGCCGACGCCGAGCAGATCGTCGCACGCGTGCTGGCCTCGGCGCGCCGCCTGCGGCCATGAGCGCGAGCGAAGGATATAGATGAGCGCGAGCGAAGGATATCGATGAGGCGGCGGGCCGATGCGCCGGCGGCGCTGCCGTCGTTCCGCGGCCTCGTGCTGCGCGTCCGGGGCGCGATGGGCGAGCGTCTCGGCGAGCGACGGTTCCCCGGCCGGCCCCAGCCCGCGGGCATCGAGCTCGAGGCGTACAGCGCCTACGCCCCCGGCGACGACCTGCGCCACCTCGACTGGAACGCCGTCGGCCGGCTCGACGCCCTCCTCGTCCGCCGCTTCACCGCCGAGCGCGAGGTGCTCGTGCACCTCCTCCTCGACTGCAGCGCCTCGATGGGGGTTCCGGTGCGCGACGGGAAGCTCGCGGCCGCGCGCCAGCTGGCGATGGCGCTCGCGCAGGTCGCGCTGGCCGGCAACGACGCGGTCCGCGTGGCGCTGCTCGGCGGTGGCACCGTCCCGCGCGAGACGCCCGTGTATCGCTTCGGCTGGCGGCAGGGACAGCCGGCGACGGGCGTCGCGCGCCTGGCCGCGTTCCTCGCCGCGGCCGAGGCGCGCGGCGCGGTCGCGCTCGGCGCGGCGCTCGAGGACCACGCGCGGCGGCACCCGCGCCCGGGTGCCGCCCTCGTCATCTCGGACTTCATGACCGACCCGGCCGAGGTCGAGGGCGGCGTGCTGGCGCTCAGGGCGCGCGGCTACGGCGTCGTCCTGCTCCACGTGATCGGCGCCGGCGAGCTCGAGCCCGGCCGCGAGTTCCGCCATGGCGTGCTGCGCGACGTCGAGTCGGGGGCCACCCGCCCGATCGCCCTCACCCGCGCGGCGCTCGAGCGCTACGAGGCACTGCTCGCCGGCCACCTGGCAGCGCTCGAGGCCCTCGCCCGGCGCACCGAGACGACCTACGCCCGCATGACCACCGCCTCGACCGTCGGCGAGTTCGTCACCGGCGAGCTCGCCCGCGTGGGCGTCGTCCGGCGACGATGAGCGCGGGCGTCCTCAACCCCACGGGCGCGCTCGGCCTGGTTGCCGTTGCGGTGCTCGTCGCCCTCTATCTCTACGACCGCCGGCGGCGGGTGATCCCCGTCGGCACCCTCTTTCTGTGGAAGCAGGTCGCCGCGAGCCCGCTCGACCGCCGCCGCTTCCGTCCCGACGCGCTCTTCCTGCTCCAGCTCCTCCTCCTCCTCGCCCTCGTCGGCGGGTACCTCCGCCCGTACGTGCAGCGCGCCGACGCGCGTCCGCCGGGCGGCCGCCTCGTCCTCGTCCTCGACGTCTCGGCAAGCATGCAGGCGCGCGAGGCGGGCGAGACGCGGTTCGACGTCGCCCGCCGCCGAGCCCGTGCTCTCCTCGACGCGCTCGCCCCGGGCGACGAGGCCATGCTCGTCACGGCCGCGGACCGGGCCCACGTGGTGCTCGGGTGGACCGCCGACCCGGACCGCGTCCGCCAGCGGCTCGACGCCCTCGCACCGCTCGACACACCGACCCGCCTCGGCGCCGCGCTCGAGCTCGCGCTCGGCGAGGCGCGCGCCAGGCCCGGCACGCGCGTGGCCGTCTTCACCGACCTGCCACGCGAGGCGAGCGGCGTCCCGGCCGACGCGCTCGCCGCCGTCGACTACGCGCAGATCGGCCGGACCGACGACAACCTCGCCATCGCGGGCTTGGTCGTCGACCAGCCGCCGTTCGCCGCCCTCGCGGATGTCACCGTGACGGTGCTGGTCCGGAACTACGGGCACGCGGCGCGCAGCGCCGTCCTCGAGGCAAGCATCGACGGCGAGCCGTGGATGAGGCGGCCGCTCGCGCTGGGACCGCGCGCCAGCGAGCCCGTGCTGCTGACCGGCCCGCGGCGCGCGGGCGTGGTCGCGGTGCGGCTCGTCGTCGACGATGCGCTGGCAGTCGACAACCGGGCGTTCGCCTGGATCGCCCCGGCCGAGCCGCTCGACCTCCTCGTCGTCACCGACGAGGTTGGCGCCGCATTCGAGCAGATCGCGCACACGGTCGCCGGCAGCCGGCTCGAGGTCGTGAACCGGGCGCGCTACGAGGAGGAGCCGCTCGGCGGCCGCCGCGTGGCCGTCTTCGACGGCTTCGCGCCGCCCGCCGCGATGAACGCCCTCTACGCAGCGCCGCCGGCCGGCAGCGGCATCTGCCCGGGCGACGGTCTCGCCGACGAGGCAGCGGTCGTCGACTGGGAGGTCGACCATCCCGCGGTGCGTGGCCTCGAAGGGCTGCAGGCGCTCCGTCTCGCCCGCGTCCGGCGGCTCGCGACACCGGCCTGGGGCGCGCCCGTCGTGCTCGCGGCCGCACGCGGCGGCGACTGGCCGCTGCTCGTCCTGGGCGACGAGAGCGGACGGCGCGTCGCCTGCCTCGGCGCCGAGCTCGGGCCCGCGCTGGGGTCGTCCGACGGGTTGCCGCTGCTCCTCCTGACGCTTGGGACGCTCCGCTGGCTCGCGGAGCAGGTTGGGCAGCGCGTCCTGGTGGTCGAGACGGGTACGCCGAGCGCCGCCGGCTCCTTTCGCGCGGCGCCGGTGCCGGGTCTGCGGGTCGCCGGCGATCCTCCCGTGGTGGTGGCGGAGCGGACCGGCCGCCATCGGCTGGGTGACGCGCTCGTGCTCGCGAACCTCCTCGATGACCGCGAGTCCGACATCGGCCGGGACGGCGACCGGGTGTGGCCGGCGACCGTGCGGCCGTCCGCACCGCTGTCGGCCGGCGGCCGGCACGAGGTCGACTGGTGGCTCTACCTGGCCGCCGCCGCGCTCCTCGCCCTCGAGTGGATCGTCTGGCTCCGGAAGGAGCCCGCATGACGATGCCGTTCGGCCTCGGCACCCTGCGGCTCGCCTCGCCCGCGGCGCTCCTCGCACTCCTCGTCGTGCCCCTCTTCTTCGCCGCGGCGCGCCGCGCCCGCCGGGGTCTGCCCGCCGCGATCTGCCGCTCGGCTGCCGCGCTGGCCATCGTGTTCGTGCTGGCCGGCCCGCGCCTGGAGACGCCTCGGCCGGAGCGCGGCGCCTGCGTGATCGCCGCGATCGACGTCTCGGCGAGCGTGCAGGACGCCGCCGTCGAGGCCGCTCGCGCCTTCCTCGCCCGGCTCCTGCCGAGGCTCGGTCCCGACGACGTCGTCGGCTCCGTGGCCTTCGCCGCGCACGCGCGCGTGATCGCGCACCCGGCCGCAGGCCGACCCTCGCTCGCCGCGCTCCTGCCGGCGCACGTCGACGCCGATCCGGATGCGGACGACACCGACCTCGGCGCCGCGTACCTCGCCGCGGACTCGCTCTGTCCCGCGGGGAAGCAGGCAGCGCTGGTGCTCTTCACCGACGGCAACGAGACCCAGGGGAGCATCGTCGCCGAGATCGCGCTCGGGGAGCCCTCGCTCCCGGTCTTCCCGGTCGTGCCGCCCGCGGCGGCGTTGCCAGCGGCGGCGATCCGTCGCCTGCTCGCGCCCGCCTTCGCGCCCGAGCTGAGCGTCCTGCCGCTCTCGGTCGTGGTCGAGAGCCGGGCGCCGAGGCCGCTCCCCGCCGTGCTCGAGGTGCGGGCAGACGAGGAGGAGGCGGCCCCGGTCCCCGTCGAGCTGCCGCCCGGCACGAGCCTCGTCGAGCTGCCCTATCGCTTCCGCGCCGAGGGCGAGTTCCTCCTCCGGGCGCGGTTGCTCCTGCCACCGGACCAGCCGCGCGCGCCCGCCCCGGCCGGGGTGCCGATCACCGTGACGCCGCCGGCGCGGGTGCTGCTGGTCAGCGGGCTCGCGCGGCCGGTCGTCGCCGTGGCGCTCACGCGCCGGGGCGCCGACGTCGACGTCGTGCCGCCTGCGGCCCTCGCCGCCCGCCTGGGCGAGCTCGCGGACTATCACGCCGTCGTGCTCGACGACGTGGCGCGCGCGGGCCTCGGCGACGAGACGCTCGAGCGGCTGCGGGTGTACGTCGCCCGCGGCGGCGCGCTGATCGCGACCGGGGGGGAACGGCTGTTCGGCGATCCCGGCTTCGCCGAGAGCCCGCTCGCGCGCGTGCTGCCCGTGACGCTCGAGCCGCGCTCCGCCGAGCCGAAGACGCGCGAGCCGATCGCGCTCTACCTGCTGATCGACCGCTCCAACAGCATGGGCTACTCGAGCAGCAATCCCGCCGTGCAGTTCGGCGAGAAGATGGAGTACGCGAAGCGCGCCGCGATCGCGGTCCTCGACCAGCTCGGCCCGTCGGACCTGGTGGCGGCGATCGCCTTCGACTCCCAGCCCTACGAGCTGGGCGCGCTGCGGCCCGTGGGCGAGAGCCGCGACGCGCTCCGCGCATCGATCGAGCGCATCCAGTACGGCGGCGGCACGGACTTCAAGGACGCGCTCGACATCGCCCGGCGGAACCTCGTCGAGTCGGGGCGGCGGGTCCGCCACGTGATCCTCCTGACCGACGGCGACACCAACCGTCACCCCGAGGACCACGCCGAGCTGATCGCGGCGCTGGCGCGCGCCGAGATCACCGTCACGACGATCCGGATCGGCTCAGACACCATCAACCTGGAGCTCCTGAAGACGATCTCGCGCGCCACGGGCGGCGAGTTCCACCACGTCGAGCACGTCGAGGCGCTGCCGCAGCTCATGCTGCGCGATACCCGCCGGCTGATCGACCCCACGGCGGGGCTCGAGGACGCACCGGCGCGCATCGGCATCCCCGGCCCGATGCTCGCGGGTCTCGCGGAGCAGGATCTGCCGCCCGTCGCGCGCTGGGCGCCGACGCGGGCGAAGCCGGGCGCCGAGCTCCGGCTCTACGTCGACGCCGGCGAGCGCCGCGACCCGCTGCTCGCCACGTGGCAGTACGAGCTCGGCCGGGCGGCGGCGTTGCCCGTCGACTTCGAGGCCGGCGCGCGCGCCTGGCCCGCCTGGCGCGGCTTCGCCAAGCTCTGGTCGCAGCTCCTGCTCTGGACGATGCCGCCGGCCCGCCCCGCGGACCGCCGCCTCGAGGCCCGGCGGCTCGAGGACGGTGCGCTCGTGCGCCTCGAGACGGGCACCGATGCCGCCGGTCCCTTCGCCCTGCGCCTGGCCGGCACCGGCGACGTGCCGCTCCACCCGGTCGGACGGCGCGCCTTCGCCGCCGTCGTTCCGGGTCTCGAGCCCGGCGTGCATCTCTGCCGGCTGGTCTCGGCGGCCGGCGCGGAGCCGCTGCGACTCGTCGTCCCGGCGCGATCGCCGAGCGGGCGCGAGTCCCGCGCCCGCGGCCCGAACCTGGCGCTGCTCGCACGCGCCGTGGCGCTGACGGGCGGCCGCCTCGCCGCGCAGCCGGCGGACGTCGTCGCCGCGCGCCCGGGCGTCGGCCGGCGCCGGGTGGCGCTGGCGGGCGTCCTCGTCCCGCTCGCGCTCCTGCTCGTGCTCGGCGACGTCGCGGTGCGCCGGCTGGCGAGCTGAGCCGCGCGACAGGAAGGGCGCTACCGCTCCGCAGGTGCCGCAGGCGCCGCCGCCGCCCGCGCCGGCGGCGCCGCCTGCTGGCGCAGGTAGGCCTCGATGAACACGTCGATGTCGCCGTCGAGGACGGCGTCGGCGTTGCCGACCTCGGTGTTCGTGCGGTGGTCCTTCACCATGCGGTAGGGCTGGAGCACGTAGGAGCGGATCTGGTGGCCGAAGCCGATCTCTTTCTTGCCCTTGGTGAGCTCGGACATCTTCTCCTGCTGGCGCTGCTTCTCGAGCTCGTAGAGGCGCGCCTTCAGGACCTTCATCGCCGTCGACTTGTTCTTGTGCTGCGAGCGCTCGTTCTGGCAGGCGACGACGATGCCGGTCGGCAGGTGCGTGAGGCGCACCGCGGAGTCGGTCTTGTTCACGTGCTGCCCGCCCGCACCGCTGGAGCGGTAGGTGTCGATGCGCAGATCCTCGTCCCGCACGTCGATCTGGATCTCCTCCTCGATGTCGGGGAAGACGAAGACCGAAGCGAAGGAGGTGTGGCGGCGGGCGTTGGCGTCGAAGGGCGAGATGCGGACCAGACGGTGAATGCCGGCCTCGGCCTTCAGGTACCCGTACGCATAGGATCCCTCGACCGTGAAGGTGGCGCTCTTCAGCCCCGCGCCCTCCCCGGGCTGGAACTCCACCAGCTCGGCGCGGAAGCCGCGGCGCTCGCACCAGCGGAGGTACATGCGGAGCAGCATCTCGGCCCAGTCCTGCGCCTCGAGCCCACCGGCCCCCGGGTGGATCTCGACGATCGCGTTGCCGCCGTCGTGCTCGCCCCCGAGGAGCCGGCGCAGCTCGAGCTCCGCGAGGCCGTGCTCCACCTCCTCGACCTTCGCCATGAGCTCGGCGAGCGCTTCCGGGGCGCCCTCCTCGGCCAGCTCGAGGAAGACCTGGGCCTCGTCCACCCCTTCGCGCTGCCGCCGCCAGCGCTCGATGGCGTCGCGCACGTCAGCCGCCTCGCGGCCGACGGCCTGCGCCTTCTCGGCGTCCTTCCAGAAGTCGGGCGCGCCCGCCTGCGCGCTCAGCTCGGCTGCGCGGCGCTCCAGCGCGGGCAGGTCAAAGATGCCTCCCGAGCTCCGCGACGCGATGGTCGAGGGCCCGCACGCGGTCGCGGAGCGACGCGAGCATGAGGTCGTCGGTCATCGTGCGGTCGCGGGCCATGCTGACGGCATAGCTTAGCCGAAGCGCCGGCGCGCCGCGAGCGATCGCCCGGAGCTGGAGCGCGACCCAAGACTTCTTGGGTCGCGGGCACGGACGCGAGCATGTGGCGCTCGCGTCACGCGCGACCGCTGTGCCGCGGCTGGCGAAGCCAGCGCGGCAGAACGGACACGCGCCGTTCGAGAGGTCTTGCGGCGCTCATGTTTATCGGTTGGCGATTAGGCCTGTCTGCGGCAGCCGTGGAACCGCGCGTGTTCGTCTGCCGCGCTGGCTTCGCCAGCCGCGGCAGGACAGTCGGGCGTGATCCCGACGGAACACCCT
>WNEP01001345.1_pt1 | contig 12545 bp, 10 predicted proteins | sample 5399961 | NCBI WGS metagenome assembly WNEP01 (sample SAMN13153329, study PRJNA577476) | soil metagenome | isolation source: 20 cm grassland meadow soil pre-rain plot 5 | place: USA:California | collected 2015-09-08 | reverse complement strand
CCCGTGAAAATACATGCCAGTGCACGTAATCGCGCAGTCCAAATTGGCGAAAGTGCACGCGCTGGGCTGCGGGACGACCGATGCTCCAGCACCCCAAATGATATTCGGCAACATAGATCGCGGGCATCGCCCAAATCACTACGTCGTGCAGCGTCACTGCAATCGCAGCTGCGATCTTATTGCAACGAAAAATCCATGCCACAGCGATCGACAATAATGTCTTCAACGGATACAGCGGGGTAAAACCAAAGAAAATTCCGATGGCCGACCCGAGAGCGATGGAATGCGGCGTGTCGGCAATCGCCATCAAGGTCATGTGATGCGCAGCAAGCCATTGTTTGAACTGCCACAACGACCTCGGCAGGCGTGGACCGTATTTTTGACCAACAGATGGATGTAGATCCTGCACGAACGCCAATCTTAACTAAAACAACTCCGGTGTCTGTGCCGGTGTCCTGACGATTTGGTCCAGCGCCTTGCGCAAGCGAAGCGCCGCGCGCGGCGCGTAGTCGAGATTGTTGTTGTTGAAAATCACATGCGTCTCGCGCGCTTCCTGCGACAGCTTCCTGCTGCGCTCCGCAACCTCCGCGATTTCGTTCTCGTCATAATCGTAGTTGAAACGCGCCGCCACCGTCTTCCCGGTTGTGTAAGCTTTTGCGTTGCGCCCATGCAACCGCAGGTACGCGATCTTCGTGTTCGTCACCTCATCCACGTCTGATGGCATCACGGTAAAATGATCCGACGCGGGCGCGTCTACGTTCACAAAAATTGCGCGATGTTCTCGTACAAAATCAATTGTCGATTGTAATTGATCGTCGACCGCCCAGTTGCGGTTCCGAAACTCAATCGCGAGGTCGTAGTCGCTCAAAATTTCGATCAACGGCTCGAGTTCGCTTAATTGATGTTTCCGCGGAGAAAACGCAGGGGAAAGTTGCAGAAGCAAAACGCCCAGCTTTCCAGCATCACGAATAATCGACATCGGGCGGAGAAAGAATTTGATCAATGCTTCCTGCAAGTCCGCTGTCGATTTCACTTTGCCCTTCGCGTCCGTCTCTGCGCGTTTTTGCAGATCCGGCGGCAACAGCTTCGCCGGTGTCGAGTGAAACGAAAACAATTGATGCAACTTTACATCGAACGTGAAATGATCCGGCGTCGTTGCACACCAGCGCTCCACCAGTCGCGGTTCCGGCACGGAATAAAACGTCGAGTTTACCTCCACCAAGTCGAAATGCTGCGCGTACCAAGCGAGCCGCTCGCCTGCCGGCATCTTCTTAGGATACCAGCGCTCAACAAAACCCGGGTCCGACCAGCTTGCTGTGCCGACAAGAATTTTCCTGTTCACACATCAACCAAGTCGCCGCGTCGGCGAAAGCAAACGTGATTCATCTGTCTCGTTCGATTTTTCGATTTGCACGGCATTGGTGACGAAAGTATTCTAAGCGCGCGGGGTGGAGCAGCCTGGTAGCTCGTCAGGCTCATAACCTGAAGGTCGCTGGTTCAAATCCAGCCCCCGCAACCAATTTTTCCAGCCGCGATGCTGTATCGCGTTTACGTCATCCAAAACCGCGAGGGAAAGTTTTACATCGGCTTAACCGATGATGTAGGCCGAAGAATTAATCAGCACAATATGGGTGGCTCCAGATGGACTCGCGGGAAGGGGCCCTGGACATTGGTTTGGCAGAGCGCAGAGATGAACCTCTCATCTGCTCGAAAACTTGAATTGTTGCTCAAAAGACAAAAAGGCGGCGATGGATTTTATCGAATGGTTGGCCTGTCGCGAGTGAGCTCATAATCCCGCGCCTGCGGGATCGCTGGTTCAAATCCAGCCCCCGCAACCAATCTTTTTCAAACCGCGGTGGCTTATCGCGTTTACGTCATTCAGAACCGCGATGGAAAATTCTACATCGGATTATCTGATGATGTCGGACGCAGGATCAATCAGCACAACGCCGGCGATTCCAGATGGACTCGCGCGAAAGGACCTTGGACATTGGTATGGCAAAGCGGCGAGTTATCGCTTTCTGAAGCGCGAAAATTGGAAAACCGTTTGAAACGACAAAAAGGCGGCCTCGGATTATTTCATCTTGTAGGAGTCCGCCCCTCGTCAGGCTCATAATCCGGCCTCAGAGGCGGGATCGCTGGTTCAAATCCAGCCCCGCAACCAACTTTTCGGCCGCGGGGGCTTGGCGAGTTCGGGTGATTAGGTTTTCGCTGATCAGACAAAGAATTCAAGTTACCGAATCGGAATCGATCGACGCGGGAAACGCGCCCGCACTGCATTTATGCAGGTGTCGCGAGAAATTGGCCCGCGAAATCGCAGTCTATCGTATGCAGTAAAGGGAGGTTCTAATTCATCGAGCTCGTCTACCAACCGGTGAAGCGATTCCAACCAATCGTCATTCTTCGGCTCGGGTTTAGCGAGCGCTGCCGTAATTGCTTTCACGAGCTTGTCTTTGCGTTGAATCGTCTCAGGGAGGACATCACGCAGACATACGTATTGTCCTCTCAAGTAACCGTCCCATTCTCTGATTGCATCGCGGCCCGATCGGAACTGCTGGCCAAACCACTCGGGCAGCTGCTCATAACCTCCTGCCCGACGCGGTAGCTCAAGAAGATCACGGGCGACCATCTGCGCGCCGTCGCTTCGTATGTAGCTTGGGAGCGGGAGTCGGTTAGCGAGCATCAACCGGCGCAGCTCGGACGCAGGAATGCCGGCCATTTCGGCTAGAGCTTCCAACTCCACGTACCACTCAGACGCATAAGCGTCGTCTTCAGCCGTCATCAGATGAAAGCCGTTAACAGCATAGAACCGAGTTGCTACTGCGCTGCTTAGTTGAGAGCCATCCATGGGTATCAGTTATAAGATTAAGCGGACCTGGGACCGTCGTCGACGCTCAATCGCATCCGAGGACTGCGTTCGTCGCAGCTGCTAAAAGACGGCAGCGACCTGCTGGATTTTCGAGGATGTATACCCACAACATAAGGATTGGCTCCAGCGGTAGGATTCGAACCTACGACCAATCGGTTAACAGCCGACCGCTCTACCACTGAGCTACGCTGGATCAGCCACTGAAAAACCGCGAGTGCATATTTTCGCGCACGATTGGCTCGAGGCAACTGCCAATCGGTTAATTGTGCCTCCAAATGGGCGCACGCGAGGCGTCAGCAACGATTCTTTAAGTACTATGAAAGCGTTCTTTTCAATCATGCTCGGCTTCGCGGTTGCTGTTAGCAGCGTTGAGGCGGGACCTGTCCGCACGGCCAGGAATGTGGCGAAGAGCACGGCGATTACAGCGAAGAATGTCACGCACAGCGTTGTGAAGGGCACCAGAAGAGCCGTCCACACTGTAGTCTATACGCTTACCCCATAAGTCGGCGAGAATCTGACGGCTTATTGAGTTAGTACAACGGCGCCATTCGAAAGGAATCGGCGATTTTTCAAGACGCCAATTTCTACAGATCAATTGCGGCTTTCATACGGCTATTGCTGAACCAGCAGGCGAATAGAGAGAAACACAGTTCGAACACAAACTGCTTTTAAGCTGTCGAATCGAACTTCTGGGGTTCTCTCGCGAAATGGCCATTCGATCTTTCTTTCGGGTCCAAGTACTGTCGACGCCCGTTAGCGATCTTATTCGGCGGCTCACCGTTGCGCTTCTAATCGCAACTATTTTTCTTGCAGGGATTCAGCTACGCCGCTGGATCGGTGACACGACGCGGCACGTCCGCTATCAGCACGACATCGTAAACGGTTTTTACTGGGGCAGCGAGGTCCTGAAGGAGGCGCACCGATTATCGCCTGACGAAGCTTCTGCGAATTCGTGGCAAGGATTCTGCCGCGGCTATCTCGCACTGTACGATCGGGTAAAGCACAAGGCATACGAGAAAGATTACCACCTCGATTATCCGCCACTGCGACTTCTAGTCATGGCAATCTGGGCAAAGCAGGTGCGCGATGGGTTCCCGGGAGTCGATGACGGCCATCCAAAACTCGTCAACCCGCTGTTAAAGATCAATTTTGTATGCGAATTGCTTTCCGCGGTAGCGATCTTTCTGCTGGTTCGATTGTGCGTACGACGGTCGTCACTCGGAGCGCGCTCATCGCTGCTGCATCGTTTCTCGCAAGAACAGCGCGCTTCGATTTTCGGACTGGCAGCGGCGAGCGTGGCATGGCTTGAGCCGTCAATGATCCTCGACGCGCATGGCTGGCCGCAGTGGGACGTGTGGATCCTGCCGTTCTACCTGTTCGCCGCGCTCGCAGCCTTGAAAAATCGATGGTTCTGGTGCGGCTGCTTGGTGGCCGCAGGCGCAATGCTCAAAGGGCAACTCTTATTCGTAGCGCCTTTTTTTGTTTTCTGGCCCTTATGGCAAAAAAGATGGACCTCGACGTTGCGCGTGCTCGCCGGATTCGCGGCGACTTCGGCGTTAATTGCTTCGCCGTGGCTTTTGCGCACTCCGGCATCGTGGATCGCGATCGCTGCTGTTGCTGGTATAAGCTTGCCAGTTTTCCTAAAATATAAGGTGCCGCATGGAAGCGCGTGGCTCGCCGGAATTATCGGTTGCGCCGTATTCGTGATTGGCGTCTTCACGAGAGGCAGCTTCGCCTGGTTGCAAGTCGGTTTTATCTACGGCACCGAACATTATCCTTATCTGTTTATCAGCTCGTGCTACAACCTTCCATCACTGCTCTCGAAGGTCGGCTGGTCATTGAAGGAGTCTTTCTTGTCGGCGGATCTCGGATTTGTGCATTTGCATCTCACGCTGCAATGGGCGCTCCGCCTGCTTTACCTTGCGTCACTGGCGCTGTGCGCTCACGGATTGGCGCGACACTTGCGCGATCGCGATCCACGTGTGCTAATCGCAATTGCCGCGCCATGGCTGCTGATGTTCGCACTGCTCGGTCAGATGCATGAGCGTTACCTGATGTGGGGTGCGGTCGTAAGTGCGGTGGCGCTCGGAGTCAGCATCAGATTGACTGTAGTTCATTTCGTCATATCCCTCGCCAGCACGGCTATGATCGTGCACGTGATGCTCATCGATAAGAAACTCGATGCGACGCTTCCAGCCATTGACGCGCTTAAGCACATTCGACCGTATGGGTCGGTCGTCGTCCTGGCCTGCGTGGCTGTTTACCTGTGGAACACATTTTCCACACGTCTTCCGGTTTTCCAACATCGAGAGGTCAGATCACGCGCGACTCCTTCCGTCTCGCTCGGACCGGAGCCGGAGGAGGCCTGAGCTTACCTGCCGGCGATTGCGAGTAACGTCCTTCGCCAGCTACCCCATTCGGCTTCGCACAAAAACGAAATACAACACCAGCACAATCGCCAGAACGTAAGTCAGCCAACTAATTTCGCGGCCGCGCCCGCTGAAGGCTTTGATGATGGCATAGCTGATGAATCCAAGCGCAAGCCCGTCTGCAATTGAATACGACAGCGGAATGCCAATGCTGATCAGGAACGCTGGGATTGATTCGGTGTAATCCTTCCATTCAATCTTCGCCACGTTTTGCATCATCATTGCTCCGACAATCGTCAGCGCCGGCGCAGTGATCGGCGGATATCCGCCGATCATTGCAATCACCGGGCTGAAAAACAGCGCCAGCAAAAAGAGAGCAGCGACCACCAGTCCAGTCAGCCCCGTTCGACCGCCTGCTTCCACCCCAGCAGCGCTCTCGACAAAACTGGTGACGGTGCTGGTGCCAAGCGCTGCGCCTGCCACTGTCCCGATCGCATCCGAGATCATGGCCTGCTTCGCGCGAGGCAATTTATTATCGCGCATGAAACCGGCTTGCTCGCAGACGCCAATTAATGTGCCAATCGCGTCGAATGTGAACATGAAAAGAAAAACAAAAACGAACGGAAGCATCTTCGGCGTGAGCGCATGTGCGACATCCATTTTCAGAAATGTCGGCGTAAGCGATGGCGGTAGAGCAATCAACGCGTTTGCGAATTCGAAGCGCTTGTTGAGCATCGACTCGCTCACGTCATGCGCCGCGGAGACGCTGGCGGGCATGTGCGGCAAGCTCAGCTTGAGCAGACACGCCAATATTGTGGCAACGACAATCCCCCAGAGAATCGATCCTCGTACGCGGCGCGCGTCTCGTACGCGGCGCGCGTGCAAGACGGCCGTCGTGAGCATACCAACGAAGAACACGATCGAATCAGGCGAGGCGAAATGCGCGTTCAGCTTCACGGCGGTGCCCGGGTCTCTGACGATTACACCCGCCTGCTGCAATCCAATAAATGCAATGAACAGCCCGATGCCTGCCGCAATACCATTTTTCAGGCTAGGGCTGATTGCGTTGAAAATCAGCTCGCGCAACCCGACGAGTGATAAGATCAAAAAGAGCACACCGGAAACGAACACCACGCCCAGTGCCACCTGCCATCCGTTCCTGAACCCCGCCGCAGTTGCCGCTGGAAGGGCTGAAAAAACAAAGAAGAAATTCTCACCCATTCCGGGAGCTTGAGCGATCGGGTAACGGGCGTACACCGCCATGATCGCTGTTGCGAGCGCGGCTGAAAGACACGTTGCCGTTGTGACTGCGCCGAAGTCCACACCCGTATCCGTGCCAAACATTTTCCCGGAAAGCACCGCCGGCTGGACGAAGATGATATAAGCCATCGTGAGAAATGTCGTAAGACCAGCGAGCGTTTCTGTGCGCGCAGTGGTTCTGTTCTCAGACAGTTTGAACACGCGCTCGAGCATACGGCTTCGCCACAGCTCTGCGATGTTAGCGCGCCGAGTTACTTCGCGTCCACTCGCCAGAGAACAAATTGCGCACGAGCGAACTGCGTCTGGACGTTGCCATAGATTTCTTGAACGACGGGAAGATCGGGCGCAACGCAAACGCCGAGCACCGGCGGCGGAGGCGGAGCACCGCGAAGTTCGTCAACCGTCAATTTTGCGACCGGAAACCGCAGGTTCCCGTGAAAGAGAAAAAACGAGTCGTAACGCAAGTCGCCCACTGGGTGCACAGGCTTAACGAGGACAATCTTTGTGCCTTCCCTCCGTAAAGCCCCGAGCTCTTCGGCGACTCGTTTCCCATCAGCAATGTTCTTTTCGGGGACGCGAACCTTTATTTCCCCGTGTACCATCTTGGCCGCGGCGTTCCTTTGCCGTAAATAAAATTGAATCTCTGCCTGTGTGAGACCCGCGATGAGCATCAGTGCCAGCAACACTGCGGCCACGATACGACCCGGTGAGCGTTGCTCCAAAAAGCGGTGAAAAACAACAGCGAGTAAAAGACAGAGCGACGGAACGATTGGTACCATATAGCGGACCGATCGAAATTAAAAACCACCGCCAGCGCGATCAGCGTCACGCACAAAATCGCAAGCTCTTTTGTCGCGGCGGAGAATCTTTGCTTTTTCCAAAGAAGAACCACAAACGGCGCGATGAAGGCCAAGAGGCCACCTCCAATCCACGCGGTGGTGCTGAGGCGAAATGGAACTTCAAAGTAAGGTCGCGCTCCCAAATGCTCGGGTCCAAGCGCCACAACGACCTCTTTATGGAACACGCTTTTCACTGGCATTCCGTACTTTGCCACTTGGATCAATGGCCACACTGCAGTCGCGGCAACGGCGAAAACGATGCTCGCAACCAACCAGCCGCTAAAAAGTCTTTGCCGCTCGACAGATGAGCTCACGCGAACAACCAAAATCACCAACCACAAAATGAATATCAGCGGAATCTTTTGGAGGCTCCCGAGCCAGCATGCGACAGCGACTCCTATCCACCATGCCGGATGTTTGCGCGCGAGCTGTGCGAAGAGGATTGCGAGTGTTGTGAAAAACGCCAGACCAATATCCAGAAGAGCGCGGCCTGCCTCCGATGAGAACAATGGGCAGCAAACCAGAATCGCGATGGTAAGCGGAACTAGCCACGGCCGGTCCGGCGCAATCACACGAACCAGGCAGGCAAGCGTGATCGCGCTCAAAACCGCATAAATCAACGGCCAAATCCGCACCGCGAGCGTGCGATTTTCGAACCGCGGAAGCGTCAACGTCGTTAGCCAGTACTGCAACAGCGGTTTCGCGAAAGATTTTTGGAAATTAAAATGGATCACCCATGGCGTCGTCAGAAGCATCTCGCGGCTGCGTTCCGCCGTTAACAGCTCATCGGTGTCGGTTAAGATGCCTTTGGGAATTTCAATCGCGAGCCAACTGATGAAGCAAAGGATGATTAGAGCTGCCAGAGCAATGGTACCTAGATCGTTTCTACCGGAATCGTGCGCCCCATTATCAACGCCAATAAGATTGGGAGTGCCGATTCGAGTCATGTTCTCACGGCGTTTCGGACAGATTTTGCGGCTCGTACTCGAGCATCGCAATTAGAGTAAGTCCCGAATCTGATCCAGTTGAATGAATTAAGGGCCACCTTTTGCGCTGCGTTTCACACAATGGCGAGGGCCCACAGGGCCTTGGCTACAGCCGCGGTTTCGTCAGGGCTATTGCCGGGCCAGTCGGCGGAATAAGAATGCACCCAGCACGATAAAAAGAACATTGGGAAACCACACGAGCAGCTCGGGATGGGCCTGCGGATTTCCGCGCAACGTATCGCCGATGATGACGAACAAAAAATAGCTCGTGGCAACAATCAAACCCATGGCGAAACCGATCGAAGTCTCGCGACGATGCGCCGTGACCCCCAGCGGCACTCCGATGATTGCGAACGCCACACACGCAAAAGGGAATGAAAAGCGTTTATTGATTTCCGTGCGGCTGGCGCTGCGTTCCCGCTTGTTCTCACTTTTCAATTGCTCAAGCAATTGCTCGATCGACAACGCGGAACGGCTTGGCCGTTTTTTCTCTTTCTGGTAAAGCTCTTCCAGACTGATAGGTAACGTGCCTTCGACCATATTAATCCCGTCCCGAATCTTTCGAAGATCGAGCGGGTTCTTTTGATCGCGCTCCTGGTAACGCGCCTGATACAGATGCATGAGAATCTGTTTGTTCGCCAAATCGGCTTCGAGCATGCCCGTGCGCGCGTAAGTCACTTTTACCGGCAACGAATTCTGGTTCAGCTCGAACACAGTAATGTTTTCGAGCTTGTTGCCATCTTTCCTGCCTACGTAAATTTTGCGTCCCGGAAATTGGTCAATCACCTGGTCGCTTCCGAAAAGCGCCATCGGATTCCGCGTGGCGAGATCAAAAATCGTGCTGCGTAATTTTTCCTGCGCAGCCGGTGCAGCCTGCACATTCAACCACCCACAGATGACCGTGCAGACGATCGCGACGGCGGCCAGTGGAATGCAGATGCGCGAAATGCTCACGCCGTTGGAACGCAACGCGATCAATTCGTTGTCCGCCGATAGTCGCCCGAACACAAGTAGGATCGCCGTCAACAATCCCCATGGGATCGTGAAAATGAGTGAGAACGGCAATACATAAGCAATAAACGTGATCAGGTACTCCATCGGCACATCGTGATTCACCAGCAACGGAAGAAGTTTCCGAAAAATGTTTCCGACGACGAGCACCAGGCTGAGCACCGCGATAGCAAACAAAACGTTCACAATCAGCTCGCGGCTAATAAATCGATCGATCAGCTTCATTTTCCCCGTCCCGATGTTAGCACAAAATTGCTGGAGACGCCCCGCTGCCCTATCAAAATCTGGACAATTTGCTAACGTTCCGCACAGATGAGCACCGCCATGTACGATGTCGCAATCATTGGGGGAGGACCGGCAGGCAGCACGGCCGCGGCACTGCTCGCGCGCGCCGGACGGCGTGTGGTCGTCTTCGAACGCGAGAAGTTTCCGCGCTTTCACATTGGCGAATCACTTCTGCCGTTCAGCATGAAGGCGTTTACCCGGCTGGGGCTGCACGAGAAGTTTTTGCACGCAGGGTTCTTGAAAAAATTCGGCGGTGAAATCTTTGGAGCGTGTTCCGATCAGGGCACAAAATTTTACTTCAAGGACGGCTATCGTTCGAAAACCGATCACGCTTATCAGGTCACTCGAGGTGATTTCGACAAGGTACTATTGGATCATGCCGCCGAATGCGGCGCGGAAGTTTGCGAACAGATTTCAGTTGATCGTGTTCAGTTCTCACAGGATAACGTCGAACTGGCGGTCAAAAGCAACGGTTCATCTCAGTCCATTCGGGCGCGTTACCTCATCGACGCCAGCGGGCGCGCGTCGGTTCTCGGCAGACACTTCAAAATCAAAAAGACTTATGATCATCTTCAGAAGCTATCCATCTTCGCGCACTACGACGGTGTCTGGCGCGCCGAGGGAATCGACGGAACCCTGACAGTTTTGATCCGTGCCATCGATCGCTGGTTCTGGTTAATTCCACTCAGCGCCGAGCGCACCAGCATCGGAGTGGTTCTCGACAGCGAAACTTTTCGCAGGTCAAAGCTGAGCGCCGAAGATTTTCTTGAGCAGGCGCTGGCAGAACAGCCAATCATCGCCAAGCGGACAACAAACGCCCGCCGCGTCTCACAGGTTTATGTGGAAGCGGATTTCTCCTATCGCAGCGCTAGATTATACGGCGACCGCTGGTTGCTTACAGGCGATGCCGCAGGCTTTATCGATCCAATTTTTAGCAGCGGCGTTTTCCTCGCCGTGTTCAGCGGTGAACAATGCGCCGACGCTCTCAACGAAGTTCTCGATCGGCCCCGGGCTGCGAAGCGATTGTTCGCGCGCTACGAGCGGTCGGTGAACCGCGCGATGGATGTTTATCTTCGTTTCGTGGACGCCTGGTACACGAAGGAATTCATCGAAGTTTTCCTCGCGCCGCGCAATGTGCTCGGCCTTGCGCCAGCCGTGAACGCAGTGCTTGGCGGAAATGTCGGTAACAGTTTTCCAATCCGCTGGCGGATGTGGGTCTTTTATTTTCTGGTTTGGCTGCAACGCCATCATCCGATTGCGCCGAAGCGCACGCTCGTGCCAAAGAAAGAAGGAGCATCTGCCTCGAAAGCCGAAATCAGTGTGACGGCATGAAAGCGATGCGGAAACGCATCGCACTCCAAAAGCGCTGCGCGCGAAATATATGTAGCGCGCTACGGTGTTTTGTCCGGCAGGTGCCTGACCTTCGGAGTGCGCACACGTCCTCGCGTCGCTTTGGTTTCGAACAGAGTGGCCAACTGAATTGCCCATCATTAATTTTCGCTCTCGCGATTACTTTGTTTTGCGTAACAAGTTGCGCAACTATTTCACCCCATGAGTTTTCAGAACCAACAGCTGGATGGCAAACCAAAAGTGGCCAGCTCATGTACCGAAGCCCAAAGACGACGCTGATCGGCGATGCACTGGTCCGCTTTTCCAGAACTGGCGACTTCCAATTGACCGTTTCGAAAGGACCCGGAATAACGTTGTTGTCTTTGCGACAGGACGCGACGTTTGCAGAAGTCAAAGGAGCCTTCGCTCGCCAGGGTTGGTCTGGTCCTGTAGAAAAAGCCCCGCCACAGCTGCGCGGCTGGTTCGGATTGCGCGATCAATTTGTTCGCGCGCCGGATCAGAAAACGCTGCGGTACATGAGCGGCGACGAGACATTCTTATTCCGCTTTTGAGTCTCTGATTCTTCGCTGAGGACAGCGGACGCTACGTCGACGGCTGTAGTCTGCGCTGTCTTCAGCGCATCGTCATGCGTAGTAATGGCGCGAAGCATCGAGCGCGGCTACAACATTGGCATCTTCGCGCCGATTCGTGTTGAATGGTGGCTTGCTCATGCGCATCAGCGATTTCATCGCACAAACCATTACTCAGCGCCGGGCGCTGGTTTGGTCCGGCGTGGCGCTGCTCACGATCGGCTGCATTGCGATTCTCGTCACATCGTTGCGCCTTGATTCTGAGGTCTTCAACGTTTTGCCCGGCAGGTTCTCATCGGTGCAAGGTCTCAAAATCTACGATCGCGACTTTGAGCAAACCCGGGAGTTGACGTTCGCGCTTCTGTGCGACCCAAACGACGTCGATAAACTGGAGGAGTTCGCGCCGATGTTTGCGGAACGCTTGCGGCAGCAGCCTTGGTGTGCGCGCGTGCTCGCGGGTTCGCCCATGGGCACGCCCGAAGGAATTCGCGATCTTCAATCAATCGCGGTGCCGCTCCTTCTCAACCTGGAACCCCGCATGTTCGACGAGACGATGTTGTTTCTGCAACCGGAGAAAATTCGCGATCGTCTTCATCGTTTGCGCCAACAGATCGAGGCAGGCTCGCCGCGCCCGCAGTTCGAGCTTTCATTCGATCCGCTCGGTCTGATTGCGCCAGCGCTAAAGCCTTTCGCGGAAAGCACCATAATTGAACAGGAACAGCCGCTCACATCGCCAGATCGCACCATGCGAATTTTTCTGGTGGTGACGAACCAAACATCGGTCAGCGCGTTTGAATGCCAGCGCTTGATGCGCCGCGTGAACGAGTTTCGTGTGACCGCAGGCGAAGGTTGGAGCGGCGTTCCATTGCAAATTTTCATCACTGGGCGGTCGGCTTTTGTGTCGGAGATTTCTCTGAGCATGCGCTACGACGTGGTCGCGACGCTGCTTGGCTCAATCCTGCTGGTAGGCGCAATCTTCTATGCAGGGTTTCCCCGAATGCTTTCGG
>WNEP01001341.1_pt1 | contig 12564 bp, 11 predicted proteins | sample 5399961 | NCBI WGS metagenome assembly WNEP01 (sample SAMN13153329, study PRJNA577476) | soil metagenome | isolation source: 20 cm grassland meadow soil pre-rain plot 5 | place: USA:California | collected 2015-09-08 | reverse complement strand
CGTGGCCAACGTCATCGTGGCCAGCCTGGCGTTCGGGTCGTCGTTGTGGCGACGGCCGCTCGATCAGGGCTGACGGCTCAGGTCCTCACAGGCTCAGCAGCAGCCGCGCGTAGTAGAACCCGCCGTTCATCCCGAACTGCGTCACGCGGCGGCTGTAGACGAAACGACCGAAGCTGATGTTTCCAGGGATCACCTGCCGGTCCGGGTAGGTGTTCAAGATATTGTTGCCGCCGACCGCGACCCGAAGGCCACTCCACAGCTCGTAGGACAAGTCGAGGTCGAACAGTGTCTTCGCACCGAAGTGCTCGTCGCTCGCCGGGCCGGCCGGGCTGTGGTACTCGATCGAGCCGTAATAGGTCGCGCGTGCGAGCCCCGCGAAGCGACCGAAAGCGTAGCGAGCGGCGAGCGAACCCTTCTGGCGGGGCAGCGCGTCCTCGAGTCGGTTGCGGTCTTCTCGGTTCAAAATGCGGTCCCGAACGCTCGCGACATTGGCGGTGCCGAACGTGTCGGCCATCGCCTGGGGCACGTTCACGCGCTCGACCTCGGTCTTGGTGAAGTTCGCCGACGCGGTAAGGTTTAGCGTGCCCCGCCCGAGCGTGCGCCCGTACTGCGCCACGAGGTCGAGCCCGGTGGTCTTCGTATCCACCGAATTCGTGAAGAACTGTACGGCCGTGACCGCCAGCGCCTCGTTCTGGTACGGCGCCAGGATACGTTGCACCACGGGATCGCTGACTCCGAATTGACTGGTGATCACGATCCGGCCGTCAATGGTGATGCGATACGCGTCGGCAGTGATCGACAGGTTGTCCATCGGCCGCAGCGTCAGCCCGCCGCTCAGATTCACCGACGTCTCCTCCCGTAGATCGGGAACGCCGAACGCCTTCGTGATGCGGCTGTCGTTGTTGGTCGTGAGCACGTTTTGCGGCTCGAGCACGCCTCCGACCGTCACGAATTGGGTGGTCACGCTGTTGTACCACGCCTGGTGGAGCGACGGCGCGCGGAAGCCTGTGCTCGCAGCGGCGCGGAGCGCGACGCCGCGTGTCACTGCGAGGCGCGTGGCGAGCTTGCCGTTGACCGTGCCCCCGAAGTCCGAGTAGTTCTCGTACCGACCCGCCACGTCCACCAGGAAGCGCTCGCTGACCTGGCTCTCGAGTCCGGCGTAGACGCCGATACTGTTCCGGTAGCGATTCAGGCCGTTCGCCGGCTGAAGCCCCGGGAAGCCTTGGGAGAAGGGCGCCCTGCGCTCTCCGCTACTCGTCGTGGCGTACACGGTCCCGGTGTCGGTCGCGATGCCGTACTGCCACGACCCCGGGTCGCCAGGCACGATACGGAAATTCTCAACCCGAAACTCGGCGCCCGTGACGAACGAGAGCGAGCGGAGCGCGCCGTGCGTGTCGATCGGCCGCACGAGATCGAGGTTGCCCGTCGTCTGCCCGAAGACCAGCCGGCCGGCGTCGAACGTGATGGGACTCGCCGCGCCCATCGACGCATTGACCGTGTTGTCGACGTTGTACTGCAGGTCGTTCTGCCCTCGGGTGAGCGAGAAGTCCACGTCCCAGCCGCGCGTCGTGCCGCGCACACCCGCGGTCACAGCACCGTCGATGAGCTTCGTCTGAATCTCCGGGAGGAAGCCGTTCGGAAAGATCTCGGGCACCACCTGCTGTACCTGATTCGGGAGCCGGTAGAACGCGCCGGCGTCCCCGTCCCGCTGCGACAGGCCGCCGAACGTGTAGAACTCGGCGTCGTCAGAGATGGCGACGCGCGAATTGAAGAACGCCATCCCCACCGTGGCCGCCGACTGGCCGACCCGCATCGTGAAGTCCCCGCGCGTGAGGCCTCGGCTCGCCAGCTCCGCGTCGGTCGCCGCGGTGCCGGTGATGCCCGGAAAGATGTCGCCAGACCACGGCGCTGCCCGGTTCGTCGCCCCGCGGTCCAAGTATTCGGCGGTGACGTTCACGAACCCGCGATCGCCCAGTCGGAATCCGTAGTTGACGTCTGCCTTCACCTCGTCGCCGTCGTGGCGGTCGAAGATGTCGGAGAGCGAGTCGCCCCCAGGAGTCGTCCCCACCGTGCTCGTGACGTCGAGCCGTTGCGCCTGCTCCTTCAGCACGATGTTGATCACGCCCGCGATGGCGTCCGAGCCGTACTGGGCTGCGGCCCCATCGCGCAGGACCTCGATGCGCTCGATCGCCGCCGCGGGGATCGCGTTGAGATCGACGCCCACCGTGCCGCGGCCGAACGTGCCGTTGACGTGCACCAGCGCGCTCGAGTGGCGCCGCTTGCCGTTGACCAGCACGAGCACCTGATCCGGCCCCAGGCCGCGCAGGCTCGCCGGGTTGATATGGTCGGAGCCGTCGGCGATGGTCTGGTGCGACGCATTGAACGACGGCGCGAGCGTGGCGAGGATCTGGTTCACCTCGGTATGGCCGGTCTCCTGCACCTCCTGGGACGTGATCACGTCCACCGGCACCGGCGTCTCGACGGCGGTGCGCGACGTGCGGGCGCCGACCACGACGACTTCGTTGAGCGCGAGCGGCGTGGCGGTGAGCTTGAAATCGACGGTGATTGTCTGCCCCGCGGGCACGACGACGCGCTGCTCCGCCGCCTCGTAGCCGATGAGTCGGGCGCGCACGCTGTGCGTACCGGCCGGTACGCTCAGGTGATACAGCCCCTTCTCGTTGGTGAGCACGCTGCGCGCCGTCCCGACGATCACGACGCTCGCCCCGGCGAGCGGCGCGCCCGACTCGGTCGCCACGACGGTCCCGGACACCGTGCCGGTCTGTTGTGCGACCAACGGGACGAAGGGGACCACCAACACGAACGCGGCGGACAGCGGAAGAACGGGGGTCGATCTCACGGGCCACCTCCTGGCGGATGACGGTTTGCTGATCCAGGTGGGGCTAGTAATACGCCTCCGGTGGTCGGTGCGCTACCCGTTGCCGATCGCTCGTACCCGGGCTTCGAGCGAGAGCTGCTCTAGCTGCTCGAGCGGCAGCGCTAACAGCAGATCGATCCGACGACTCAACAGCAGAAACGCATCCTTGAACGCCGCACGCTTCGTGGCGTCGTCACCGTCGACCTCGGCCGGGTCCGGCATCCCCCAGTGCGCGAGAACCGGCTGGCCGGGAAAGATCGGGCACGATTCCTTGGCACGGTCGCACACCGTGACCACGAAGTCCCACGGCTCCCGCTCCAACCCATCGATGCTGCGCGGGGCGCGGCCGGACCACGGGACGTTGTAATCACGCAGCGTCTCGACTGCGTGAGGATTCACGCGATCGGCGGGGCGCGAACCGGCGCTCTCGGCGTGGAATCGTCCTCTGCCCTTCCAGTTGAGCAGGGCCTCCGCCATCTGGCTGCGGGCCGAGTTGCCGGTGCACAGAAAGAGAACGCGGAACACTCGTCTAGGCGCCGGGCTTTCGCGCCCGCACGAACGCCCCCATGACCCGGCCCCCGACTTCGCGCGCCAGCACTTCGGCGTCGAGCCCGGCACCGGTCAGCACGGCACGCGCATCCTCGAATTCGTAGATGCGCGTCGGCTCGACCCCGATCTCCTCGAACCCGGCCTCTTGAAGCAGCCGCCGATACTCGGTCTCCTCCAAGGCCCCGGCCACGCACCCCACCCACAGCTCCATGCTGCGCCGCACCGCATCCGGGATCTCGCCGCGCACCACGACGTCCGACACGGCAAAGCGGCCGCCGGGCTTGAGCACGCGGAACGCCTCATGGAGCACCCGGCGCTTGTCGGCCGAAAGGTTGATCACACAATTCGAGATGATCACGTCGACGGAGGCGTCGGGCAGCGGGATGTTCTCGATCTCGCCCTTCAGGAACTCGACGTTCGTGACACCGGCCTTGCGCTGGTTCTCCCGCGCCAACCCCAGCATCTCGTCGGTCATGTCGAGGCCGTACGCCTTCCCCGTCGCGCCCACGCGCTGCGCCGATAGCAGCACGTCGATCCCGCCGCCCGATCCCAGGTCGAGCACGATTTCTCCCTCGTGCAGCTCGGCCAGGGCGGTGGGATTGCCGCAGCCGAGCGACGCCAGCACCGCCCCCTCAGGGAGGGTAGCAGTATCCGCAGCATCGTACAGGTTCGAGCTGACGGGATCGCAGCCACAGCTCCCGGTCCCCCCGCAGCTCCCCCGCTCACCGCCGGCCACCCGGAGGGCGGCCTGTCCGTACTTCTCCATCACCGTTCGCTTGATCTCGTCGCCGGCCATGTGTTCACCTCTCCTTATCAATTACGGGCAGCATGCCCGGGCGCAGCTACCGGCGTGCTTCCCCGGCTTCACTTCGGAAGCGAACTCCGCGATCTGGTCGAGCGCGTCGCGGTTCAGCGCGTAGTACACCCAGCGGCCCTCCCGCCGATCGCTCACGAGCCCCGCGTCTTTGAGAGTCTTCAAATGGAAGGACAGGCGGGACTGCGCCGAGTCGAGTACATCCTGCAGCTCGCACACGCAGCGCTCCCCGTGCGACAGCAGCCGCACGATCTCGAGCCGGGTCTCGTCCGAGAGTGCGTGGAACATCCGCGCAGCGCGCCCAATCACGGGAACGGTCGCCGTGGACATCGCCCTAAATATATCAAGTAATGTTGATACGTCAAGCGGCGCCGCTGTGCTCAGTGCGACATTCCAGGCATGTTCATCATCCCGCCCGCGGGAACACGAGCGGGGCGCAACGTCAGATACAGCGCGATACCAGCAGGCGTTCGCGAGCCATACACACCCTCGAGGCTCGCCGGCACGAAATTCACCGCGCCGCGGATCCCGACTCCCGCTGCGACTCCTCGTCCGGTCGGCAACGCCCGGTGGTACCCCAGCGCGAGCGCACCGACGTCGTAGGTGGCGCCGGCCGGCCCGGCGGGAACGACGAGATCCTCAGCGCTCTTCCGAACGTATTCGGCACGGCCGAAGATGCTGTTCATTCCGTCGAGATCGAGGTTCGACTCAAGCACGACACTATTCGACAACCGTCCCGAGCCGAGCGGGTCGTTCGCGCCCCAGATCAGCGCGCTCGCCCACAGTCCGCCCTTCCCGAACGGCCGCGTCGTGAGTGCGGAGACCCCGAACCGGTGCAGTGATTCGTCCGGGTGCAGCCCCTCCGGGCTCTTGAGGTAGGCATACCACCCCGAGAGGCTCCAGCGCGGCCCCGGGTTCAGGGAGATCCGCGCGCTGTACGAGTCGAGGTGGCGGCCAGCGTAATCGAAATCCGTGCGATCTTCGTTCGGCTCGCGGCCGTTGAACCAGGAGACCTCGACGTTCGCCGTCCGTGTGAAGACGCCGGCGGTCAGCACTCCGAACGTGATGTGCGTTCCGTCCTGCCAATGATGAGAAATCGGCGCGAGCGGGTCGTTCGCCGCCGATGGGCGGTGGGGGAACGCTACTGGCCCGACGGCCGGCTCGCCCACGGGCGCGAGGTAGAGCGATGCACCCAGGTTCTTCGCCACCGCGCGCCGGTAGAGCGCCGCAACCTCCATGAACAGGTCGTGAGGATGCTGGTGGTCGTGCAGCGGCACGCCCCGGTTCGACTCGCCCGTCTGGAGCAGCAGCGGGTAACCGGCGGAGCCGACCCCCCAAGGGTCGGTGCTGAGCATGCCCCGGAGGTCGAGTTGTCCACCCGCGAGGGAGCGGCTCGCGGCCAGCATCGCCCAATCGAGCAATGCCACCTGATCCTCGCCCCGGGTCCCCCCTTGCCGGTCATACTGGAGGAATGCACTCCCGTGGACCATCAGCGTCCACGCTCCCAGCGTGAAGTGGGAGGCGTGCATAGGCGACGAATCCGGCAGCCAGGAGGTCCCCGATCCCAGCCGCGTCTCAGGTATGCCGAGCGGCGCCTCGGGTCCGGACGTAGGGTGTGGCATGTGCATTTGTGCCCACAATGCGCCCGACGGTCGGACGGTCGGACTGACGGACAGAGACACGACGGCGAGCGCCAAAGCGAGCGAAATGGATTTCAGTAGATCCATGAGCGTACCTCAAGCCTTCCTTGACCAAACGAGTTTCAGTGCGGACGGGGACGCACTGTCCGACCGTCCGACAGTCCGACTGTCCGACCGACGTCAGGCTTGAGGGGGCGGAGCGAGCGGTGGAGCGAGGTAGGACGTCAGCGCAGAGCTCGGTCCCAGCGCGGCTGTGCGTGACGCCGCCCGCGGCTCGATCAGGACGGTGCTCCACGCGGGCGCGGCGGTGCCGCCCGTCGGGCAGGTGCCGCCGGCGGCGCAGCCGAGGCTCGCGGCGTCCGCGTGGCAGGCGCCGTTCCCCGGGGGCGTGGGGCTCAGCGTCGCGAGGTGAAAGTGTTTGGAGGCCGCGCCGTGCGTATGCATGGCGCACGGCTCAACTGCCTTGGCGATGAGCGATACACACATCGGCACCCCGCCACCCTGCGCGGCAACGGCGAGCGCCGCGGCGGAGGCGAGGGATCGCACCAGCATCGGGTAACGCCGACCGGCTTTCATGGCGTCAATGATACACCGGTGGCTGCGCGCCGGCCGCGCCCCAGCAGCTGGGCATTCAGCGCGACTACCACGGTCGATACGGACATGAGCACGGCACCGACCGCCGGCGAGAGCAGGATCCCGGCGCGCGCCAGCACGCCGGCCGCGAGCGGGATCGCGACCGCGTTGTAACCCGTCGCCCACCACAGATTCTGCACCATCTTGCGATACGTGGCCCGGGCAAGCCCCACAATCGCCGGCACGTCGCGGGGATCGGAGCGCACCAGCACGATGTCCGCGGACTCGATCGCCACATCGGTGCCGGCGCCGATGGCGATCCCGACGTCCGCGGCGACGAGGGCGGGGGCGTCGTTCACGCCGTCGCCCACCATCGCGACGGTCAGGCCCCGCCGCTTCACCTCTTCGATCTTTGCGGCCTTCTGGTCCGGCAACACCTCGGCGAAGTAATCGTCCAGGCCCAGCTCGGCCGCGACCCAGCGAGCCACGGCGGCGGAGTCGCCTGTGAGCATCATCGACTTGATACCCATCGCCTTGAGCCGGCCGAGCGCCTCGCGGGACTCCGGCCGGATGATGTCGGCCAGAGCAATCGCTCCGATCAGGGTCCCGTCCGCCACCACGTAGACGACCGTCTTCCCTTGACCCGCCAAGCGCTGGACGCGCTCCCCCTGGTCCCGAACCCCTAGCCCCTGGTCCCTGAGGTATCCCGGGCTGACGACTTTGACCTCCGCGCCGTCTACGATCCCCCGGGCACCCTTCCCCGGGATGGCGGCGAACCCGTCGGGAGCCGGATGCTGCACGGCCCGCTCCGTGGCAGCCCGCACGATCCCGGCCGCGATCGGGTGCTCCGAGCGGCTCTCGAGCGCCGCTGCGAGGCGCAGGATCTCGTGCTCGGTCCGCCCGTCGAGCGATACGATGTCCGTGACCCCGAAGCGCCCCTCCGTCAACGTGCCGGTCTTGTCGAACACCACCGCGTCCAGCTCGCGGGCCCGCTCGAACGCGGAGCGGTCGCGGATCAGGAGCCCCTGCCGGGCGGAGAGGGCCGTAGACACCGCCACGACCAGCGGGACCGCGAGGCCGAGGGCATGCGGGCAGGTGATCACCATTACCGTCACCATGCGCTCCAGCGCGAAGCTGAACTCGCGGCCCGCACCGAGCCACGCAACGAGCGTAAGCGTCCCGCCCCCGACGGCAATGAGCGTGAGCCACAGGGCGGCGCGGTCTGCGAGATCCTGAGTGCGGGAGCGCGTCTCTTGCGCTTTGCGGACCAGCTCGATCACCTGGGCGACGTAGGTGTCGGCACCCGTCCGCCGGACCTCGATAGTGATCGCGCCCTCCCCGTTTACGGCGCCGCCGATGACCTCGTTGCCCTCGCCCTTCTCCACCGGCTGCGACTCGCCGGTGAGCATCGCCTGGTTGACGCTGGTGCGGCCCGCGACGACGAGCCCGTCAGTGGGGACCTTCTCTCCCGGCTTGACGAGCACCCGGTCGTCCGGCTGCAGGGCAGCAAGGGCAACGTCTTCAAGGGAGCCGTCGGTTCGGAGGCGATGCGCCTCGGCCGGCAGGAGCCGGACCAGCTGCTCGAGGGCTCGCGAGGCGCCGAGTACCGAGCGCATCTCGATCCAGTGGCCGAGCAGCATGATGTCGATCAGCGTCGCCGTTTCCCAGAAGAACACGCTCCCGGGGAGCCCGAAGACAACCAGCGCGCTGTAGACGTAGGCCACCGTGATCGCGAGCGCGACGAGGGTCATCATCCCCGGCAGCCGCTTTCGGAGCTCGTCGACGAGACCAGTGAGGAACGGCCAGCCGCCGTAGAAGTACACGGCCGAGGCGAAGCCGAACTCCACGTAGCGATCGCCCGGGAACGCAAACGTCCCCCGGAGACCGAGGAAGTGCTGGATCATCTCGGACGTCGCAAGGACCGGAACCGTGAGCGCCAGGGATACCCAGAAGCGGCGGCGGAAGTCGTCCACCATGTGGGCGTGCGCCGACTGATCCTGCATGTGGTGATCGTGGTGCGCGTGCACCGGCGGCGGACCTATCGGACTTCGAACGTCAGCGTGGCCCATTTAGACTCGTAGTCCAGTTTACGCTGTGTGCCACGCACCATGTGCACGAACTTGACGTACCACCTTCCGGCGCCGTCGAGCGTCACCTCTGCCACGCCGTCCGAATCCGTGCGAGTGCGGCGCTGGACCCTCATTTGGCCGCCTTGCTCTCCACCCCACAGCACCATCTGGTTGGCCACCGGGCGCCCCTCCACGAGGCATCGCACGCGGAGCGGCGAGCCAGGCTCGATCGCGTACGGGTTTTCCAGGGGCACGATTTCCGCAGGATACCCGAGGACCATGCTGAACCCCTCGCTCCGAGCCGTGCCCACCTGAAAGACCGCCTTGACGTGTTTGGAATACCGCTCCCGCGCATGCTTACCGAGCTCGTTGTCGCGGCGTCGTGCCTCGAGGATGTCGGAGATCCCATCCTCCTCGAGGTAGGCGTTGAACTCCTCGGCGCGAAGCCCGATCTCCCGCGGGCGCGTCGAGACGCCAACCTCGTACGTGCCTGGGTCACCCAGCTCGAGACCGAGGAGGCTGGTGCTGTCGGGTCCGCGGCTCCATGCCGTCGCTGCCGCTAGCCGTGTTCGTCCGACGGGGGAGACCACGCTCATGTCCGCAACCCGCTCCGGCGTCACGAATCCTTCGCTCTTGAAAAACGTGCCGTTCAAGACCGGGATCCGCACACGGGCGTGCGGTTCGAGGAAATACGTATCGAGCTTGAGGAAGAGATCGTGTCCCAGCGCGACGGACGCGAGCAGGAGCAGCGCGCCGGCGACGAGCGCGGCGACCACCGCCGACCTCATCTAATGCGACTCACCCGGCTTCATCATCTGCCGGTGCTGCTGCGTCCATGTCTGCATTGAGTCGGCCCACGTCTGCATCTTGCTCAGCTGAGCCTCCGTGAGGACGGCTCGGGCCTGCGCCGCGGATGTGATCATGGCCCAGTGCGCTTTCCACATCGCATTGTGCGCCGCCTCGAAGTGGACCTTGAGGGCGCTCGTGTCGAGCGTCGCGGCGTTCGCGGCTTGCTCGCCTTCCTTCATATGCGCCTGCGCCTCGCCCTCTGCCGCGCCCTCCGCCGCCTTCGCGGCGTCACGGAGCGTCGTGAGGCGCGTCACCTGGTTGGCGGTGAGGCCGAGAGCGTCCTTACGGGCGAGCAGATGCTGCGGCATGTACAGCATCACCTTTCTCATAGCCGGCCCCATATGCCGCATCATCGCGTCGTCCATCGTCTGACCCATGCCCCCCGGCCCCGTCATCGGGTGCTGCGCGGCGAGAGGCCCCGCCGCGAGCGCTACCGCTGCCAGCAACGTCTTGTAGATCATATGACCAGATTCCTTGGGAGACGCGTGAATTCTAACGTTTGGGCCCCGAAGCCGGGTAAGTTGCGGCTTGTGGCTCGATCGATACGCGGCGCCCTCGCGCTCGTTCTCGCGGGCGGACCAGCCTTCACGCAAGGCCGCGCGGACGGCTGGCGCCCGCAGACGGTGCCACTCTGGGGCGCGAGCTACTCCCCGGACATCGGGCTGCTCCTTGGCGCCGGGATCCTTCACACCCGATACGGGTTCCGCGCGCTGCCTCCCAGCACCCGACTGCTCGCCGAGGCCGCCTACGCGACCGCTGCAAACACGTACCGCATCGACGTGGCCGGTGAGTTCCGCCGGCCGCTGCTCCCGACGATTCTCTACGTCGAGCTGCGGGCGTCGGGGCTCGAGCTCATTCGGTTCTACGGCGTGGGCAACGAAACCGACGGGTCGCAGCCGGACAGCGTGTACCGCGTTGGCCAAACGCAGCTGCTCGTGGGGCCGCGTGTGGGGATCCCGCTCGCGCCGCGACTCCGGCTCACACTCGGGCCGCTCCTCAAGTACGCCCACACACCCGGCGACGCAGGCACGGTTCTCAGAACTACCGGTCCGTATTACGGCACGGGCGACTTCGGTCAGGTGGGGGCGCAGGCCGGGCTCGAGCTCGATACGCGGGACTTCCCGGCCGCCCCCGCCCGCGGCCTCCACGTCAGCATCGCCGGGCAGTGGTACCCCGCCCTGTGGGACGTCGTCGACCCGTTCGGGAACGTCTCGGCGGAGGCATCGACCTACCTCTCGGCAGGCGACCCCCCATCCGCAACGCTTGCGCTCCGTGCGGGCGGCGCCGCGGTGAGCGGGGCGGTCCCGTTCCAGGAGCTCGTCTACGTGGGCGGCGGAACGACGGTGCGGGCCTACCCCGAACAGCGGTTCGCCGGCCGCCGCGGCGCGTACATGAATGCCGAGCTGCGGCTCTTGGCCGGCCGCCTCCCGTTCGGCGATCTCGGCGTCTTCGGACTCGTGGACGCCGGGCGGGTCTGGATCGCCGGTGAGTCGTCGGATCGCTGGCACGCCGCCGCGGGGGGCGGGCTCTCGCTGGCCTGGCAGCACCGCCGCGCCAACACCCTCTCTATAGCACTGGCGAGAAGCCCCGAGCGCACCGCGGCCTACGTCCGCGCCGGGTTCATGTTTTAGAGCGTTGCGGTATGCAACACCTCGGTGGCCCCGGTACCCCTTCGGCTGCGTTACCCGGGTCAGCCGAACCGCCTCTTTAGCAAGGAATCCCCCAAGTCCACCAGAACGCTCGACTCGGAACAGCGGAGGCGACCTTGTCTTCCAGCGCAGGGCGCCTGAAGCACCGCTGGAGCCGCGACCGTCGGTTGGGGCCGCTCCTCCGCCCGGTAGCCGGCATCGACGTGACGGTGATCATTCCGGCGTACAACGAAGCCGCCAGCGTCGGCGACACGATCAAGAGCCTGCAGACGCAGACCACGCCGCCAGCTGCGATCATCGTCGTGGACGACTGCTCCACCGATGGGACGGGCGACCTCGCCCGCGCTTTCGGGGTCGTGGTGGTCCGACCACCGACGAACACCGGCTCCAAGGCAGGGGCACAAAATTTCGGGCTCCGTTACGTCCGCACGCCGCTCACCGTCGCCATCGACGCCGATACGGTTCTCGCACCGGACGCCCTCGAGCGCCTGCTGCCGGCGTTCCACCGCCCGGCCGTCGCGGCGGCGTGTGGTTTCGTGCTCCCGCAGCGGGTGCGGAGCGTGTGGGAGCGGGGACGCTACATCGAGTATCTGTTCGCGTTTACCTACTACAAGCGGCTGCAGGATTACTACGGGAAGCCGCTCATCTCCTCCGGGTGCTTCTCGATGTATCGCACCGACATCCTCGGGGCTCAGGGCGGCTGGTCGAGCCGAACCCTCGCCGAAGATGTGGACCTGACCTGGAGCCTGTACCAGGCGGGCCACGAGGTGCGTTTCGTGCCTGAAGCGGTGTGCTACCCGATCGAGCCTCGCACCCTCACACTGCTGGGAAAGCAGCTACGGCGCTGGTCACACGGGTTCGTGCAGAACGTGAAACTGCACTGGCGTGGGCTCCTGACGGTGCCCTATCTGCGCTCCGCGGTGGCGGTGGCGTTCTGGGATGCGACGATCGCCGCCGCGGTCTACCTGGTCCTGCTGCCGATCCTCGCGCTCCTGCTGGCGAGGCCGTGGGTGCTGATCGGGTACGTGATCGATGCCCCCGCCGTGCTCGTTCCGGTCCTCGCCGGCGCCGCACAGCGGCGGGAGATCCGGCGCGCGCTCGCGAGCATCCCCGCGTTCTTCGTGCTGCGAACCGTCAACGCCGTCTTCTTTCTGCGTGCCGTCTGCGCCGAGCTGCTGCTAGGTCGCTCGCTGCGCGTGTACGAGAAGGGGCACTGACGATGACGGCCGGGCTGCCCGGTACAGGGATCGGTGGAATGTTCTACCTGGTGAGCGCGTTCGCGACGCCGCTGTGGCAAGCGTACTTACGTGTGCGGGGCCGCCGGTCCCATGGGTGGGGCCTAGTTGCCGCGCAGACGGCGATCGCGGGCGTGATCCTCGCCGCTGTGTGGGCGACGGGCTGGCTTCTGGGGGTCGCGCTCCGCGCGTCCCAGCACTTCATCCCGACCGCTACCACGTTGCCTCCGGGCAACCTGCTGCCCGCACTGGCGCTCCTCTTCAGCGTCGGGACGCTGGCTGCCGTGCTCCTCGGCGTCGAGTTGTTGCGC
>WNEP01001324.1_pt1 | contig 12649 bp, 12 predicted proteins | sample 5399961 | NCBI WGS metagenome assembly WNEP01 (sample SAMN13153329, study PRJNA577476) | soil metagenome | isolation source: 20 cm grassland meadow soil pre-rain plot 5 | place: USA:California | collected 2015-09-08 | reverse complement strand
GGGTGCCGGCTGCTACGGGGTGAACGGGCATGAGGATGCAGCAGCCGATGCGGCGATAATTTCGCGCACTATCGGACGGCCGGTTCGCGTGCAATGGTCGCGCGAGGACGAGCACGGATGGGACCCCAAAGGTCCTCCCCAACTCCTCGACATTTCCGGCGCAGTCGCTGGCGACCGCATCCTTGACTGGCGAGTCGAGATGTGGCTGCCGCAGGCGACGCGAGGATTACCCAACATTCCCCTGCTCGGGCCCGAGGCTGCCGGGCTCGACCAGGTGCGTGGTCTCAATGCTGGCCAGATCTCGCAAAATGGCGATCCGCCCTATGCTGCCGACAACGTAAGGATACTTGTGCACTGGCTCAAAGACGCGCCGTTGCGCCCCGCCCCGCTGCGTTCACCCGGCAAACCGGCCAACTGCTTCGCCGTCGAGAGCTTTATTGATGAATTGGCTGTTGCGGCGCGTGTCGATCCGGTCGAGTTTCGATTGCGCGGCCTCAGCGATGCGCGTGGCGTTGAGGTCATCAAACGCACGGCCACTTTGATGAAATGGCAAGCGCGGCCTTCCCCCGGCCCCGACAAAGATGCACCTATCGCACGCGGACGCGGCATGGCCTATGTCCATTATAAGCACGACGAAACTTATGTTGCGATAGGCATGGAGGTGGCCGTCGACCGGTCGAGCGGAAAAATCACGGTCGAACGTGTCGCATGCGCGCATGACTGCGGCCAGATCATCAACCCGGACGGGGTACGGGCGCAGGTTGAGGGCTGCATTTTGCAGACGCTCAGTCGGGCACTGAAGGAAGAAGTGAAATTCGATCGCTCGCGCGTGCTGAGCGTCGATTGGTCAAGCTATCCGATCCTGACCTTCTCGGAAGCTCCCAAGGTCGAAATTGAACTGATCGACCGGCCGACCTTGCCGCCACTCGGTGCCGGCGAAGCCGCCTGCACGCCGGTCGCGGCTGCGCTCGCAAATGCCATCCACGATGCGAGCGGCGTACGGCTGCGTACGGTTCCTTTTACACCAGAGCGGCTGAAGGCAGCGCGGAATCAGCAATCCACCTAACTCGGGCTACGACTTGCGTCCGGTTTGGCACGGTACCAAATCGCTGTACGAGCCGATTCACCGAGGCGTGCTTACCCCTCCTGCTCGAACGCAGCTTTTAGGAGGTCGATCTGCCGCTCGACCGGATTGACGCGATCCGCGCGGCTGGGAGTTGCGTGCATGGTGGCATCGATCCGGCGCACCGCTTTTTGCAACCTCTTGGACCGCTCGATCAGCAGGCGCAAGCGTTCCGGCAAAAGCTTGATGTTCTGCTCGTCGTTGTGCTCGGTGCCTGCGAGCTTCACCTTGGCTTTCTCCTTGTTGGCTTGGGCGAGCGTCATCTCGCCCTCCTTGACCGCGCGATGGAGCAGAAGCCAGGACGCGAGCTGCATGAGCCGCGTCGTGAGGCGCATGCTCTCGGTCGCATAAGCGAGGGCGGCGCTGCGGGAAAGCTTTTTCGATTCCTGTCGGCCTGGGCCGTCGAGATACGCTGCCGTCTGCTCGACGAGTGCCATGCCGTCACGGAACAGGTCGGCGAAGGCCTGTGAAGCCGCGAGCCTTTCGCCGAACGAAACGGCCGGATTGACCGACTTCTCGGACATTTCCACGCCTCACGCTACGCACACGTTTTTAGTTTTGCGCCAGCCCCTGGCGAGAGTGGAAGCATCGCGCAGGCACCGATGCCTGTCCAGCGCGGGCCGAACAAAGCTTCACGCATAGTTGCCGGACGGCTACGCACCCGGGGCGAGAACATATCGGGAAACGCGATCTCGTTCGCGCGAAACGAGGCGACGAAAAAAGGAGCCGCCGAACGGCGGCTCGAAGTTCTAACAGGGAGGCGTCAAACAGAGTGGACAGGAGCCACTCAATGTCCAGAAGATGGACGCCATCAGTAATGATCGTGAAGGCTTAACAAGGTCTTAAGATTTTAAACAATTTACTGCCCCCAACCAACCCTGCCGCGCCGGCTCAGCTAGCACTAGACCGCCGCAGCGCGCCAACGCGAACGCAGGGGCCGGCTCACTTCTTGAAGAACTGGTCGGCGACGGTGCGCGAGCCCTGCTTGCTGGCGATTGCGGTTTCGAGGCGGCCGATCTCATCCTTGAGAAGCGCGATGCGCTCCTCGAGCTCCTTGATTGAGAGCAGCGCGAGTTCTTGGCCGATCTCATGCACGACTTTTTTCTTCGGGCGGTCGTCTTCATCCACTGCCGGCATCGCTCGCCTCCGCTCGAGAGCCCCGCGAAAATACTCTCCGAGACGGCCATTGTCACATCCACGCCTCCCAATTAAGCAACGCGCGGCAACCCGCGTCAGCCAAGGACTTTTGCCATGCCCGCATTGCCCGCCGAGATGACCGCGATCGCGATCCGCGCACCCGGTGAAGCGGACGCGCTCGTCCCCGAGCAGCGCCCGCTCCCTCGCCCCGGCAAACGCGAGGTGCTGGTCAAGGTTGTGGCCGCGGGCGTCAACCGGCCCGACGTGATGCAGCGCCAAGGTCTATATCCGCCCCCCGCTGGCGCAACTGACATCCCAGGTCTCGAGATCGCAGGCGAGGTGGTTGCGCTAGGTGCCGGTGTGACACGCTGGAAGCTCGGCGACACCGTCATGGCGCTGGTTGTTGGCGGTGGCTACGCCGAATACTGCGCGGCGCATGAAACTCATGCGCTGCCGGTCCCTGCGGGGCTCACGCTTATCGCCGCTGCGGCCATCCCAGAGACCTTCCTTACTGTGTGGCACAATGTCTTCGAGCGCGGCCGGTTAAAGGCTGGCGAGACCTTGCTGATCCACGGCGGCTCTTCGGGGATCGGGACCGCCGCGATCCAGCTCGCCAAAGCATTCGGCGCCCGCGTGATCGCCACCGCCGGTTCGGCCGAAAAGTGCGACGCCTGCCGCCGACTCGGCGCCGACCTGGCGGTTAACTATAAGGTGGAAGATTTCGTCGCCGCGGCCAAGGCCGGCAGCAACGGCAGGGGTGCCGACGTCATTCTCGATATGGTCGGCGGTGACTACATCGAGCGCAATTACGAGGCTGCCGCGGTGGAGGGGCGCGTGGTGCAAATCGCCTTTCAGGGCAGCTCCAAAGCAAGCGTCGATTTCCGCCGCATCATGCTCAAGCGGCTTACCCACACCGGCTCGACGCTGCGCGCGCGCTCGGTCCCCGACAAGGGCGCGCTCGCGAAGGCCGTCGAGATGCATGTGCTGCCGCTGATCGCGTCGGGAAAAGTCAGGCCGTTGATCGACAGCACTTTCCCGTTCATCCAGGCGTGCGCCGCACACGCGCGCATGGAGACCAGTGCGCATATTGGCAAGATCGTCCTGACATTCGCAACTCCCTGAAATCATTTGGTTTCCGTTCTTGTGGGCCGACCCCGCGCAGGTCCCTTTCAAGTCCCGCGGGCCGCGAAATCGACGTAAATCGACGTAAAGTTCGCTTGCCTTGGCATCGCGTCAGTCCGGAGAAAGCCCGGCGAGGGTCGATGGGGGTGGAGCTGGGAGGACTTCGGTTGAATTTTGTCCGCGCCTGCGTCACGGCGATGCTGCTCGTGTTTGCCCTTGGCGCCCCTTGCGGCCGCGCGGTCGAGGCGATCAATGTGCGCACCGATGCACAGGCGATCGATCTCACTGACTCCGCCGAGCGCTATCGGAGCGACGCCGACCGGCTGCTTGTTTCTGCCGCTCCCGGACCTGACGGAATCATCCGCCGCATGGACGTGCGCGCGCGCGAGGGAAACACCAATTGGGCCGTCTTCGCGCTTGCCAATTCCGGCGACGAACAGATTGAGCGGCTGATCGTTGTGCCGCATTACCGCATGGTCGGCTCGGGTGTGTTTTGGCCCGATCTCGGCCGCTCCCGCGTCGCCAGCATCACATCGAGCGGGGAACGTCCCGAGCGCCAAGACAGCGCCACCGCAGATATTTTCCGCATCACGCTCGACCCCGGCAGCGTCATGACCTATGTGCTCGAGCTGCGCACCGACAAGCTCAACCAGCTCTATCTGTGGCAGCCCGAAGCCTATAAAGACAAGGTCAACAGCATCACGCTTTATCACGGCATCGTTATCGGAATCGCCGGATTGCTGGCGCTGTTCCTGACGATTTTGTTCGTGGTCAAAGGCAGCATGATGTTCCCCGCTGCCGCCGCGCTCGGCTGGGCGGTGCTAGTCTATATCGGTATCGACTTCGGCTTTTGGGGCAGGGTTTTCGCACTCTCGGCGGACTCCGAGCAAATCTGGCGCGCGTCGGGCGAGGCGATCCTGGCCGCGACGCTGATCGTATTCCTGTTCGCCTATCTCAACCTCAATCGCTGGCACGTGCGCTACGCTCACATCACTTTAGCCTGGCTCGCCTTCCTTGCGGCGCTCGTTGCGCTCGCGCTTTACGAGCCGCCGATCGCCTCCGGTATCGCGCGCCTGTCACTTTTTGTGGTCGCTCTACTCGGCTTTGCATTGGTCGTGTATCTCTCGTTGCATGGTTTCGACCGCGCCGTCCTCTTGATCCCGACATGGCTGTTGCTCGTGCTATGGGTGATCACGGCGGCGCTTGCGGTCAGCGCCGTCATCACCAACGACATTGTCGGCCCGGCTCTGCTCGGTGGGCTGGTCCTGATCGTGATGCTGATCGGGTTTACGGTAATGCAGCACGCCTTCGCCGGCGGCATCACCAGTGGCATCGTCTCTGACGTCGAGCGTCGCGCGCTCGCGCTGACTGGCGCCGGGGACATGATTTGGGACTGGGATGTCTCCGCCGACAAGGTGTTCACGAGCGCGGAGACCGAGACGCTGCTCGGGCTCAAGCGCGGCTCGCTCGAAGGCCCGGCGGCCTGTTGGCTGGATGTGCTGCACCCGCTTGATCGCGATCGGTTTCGCGCCGTGCTCGACAGCGTTCTTGAGCAACGCCGCGGGCGGTTGACCCAGGACTTCCGTCTGCGCACGCCCGACGGGCATTATTTGTGGTTCACGCTGAAGGCGCGGCCAGTGGTGGGCTCGGACGGAGAGGTGGTGCGGCTCGTCGGCACGCTCACCGACGTGACCGAGTTCAAGAATGCGGAGGAGAGGCTCCTCCACGATGCCGTGCACGATAATTTAACCGGGCTGCCCAACCGGGAGCTGTTTCTCGACCGACTGGAGAGCGTGCTCGCATTCGCCAAAGCCGATTCCGCCGTCAAGCCGACTGTGATGGTGATCGATCTCGACCGATTCAAGCAGGTCAACGACTCGCTCGGCGTTGCGGTGGGCGATTCCATCCTGCTAACGTTGGCACGGCGGCTTGGCCGACTGATCAAACCGCAGGACACGCTCGCTCGGCTGGGAGGCGATCAGTTCGCGGTTATCCTCCTGTCGGAACGCGAGACCGAGCGCGTCATCGCCTTCACCGAGACGCTGCGCAAGGGGCTGCGCGCGCCCATCACATTCAACGACCGAGAGCTGTTTCTCACCGCCTCGATCGGGGTCGCGCTCTACGCCGGTGAGCCGGGCCGCACCGAGGAGGTCCTCAAGGATGCGGAGCTTGCGATGTATCACGCCAAACGCATTGGCGGCGACCGCATCGAGGTGTTTAAAACCTCGATGCGAGCCCGTCAGAGCGACCGCGTGACACTCGAGACCGATCTGCGGAGGGCGCTCGAACGCGAGGAGATCGCCATCCTGTACCAGCCGATCGTTCGCCTCGAGGACCGTTCGATTGCGGGCTTCGCGGCGTTGCCGCGCTGGAGGCATCCCAAAGCCGGCAATGCGTCGCCTGCGGAGTTCATTGCCATGGCCGAGGAGGTTGGCCTCATCGTCGAGCTTGGCATGTTCATACTCGAGCGCACGGCACGGCAGCTGGGCAGCTGGCAACGCGCCATGCGCCGGCGCGACCCACTGTTCGCCACGGTGAACGTGACATCGCGTCAACTGCTGCGGCAGGACCTGATCCATGATGTGCGCACCGTGATCGCGCGGGCGGGCCTCGCGCGCGGCACGCTCAAATTGGAGCTCACAGAATCGCTGGTAATGGAGAATCCCGAGCACTCAGCGCAGATGCTGCAGCGGATCCGTGATCTTGGCGCCGGGCTGGCGCTCGATGACTTCGGCAGCGGCCACGCATCGCTCGCCTATCTGCAGCGGTTTCCGTTCGATCTCATCAAGATCGATCAGTCCTTCGTGCGCACCAACGGCAAGGGAGCACGCCCCGTGATCCTGCGCTCAATCATCTCGCTCGCGCACGACCTCGGCATGGAGGTGGTGGCCGAAGGCGCTGATACCGATTCTGATGCGGTCGAACTCTATCAGCTCGGTTGCGAGTACGCGCAGGGCCTCCACTTCGGCGAGCCAATGAGCGCGGAGGATGCCAAGGCGCTTTTGGAGGACGACGGCGCAAGAAACGAGAGCGATCTCGCGCTGCCCACGCAAACCGTTCAGTAGCAGCTTTTAAAACCTTGGATGGTCATTTCCGGGCGCGAGCTAAAGCCCTCGATTCGAATTCCCCAACTTCATGCCTGCACTGCGAGCTGCGGCTCTCGCCGCCATCACCGCTGGACCGAATGAGCAACTGTACGGGTTCGTAGAAATTTATTAACTCGACGTGGCTGCGCTACGCGTGCCCAGCTTCGCTCGAGAGCATGCCGAGAGCGATGCCGATCTTCCTCAGCGCCTGTTCATACTTGCCGCCGGTGTCCTGGCCGAATATCAGCTCGGCATCGGCCGTGCAGTGCAGCCAGCCGTTATGCTGAATCTCGTTTTCGAGTTGGCCGGGCGCCCACCCGGCATAACCGAGGGCGAGAATGGCGCTTTGCGGCCCCTCTCCACGCGCAATCGCCTTGAGGATGTCGAGGGTTGCGGTCAGGCAGATGCCTTCGTCGATCGGCAGCGTTGAGTTCTCGATGAAGAAGTCGCTCGAATGCAGGACGAACCCGCGTTGGGTATCGACCGGACCGCCTTTTAGCACCTTCACGCCGCCCGCGCGCCGCGGGAGCTTGATCAGCTCCGCCGCAGGGACAACCTCAAGCTGCACCAGGAGGTCGGCAAAGCTGATGTGCGCCGCCGGCTGATTGACGACGATGCCCATGGCGCCCTCGGTGGAATGCGCGCAAACATAGATCACGCTGCGGGCGAACCGGTCATCGCCCATCGACGGCATCGCAATCAGCATCTGGCCGTCCAGATAGCCGCGCTTGCCGGACTTGCGCTGCTGCGGCTTGGACTTTGCCGCCTTCTCCGGCGTCATCGCCTGGGGCCGCGGCGTCTCGGATTCGGCGCCGGACGTCGCCTCGTCCTCGTCTTGCATGCTGGTCTTGCGAGGAAGCTTCATGTCGAAATGCTACCCGATTGAGCGCCTGTTGCAAACGTGGCGTCCTACAATCTCATGCATCCTTTGTGCCACGATTCGAGCCACCGCACGGTAAGATGTATGTCTTTTTCGTGTATGTTCCACCTCTTCGTGTATGTTCCACCTCCCGTTCTGATCACGCGCCGGCTCACGATGAATTCAGTGGCACGCGAGAAGTTTCACCCCGAAAATCGAGCGACCATGATCTTCCATCTGCTGCGGCGGAGCGCCGCGCTCCTTGCCACCTGCGCGATGAGTCTCATTACCGCAAGCAGCCCAAGCGCTGCCGAGGACGCCTCGCCATGGGACGGCGACGCCCGTAGCGCGGTGCGCCTCATTGCGGGCTCGTCCACCGTGCCGGAACACGCAACAATCCGCGCCGGTATCGCCATCCGGCTGAAGAACGGGTGGCACACCTATTGGCGCTATCCCGGCGACGCCGGCGTTCCGCCGCGTTTCGGTTTTGCAGGGTCGCAGAATGTCAACTCCGTCGAGGTACGCTGGCCTGCGCCGCAACGCATCGCGGAGCATGGTGTGGTCACGATCGGTTATGCCGACGATTTCATCCTGCCGCTGGCGATCGTGCCGCAGGACCCCGCAAAGCCGGTCAAGCTGCGCCTCAAACTCGACTACGCGGTATGCGAAAAGCTGTGCGTACCGGCGGAAGGACAGGCGGAGCTGGTGCTCACCGGCGGCCGCTCTGCACATGATGCCGCGCTCGCCGCAGCCGAAGCGCGGGTTCCCAAGAAGGCCGCGGTGGGGGAAGGCTCGCCACTCGCCGTCAAATCAGTTCGCCGCGAACTGACCGGGTCTCGGCCCCGCGTCATCGTCGACATCGCGGCACCCTCCACAACCCAAGTCGATTTGTTTGCCGAGGGCCCAACACCGGAGTGGGCACTGCCAGTGCCGACGGCGGTCGAGGGCGCGCCGGCGGGCCGGCAACGCTTTGCCTTCGATCTCGATGGCGCCCCGCCGGGCGCCACATACGACGGCGCTCGCATTGCACTGACCGCCGTCGCAGGAGATAGCGCGATCGAGGTCACGGCCCGTCTCGACTAATTCGCCGACCGCGCTAAGTTGGCGGCCCCCTGCCTGCGAGCGCCGCGGGCGATGTTCACAACGAGCTTAGGTATCAAAGCGAGAGGATAACGATCATGCCCATCAAGGTCGGAGATCGACTGCCCCAGGCGAAGTTCCGCGTCATGACGTCGGAGGGGCCGGCGTGGAAGACCACCGACGAAATCTTCGAGGGCAAAAAGGTCGCGCTGTTCGCGGTGCCCGGTGCCTTCACGGGCACCTGTCACAAGATGCACGTTCCCTCGATCGTGCAGAACGCCGACGCAATCAGGGCGAAGGGGGTCAACACCATCGCCGTCACCGCAGTCAATGACGTGTTCGTCATGGATGCCTGGAAGAAGGCATGTGCCGCCGATAAGCTCGACTTTTTGGCGGACGGCAACGGTGAATTTGCCAAGGCGCTCGACTTGGCCTTCGACGGTTCTGGCAATGGGCTTGGCACGCGCTCAAAGCGCTACGCCATGCTGGTCGAAGACGGCGTCGTGAAGAAGCTCAATATCGAGGAAGCGCCGGGCAAGGTCGAGGTCTCAAGCGGCGACGCGTTGCTAAAGCAGCTTTAAATCGAATCTCGCGAGAGCCGCCAAGAGGCTACGCCGGGCGGCTCTTGCTGCCCGGCGACCGCGCCTCCTGGAGGCCCTCACGAGCCAACCGGTCAGCGCGCTCGTTGAGCAAATGGCCAGCGTGCCCACGTACCCAGTGCCAGCGCACCCGGTGACGTGTCAGCAGCGCATCGAGCCGCTGCCAAAGATCGACGTTCCTGACTGGCTTGCGATCTGCGGTGCGCCAGCCGTTGCTCTTCCATTGGTTGATCCATGTGAGAATGCCGTTGCGCAAGTACTGGCTGTCGGTGTGAATGTCCACGAGACAGGCGCGCTTGAGTGCTTCCAGCGCCGCGATCGCGGCCATCAGTTCCATGCGGTTGTTGGTCGTGTGAGCCTCGCCGCCCTTCAGCTCCTTCTCGCGATCGCCGAAGGCGAGGATGGCGCCCCATCCGCCCGGCCCCGGATTGCCGGAGCAGGCGCCATCGGTGTGGATGACGACGTGCGGCTCGCTCATGCCTCGATTCCATAATCGCGCACGTTCTTGACCGCCTGGTGGAAGCGCAGTTTGCGGTAATATTCGAGGGGATCCTTCGGCCGCACCAGCGCGCCGGGCGGCACATCGAACCAATCAACCAAGCGCGTCAGCAGAAAGCGCAGAGCCGCGCCGCGGGCGAGTAACGGAAGCGCATGTCGCTCCTGATCCGAGAGGGGGCGCACCTGCGCATAGGTCTGCAGCAGGCTCCTACCCTTGGTGACGTTATAGGATTGGTCGCTCTCGAAGCACCAGGCGTTGAGACAAATTGCGACGTCATAGGCGAGCGCATCCGTGCAGGCAAAATAGAAGTCGATCAATCCCGAAAGCTTGTTGCCTAGGAAGAAGACGTTATCGGGAAAGAGATCGGCGTGAATTATGCCTAGTGACAATTTTGACGGCCATGCGTTTTCGAGATGTGAAAGCTCGGCAGCGAGGAAATACTCTAAGTCGGGCTGCACTTCGTTCGCACGTTGGCGGCAGTTCTCGTAAAGCGGCCGCCACCCATTGACCGAGAGCGCGTTGACGCGGCTGTGCTTGAAATCGAGCCCGGCGAGGTGCAGCCGCGCCAGCGCCTGGCCGAGCGCGCCGCAATGCACCGGCGACGGCCGCCGAATCCACATGCCATCGAGGAAAGTGATCATCGCCGCCGGGCGGCCGGCGACACGACCGAGCACCTCGCCGCGCTTGTTCTTGACCGGCTGCGGGCAGCTGATGCCACGAGCGTGCAGATGCTCCATCAAGCCGAGAAAAAACGGCAAGTCCTCGGCCGCGACGCGACGTTCATAGAGTGTAAGGATGAAGTAACCGCGGCTGGTGTGGACGAGGAAATTCGAGTTCTCCACACCTTCGGCGATGCCCTTATAGGCGAGTAGCTCCCCGACGTCGTAATCGGCGAGAAACGCCCCAAGCTCCTCCGCCACCACATCGGTGTAGACGGCCACGTTCATGCCCCATGCGCGTGTAGCCGATTGCTAAAGCAGTTTTCGGCAAGGTTGCGGCAACCTCTCTTCCTCATCCCCCGCCTCCTAGCAGGGGTCCACATCTTTTTTTGTGGTGGCGACAAAAACGTGGATGGCCGGGACGAGCCCGGCCATAACGAAGGAGGCGAGCCCTGCCGCGCGTGAGCTCATTCCGCCGCCTCGGGTCCGCGCAAGACCCGCGGCAGTGGGAAGAACATATCTTCGTCGGCGGTGGTGACGGTCTCCACCTTCACGGCATAGCGCTCGGCGAACGCGCCAATAACCTCCTCGACCAAGATCTCCGGAGCGGAGGCGCCAGCGGTAACACCGAGGCTTACGATCGAACCGAACAGCGACCAATCGATGTCTCTCGCGCGCTGCACCAGCGCCGCGCGCGGGCAGCCGGCGCGCTCGGCGACTTCCTTGAGGCGCTGGGTATTGGACGAATTGGGCGAGCCGACCACGACCATAGCCTCGACCATCGGCGCCACTTTCTTGACCACCTCCTGGCGGTTGGTAGTCGCGTAGCAAATATCTTCCTTGTGCGGCCCATGAATGTGCGGAAAACGAGCCTTCAGCGCTGCAATGATACCTGCGGTGTCGTCGACGGAGAGTGTGGTTTGCGTAACATAAGCGAGTCGGCCGGGGTCGCGCGGCAGGAAACGCGCGACCTCCTCGACGGACTGAACCAGCGTGATCGCGCCCGCGGGAAGCTGCCCGACCGTTCCGACCACCTCGGGATGGTCGGCGTGGCCGATCAGCACGATCTCGCGACCACGCTTGTGGTGGATTTCGGCCTCGCGATGCACTTTGGTGACGAGCGGGCACGTTGCGTCCAGCGCGAACAGATTGCGTTTTTTCGCCTCTGCTGGAATAGACTTTGGCACGCCGTGAGCTGAAAAAATGACCGGCGCATCGCTGTCGGGAATCTCGTTGAGCTCCTCTACGAAGATGGCACCCTTGGCCTTGAGACTCTCGACCACGTAGCGATTGTGCACGATCTCGTGGCGCACATAGACCGGCGCGCCGTAGCGTGCGAGCGCCTGCTCCACCGTCTCGATGGCGCGCACGACTCCGGCGCAAAAGCCGCGCGGCGAGCACAGCAACACTGTCAGCGCAGGCTTGTGGTCGGGGGCTCCCGTCATTGGACCTCGATCGGAAACGTCGCACTCGACATGGGCCTGTGGCCTGCGTCTGTCAAGCGAAGGCATGCGCCCATCGCTGCTCCGCTACTCGCCGCCCAGCCATGCCTCGTAGCGGGCACACAATTCCGTGGTGTGCGGCGCGGCGTCGTAATGGATGAGCGGCGCCAGCGCGCGACCGGCGGCTTTGAGGCGAGCGGCCATGTAGCGGTAAGGCTCGGGATAGGTTGAAAGCTCGCTCCTCGCGAAGAGTTCTTGCAAGCCCTGCGACGGCTCGACGCGATCGAGCCGATCACGTTCGTACACGGCAGCGCGCTCCACAATCGCCCAGCGGCCGCCTCTTCGCTCAAGCCGGTCGAGGAAGCGGGCGTAGGACGTCAGATCGGTCAGCACGCCGCTGATCGTCTGACGCACCAGGATAACGATGCTGGTCTCGGCGAGCGCGCGATCGCGCGCTATGCGCACGCAGGAGGGAAAAATCTGATGCTTGGAACGCTGTCCGGCCTCGAAGCTTTGGCGGCAATGGGCGACGAATTCGCGAAAGCTGCCGCTGAACCAAGAGACCGCAATCTCGCCTTCCGGCACGAAGGTTGCGAGCAGTTGCGGCCACTTTCCCTGGTCGCGATAAAGGCCCCAACCCTGAATCAGCTCGGCGCAGGCGTATTTGTCGTTTGCATCCATAGAGCGCTCCGTTACCCCATCCTCGTCTGAGCAGCGCGGGCAAGCCCATCTGCAAAGACGAGGGCGGGCTCCTGTTTCGAGGCGTCCCGCACCTGAGCTTGCGCGCCGTACGCGTCGGTGCTGCGCTGCTCGTCAGCATGATGCCAATCTTGGTATCCCGCGAATGATCTTTGTTGCGGCGCTTGCTAACATCAAGCGAGCTTGTGACAAAACCAAGGGCTCGCATGAAAGCGATCGTGATGCACCGCTATGGCCTCCCGGACGTGCTTGAATATGGCACCGTGCCGGATCCCGAACCACGTGCTGGTGAGATCCGCATCCGCGTTCACGCCACGACCGTCAATCGCGTGCTCGATGTGAGT
>WNEP01001821.1_pt1 | contig 12650 bp, 9 predicted proteins | sample 5399961 | NCBI WGS metagenome assembly WNEP01 (sample SAMN13153329, study PRJNA577476) | soil metagenome | isolation source: 20 cm grassland meadow soil pre-rain plot 5 | place: USA:California | collected 2015-09-08 | reverse complement strand
CGCAGACGCGAACTCGGAAACGTTTCTTGTCGCGGTCTACAGCGGGGCGATTGTCGGATATGCGGTTGTCGATGACTGGTCTGATCACCAACACCTTGTCTCCATCGCCGTAAGAGTCGAGTATAGACGTCGAGAGATCGCGCAAGCACTCCTAGACGAAGTGTTCGAAAGGTCGAAACCGGGTCCGTTACGCCTAGAGCTGAGGAGAAGCAACCACGAGGCTTTCCAGCTCTACATGAAGAATGGCTTTCGGGAGACTGGAATCGCGCACAGCTACTACACCGACGGAGAGGATGCTATTCAGATGGAAAAATTGATTGAGAAGAAGCCTGAGATTCTGGCACCCGCCTGACTTGCCTCTCCAAGAACAAACCCGCCGTTATGGTTAGAGCATCGGGTACCAGTTTACCCACAGAATCGTAGCCAGACACATCAGAATCGAGTAGACAACGAATAGTCCTCGGAAGAATCTGGGATGAAGTGCGGAGTATTCGGCTTGTGCCCAGAATACAGGGGGAACCACCAGAGCGAAGCGTGCGAATGAACGAACTTCGCCTGAGTAGAATACGACGGCGAGAAGGACGAAGGCCCACGTGTAGTATGGGAAAAGCTTGGACGATACGTTCCCTCTGATCAAAGGAATTGCTACGAAGATAACCGCGAGAATCATAGTGACAAAATTAATGGTATACGGGAGTACTCCGTTCGCGACCTGGTAGACTGGGTTATTGAAGAAACACAGGATCGTGCACTTAGGCCCCGTTGCCTCTGACTGAAAGGGCGCGAGAATGTTCCCTGTCTGAGTGTAAGCGTACACGCCAAAGGCTGGAACGCTGGCAAGGACTGTGAACCCGGCCAACAATTTCCTGAACTTCTGATCCTCGAAAATTCCCTTCAGCAGAAACGGGATCGCAACGAGAAATGCTTCCGGTCGCGCGAGGCCCGCGAGGAATCCAAGGCCTCCAGCGAGAAGTATCCTCCCTTTTTCAAGATTATAGAGAGATGCAGCAATGAACAGGATGCAGGTTGCTTCTGAATAGATTACCGTGAAGAAGAACGTAGAGGGGTAGACAGCGAGCAGCAAAAGAGTACTACTTGCAATCGCGGGGCCAAGCAGTTGCTTGGTTAGTCTTTCCAGATAGACGGCTGCGATTCCTACAGCCACTAAGTTCCACAGGAAACCTGCGAGGACTTCCGCCGATCTGACGTCGAGCCATGGAAAGGCCGGGTAGAGGGCTCTGATTGCAAGTGGGAAGAGTGGCCGAAAGGAATATCCATGCTGAAAAATTGCGTAACCGTCAGTGGCTATGCCAAGATAGTATCCCGAATCCCACCGAGCAAGACCATACAGAACAGGGAGATTCACGTCTCCAATTGGAGGGAGAGACCCCGTGCTATTGCCGAAGACCGTGACCGTGGCGACTAGAAACACGACCAAGGCTCGTGAAGCGACAAGTGGATTCGTCAACCATTTCGAGAATTCATTCCTTAGTGAGAGCACGAGGCTGTCACGGGTCTACATCTGAACGTGAGACGCTGCTCGGAATGTTCGCGATGTGCTTCGCCCTTCGCACCTGGCCATAGAGGAGGACGATCACGGAGACGGGAAGGAGCAGGAAGAAGAAGGCATTGGTGAGATAGCCGTTTCTGCCTTGGAATGGGATAGAGGAGGTTTGTGCCGTTTTAGAATAATAATTGAGGGAAATACTTTCAACCGAAACCCGAGTAAACGTTCCCGAAGCTGCGACCAAGACAATTGCGGCTTTTTCCGTCGGTAGGTTGTCTGAGAAAGACTTCGCACTTTGTGCTGTGATAGCAACCGTGACGGATAGATCGATCGGGATTGTTGAAAGGGTGTACACCGGTCCCTGGTAAACGGACAAGCCGTCTATGAAGTAGGGTACGAAGACCATTCCGTTTGACGCATTGATTGATCCGCGAATCTCAACGCTTGTGAGCGTAAAAGACGGGTTTTCTTTAATTTGGCCCACTGACGCTGGAGCGGACAAGAGTGGAAAGTTGAGGAATTCGAGTTTCTTGATCTGCAGTGAAAAATGCGTCGCCTGCGTTGATGCGCTTCGTTCTACATAGATCGTTACACTACTCGTCGAATCATAGACCTTGCCCGTGTTCGATTCTATCAGCTGAAACATGTTCAGTTGAACATTCTCTGCTTGTCCTGTCCCTTCTCTGTGGCTGAGCGCGTCGGACTCGGCCCAGAGAGGTACTGTAGATCCTGAGCTCTGCGAATAGAAACGGATTCCATAGCTAATACTTGGTGAAACATTGATCAGCATGTACATTATGGGGTATGCTGTCAGATTGACTTTCAGTGTTCTGTCAATAGAAAGAGCGAGTGGTTGCGTGCTCGGTGGAAAACCGCCCATTAGCGTCAGTCCATCACTAGAGTAGGTGAGTGTGGCGCCATATTCTTGGGCGGTGAGGCTCCAAATTGTCCAGTTATTCTCATCCAGGATCGTCGCGCGGCTACTCTCCGCGTAGGTCGGGGTCTTCAGCGACGTGACGTTCATCGCCCGCGTTCCTGGGAGTGTCACTGCCGGAAGTGAAATTGCCAGAATTGGCATCAAAAATACCAATGCGATTATGAAAGCTGTAATCCAAGCGGTCTTTCCGTGGAAAGCTACTGGATTAGACACGTTTTCCGGCAAGAAGAATGATCGGATTATCCATAATAGTGTTCCTAATTCAAAACAAAGACGAAAGCTCTGTCTGTTTTGAAGGTCTTATTCGCCAAGGCCAAACTGGTATTCAATATGATGGATGACTAAGGGGCGTCACAGGAAGAGCATTGCAGCCAAGAAGGCCCCTATAGCCACCAGTACTCCAAATCCAGACGTCGTCCAGCTACCGCTCACCTCTGCCTCGACATTACTATTCGCATGTTCGCATCTCGATATCGATCTTGCATCAAGGGAATCCGTACTGATCTACACAACCTGAACCTTTGGCAAGCATCTTCGAAAGTTGTACTAGACGTTCTGCAACTGCCCAAAACGGCCAAGGAGGAACAAGTGGATTCGAATCTACAGTTGGATCGCACTCATTTGCATGAGATATGGACCTTATGCTCTCAGTTCTCACTCCAAGGAAACGAACAGCCACAAATGGATAGATCAAACCGTTTTGCAGACACGTCATCACTCCTCGTTGAGAGAAAGCCCAAAAGCTATGTTAGAAAGACAGAGCAATTCTGACAACCAGACCGATAAATCGGAACCGGGTCTGTGAGGGAGAACAGTGATGCAGGAGGTGATCGCGGTCGCAGGTTTGGTGGTTCTCTTCATTGGCGTTGCACGCGCGATCTGGGTGCGTTGGCTGGCTGATGATGCATATCATAATCGGCTCGATCTCCTAACCAATCATCGCACCTCAGAAATTGGGCAATTTGTTCAAGGCACGCGGGGCGGTATTTGGCTAGTTCTTTAGGCGAACCCACGCTCCTTTCCTAGAAAATCGTTCTTGATCTGAGAGAAACATGCTTATGGTTTTGGAGAAGGAATCTTCTCAGGTAGCGAATCGGTCGATCTCCCTATAGGTTGTGTTGTCGGAACCATTTCTTCCACTTCTTTCCAGATACTCACGTCTTTCGTTTCTTTGATGTAAAGGCTACCAATTACGAGTGTTACAAGAGCAACTCCGATGGGGTAGATCAATCCGGCTAGGATACTAGCTGCCGCGAAGTTGATGGCAACCACCAAAACGGGAGTGAAACCGCCAAACTCGCCGTTGCCCAGGTGGTATGGTAGGGATAGGGATGTGTACCTTGTCCGGCCTGGGAACATTTCAACAAGTAATGCAGCGATGGGCCCATAGACCATTGTAACGTAAACTACCTGAGTCAGTACGAGTAGAGTTAGTGCCGGGGCGTTGAAGCTGGCCTTGTCGGAGAAGTATGTCATCGCCATGTAGAGTGGGTAATAGGTTGCTGCTGCGAGCCCACATCCTGCCATGATGATTTTTTTTCGACCCATTCTATCTGATAATCGGCCGAAAAAGATGAAGAGTGGAGTGCCGAGGGCGAGAGCCGTCGCCACAATAGCGTACGATGTTACTTTGTCAACTCCTCGAATCGTTTGTAAAAAGAATAGCGCATAGAATTGTCCAGTGTACCATACAACGGCTTGTCCCGCTGTAGCGCCGAACAGAGCGAGAAGAATGAGACGCCAGTCTCTTCCAAGGCTTTCTTTGATCGGGGATGTTGCTGTTCTCCCCATCTCTTTGAGCCTGCTGAAGAGGGGTGTTTCCCTAAGCCGCCATCGAATGTAGAGCGCCGCAGCGACAAGAACGGAGGAGAGAAGGAATGGGATCCTCCATCCCCAGTCATTGAAGGCACTGGCTCCGAGGCCGAGACTCGTCGCCAGAATAACAATCAGTGAGAGAAAGAGGCCGATGGTAGCGGTTGTCTGGATATAGCTAGTCCAGTACCCACGTTTCTCGTCCGGCGCATGTTCGGCGACGTATATTGCTGCGCCGCCATATTCCCCACCTAGGGCAAGCCCTTGTAGCATGCGAATGAAAAGAAGAATTGCGGGTGCTAGAAGACCGATAGCTTGGTAGGATGGAAGGAGGCCTATGATGGTCGTCGCGGATCCCATGATAGTGATGGTCAGAAGGAACGCATATTTTCGGCCGACCTTGTCGCCCAATCTCCCAAAGACAAGGGCTCCAAAGGGCCTTACGGCAAAGCCGGCCGCGAAGGTCCCGAGATAGAGAATCAGCGACGTTCCGAGTGTTTTTGACGGGAAAAACACGGGCGCAAGGAAGACCGCAAGAGAACCGAAGATGTAGAAATCGTACCATTCAATAATTGTGCCCATAGATGAGGCAGCAACAATGTAGCGCATGCTCCGTCCACGGTTGGTATCCGACGAGAAGGGAAACGAGGGGGTGGACAGACTGCTCGACGGTTTTTGGCTTGCGCCCATAGGCTTTGACTATGAGTGCATGTTAGGTATTGCAATAATAGGCACAACGTTTACGTTTCATCACGAGTCTCACTTTCCCAATCATTAGTATTCATTTGCAACTTACCAATTTACCTAGGGAGTCGAGACCCACAGGTAAGCTCCCACCGTGTTCACCCTACTCCGTTCGGAGACATGAAAAAGAGATGCATCATATCATCAAGGATTTCCGAACCAAGGACCAAACCCTTTGGCCTGCCGTATGGGTGCGTAGAGTGAGAAACTTGCCGAAACCCGGATTTACGAATTTGACGATTAGGCGAGACCTCTACGCCCATTTGACCACGGCAGCAAGAGCCCATGGCTCCCCAGGTATCCCGAGTCATCTCAGTGACTTGTCTCGGAAACCCGGAAAAAATCGTTGGTAGTACCGTACTACGAACAGATGGAGTCAAGAACGAGGTTCCTTTCGAGATAGCGGAAGGTGGCGGGCCGGGTGGGATTCGAACCCACGATTTGCGGCTCCGCAGGCCGCCGTCTTGGTCCTGGCTCGACTACCGGCCCTAGAAGAGACATTATTGATTCTCCTTATAACGGGTACAACGGAGAACCCAACTTGAGTCCGAGTTATTTCTCCTCTCCTAATCGGCAACAATTTCATATGTAGAAACGAATGCGGCTTGGGTCAGACATGTTCGCCTGCACGAAATGTCAGAAGCGAGAGTTTCAAATGACGCAGCTGTCAGAAATGAGACTTCTAGCTGAGTGTGCTGGATGCGGAGCGTCCTTTGTTGTGGACTCAGTTAGCGAGAAAAAGTCTCGGATCGAAGCCGCGGACCCTAACCAGCACCTCATTTGGAATTGGAAGAGCGAGCAGTGGGTCCCAGCAAAGAGAGGCTAGGGACTTTTCTCAGACATGGGACGAGAACTTACGCGACTCCGCCTTACCCTACGCGGAGGCCCCTGGAGGAGTGGCTTCCAGAGTCAGTCCTTCAGGCCCGACGTATTCTGCGTCGGGACGGAACAATCGGTTATCCTGTAGCTGCTCCACTATGTGAGCCGTCCAGCCTACAGTTCTCGCACATGCGAATGTGCAAGTGAAGAGCTCAGGGGGAATCCCGACCGCATGCAAAACGACCGAAGAATAGAATTCGACATTCACATCAATAGGCCTTTCCGGATGCTGCTCACGTAGTAGTCTCCGGGCCGTGTCTTCGACAGTTGTCGCGAGCTTGAATAGTGAGGGATCGACTATCTGTCGAGCAAGCTCCTTTAGGACTCTTGATCGTGGGTCCTCAGTCCGATAAACTCGGTGGCCAAAGCCCATTATTCTGTCGTGCTTCTGAAGCCGATCTCGCAACCAACTCTCGGCGTTCTCGGGGGTCCCGATGGACTGCAACATCTCCCAGACGTAAATGGGCGCACCTCCGTGCAATGGACCTTTCAATGCCGATATCGCAGCGACCACTGCAGAATGCACATCGGTCAGAGTCGAGGCCGCGATTCGAGCAACGAAGGTTGACGCGTTAAGGCTGTGGTCGGCAAGTAGAGTGAAGTATGAATCCAGTGCGTGTACGTGTTCAGGTCTGCCGGGTTTGCTGTTGAGCATGTAGAGATAATTCGCAGCATGGCCTAGCCCAGGTCGAGGGGTGACCGGTTCCTGGCCTTTTCTCAAGCGGTGATAGGTGGCGACGATCGTGGGCATTCGAGCCGTTAGGCCGATGCTAGAGTCGGTCAGTGAGGGTTCATTCCGACTCCCTAGCCCTCCTAAGATAGAAACAGACGTTTGCAACGCTGAAAGAGGATCAGCTACTTTTGATTCTCCCTTCAGAAATCCTACGACCTGATTCGGCAGAGCATGTTCGCGGGAGAACCGAGTCTCCAAGGTGGAAAGTTCTTGCCGATTCGGCAGATGTCCGTACCACAGCAAGTGAGCAACGGACTCATAGGAAACCCGTCCTGCCAGCTGTGTAACATCATACCCCCTGTAAATGAGACGTCCGGCTTGGCCATCGATCTTGGTGAGAGAAGTAGTAGCGACGATGACACCTTCGAGACCCTTAGGCGCGCGAATCATGACGCTTTCAGAACGCCATGGACATCAACCATAGTTAAGGAATACCAAGGAACAAACCCTGTACGCGGGAAAGGCTTTTTCAACGCCTCCAAGCCGAGCCGACCGTTGAGATCGGAGATGGCGGGAAAGACTCACAAGATCGCAGTGTTGCCTGGAGACGGAATCGGCCCCGAAGTTGTCGAAGCGACGCTAGCGGTCTTGAACGCAGTCCAGAAGGTGACTGACGTCAAGCTTGAGATGTTGAAGGGAGAGGCCGGATTCGACGTCATCTCGAAATACGGAACGAATCTTCCTCCGAAGACCGTAGACATGATCAAGAAGACCGACGCCTGCCTTAAAGGACCCATGACGACTCCTGAAGAGCCCGGGTCCCCTCGAAGCGTCGCTGTCACCCTCCGTTCTATGTTCGACCTATATGCCAACATGCGACCGGCTCGTACTCTTCCGAACGTCCCCTCTCTAAAACCCAATATCGACATGATCGTGGTCCGTGAAAACACTGAGGATCTCTACGTTGGAAAGGAGTTCGAAGTCGTCCCTGGGATAGGAATCGCAATTAAAATCAACACGACCAGAGCCTCTGAACGAATAGCGAAATTCGCGTTCGACCTTGCCATGAAGCGACGAAAGAAACTCGCCTTCGTCCACAAGGCGAACATTCTGAAGCTGACCGACGGGATATTCAAACAAGCCGTGTTGAACATCGGTAAGAAGTATCCAAGAGTTGAGGTAGAAGATATTCACGTTGACGCCGCAACCATGCAATTCATACGGCGACCGGAGAGTTTCGATGTCGTGGTCGCAACAAATCTCTACGGTGACATTCTCACCGATGAGGCTGCGGCCCTGGTCGGCGGGCTGGGTGTCGCTGCAGGCGGAAATATCGGAGATCATTACGGCATGTTCGAGCCAGCTGGCGGGTCCGCACCGAAGTACACGGGACAGAACAAGGTAAACCCCATCGCTATGATCGAAGCCTCGCGAATGATGCTCGATTTCCTCGAGGAACCGGAAGCTGCGTCAAAGGTCGAGAAGGCTACAATGAAGGTCTTGGAGGAGGGCAAGGTGCTGACCTTCGATCTGAGGGGCACGGCTAAGACTAGCGATATGGGCAACGCTATCGCCCAGAAGATCCTCGACTTCCACTAGACTCTACATTCGCTCAGCAAGCTTCAGTCCAAGCAATCCCGTAGCGCATTTCAGCACGGTCTCAGCTGCTTCGACTAGGCTTGCACGCTGCCCCTTCAGTTCTTCATCCTGCAGGTGTGAGATGTCAGATTTTTCATAAAACTCGTGGAATCTCTGAGCCAGTTCATTGGCGTACAAGCAGAGAAGAGTCGGGTTAAGCTCTTCAGCAGATCTCATGAAAGTCTCAGGAAACCGTGCGAGCGCAAGGACCAGATTTTGTTCGGCAGGTTCAGTGAGCCTGTCGAAGGTGCTAGGTGTCTTGATTGAGCCGAGTTTCTTGAGAATGCTGAGTCCCCTAGTGTAAGCGTAGTTGATGAAGGGGGCACTGTTCGCCTCGAAGTTCAACGCCCTATCCCAGGTGAAGTTTGTGGACCTTACTGCTTCGACAGAAAGCATAGCGTACCGGACCGCCGAGACGGAGAGGCTCTCGGCGACACGATGCTTGACCTCCGCAGGTAACTCAGTCGACCTTTTTTCCACCTCCTCCCTTGCACGGAGCAGAGCCTCGTCTAGTAACTGGTCGAACGTAAGGTACCTCCCTCTTCGAGCCGACATCCTCTGTCCTTCAAGCGTGAGTAGTCCAATCGGGAAATGGAGGAAGTTCATGGCTTCTTTCCTGTATCCCAAGATCCACATTGCAACCTTGACCTGAAGCTGTGCAAGAGACTGTTCCACCCCGATCACGTTGATGACGCGATCAGCCTTCTCGAACTTATACAGGCTGTAAGCAATGTCCCTCGTCGGATAGAGCGTGGTTCCATCCGATCGCGTGAGGGTTAGAGAAGTCACTTCAAAGGATTTTGACAGTCCCAGCTTTTCTCGAAGTGCAAGATCATCCACCGCCTTTCCAGCATCGAGGACCCAAGCGCCACTTTTGTTGTGTGCAAGTCCGGTCTCTTTGAGACGGTCGAGTAGTTCCGAGACTCTTCCCGTCCAAAGCATGTCGGATTCCCAGTCCCATTGGTCAAAGTGAATGTGGGCTCTCCGAAGGGTTTCTTCGAACCCGGCGAGCACCATCTGACTGACCCGACGGATCAGGGTTCGCGTCTCTGGGTCTGCCTTCTCGTATTTCCTGATTAGCTCGTTGATAGACCCCTGAGGATCCGGGTCCTTTCCCACTTTCTCGCTGATGAGGTCGAACTCGACCGGGTGCTTGCTCCGAAGTTCTGCGGCGACACCGACCCACTCATCTAGTTCCTTGGTAACTGCTACAATGTCTATGTCGGAGGCGTTGGTCTTTTTGAGAAGAGCGAGCCTTTTCTTGTTCTCGTCGAGCTCTACGAGAGTCGAGGTTATGGAATATATTTTTCCGAAGAACTCGTCAGGCTTTCCGTCAGGCCCGGGCTCTCCGAGTAGCCTGTATCCGTAGGCCATCTGGGCTACCTGTCGTCCAGTATCGTCGATGTAGAAGTGGGTCTTGACATCGTGGCCTCGCCCGGCAAGAATTCGGGCCAACGTGTCGCCAAAGATGGAGTTCTTTGCGGTCCCGATATGAATCGGCCTTGCTGGGTTTGCACTAGTATGTTCGACGATGACACGTTGCGGCTTATTGGTCTTCAACAAACCATAGGAAGATCCCTCGTGAAGAATGGCGTCGAGTGTAAGTTGGGCCAGAGTCTCGATTTTCGCGTTGAAATTCACATAGCCGGGTTCTGCAGCCTGTACTGACTCGATAAGATCGTACGCGTTTGTCTTGTCTAGCTGTTCGACAATCTCCTTGGCTATTGCCATCGGCTTAGTTTTCTGAACTCTCGCAAGTTCAAACGAGACAGAGCTTGCGAGGTGGCCAAAGTCCTGATTCGGAGGGTCTTCTAGACTCGAGGCGAGATCTAATTCAGGAAAGCGCTTTCTGTCGGACTTTTGCAGGTCCGAGTATGCGCTTCGTAGTACTCTTTCGCATTCGGCTCTGAATTGTCCGAACGGATCAGAGAATGGGCCGCTTGTAACCCTTGGCGCGATGGTCATATCTTTCAAGCTTAGTTTGAGACTTCTCTGGCGTGAGAATCGTCTTAATAGAACTCTCTAGAAGGCCGTCCTGAAGGTGCCCCGACGACATGCTGGGACCAATTGATGTCTTGGTCATTTTCCTCGTCTCCATAATTGCAGGGTTCATAGGCGCCCTTTTTGGATTGGGAGGAGGAGTCCTCATCATTCCTTTCTTGACTCTTGTTGAAGGGGTCCCGGTACCTCTTGCCGTGGGGGCGAGCATCGTATCGGTTGTAGCGACTTCTAGTTCATCCGCAGCCACGTACGTTCAGGACCATCTCACAAACCTTCGGCTGGGAATGTTCCTGGAAATTGGCACAGTGGCGGGGGCTATCACAGGAGCTTTCGTGGCTGTGTTCCTGCCTGCCTCTGTACTCTTCGTACTCTTTGGGCTAATCCTGCTATATGCCACTATCATCATGGTTAGGGCGAGAGGAATCGATTTTCCTGCTGATGTGAAATCCGACACGACTTCTAGAATTCTTTCACTAGGAGGCCAGTACGAGGACCATAGCTTGAATCGAGTAGTCAAGTACGAAGTCACCAGAACGCCCCTTACAGTCTTTATCGGATATTTCGCGGGGATAGTTTCGGGTTTACTCGGCGTGGGCGGCGGGATCATCAACGTCCCAACAATGAATCTCGTAAGTAAGGTTCCTGTCAAAGTGGCATCTGCCACTAGCAACTTCATGATCGGTGTTACAGCGGCGGCCAGCGCCTCTGTCTATCTGTTAAGAGGGGACGTTAATCCATTGCTCGCCGCTCCACTTATCGTAGGAGTCGCCGGAGGAGCCCTGCTGGGAACTAGAGTCCTGAAGGTGACCCCTCCAGCCCGAGTGAAGGTCGCGTTCGGAATTCTGCTCGCCGCCATATCTCTGCTCATGATTTTGAAAGGATTCAATCTGCCCGTGGTCTTGTAAGAGCCGTGGACCTCAACAGACTCGTCTCCTACTCACTGCGTATCGGAGTATTAACGAGTGCTCTACTAAGCCTAGTCGGACTCTCTGTCTGGGCGGCCCAGGGTTTCGATAACGTTGTCTCTGCTGCCGGATCAGATATTGCCAACACGCTTGCCTCTGCCTTTCGTGGAAACGATTCGGGCATCATCTATCTCGCGATCGTTATTCTTATTGCCACTCCAGTGTTTCGAGTGGCAATATCCTCCGTCTATTTTGCCAAGGAAGGAGATGGAAAGTATGTTCTGATAAGTCTCGCAGTTCTCTCGATGCTACTGTTCGCCCTATTCTCAGGCTATGCGGGCTAAGGGAGACGTGAGCGTTGAGAATCAATATCCTGATCGCGGGCGGACTGATCCTTGCCGTAAGCATTCTGCTTCTCGCCTCAGAAATTGTCGCTTCACTTTTTGGATTCGCGCTCGGAGGCTTGAACGTAGTCATCGGAATCCTAACTCGAAAAGCAGTAGGAATAGTCGTCCCAGCCGACCAATTGGGTCCTTTGAAACTATCGCTCGACAAAGGAGTCATTAGAACCAACATTTACACGATAGCGTTCTCCGACAAGAAGCTAGTTCTAAGAAAGCTGAGCTCGGCAAACCTAACAGTCGCAACCGCCCTAATCCTAGCTCTCTTGGGAGCGGCTCTCGCAGGGCCATTCGGTATCATCGTGGGGGGCATCACGGCTTTCTCCCTGCAGGAATTTGTGACCCAGACACGGAGAGACGAGATCAAGAAGAATCTTCTCGACCCATCAGGCCGGGGCGATCTTGAGTTTTCTTACGAGGACTTGGGGCAAGTCCAGTTATTTGGGAATAGGATTCAGCTCCGTCTGAAGGATAGAATTGTGAGAATCGCGGTTTCTAGAAAGTACTCGAGGATGCTGGGACCTTTGCTCCAGAGGATTATTCCCGCGAAGATTCAGTCGGAACCGATTCCTTCTGAGAGAGCCCCCTGAAGAAAAGGACTAGAAGAGCGATCATTCCTGTCGCTACAGTCGCGAGCTCTCCAGCAGCTAAGACGCGATTGGGCTCGATGAATAGCGCGCCTCGCCCGGTGGTTTCGACATAGAATGCCTATGCCATGAAGATCATGCTTGCCAACCCTGTTGCGAGCGAGTAGATCCAGAGGCTGCTCCAGAACAAGTTTCGAGAGATCCGTGATGAAGCCATGACGGAATAGGATAATTGCCGTGCGGCGTTATTAACGTGGCGTAAAGCCTAGAGTCCACTCGACAGTCTCTGTCCTTAACAAGAATTCTTCCAAAGGCGTTTCAGAATCCTGCCTGCGAAACTAGTTTTTATTCCGACAAATCTCCACCTCAACTAGGGACCGTAGTCTAGATCGCACTCGGACAGCTTCATGACTGGCGAGGACAACCAGGATAGGACATCGGGCTCCGGCGCTTCTTGCGGCGAGACCCGAAGGTCGTGGGTTCAAATCCCACCGGTCCCGCTAAGCTACCCGGCACTTGCGTACTTTCGTTCGATGTCCTTGACGTCTTGGTGGACTAGCTCTCTG
>WNEP01001313.1_pt1 | contig 12762 bp, 10 predicted proteins | sample 5399961 | NCBI WGS metagenome assembly WNEP01 (sample SAMN13153329, study PRJNA577476) | soil metagenome | isolation source: 20 cm grassland meadow soil pre-rain plot 5 | place: USA:California | collected 2015-09-08 | reverse complement strand
CGGGCGCGGCAGCGGGGGGGGCGGGGGCGCGGGAAGACGGAGGGGGGGACGTGACCGAACCCGCGTTTCATCTCACGCCGCTCGACGTGCGCAAACAGGAGTTCCGCAAGAGCCTGCGCGGCTACGAGCCGATGGGCGTGGAGGACTTCCGCGTCCGGGTGGCGGACGAGCTGGAGCGGATCTTGCGCGAGAAGTCCGTCCTCGAGGAGCGGGTGGCGGCGCTGGGCGAGCAGCTCCGCGCCTACCGCGACCGGGAGCGCGCGATGAACGAGGCGTTGGTCGCGGCCCAGCAACTGCGCGAGGCGACTCACACGGCGGCGCAGCGGGAGGCGCAGGTCGTGGTGCGGGAGGCCGAGGCCGAGGGGCGGCGCATTCTCGACGCGGCGCGCGCCGCCAAGGCCGAGGTGGAGCGCCAGGCCGCCGAGGTGCAGCGCCAGTACCAGCAGTACGTCGGCGGGTTCCGCGCGCTCCTCGAGCGTCAGCTCGCCGAGCTCCGGGCGCTGGACGGCCAGCGGGGCGGATGATCGACGCGGCGCTTCGCGCCGTCCGCGCACGGACAAAGCTCGTTCCCGACGTCGCGATCATCTTGGGCACGGGGCTCGGTGGCCTGGCCGAGGAGGTGGGGGTGGAGGTGCGGATTCCCTACGGGGAGATTCCCGGGTTCCCGCTTTCCACAGTGGAGAGCCACGCCGGGCAGCTGCTGGTCGGCTCGCTGGCCGGGAAGCGGGTGGTCGCGATGCAGGGACGGTTCCACCGCTACGAAGGCTACACCCTGGCGCAGATCGCCTTCCCGGTCCGCGTGCTGCGTGCGCTGGGTGCGGCCACGCTGGTGGTGTCGAACGCGTGCGGCGGGATGCATCCTCTATGGAGCCCAGGCGACCTGATGCTCATCGCCGACCATATCAACCTGCTCGGTGACAACCCGCTGGTCGGGCCCAACGACGACCGCCTCGGCCCCCGCTTCCCCGACATGTCGGAGCCGTACGACGCCGGGCTGCGCGCCCTGGCGCGCGCGGTCGCGCTCGAGCGGGCGATCGTGCTGCGCGAAGGCGTCTACGTCGCCGTCCCGGGCCCCAACCTCGAGACGCGCGCGGAGTACCGCATGCTGCGGGCGATCGGGGCGGACGTCGTGGGGATGAGCACGGTGCCCGAGGTGATCACCGCGCGGCACATGGGGATGCGGGTGCTCGGCGTGTCGATCATCACGGACCAGTGCCTGCCCGACGCGCTCGCGCCGGCGTCGGTGGAGCAGATCATCGCAGTGGCACGCGCCGCGGAGCCCCGGCTCGGTGCGCTGATCCGCGGTGTGCTGGAGCGCCTCAACTGATGTATCCGATCTTCGATCCAAAGCTCTCGACGGACGCGCTCGAGAAACAGCTGCTTGCCACGTGGAAACACGAGCGGCTGTTCGAGCGGACGCGCGAGGCGATGCGCTACGGGCCGCCGTTCGTCTTCTTCGAAGGGCCGCCCACGGCGAACGGCCGGCCGGGAATTCACCACGTGTTCGCTCGCACCATCAAGGACTTGGTGTGCCGCTACCACACGATGCTCGGCCAGGGAGTGACGCGCATCGCGGGCTGGGATACGCACGGCTTGCCGGTCGAGATCGAGGTCGAGAAGACGCTCGGCATCAGCGGCAAGAAGCAGATCGAGGCCTACGGCATCGAGAAATTCAACAAGCTGTGCCGTGAGAGCGTCTTCACGTATAAGACGGACTGGGAGTCGCTGTCGGAGCGGATCGCCTACTGGCTCGACTACGAGCACCCCTACATCACCTACACCAACACGTACATCGAGACGGTGTGGTGGCTGCTCAAGCGGCTGCACGAGAAGGCGCTCCTCTACCGTGGGCACAAGGTGCTGCCCTACTGCCCGCGGTGCGGCACGGCGCTCTCATCGCACGAGCTGGCCCTCGGCTACGACAAAGTGCAGACCAACTCGGTATACGTGACGTTCCCTCTCGCAAGCGATCCCCGGCGGCAGCTGGTCATCTGGACGACGACGCCCTGGACCCTCCTGGCGAACGTCGCGGTGGCCGTGCATCCCGACCTGGAGTACGGGGAATACGAGCTGAATGGCGTCCTTTACATCGTCGCGGCGGCGCGTGCCGGCGACGTGCACGTCGGCGGCAAGCCACTCGCCACGGGTACACGCGTCGCCGGATACCGCGGGCGCGAGCTCGTGGGGCAGAAGTACGTGCGACCGCTGGAGCTGGTGGAGCTGCCGCAGGAGGGCCAGCGGGCCATCGTCGTGGCGGGCGGCTTCGTATCGGCCGACGAAGGCACGGGGCTCGTCCACATGGCCCCGGCGTTCGGCGCGGACGACTTCACCGCGGCCCAGCAGTACGGCCTGGCCTTCGTGAACCCGGTCGGGACCGACGGCACGTTCCAGGGAACACGCTGGGAGGAGATCAACGGCCGCCTCGTCACGGACAAGGAGACGAACCGCCTCATCATCGAGCGCTTGAAGCACGAGGGCCGATGGCTCGAGACGCGGCCCTACGAGCACCAGTACCCGTTCTGCTGGCGCTGCGACTCGGCGCTCATCTACTACGCTCGCAGCTCGTGGTTCGTGCGCACGACCGCCATTAAAGCCAGGATGCTGGAGGTGAACGCACAGGTGGGGTGGCACCCCCCGGAAGTGGGAAGCGGGCGGTTCGGCGAGTGGCTCGAGAACAACGTCGACTGGGCGCTGTCGCGCGACCGCTACTGGGGCACGCCGTTGAACGTGTGGGAATGTGAGACGGAGCGGGAGCACCGCGAAGTGATCGGCTCGTATGCGGAGCTGGCGGAGCGGGTCGGCGCGCCCCTGCCCACGGAGTTCGATCCCCACAAGCCCCACATCGACCAGTACAGCTGGTCGTGCCGCCACTGCGGCGGCGTGATGCGGCGGGTCCCCGAGGTGATCGACGCCTGGTTCGACTCGGGCGCCATGCCGTACGGGCAGTGGCACTACCCCTTCGAGCACCAGGCGGACTTCAAGGCGCACTTTCCAGCGGACTTCATCTGCGAAGGTGTGGACCAGACCCGCGGCTGGTTCTACTCGCTGCTCGCGATCGGCGTCGCGGCGTTCGACTCCGTCGTCTACAAGCAGGTGATCGTGAACGAACTGGTGCTCGATGCCCAGGGCCAGAAGATGTCGAAGAGCCGGGGCAACGTCATCAACCCGTGGCAGGTGGTCGAGGAGCACGGCGCCGACGCGGTGCGGCTCTACCTGCTGGGCCAGAGCCAGGTGTGGTTCCCCAAGCGGTTCGATCGGCGCCACATCCCAGACGTGGCGGGCGGGTTCTTGAACACGCTGCGCAACACCTACACGTTTTTTGCGCAGTATGCGCAGGACTGGCGCGCGGACGGCGAGGGCCCGTCGATAAGCGGGCGACCGCTCGCCGACCGCTGGGTGCTCGCCAAGCTCGACGAAGTGGTGGCCGCCGTGCGCGATGCCTGGAACGCCTACGACGTGACGGCGGGGACACGGGCGATCATGGACTTCGTCGCGGACGACCTCTCCAATTGGTACGTGCGCACCAACCGGCCGCGGTTCTGGGCGCCGGACCGCGCGGCGGACGAGGCTGCCCTGCGCACCCTGTACGACGTGCTGCTCACCACGGCGCAGCTAATCGCGCCCGCGGCGCCCTTCGTGTCGGACTGGCTGCATCGGGCGCTCACGGGAACCTCGGTGCACCTTGCCTCGTTTCCGTCCGACCAGGGGCGCCGCGAGCCCGAGCTGCTCGCCGCCATGGCGGCGATCCGCAAACTGGCGTCGCTGGCGCGCGCTGCGCGCGAGACCAAGCAGCTGCCCGTCCGCCAGCCGGTGGCGAAGCTGCAGGTCGCGGTGCCGCCCGCCGTGAAGGGCCGGGCGTTCGCGGAGCTGTTGGACGTCCTCAAGGACGAGGTCAACGCGAAGGACGTGGAGGTGGTGACGTCCGACCACGAGCTCGTCAACCTCAAGGGAAAGGCCGACTTCCGCAGTCTGGGGAAGCGCTACGGCAAGGACACGCCGCGCGCGGCGGCCGCCGTGTCCCAGCTCACCGCGCAAGCGCTCCAGGTGCTTGAACGTGGGGACCCCGTGCGGGCCGGGGAATTCGAGTTCCTGCCCGCGGACGTGACGCTGATGCGTGAGGTGATCAGCGACTGGGCAGTGCAGGCCGATGGGCCCTACGTGGCGGCCGTCGATCCCCGGCTCAACGTGGACCTGATCCAGGAGGGCCTCGCCAGGGAGCTCGTGAACCGGGTGCAGCGGCTGCGCAAAGATGCGGGGTACCAGTACACCACCCGTATCGAGTTGAGCATCGCGGGGCCGGAGGACGTGGTCGCCGCGGTCGGGACGTTCAAGAGTTACGTCGAGGGCGAAACGCTGGCGCGCAAGACCGTGCTCGGCGCCGTGCTCGACGAACCCGACGTGACCAGTGAAGTCGACATCGAAGGACGCCGCGTGACCATCGCGCTACGGCGTCATGACGGACGAAAGGGCGGAACCCGATAATGCCGACGAAATCCAAACCGAAGTCTTCCAAGAGCCTCAACAAGAAGCAGCTGGCGCATCTCGAGAAGCGGCTGCTGGAAGAGCGAGCGCGCGTGATGAAGGAGCTAGGCCACTACGGTGAGTCCTTCAACTCGAGCCTTCAGGCGTCCGACGGCGACCTCTCGAGCTACTCGTTCCACATGGCGGACCAGGGCACGGACGCCATGGAGCGGGAGAAGGCGTTCTTGTTCGCGTCGCAAGAGGGTCGCTATCTCTGGCACGTGAACCAGGCGCTGCGGCGCCTCTACCAAACGCCCGAGAAGTTCGGCAAGTGCGAGCAGTGCGGCGAGGACATCGGATTCGATCGGCTCGATGCCCTGCCGCATGCCCGCCTGTGCATCAAGTGCAAGGCGAAGGAGGAAGATGGCAAACGGCGCTGACCGCCGGCTCTTCTGGGGAACGGCGGGTGCGGTTGTCGTGGCCGATGTCGTCACCAAGCTGCTCGCCGAGTCGCTGCTGGCGCGCCATCTCCCCGTGCAGGTGCTCGGCGACTACGTGCAGCTCCGGCTCGTTTACAACCAGTGCGCCGCGTTTGGGCTCTGCCTGGGCGCCTATTCGCGCTGGATCTTCTTCGGGCTCGCCATCGCGGCGCTGTTCGTGCTGCGCTCGATGGTGCGCTCCGCGCGGCCGCGCGACCGGTTCCGCATCGTCTCGCTCGCGCTCGTGTGCGCCGGCGCGGTCGGCAACGTGGTGGACCGCCTCCGCAGCGCGCAGGGCGTGGTGGACTTCGTGGACGTGGGCATCGGCTCCGCGCGCTGGCCTACCTTCAACGTCGCCGACTCCGCCATCACCGTGGGGGCGATCGCGCTGGCGGTCTCCCTCTGGCTCGAGGGCCGGGCGCAGGAACGGGCGAAGGAGGCCAGGGCGGCCGAGCCCTGATGGCCGCCGTCACGTTCTGCGTCGCCGCCCCCGAGACCGAGCGTCTCGACCGCTTCGTCGCCGATCAGCTCGCGCTGTCCCGCACCGTCGCCGCCCGCCTCATCGCCGCCAAACGCGTCACCCGCGACGGCGTGCCGCTCCGCGCCTCGGCCCGGCTGGAACGCGGGGCGGTGGTGACGGTCGAGCTCCCCGCGGAAGACCCGCCCCGCACGTACGCCCCGGCACACCGGCAGCTGAGCTTCGTGTACGAGGATGAGCACCTCGCCGTGCTCGACAAACCGCCGGGCCTGGTGGTGCATCCCGGGCCCGGCCACTGGGACGACACGCTGGTGAACGTCCTCGTGGGGCGGGGCACGGCGCTCTCGCAAGGGTCCGCCGCAGGGCGCCCCGGCATCGTGCACCGGCTCGACCGCGACACCTCGGGACTGCTGCTCGTCGCGAAGACCGACAGCGCGCACCGGCGCCTCGCCCGCCTGATCGAGCAGCGCAAAGTCGAGCGCGTCTACGCTGCCCTCGCCTGGGGCCACTTCGCGAACAGCCCCGTCGACATCGAGGCGCCGATCACGCGGCATCCCAAGGATCGCAAGCGGATGACGGTGCTCGCCGGCGGCCGCCACGCGGTGACGCACGCGGCGGTGGTGGCGCGCTTCGCGCAGACCGACCTGCTGCGGCTCACGCTCGGCACCGGGCGCACCCATCAAGTCCGCGTGCACTTGGCGCATGTCGGTCACCCGGTGGTAGGCGACCCGGAGTACGCGCTGGGCGGCAGCCGGCGGGTCACGCCGTCGGAGCGGCGGCCGGCGGAGCAGCTCGAAGCGCTCGCGCCGCGCCAGTTGCTGCACGCCGCCCGGCTCGCGTTCGACCACCCGATCAGCGGTGTCCGAGTCACCCTGCGCTCGGAATGGCCCGCCGATCTCGCACCCGCGCTAGCCTGCGCGGCAGGAGACGCCACTTTGCTTGCTCAACGCAACCCGTTGCAGTATCTTGGGTTCTTCGCATCGGATGAGTGACGCCGGCGTCGTCCGCCTGCTCGTGTTTCGCGTGGGCAACCTCGTCTGTGCCGCCGAAGCCGAGCGGGTGCGCGAGATCCTGCCGCGACTCGCGACGACGCGGATTCCTGGGACGCCACCGCTGGTGGCCGGTCTCGTCAACGTGCGGGGGACTCTCGTCACCGTGGTGGAGGGTTGGCGGGCGCTCCGCCAGCCGGAGCCGCCCGCGGCCAACGGGACCCAGAGCGGCACGACCGTGCTCCTCGAGGTCGGCGGGGGGAGGAAGGTCCTGGGCTTCACCGTGGACGAAGTCGTCGACCTCCTCGCCGCCGACGCCGCGGCGCTCGATCGCCGTCCGGCGCTGCCCGGCATCGATCCGACGCTGGTGCGCGCCGTCGGGCGCCGCGCTGGCCAACTCTTCGTCGTTCTCGATACCGACGCGCTACTGACCCCCATCTTGTCTTCCTAGGGAGGGTGTGTGAGTCACACTGTCCTCGTCTGCGACGACGCCATCTTCATGCGGACGATGATCTCGGACATCCTGGCGCAGGCCGGCTTCGAGATCGTGGGTGAGGCCGAGACCGGGTCGCAGGCGGTGGAGAAATACCGGCAGCTCAAGCCCGACCTCGTCACGATGGACATCGTGATGCCCGACATGGGCGGGATCGACGCCGTGCGCGAGATCGTCAAGCAGGATCCGGACGCGAAGATCCTGATGTGCAGCGCCATGGGCCAGCAGGCGTTGGTCGTCGAGGCGATCCAAGCGGGTGCGAAGGACTTCGTCGTGAAGCCGTTCCAGCCATCGCGCGTGCTCGAAGCCGTCCAGCGCGTCCTGGGCTGACCGTGGACCTGTCGCAATACGCCGAGCTGTTTCTAGCGGAGAGCCGGGAGCACTTGAGCGCCTGCAACCAACTGCTGCTCGAGTGGGAGCGGCAGCCCGCCGGGCTCACCCCCGTGAGCGGGCTGTTCCGTGCGGTGCATACCGTGAAGGGGATGGCGGCGACGATGGGCTACGCCCGGGTCACCGACCTCGCCCATCGCATGGAGAGCCTGCTCGACGTGCTGCGCCGCGGCGCACACCCGGCCACCGATGAGTTGCTCCAGCTGCTGTTTCGCGCCCGCGACGCGCTCGAGCGCGCGGTGGAGCTCTCGGTGGTGGGGCGGGAGCGTGAGCTCGAGGTCGCCGAGATCGTCGCGGACTTGGACCACGCCGCGTTACGCCTGGCCCGAGCCAAAGTGGGGGCGGCGGCTGAGGGGCCGAGAGAGGCCGGGGGCGTCACGCCGTCAGTCGTGCCTCCGCCGCCGGAGGTCGAGGCGGCCGCGACGGGCCGCTTAGTACAGGTGACGCTGCGTCCGGAGGCGCCCTTGAAGGCCGGCCGGGCGCTGCTGGTGCTCAAACGGGCTCAGGCTTTGGGCGTCGTGCTCGCCGTCACGCCTCCCCAGACGGCCTTCGAAGCGGAGGACTTCGAGGGGCGGTTCAGCTTCCGGCTCGACTCTCCGGCGGCCCCGGATGAGATCGAGACCGCGCTCCGAGCCGCGGGTGACGTCGCGCACCTGACGGTGGGCGGCGAGGAGGTGCGTGGGTCCGGGCTCGAGGGCCTGCCCGCGGCGCCCGCGGAGGGGGGGCGCAGCCGACACATCCGGGTCGACCTGCGGCGGCTGGACGGCCTGATGGACTTGATCGGGGAGCTCGCCACGGCGCGGGGGCGCTTGAACCAGCTCGCCGCCGAGCGGCGCGACCCGGCGATCGACGACGTCGCAATCCAGGTCTCGCGCCTGTCCTCCGATCTGCAGGCGGAGATCATCCAGGCTCGCATGACGCCGGTGTGGCAAGTGTTCGACCGCTTCCCGCGGCTCGTGCGCGACCTGGCGCGCGAGCTCGGGAAACAGGTGGCGTTTCGGGTCGAGGGGAAGGAGATCGAGCTCGACCGTACGATTCTGGACGAGCTCGGCGACCCACTGCTGCACCTGCTCCGCAACGCCGTGGACCACGGGATCGAGCCGCCGGCCGAGCGCCGCCGCCGCGGCAAGCCGCCCGAGGGCGAGATCGTACTCACCGCAGTGCGCGAGCGTGCCAGCGTGGCGATCACGGTGTCGGACGACGGCCGGGGGATCGACCGCCCCAAGATCCTGGAGCGGGCGAAGCGCGACGGCGCGGTGGATGCGCACGCGGAGGCGCTGACGGACGACCAGCTGTTGCGGGTGCTGGCGCGGCCCGGCTTCTCCACGGCCGAGACGGTGACGAGCGTATCGGGTCGCGGGGTGGGCATCGACGTCGCCATGACCCGTATCCGCGCGCTCGGCGGCACGATCGACATCCGGTCCGAGCCGGGGAAGGGGACGGCCTTCGTCCTACGGCTCCCCGTGACGCTCGCTATCGTGCGCGCGATCATCGCCAGCGTCGGGCCGGAGCGCTACGCGTTGCCGCTCACGTATGTGGCGGAGACGGTCGAGCTTGGGACGGTGACCACGACCGTCGTGGAAGGCCGCGAGGCGATCGTGCTGCGCGACCGCGTGGTACCGCTGGTGCACCTGCGCCGGCTGCTCGCTGTCACCAGCGACCGGGAGCCCGCCCGGGCCCCGATCATAGTGCTCGAAATGGGGGACCGGCGGGCAGGAGTCGTGGTGGACGGGATGTTGGGGCAGCAGGAGATCGTCGTGAAGGGGTTCGATGCGCCGCAGGGCACGCTGCCCGTGTTCAGCGGGGCGACCATCATGGGCGACGGGATCCCGGCGTTGATTCTGGACGCCGGCGGGCTCCTATAGGGAGGTGGGATGGAGGACGTCCGGGACCTCAAAGCGCTGCAGATCGACGCCTTGCGCGAGGTGGCCAACATCGGCGCGGGGCATGCGGCGACTGCCCTGTCGCAGCTCACCAACCGCCGGATCATGATCAGCGTCCCGCAGATCAACATCGCGCGCCTGGAGGAGGTGCCGGACCTGCTGGGGCATCCGCAGGATGTGGTGGCCGCGGTGCTGATGCACATGCTCGGCGACCTCACGGGCCGCACGCTGCTGTTGTTCCCCGAAGCGGTGGGGCGCAGAGTGTGTGACATGCTGCTGCGCCGACCCGCCGGGGCGACCGCGGTGTTCGACGCGCTCGAGCAATCGTGCCTCAAGGAGGCGGGCAACATCCTTTCGGGCGCCTATATGAACGCGCTCTCGGACTTCATGGGCATGCTGCTCCTGCCGTCCGTGCCCAGCCTCGTGGTCGACCTCTCGGCCGCGGTGCTCACCACCACCTACCTGAACTTCGGGCATGAGCGCGATTTCGTATTCTGCGTCGAGACCGAGTTCACCATCGACTCGGCCGAGGGGCTGCGGGGCCACTTCCTGCTGCTCCCCGATCTGGCGTCGCTGAAGGCCATCTTTGACGCCATCCGCCTGAGCTGACCTGTGACGGCGCCGGCGCTTTCGGAACGCGACCTCGCCGTGCTCCGATCCTTCGCCCGCCGGATCGACCCCTCGGACGCGGGTGCCCACAACAATCTCGGCGTCCTCTATTACCAGAAGGGGCTCGTCGAAGAGGCGATTGCGGAGTTCACGCGCGCGCTCGAGCTCGACTCGAAGATGCAGATCGCGCAGCGCAACCTGGAGATCGCCTACCACGACACGGGCTACTACGACCAGCGCGTGGCGCAGCTGCGGGAGCGGCTGCGCCAAGCCCCGGACGAGCGCGACGCCCGCTGGGAGCTGGGGCGCGCCTATGCCATCCTCGGCCAGCACGAGGAGGCGATCGGGGAGTTCGAGCAGCTGGTCGCTCAGAAGCCGGACGACGTCGCCGCCATCATCCAGCTCGGGCTCGCCGAGAAGAACCGCGGCCGTCCCGAGGCGGCGACGGAGTGGTTCGTGCGGGCGTGCGAGCTCGACCAGGACTCGAGCGTCGTGCAGTTCTATCTGGGCGAGATCTACTACAACCGGGGCTTGAACGCCGAGGCGCTCGGCGCGCTCGAGCGCGCCGTGGAGCTGAACCCCGACAACGCGAACGCGCACTACTTGATGGCGTTCGTGCTGGGCGACATGGGCCACCACCAGGACGCCCGCGCCGCGTCGAAGCGCGCCATCCAGCTCAACCCGCCGCTGGCCCGCGCCCAGACCAATCTCTCGCTCGAGCGCTACAACGCCGAGCGCCGCACCCAGGAGCGGCGCGCCCGCGAGGTGCCCGAGCCGCAGGTAGTCGAAGGCAACGCGCTCGCCCACTACAACCTCGGGCTCGCATTCCGCCAGAAGGGCTATTACAACGAGGCGCTGCGCGAATACCGCCTGGCGCTGGAGCGGGGCGAGGATCGCCGCCTCACGCTGCAGGCGATGGCGGAGGTGCACCTCCTCAAGCGCGACTTTCCCGCCGCGCTCGAGCTGTACGAGACGCTGCTGCGCGAGGTCCCGGACTCCCCCAAGCTGTGGAACGAACGGGGCGTGGTGCTGCACCAGGCCGGCCGCCCGGACGACGCGCTCTCCTCCTACAAGCAGGCGGTCGAGACCGACCCGAAGTACGCGCTCTCCTGGAACAATCTCGGCGTGCTCCAGGCCCATCGGGCCGACCACGAAGACGCGATCGAATCGTTGCGCACCGCGTTGCAGCTCCAGGGCGGCTTCAGCGCGGCCCGCTTGAACCTCGCGCTGCTGCTGTATCAGCTGCGACGCTTCCAGCTCTCGCTCGAGGCGTACCGCCAGGTGCTGCAAAGCGAGCCGGCCTCGGCCGCGGCGTGGAACGGCATCGGCCTCGTGCTGGTGGAGCTGAAGCGCTTCCCCGACGCGCGCAACGCCTTCGTACGCGCGGTGGAGGCGGACCCCGAGCATGCCGGGGCGCACTACAACTTGAGCTTCACGCTGTCGAACCTGGGAGACTTCGATGGCGCGCTGCGCGCGACGAAGCGGGCGCTCGAGCTCGACCCGTACTACGTGTCGCAGAAGTTCGCGCTCACCATCGATCTGCAATACGAGAAGTCGACCATCGGGATCGCGCCCGAGATCTCCGCGGATGTGACGGCGGAGACGATCGGCGAGGACTTCGCGTTCGATCAGCGGTTGCTCGACAACATCTTCCAGGAGCTCGCGCCCGCCCCGGCTGCCGAGCCACCGGCGCCCAAGTCCGCCGACGACCCGCTGGCGCTGGCGCGCGACTACGTGAGCAAGGGGCTGATGGACGTCGCGGCGGCGGAAGCGGTGCGGGCGGTGCAGCGCGGCGCGGACAAGGGCGACGCCGCGGTGCTGGTAGGCGACATCTTCGCCAAGCGCGGCCTGCACGGCGAAGCGCTGGACCGGTATCGCGAGGCGCGGGCGCTCGACCCCCAGCGCGCCGACGCCCTGCTCGGCGAAGTGAAAGCGTTGTTCGCGCTGGGCGGCGCCCGCGCCGAGGAGGCGCGCGGGCTCGCCGAGCACCTGCTCACGCTCACGCCCGACGACGTCGATGCGCTCGTCGCGGTGGCGAAGGGGCGGGCCGCGGCGGGCGACGCGGCGGGGGCACTCACCGCGCTGCAGCAGGCGCAGACGCGCGCGCCCGGCCGCGCCGACCTGCACAAGCTGCAAGGCGACGTCACCCTCAAGGTCGGGAACAAGGGCGGCGCGCTCGCCGCCTACCAGGCGGCGCTCGAGCTCGATCCCGGCTACGTGCAGGTGTGGCTCGACCTCGGTCGCTTGCACGAAGCGAAGGAAGAGTGGGCCGAGGCGCAGGAGGCCTACGAGCACGCGCTCGAGGCCCTCCCCACCTTCCACGAAGCCGCGCTGGCGCTCGCCGACCTGCTGCGCCGCAGCGGGCGCGCCCGGGCCGCCGTGGTTCGGCTGGCGGGAATGCTCGAGCAGGACCCCTACGACTTGCAGGCGCTCCTGCTGCTGGGGCGTGCCCTGCTCGACGAGAAGCGCGACGAGCAGGCGCTCGCAGCGTTCCGGCGGGCGCTGAAATTCGACCCCGACCAGGTGGAGGCGCTGTTCCAGCAAGGCGTCGTGCTGGCGCGGCTGCACCGCTACGGCGAGGCGGTGCAGGTGTGGGAGAAGGTCACGCGGCTCGACCCCAGCGGCCCGTTCGCCCAGGCGGCCCGCGCGCACGCCCGCACCGCGCTCGACCTCCAGCACATCTTCACCTCGGACGCGGCGTAGTTATGGCGATCGAGGGACCGCTTCGCGAGCTCGGCATCCACGATGTGTTCCAGCTGCTCGACCTGAGCCGCAAGACGGGCCTGCTGCGCGTCACGTCGGAGCTGCGCCACAACGCGGGCACGGTCTACTTCGAGGGCGGCACCATCATCTTCGCGGAGATCCGCTCCAACCCGCACCCGCTCGGCGCCCTGCTGCTGCGTACCGGCAAGATCTCGGAGGCGGACTTGGAGCGCGGCCGCGACATGCAGCAGCGTCAGGGCGACACGCGTCGGCTCGG
>WNEP01001642.1_pt1 | contig 12802 bp, 10 predicted proteins | sample 5399961 | NCBI WGS metagenome assembly WNEP01 (sample SAMN13153329, study PRJNA577476) | soil metagenome | isolation source: 20 cm grassland meadow soil pre-rain plot 5 | place: USA:California | collected 2015-09-08 | reverse complement strand
ATCGGCTTCAACGCGATGTACCTGCTCGAGATCCTGAAATACATGCCGACCGACGAGGTACGACTCACCTTCAAGGCTCCCGAGCGCGCCGCCACGGTGGAGCCGGTCGGGTGGGATGACCCGGCGAGCTATATGGCGCTGGTGATGCCGCTGCGGCTGGTCGACTAAGGCGGGGACCTGCACGACTAGACGCACAGACGCACAGACGCACAGGGGTGAACAGGTGACGGTGGTTAGGGGAGGCTGTCCCGGACACTGTCCGCTGTTCTCCACTGTGCGTCTGTGCGTCTAGCTTGTAGGCTGTCCTGCTCGCTGTCCGCCGGCACCGGCACCGCAACGGTGAGCGACTCCAATGCTGGCGGGATCAGCGGCGGGATGTCCTCCGGTGGGATGTACACGTCCACACCGTGATATCTCGCGAGAATGAGTCCGCGCCGCGCGAGCGTCCGTTCGGGACGGAACGTGGGATTGGATGTGCGCGGATGCGGCAGCGTCGCCGCGAGCTCGGCGGCCTGCTCCTCGCTGAGACGCGATGCGGAAACGGCGAAGTACGCGCGGCTCGCCGCATCCACGCCCCAGATGCCCGGCCCCCACTCCGCCACGTTCAGATACAGCTCGAGGATCCGGTCCTTCGAGAGCGTGAGCTCGAGCCGCAGAGCGGTGACCGCTTCCTTCACCTTGCGGATCGGATTGCGCGAGGAAGAGAGATACAGATTCTTGGCGACTTGCTGGGTGATCGTGCTCGCGCCCCGCAGCCGGTCACGGTGCCGCCACGCCGCGCCGACGGCGGACCAGAACCCGTGGGCACGGTCCACGCCGAGCGCATCCGCGATCTCGGCCGGATCGATCCCGACGTGCGAGCGGAACCGCGAGTCCTCGGCGATGATGACCATGCGCTGGAGGACGGGGGAGATGTTCTCGAGGTCGGTCGGGCGGACGGCCGGACGGGCGGACTGAGCACCCCCGACCGCCCGACCGCCGGTCCGCCAGTCCGTCTCTTCTCGCATCATCGCCGTCTCCCGCGGCCAGTGATCCCGCCACCACACGGGAGGCGGCCACACGGCGAACAGCCACGCGAGGACGACACCGCTCGTCCCTAGCGCCACGCGGCGCAGGTTCCTAGGTTTCGCGTCCGCCATGTCGCTCGATCTCACCACGCTGCGTCGCCGCCTCCAGAAAGCCCTCGGCAAAAAATTTACTGTGGGAGACGTCCTGGGCGAGGGCGGGTTCGCCGCCGTGTTCCGCGTCCGGGACCTGACCCTGGGACACGACGTCGCGGTGAAGGTGCTCGACCTGGGGCTCACGCCGTCGCCCGGGCTGGCCGAGCGGTTCGTGCGGGAGGCGCGCACCAGCGCGCGGCTCGAACACCCGCACATCGTGCCGATCTACAAGGTCGGGGGCTACAAGAACGAAGTCCTGTACATCGTCATGCGCTGCCTCGACGGGCCCTCGCTCCGCCAGCTGCTGGAAAAGCATCAGCGCCTGTCGCTGCGCGACGCGGCCCGGATCGCGCGGCAGGTGGCGGACGCGCTGGCCCATGCGCACCTGCACGGGATCGTGCACCGCGACGTGAAGCCCGACAACATCCTGCTCGACAGCGCGGGCCACGTGCTCGTGACCGACTTCGGGATCGCGAAGGCCGCGCAGGAGGCGACCGTCAGTCAGCTCACCACCGAGGGCATGGTGGTCGGGACGCCCCATTACATGAGTCCCGAGCAGGCCACCGGAGAGGACGTGGATGCCCGCTCGGACATTTACTCGCTCGGGGTCGTGTTGTATCAGATGCTCGCCGGGGTGCCGCCGTTCGACGGCGAGTCCGCCCAGTCCATCCTCATGAAGCAGGCCACCGCCACCCCCGTGCCGATCCAGCAGCACCGCAGCGAGGTTCCGCCAACGCTCGCCGGGGTGGTCGATCGCGCGCTCGCCAAGGACCCCGCCGAGCGCTTCCAGAGCGCCGAGGAGCTGAGCCGGGCGTTGGTCGACGCCCTCCCCGCCGCGGCGCAGGACAGCGTAGGAATGCGGTCCTCCGTCCTGTCCGGCGCCCTCCAGGCAGTCGTGGGCCTCGGCGTGGTGGGGGCCCTCGTCCTCGGGGGGCTCGCTGTCCTGTCGCGGGCTCCCCGCATCTCGGCACACGCGCCCATTCCCGACAGCCTCGCTCAGCCACTGCGACGTCAGGGCGCGCTCGCTCCCGGAGACCCGGCCCTCTACGTCTTCTCGCCCCGCGGCGCCGACGATACCACGCTGCTGCTGGTGGCGCGCCGGAACGTGGCGGTGGTGACGCCCCACCGCGTGCGCGCCTATCGCCGGGACTCAGTCCAAGTGGGCTATGGGGCCGAGCTGCGAGGCGGCCTCTCGTTCCGCATGGTCCTCACCCTGTCGCGCGCGCGTCGCGACACCGTGTTTCGGCATCTCTCGTTCCGCGATGTGTACGAGCTGTCGCGCCGGCTCGGCAAGCTGATCGGTGAGAACTAGGGCGCCGACCGCCGCGCGCTGGTAAGGCGCCGCGTCGACACGCCGTACACGCTCAGGGCGTCGATGCCGTGAGCATCGCCGGGAGCCGTCGCAATCAGACCGGCGGCGTCTTCACCGCCGAGCGAGAAGCCGAACGCGAGACCAGTGCGGCGCAGCGAGCGGTCGGTGTCGAGGCGGGCGAGCAGGCCGATGGGGAATGACGTCTCCGCTCGTAGTGTGCCGCCCAGACCCAGGGCGTAGCCCGCCACCCCATCGGTCGTGACGCGGCTGAGCGCAGATACGACGACCCGTCGCCCGGCGAGCCGCAGCGTCGCACTCGGGACGTATGTGATGCGCAGGGTCGAATCGCGCACGACCGGTCGTCCGATGTTTTGGATCGCTCCGCCCACCGACAGAGCCGGCACCCAGTCGTACACGACGCCCACGTCCCAGCCCGTGCTGGAGGTACCCCCCCGGTACAGCGCCGCCGCAAATCCTGCCGCGAGTCCCGCACGGCCCGCCGCGTATCCCACCCGGTAGGTGTGCCCCCGTTGGTGGTCGCTGAACAGGTCGCGCTGGTAGCCGAGCGACAGCCCGCGGGAATTGAGGCCGAAGGTGAGTTGCCGCAACTTGCCGCTCGCGCCCGGATCGCCGACCGTCAGGTCGAGATGGACCGACGCCGCTGGAAACGCCGCCAGGCCGGCGGCATTGACCCAGAGGGCCCGCGCGTCGCTGACGTCGGTGGGGAAGAGATAACGAGTGGTGGTGTTCGGGGCGACCTGGGCGAACGCGCTGGTCGCGAGGAGCAGGAGTGGCACGGACAAGCCGACCGTCCGACCGCGACCGCAGGGGAGTCCTTTAGGGTCCGACCGTCCGACCACTACGGCAGCACCGCGACCGTCGTGCGAGTCACCTGAATTACCGGGACCGCGACGCCTTGCACCGGCAGCCGCACGGTCAGGGTCGTCGAGTCCTGCCATTCACCGCCCAGGTAACGGCCGTCGGCGGCGATGTAGGCTACCCCGCTGCCCGTTCCTGCGCCGGAGAGCTCGAACGGTTGCCCCGCGTTCTTGCCGCCCCCGGCCACGCGATAGCTCTGGCTCCCCGCCACCCGTACGCTGCGGGTGCCGAGGCGGTCCTCCCACCCGCCCGCCGTGGAATGCGAGATCGTACGCCGCGACACTTCGGAACCGGTCCCCTTCTGGCTCGTCTCGACCGTGTCGGTCCAGGCGGCTCCGGGCTGGACGCCGTCGAGCGGCAGCCGCGGGAGAAAATCCCGGAAGTTCCCGAGGAGCTGCACGACGGACTGCGACACGGCGCTGTCCGACGGCAGCGCGTTCACGAACTCGCCGCGCGGCGCCACGCGTCCCGCGAACACGAGCTTGCGCACCTTGTTGGTGTTGTCCACGATCGGCGGCGGCGTTCCCGAGTCGGCGACGATCGAGTCCACGAGGAAGGTGGCCGGATATCCGATGCTGTCGGCGGGCCCCGTGATCGCCGTCGCCACGAAGATCCGGGCACCCACGTCCTGGGCTTGGGTCTGATCGCCGAAGGCCTGCTGGATGTGGAGCCGCCGGTGCACGACGTAACGCACGGCGCTGGGTCCGTAGCGAACGACGTCGGGACGGCGCGCGGCGGGCCCCTCCGTCGCCGGAGCCGTCGTCGAGGTGCCCGGCGTGGGGGGGAGTGCGGGGGCTGCGACGGTGGGTGTCCCGCGAGTTCCGGCAGCGCAGGCGGCGGTGAGCGCCGTCCCTGCGAGCAGCAACCGACCAATCATGGTGCGCTCCCCGCCTTGGTTCGGCCGAAGACAGCCACCATCTCGGTCCCTTCGCTTGCGACGCGCAGCAGTTTCCAGCCGCGCTTGCGCATATCGGCGCGCCACCCGATGAGCTTCTCCCATTCCTGGGCGGTCGTCCGGAATACCCGCAGGTCCGCGACTTGCTCCCACTGTGCGGGGTAAGGCTTCGACGGTGAGGTCATGCAGAGATGGGCGGTAGGGCCATAAGCCGAGTTCTGTTTGCCCGCCGAAACGGGCAGATGGTCATCTCTCTGGGATGGCTGTCGCCAGCCACCTCACGCGGCCTACCCGCAGCTCAGGCGACCCGGGCCGGGTCTCGCTGCTTATTTGGCCTTGCTCCGACTGGGGGTTACCGTGCCACGCCTGTTACCAGGCGCGCGGTGGGCTCTTACCCCACCGTTTCACCCTTACCCTTGGATAAAGGGCGGTCTGTTTTCTGTGGCCCTTTCCGTCGCCTCGCGGCGCCCAGGTGTTACCTGGCAGTCTGCCCTCGGGAGCTCGGACTTTCCTCAGCACACCACTCGAACCGGCATGCCGCGACCATCACGCCCTACCGCCACCCGGTAGGAAAGCTACCGGCCCTGGAAGGGTCAGGGCAAGTCTACCGCGCGAGCCTCCGGAGCAGGCGGCCCAGGCTGTCCTGCGACATGCGTCGGCTGGCGCCCGGCCCGCCTGGCTCCTCGGGCGTGAGCCAGAACCCGTCGCTTTCCTGGAAAACCAGCCTCCTGACTCCCGACCAGTCGCGTGCCCGAAGCGACGGCGGAGCCAGGGCGACGGCGTGCACCATGTTGAGACCGCGCGCGCGCTGGAGCGCGAGCAAATCGCGCGTCCAGATCTCCGGGGTGAACAGCAGCAGCGGCCGGTCTGGGAGCTCGAAGCCGCGGAGCAACCCGAGCGTGAACCAGTCGGCCGGCGGCTGCGCCAGCCGGAACGCGAAATAGAGATCGCGCCGTTGTTTCAGCACCCGATCTCGCAGCACCATCGCGCGAGCGGCGACCTCATCTTCGAGAGCGCGATAGTATCGGGGCAAGAGCCCCGCGTCGCGTAGCGTCGGGTAGCGCGCCGCGAACGGGAGCGAGTCCCAGCCCCCGCCCGCCGCGCCGGCGCGAATGAGCCCCGCGAGCCCGCGCCGCCACGCTGCGTCGCAGAACTCCTGTCCCATCGAATAGCTGTGTGGCCCGGCGACGTCGAGGCCGAGCGCGATGACCAGCGTGCGCTGCTCCGCGGCGAGCCGGCCCAGAGCGCTGGCCGCGGACGGGAGCCCATCCGCCCACAACGTCGAATCGAGGGCGCACGGCGCGGGGAGCCCCTCGCCGCGCGCGCCCCGCGACGAATCCGCCGCAGCGTGGCGGGCGTTCCCATAGTCCAGCAGCGGGATCCACGCCACGCTCGTCGGCTGCAGCCGCTTCACCGCGTCCGCCCAGGCACGGCGTACGGCATCCCGCTCCTCCCAGCGGACGTGCAGGGAGTCCGTGCTCTCCGGGCCGGCGTCGCCGGCGAGCAGGTTGAACCCGCCGGCATCGAGCAAGGCGACGAGCGAATCGAGCGAGGCGCCCGAGCGCACGACGCGCCGCCCGTCACGGGTCGCGAACAACGGCGTCCAGAGCACCCGCATGCCCTGCTGCCGCAGCCACTCGGGGGTGCTGGTGGCGCGGGCGAGCTTCGGATCCGGAAGCAGCGGCAGCGTGATCGTGTCGACGCCCCGCGGGGGAGTCATCCCGGGGGCCGCGAGCTCGACAGGTACGGGCGCCTGCGCCAGGGCGAGGGGCACGCCACGTGCGGCGGGCGGGACGTGCGCCCACTCGGCCGGGCGGCGGGTCCAGCGGGCGAGCGCGTGGAGGAATTCGCCCGTCCGCTCCAGGGCGTCGAGCTGCTGCGCGGGAGCCGTCGTGGGCCGGAACTGGGGCCCCAGCGCGCCGAGCGCGTGGCGGCTGATGACGACCACGAGCCCGTCGCCGATCCGGGTCGCCGCCGCTACGCCGGCCCCCGGGCGGGGCGCCGGCGTCCGCGGGGCGCGCACGAACGCGTGCCGCGAGGTCACGGCGAGGAGCTGGGAGGCGTCGCGCGTCGCGAGGACATTGTTCCGGTCGAGCGGAAACGGATCGAACACCGAGCCCAGTGGCTCGTCGCCCATCGCCCGGCCCTCGGCCCACGGCTGGAGGCGGCCGGTGGTCGTAGCTGTACGCCCGGTGGTGTCCTCGAGGAGTCGGTCGCCGATCGAGATCCCGGTCCCCGCGAACTCGAGCCAGCGGTTCGCCGTCCAGCGGTCCAGATACCCTTCTCCGTCCGCATCGTAGCCGAGCACCACGACGCCGCCCCGGAGCACCCACTCGGTGAGCAGGGCCAGATCGCCGGCGGTGAGGGCGTCCGATGGAGCCTCAGGTTCGCGCCCGAGGAGGAACAGCAGCACGCGATAGCGCCCGAGATCGGCGCGCGCGAGGTGCGGGTAGAAGCGGCGGTATTCCACCGCATAGCCCTCGTCGCGCCACGGCTGGACGGTGCTGTTCAGCAGGGCGGGCTCCGACAGCGCCAGGTCGAGGAGCAGCAGGCGGCGCGCCTGTGGCTGGCAGGCGGAGAGGAGCAGCAGGGCGATGAGGCGGCCCGACCGCCTCATTCCGGCCGCGACTCCTCGACCAGCCGCTGGAACCGCGGATCGGTCCGGACCGGGTCGAACTCCGGCGCCCGAAGGTAGAACCAAAGCCGCGCGCCGCGGGGGCGAACCCGCTCGAGCAGCCCGAGCGCCCGATCCGCCTCGCGCAGGGCCACGAGCGCGCGCCCGACCCATGCGGCGTCGGTGATCGTTTGGTTACCCGCGGAGCGGATCTCGCGCTCCAAGCGCTCGATTCGGGTTCGCGCGGCGGGCGTGTCGGCGGCCTGCAGCTCGACGAGCGCCAGGACCGCCTCGGCGGGCACTCGGAATCCCGACCGCAAGCGCGCGGCCGTCTCGGCGTCGGCACGCGCCTCGGCGCGTTGGCCGAGCCGGAACTCTGCGAGGGCGCGGAGCACGTAGGCGTAGTCGGCCCCGGGGTCGATGGCCAGAGCGCTGTCCGCCCAGCGACGGGCCTCCGCGTATTGGCTCTGCCGCGCGGCGACCCGCCCGAGGTTGAACAAGGTGATCGGCCGCTCCGGTTCGAGCTGGAGCGCTCGGCGGTACATGTCGGCGGCGGCGGAGTCGCGGCCCAGCCAGAGCAGCGCCATCCCGTATTGGTGATGCGCCTCCGCATTCCGGGGATCGAGCCCGAGGGCGCGCAGGAGCGCCTCGCGCACGCCCGCGAACGTGCGCGGATTCCGGAAGCTGAGGAGGAAGCCGCGGGCCATCCACGCGTCGGCGGAGGCCGAGTCCTGCCGCAGGGCGCGGTCAGCCGCGTCGAACCCGCGAGACAGCACGGCCTCCGGAGACAGGCCGGGATACTCCCACCCCCAGTCGAGGAACAGCCCGTAACCGACGGCCACCCGGGCGAGGGCGGGCGTGAAGCCCGGATCGAGCCGCAGGGCGCCCTGGTATTGGTCGATCGCCCGACGCACCGCGCGCGGCGTCCGCTGTGCGAGCTCGTAGTTCGCGCGCAGGAAGCGATCGTAGGCTCCGGGATCGCGCGGTGGGCGGCTCGCCAGCGCCGTCCGCTCGACGGGGCGGAGCGCGCCCGTGATGGCGGTCGCTACGGCGCGCGCCACGGCTTGCGGAATCGTCTGCAGCGCCGTATCGCGGCTCTCGTACTGACCACCCCAGACGTGCACCCCGTCCGACGCCCGCAGCAGCTCGACGGTGACTGCCGGGCTCTGGCCCCGACCGGGCCGCCCCACACTGCCGCTGACGAGATACGCCACGTCGAGGGCGCGTCCCAGCGTCCCCGGATCATCCACCGCTCCCCGAAAGCGGCGCACGGCGTTGCGGGACTTTACGCTGAGTCGCTCGACTCGGCCAAGGCTGGTGATGATCGCCTCGGTGAGCCCGTCCGCGAGGTAAGCGCTCGCCGTGTCCGGCGTCTCGAAGTACAGGACGGCGACGCTCGAGGGTGCGGCCACGCGCTCCGGCACCACGGCGACGCTGCGCGCGCAGCGGAACCCGGTGTGGGTGAGCCACGCTCGCCGGTCCGGGAGGACCGCGCGGTATGCGGCGGTCGCATTCGCAGACGGCGTGTCGAAGGCTCCCCCCTTGATGACGTGACCGGGCTGGCCCCGCGCGTCGGAGGCGGCCGCCGCCGTCCATTCCCATGCGTTGCCGATCAAGTCCACCGCCCCGACCCACGATCTGCCGGGGCTTCCGGCTCCGACCGGCGCGAAACCGTCGCGCAGCGAGTCGACGTTGGCCCTGCCGCGCTCCCAGCCATTACCCCAAGGATACTGGAAGCCGTGCGGCCCGCGGGCAGCCGCCTCCCATTCGTCCTCGGTCGGCAGACGACCACCGCGCTGCCGCCATGCGCAATAGGCTGAGGCCTCCGACCACAGTATGCCGGTCACCGGCCATTGATCCGGTGGCGCTTGGGTCCAGGGCGGGCCGGCTCGCGTGGCGTCGAGGAATCGCCGGTAGGCGGCGACGCCGACCTCCGCGGAATCTATGAAATACGCGTCGAGCTGGACGGCGGTCGAGTCGCGCGACGGGCCGCCCCGGCCCCCACCCCCCACCGGATAGAGCCCCGCCGGTACGAGCACCATCCCGGGCGGTGGATGGACCCGCGACCCACGCCACACGATCCACCCGAGAATCGCCGCGCCGAACGCCGTCGCGATCCACCGGAACGGTCGCGTGGGCGCGCGGCGCTCGGGAGCCGGGGCCGCGAGCGCGTCGACGAATGCCCGAGCCGTGCGGTGCCGGTCCGCGGGCGACTTCGCGAGCCCGCGGGCGAGCGCCCGCTCGAGGTGCACCGGAAGCCCGGGGCGCACCGTGCGGATCGGCCGCGGCGGGTCGTTGAGCACGCGAGCCGCGATCGCTTGCGCGCTCGGTCCGGTAAACGGCGGCTCGCCGGCCAGCATTTCGTACAGCACCGCCGCCAGGGAGTATACGTCGCTGCGCGGGTCGATCCGCTTGTCGCCGCTCGCCTGCTCCGGGCTCATGTAGGCCGCCGTGCCCACCGCGATGCCGGCGCCGGTCAACGTCGGCCGTTCCGATTCGCCCCGCTCCTCCATCAGCTTCGCGATTCCGAAGTCGCTCACCAGGGCGTGGCCGCGGGACAGGAGGATGTTCTCGGGCTTGACGTCGCGGTGGATCACGCCGTTTTCGTGGGCGTACTGCAGCGCGTCGCCGACCTCGGCCGCGATGCGGACGGCGTCGTCGACCGGGAGTGGTCCGTGACGACTGAGCCGCTGCCGCAGCGACTCGCCTTCCACGTACTCCATCACGTAGAACAGGAGGCCATCGGCTTCGTCCGCTTCGAACAGCGGCACGATGTGGGGATGGGACAGCTGGGCGGCGAGCAGGACTTCCTGTTGGAACCGGTCGCTCCCGAGGTAGGCGCGCGTGGCGGGCGCCAGCAGCTTGATCGCGACGCCGCGCCCGAGCTTCACGTCGGTGCCGAGGTACACCGTCGCCATGCCACCCCGGCCCAGCTCGCGCACCAGGGTGTAGCGGCCCGCGAGGGCACGGGCCAGGCGATCGAACAGCGGGTCGGCAGGCGTCGTCAGCCCTATTGCTTGGCGCAGCAGGCGCTGCCACCGCAGCCGCTCCACTGACTCCCGGTCCACCGTGCAATCGACTGCCGCCACTCATAGCCTGGGTGGGTCGTGTAGGTCGTCTTGTGGGGGAGGGAGTCGTACACGCGCGTCTTGAGGCTGTCGGAGACCAGGATCGAGCGCCACTGACCTCCTTTCTTGTCGACCCACCAATAGGTCCACCAGGGGCCATAGCCGAAGGGGGCGTACACGGCGTGGCTCCGGATTCTCGCGATAATACGTCCCTCGACTACGTCCTTCTCGTCGAGCGCCCAGGCCCCCTTCTCAGGTTGGATGATGGCCCAATCGCCGCTGCCGATATTGCCTGTGGCGAAATCCACGCGCTGGGAATCTGCGGCGCCGTAGACGCTATCGTAGACCAGACCGCGTCCGTATTTCACGATGCTGTCGACTGCTATCATGTCCACATCGGCCGGGGTGAACTGCGTCGGCCTCGGGGTCTCGTAGGGGTAATGGCAGCCCGCCAGGGCGAGCACCAGAACACACGACTTGACCGTCCAGGACCATCGCTTGCCGCTCGGCATACGACCTCCTTGTCCGGGATCGCGTTACCTCGCCATTTGTACAATCTGCTTCATCCGCGCCACAACCGGTTGCAGCGCAGGCTCCGCGCCGGACCAGAGGGTCACGACGGCGGTCGCCCAACGCCGCGCCGTCCTGTCGTCTCCGCGCGCCGCAGCCACGTCGGCGCGCAGCGCCATCATGCGTACCAGCCCACCCGCGAGAGGGAGATAGCGCAGCAAATAGCTGTGGAGCCTCGCGAGGTTGTTGAGTGGCGCATCGAGAGTCTGCTCCGCAGCTCCCGTATCGCCGACCGCGAGGAGCACACGGGCGTCGAGGTACACGCCGTCCGGCGGGGTGTCTTCGCGCGAGAGCAGCCCGCCCCGCTGCCTGAGCGCGGCCGTGACGGTGGTTCGCGCCGAGGGTGTGTCACGCTGTGCAAGGGCCCACTGCACGGCCATCTCCCACGAAGGCCCTGGGGGAGTGGACCGGTGCGCCGGGCGTGATCCCATAGCATCAAACACGAGCTCGGCCGGAACGTCGAGCAGCGCGCTCCGCACGACCGGACGGGATGTGGCGGGCAGGCCTGCAGTGCGCCGCTCGACCCGTGCCTCCAGCGCCGCGACGCTCTCGGCGGGGGCCCCTGTCGACGCATACGCGAGCAGTTCGAGACCCACTTGCAAGGCCGCCATTGGTATGGTCACCGACTGGTTATCCGCGCTCGCCGGATACTCGGTTTCGGGGTCTTCGGGGGCTACGAGACGGGCGGCGAGGGCCGGCCGCCCGAGCAGAACGGCCACCCCGGCGGGACCCGCGACCCCCCGGGGGGCGGCGCGCAGCAGCGAGTCGCCGAGCCGACGCGCCCCTTCGAATTCTCCGGCCTTCACGAGGAGGCGGACGGCGGTGACGGCGTCGCGGACGCGATCCTCCGGCCTGTGCTCCAGCCGTTGGGCCGCCTGGATCTCGGAGAGAGCCGAGCGGGGCGCCTCAGCCGCAGGCGCGATGTTGCCGTTCACTTCGAGGGCATGCGCGAGCGCGCGGTGAGCGCGGGCGTCGCGTGGAAACGCTCTGTGCCGGCGGTGAGAGTGTCGGCGTGCGCAGCCGGGACGGGGTGAAAGGCGAGCGTGTCTCCCTCGAGCGCGGGGAAGGCGAAGAACGCTTCGCCGTCGCGCTGGCCTGGGCGCCACCAATAAATCTCCGCCTGCAGGATCCGGGTCAGCCGCTCGGCGGCCCGCCTCCCGAAGATGAAGTTGAACGAAGGCGCGAGCAGCAGCGCCCGTCGGTACGCCAGGACGGCGGTGTGCCAGCTACCGCGGAACACGAAACGTGCGGTGTCTCGAGCATCCCGCTCGACCACCGGATCTCCCGCGTTGCACTCCGCGAGCCCGTACCATCCTGCGAAACTCGTCGAGTCTGCCTCCACGATCTCGCGATATCGGCGGCAGGCGTCCGACCAGGCCCGCTGGAACATGGCCTGCTGGGCGAGCAGCAGGGCGCCATCGGCATTCCCGAGCCTCGCGACCAGGTCCGCCGTGCGACGGGCGATCACGGTCCGATCGCGCGTCCCGTCTGGGGTTGAATCCGCCGTCCACAGCAGCGCCTGGCCGAGTCCCAGGTACGCGCGCGCGAAGGCGGAATCGGCGGCGATCGCCGCCCGGAACTCCCGCGCGGCGCGGCCCAGGTCCCACTCCCGAATGGCCCGTTCACCCAGCGCGTAGGCGCGCAGGGCACGAAGCGAGCGCGTCTGCTCCGCGCCGGCCCCACGAGCCGCGCCAAGATCGGCCCCCAGTAGTGAATCGGCGAGCGCGTTGAACGCCGCCCCGATCGCGCCGTTCGCCGCGACCCGGGTCGTGCTCTCTCGCACCGGCGCGCCACCGCGCGCCACGTCGTACAGGCCCGCGGTCAGCCGCAGCGTGTCGCCAAAGCTCCACAACTGCCCCATCACCAGCTTACCCGCGCCCAGTCGCCGGGCGATCGCGACGGCGGTGTCAAACGGGATGCGGAACGGCGCGCGCGCGCCGTGGCGCGTCAGCGCATCGTAGACGCGCGTCTTATCGGCCAGCCGAACTTCGATCCAGCGCGCAAATCCCTCGATGAGCAACTCGGCGCAGTCGGCGCCGTCGAGCGTGCTTTGCTGGCCGCCCTCGCGGTGCGCGAAGGGAAGGATGGCGTAGCGGGCTGTGTCGAGGGCCACTCGCCTTCCACAGGGAGGCGGGGACCCGTCGGGGCACTGCCCGGATGCGAGAGTGGGGAGACCGACGACCAGGGCGAGGACGACCGCGACGATCGACGCGCGCGTCCTCACAACCCCCCCGCGGTGAACGGCAGCAGCGCCGCCCGCATCTCCCCGGCGCGCTGCCACCGCTCGGCGCGCGATTTCGCGAG
>WNEP01001288.1_pt1 | contig 12864 bp, 10 predicted proteins | sample 5399961 | NCBI WGS metagenome assembly WNEP01 (sample SAMN13153329, study PRJNA577476) | soil metagenome | isolation source: 20 cm grassland meadow soil pre-rain plot 5 | place: USA:California | collected 2015-09-08 | reverse complement strand
GAAGCGCGTCGGACTGAGCGCCGCTCGAGCGCGGGCTTTGCCCGCGCAAACCTGCCTGGGGGAGGCTCGGAGGGGGCCGTCGAGGCCCCCTTCGATTACAGCGCGAGGCGGGTCTTGATCCGCTCGACCGCCTCTTCGGTTTCGGCCCGCCGACCGAACGCGGTCAGGCGGATATAACCCTCGCCGCTCGGCCCGAACCCCGCGCCCGGCGTGGCGACGACGTGCGCCTGGCCGAGGAGCTTGTCGAAGAAGTCCCACGAGCCGAGCCCGGGCGGCGTCTTCACCCAGATGTAAGGCGCGTTCTCGCCGCCGTAGACCATGAGGCCGGCGGCTTCGAGTCCCTGCCGGATGATCCGGGCGTTCTCCATGTAGAAGTCGATCGCCGAGCGAACCTCGCGTCGGCCCGCGTCGGTGTAGACGGCCGCGGCCGCCCGTTGGATGACGTAGGGCACGCCGTTGAACTTCGTCGACTGGCGCCGGAACCAAAGCGAGTTGAGACTCACCCGCTTGCCGGCGGCGTCCCGGCCCATGAGGTCCTTCGGAACGACAGTGAAGGCGCAGCGCGTCCCGGTGAAGCCCGCCGTCTTCGAGAAACTGCGGAACTCGATCGCGACGTCGCGCGCGCCCTCGACCTCGTAGATCGAGTGCGGGATGTCCGGGTCGCGGATGTACGCCTCGTACGCCGCGTCGTAGAGGAGCACCGCATCCTCGCGTCGTGCGTAGTCCACCCAGCGCTTGACACCCGCACGCGTCAGGACGGCGCCGGTGGGGTTGTTCGGGAAGCACAGGTAGAGGAGGTCGACGTGGCGGTCCGGGAGCGGCGGCTCGAAGCCGTTCTCCGCGGTGCACGGCAGGTAGACGACGCGGTCGTAGCGCCCGTCGTCGCGCGGCGCGCCCGCACGCCCCGCCATCACGTTGCTGTCCAGGTACACGGGGTAGATCGGGTCGATGACGGCGACGACGCAGTCGGCGGCGAAGATCTCCTGGATATTCGCCGAGTCGCTCTTGCCGCCGTCGCCCACGAAGATCTCGTCGGACATGACCTTGACGCCGCGCTCGCCGTAGTCGTGCCTGGCGATCAGCTCGAGGAGGAACTCGTAGCCCGTCTCGGGGCCGTAGCCCTTGAAGGTCTCGGCGCGCGCCATCTCGTCCACGGCGGCGTGCATCGCCGTGATGACCGCGGGTGCCAGCGGGCGGGTGACGTCACCGATCCCGAGGCGGATGAGCTTCGCGTCCGGGTGTGCGTCCTGGAACTCCCTCACCCGTCGCGCGATCTCCGAGAAGAGGTAACTCGACCGGAGCTTCAGGTAGTGGGCATTGATGCTCGCCATGGCGTTCGATTCTAGCAAATCGCCTCGGGGTCGAGGCAGAAGCGCTCGGTCCTCCGCGCGGCCCAGCGGGTCACCGTGAGGGTACGGCCGTCGGTCTCGAAGATCACCGCGCCGTCGCGGTCCGTCCGGTAGACGCGCGCGCCCGCGGTCGCGAGGCGCTCGAGCACGCCCGGGTCGGGGTGGCCGTACGGATTGCGCGGGCCCACCGAGATCACAGCGACCGCCGGGCCGACGGCGCCGAGGAATGCGGGGGTGCTCGACGTTCGCGAGCCGTGGTGCGCGACCTTGAGGACGGTCGCGGCGATCGGCGCACCCGAGGCGACGAGCGCTTGCTCACGCGCGGCCTCGATGTCGGACGCGAGCAGGAACGACGCGAGCCCGTACTCGACGCGCAGCACGATGGCCTCGTCGTTCCGACTCCGCGGGGAGCGGTGGGTGTGGCCCCGGGGCCCCTCGTCGACCACGCTAGCAGTCAACCCTCGAGCTGGCGTCTCGAGAGCGCCGGTCCGGGCAGCCCCCAGAAGCCACGGGTCTCCGAGGGGCCCCGGCCCCCCACCCACCGTTCCCCGCAAGGGCCGGACGAGCGAGATCATTGCGCCGCCGAGCCAGAGGGGGCCGCGGGCGAGGGTGTCGGCGTCCCAAGTCGACCCGGCGCCGAACAGGCGCCGCACAGTCTCCATGCCGCCGGCGTGGTCGGCGTCCGGGTGCGTGACAATCGCGCCCGCGAGACGCAGGTGACCACGGTTCCACAGGAACGGCGCCACCACGCGCTCGCCGGCGTCGAGCCTCATCGGGCCTCCCCCGCCGGCGTCCACGAGCAGCACCCGCCCATCGGGTGCCTCCAGGGCGATCGCGTCTCCCTGGCCGACGTCGAGGACGATGAGTCGCAGGCGGCCGTCGGGGGGCCTCAGCGCAGGCCATGCCGCGACGGCGACGGCGAGCGCGAGCAACGCGAGCGCGGCAGCGCCGCTCGGGTTCGCGACACGAGGGCGTTCCGCGCGGAGGTGCCACCAGACGAGGCCGAGCGCCAGCGCCCCCGTGTAGCACGCGATGGCCACCCAGGGAGGCGCCGGCAGGTGCACGACAGCGCCCGGCACGGCCGCGGCGATCGCGACCAGCGCCCGGAGCGCGAGCAACACCGGCCAGACCGCGTCGAAGCCGACCTGCGCCGCGCTCTCGCTCAGGAAGGACACGCCGACCGCGAGGAGCCCCGTGACCGTGGCCACACCCGCAAGGGGCACGACGCCCAGGTTCGCGACGACACCGATCGTCGATAGCTGGTTGAAGTGGGTGAGGGTGATCGGCAGCACTGCGAGCTGCGCCGCTGCGCTGACGCCGATCGCGCCCAGCACGAGGCCTCGCGGAATCGGCGCCGCGACGATCCCGGCCGTCGCCGCAAACGAGAGCTGGAACCCGGGATCGTGCAGATCACCCGGGCGGACGGCGAGGATCACCAGCGCGGCGAGGGCGAGGCTGTTGGTGACGGACGCGTCGCGCTCGAGGAGGAGCGCCGCGAGGACGAGCACCGCCATGACGACGGCGCGCAGCACCGATGGCTCGGGCCCGACGACAGCCGCGAAGCCGATGACGACGACGATCGCGACGACTGCCGATGTCCGGCGGCCGACGCGCGCCAGGTGGCAGAGCGCGAACACTGCCGCGGCGAGCAACGCGACGTTGAAGCCGGACACCGCGAGGACGTGATAGACGCCGGCGAGGCGGAAGCCCTCGTCGAGCTCGTGCGGCAGGTCGGTCCGCTCGCCGAGCAGGAGCCCCGCCAGCAGCGCCCCGGAGGTGGGCGGCAACGCCCGCGAGATCGCCGCCAGCGACTCGTGCTTGATCCGCGCGGGCCAGGGCGGCACCGGGTCGTCGAGGGGCGTGAGCCGGTCGGCGCGGGCCGTTGCCGTGACGCGGATGCCCTCGCGCTTGAGGTGCTCGGCGTAGTCGAACGTTCCGGGATTGCGAAGGCCCGTCGCCGGGTAGAGCCGCAGCTCGGCGGCGAGCCGCTGGCCTTCGGCCAGCGGTGGCGGCACGCCGTAGACGGTCGCCTGGATCCGTCCCGAGCGCGGGAGACCGTCGACGCCTTCGACGTCGATGAGCAGGCGGAGGCGATCGGGAGTCCAGCGGACGGGCTCGGCCGCGAGACGGCCATCCACGCGCGCGATCCGCGGCAGCTCGAGGCGGGCGATGTGGTCGGGCGGCAGGGGCGGCTCGATCCCGCGGAGCGCGCCGATGGCGCCGACGCCGGCGAGGAGCAGCGCCGCCGCCCAGGACGTCCGCCCGGCGAGGAGCAACGCACCGGCACTCGCGAGCGAGGCGAGCCACGTCGTCCAGGCCACGTCGGCACGCGCCCAGGGGGCAAGCGCGATGCCGGAGGCGAACGCAATCGCGACCGGTGCCGCCGGTATCGCGAGCCGCGACATGGCGGGCGTCCCCAGTCTACGGGGCGGCGGTGATGAGCGGACGTAGCCGGTCGATCTTGTTCCGGCGGAGTCCCCGGACGCGCTGCAGATCGTCAACCGTCGTGAAAGGGCCCACGGCCTCGCGCGCCGCGACGATCCGCGTGGCCAGCGCGCGGCCGACCCCGGGCAGCCGCGTGAGCTCGGCCGCGTTTGCACGATTGAGATCGATGAGCGCTTGGCTCGACGGCTGGCGCTGGGGCGCACTCGAGACCGGTGCCGGTGGTGCGAGAGGGCTCGCGGGCCGTGGGGTCCGCTCGAACTGCTCGAGGCGGTCCGAGAGGTCCGGGTGAGCGCGCCGCCAGTGACCGACGGCCAGCCCGAGCCCCGCGGCGCCGAGAAGGACGAGCAGCACGATCAACTGGTGGCGCGTGTAGCGCGTCATGGATCGACGATCCCACGCGGTCGGGCGCGTGACTAGAGTCGAAGATTTCATACACGTCGCAGGGAGTTGACAGCGGGGCGATCCTGGTGTCACCTGAGCCCCGCCACGATTCGAGCCGAGGAGGCCACGATGATCTCACTCACCGTCAACGGCAAGTTGCACCAGGTCGACGTCCCGCCCGAGATGCCGCTGCTGTGGGCGATCCGGGAGACCCTCGGCCTGACCGGGACCAAGTACGGGTGCGGGATGGCGCTCTGCGGAGCCTGTACTGTCCACCTCAACGGCGGCCCTGTTCGCGCATGCGTCACGCCTATGTCGGCCGTCGCAGGTAAGAGCGTGACCACGATCGAGGGGCTCTCGGACAAGGGTGATCACCCCGTGCAGCGCGCGTGGACCGAGGTGGACGTGCCCCAGTGCGGCTACTGCCAGCCGGGCCAGATCATGTCGGCCGCCGCGCTCCTGGCCGCCAAGCCCTCCCCGACGGACGCGGACATTGACGACGCAATGTCGGGCAACATCTGCCGCTGCGGGACGTACCAGCGCATCCGGGCCGCGATCCATCGAGCCGCGGCCCTCAAGAAGGGAGGCGCGTAATGAACGCGCTCATCACCCGACGCGCGCTCCTCAGAGGCGGCCTCGCGGTCGGCGCGGGGCTCACCGTCGGATTCCCCGTCGCGCGTGGCGCCCGCGGGGCCGCGCTGGCGCAGACCGCCGGCGTGTTCGCGCCGAACCAGTGGCTCCGGATCGACCGCGACGGCGTCGTGACGATCGTCAACTCCGTGCCCGAGATGGGGCAGGGCTCGCTGACCACGACGTCCATGATCATCGCCGACGAGCTGGACGCCATCCTCGACCAGGTCCGCGTCGAGCAGGCGCCGGCCAATCCCGCGCTCTACAAGAATCCCGTGACCGGCACCCAGTCCTACGGCGGAAGCCGGGGCGTCCGCGACCACCTCGCGATGTGGCGCAAGGCCGCGGCGGCCGCCCGCGAGATGCTCGCCCAGGCGGCGGCAGACGAGTGGGGGGTGCCCGTCGAGAGCGTCGAGACCGAGCAGGGTGCTGTGGTCCACCGGCCCAGCGGGCGACGACTCCTCTACGGGCAGCTCGTGGACCGAGCGCAGCAGGTCCCCGTCCCGCAGAACCCGACACTGAAAAGCCCCGACAAGTTCCGATACATCGGCAAGCCCGTCAAGCGGCGCGACACGCCGGAGAAGATCACGGGTCGCGGCATCTACGGCACCGACGTCCAGGTCCCGGGGATGCTCGTCGCCTCGATCGAGCGCTGCCCGGTCTTCGGCGGCAAGGTCAAGAGCTTCGACGCGACGGCCGCGACGCGGGTGAAGGGCGTGAAGCACGTCGTCCAGGTGTCGAACGGCATCGCCGTGGTGGCGGACGGCTTCTGGACGGCGCTCCAGGGCCGGCGGGCGCTCAGGGTGACGTGGGACGAGGGACCCATGGCCCAGGTGTCGAGCACGATGATCACGCGCGAGTACGAGGCCGCCGCGAAGCAGCCGGGCCAGGTCGCGCGTAACGACGGCGACGCCGAGAAGGTCCTGGCGGCAGGCGGGCGGGTCCACGAGGCGGTCTACCAGGTGCCGTTCCTCGAGCACGCGTGCATGGAGCCGATGAACGCGACGGCGCAGGTGATGCCCGACGCGTGCGTGGTCTGGGCGCCGACCCAGAACCCGGGCGGCACTCAGGCGACGGCGGCGCGGCTCACGGGGCTGCCGCCCGAGAAGGTCACGGTCCACACGACGCTCCTGGGCGGCGGCTTCGGCCGGCGCGGCGAGCAGGACTTCATCGTCGATGCGGTCGAGACGTCCAAGGCCGTCGGCGCGCCGGTGAAGGTCATGTGGACGCGCGAGGACGACATCACCCACGGCTTCTATCGTCCGGCGACGTACAACCTCTTCCGCGCCACTCTCGACGCCAGCGGCGTGCCTGCGGCGTGGTTCACGCGGATGGTCGGGCCGGGAATCCTCATCCAGAAGGGGCGCGCGCAGGCCGGCACCATCGACGCGGCCGCGGTGGAGGCCGTCCGGAACATGCCCTACGACGTCCCGAACCTCCGCATCGAATGGACCAACAAGGACCTCGGCATCCCGCTCGGGTTCTGGCGCTCTGTGGGCCCGTCGCAAAACGGGTTCATCATCGAGAGCTTCATCGACGAGCTCGCGCATCTCGCCGGCAAGGACCCGTACGAGTACCGGCGCGCGCTGCTCGGCAAGTCGCCCCGCCACAAGGCGGTGCTCGAGCTGGCGGCCACCAGAGCCAACTGGGGGGCGCCGCTGCCAACCGGCCATACGCGCGGCATCGCCGTGGCGTTCTCCTACGGCAGCTATGTCGCCCACGTGGCCGAGGTGTCGGTGGCCCGGGACGGCGCCGTCCGCACCCACCGGCTCGTCGCCGCGATCGATGCCGGCTTAGCCGTCAACCCCGAGAACGTGAAGGCGCAGATGGAGGGCGGCGCCGTCTACGCCCTCACAGCCGCGCTCTACGGACGGATCACCATCGACCGCGGCCGGGTGCAGCAGTCGAACTTCCACGACTACCCGATGCTTCGCATCAACGAGATGCCGGTCGTCGAGGTCCACATCCTCGACTCCGGCGAGGCGCCGGGAGGCCTCGGGGAGCCGGGCGTGCCCACCGTCGCGCCCGCGGTGTGCAACGCGATCTACGCGGCGACGGGCAGGCGTATCCGCACCCTGCCGATCAATCGCGACGAGCTGAAGCGCGCGTGAGCCGACGGCGGGTGGCCGTCCGGTCACCCGCCTCCGTCCTCCGATGAACCCTCCGCGCGCGCGGGCCTTCGGTAGCCTACGGTCCCGGAACGTCCGTCTCTTCCTCGGCGGCCAGTCCGTGTCGCTCGTCGGCACGTGGATTCAACAGGTCGCCATGGGTTGGCTCGCCTACCGTCTCACGGGCTCGCCGCTCCTGCTCGGTGTCCTCGCCGCCGCGGGCCAGCTCCCGTCGCTGCTCCTGATGCCGATCGCCGGGGGCCTCAGCGACCGATGGAGCCGCCACCGCATTCTGATCATCACGCAGAGCCTCGCCATGGGGCTCACGCTCGTGCTCGCGGCCCTGGCGCTGGCGGGCGTGGTCGCCGTCTGGCACCTGGTCACGATCGGCGCCCTTCTAGGGGTCGTCGGCGCTCTGGACGTCCCGGCCCGCCAGGCCTTCGTGGCCGACATGGTCGAGAGCCGTGAGGACGTCGGGAACGCGGTCGCGCTGCACGCGTCGGTCACGAACGCGGCGCGGCTGATCGGGCCTTCGATCGGGGGCGCCATCGTCGCCCGCGCGGGCGAGGGGGTGTGCTTCCTCGTGAACGGCGCGAGCTACGCGGCGATCCTCGCGGCCCTCGTCGCGATGCGGGCGGTCCCGGAGGCGCCGTCACGACCCGCCACGCCGATCCTCGCGGGGCTGAGGGCGACGGCGCGCTACGCGCGCTCGACCCCGCCGATCGCGAAGATCCTGGTGCTGGTCGCGCTCGTCACCCTGCTGGGCCGCCCGTACACGGTCCTGCTCCCCGTCTTCGCCGCCGAAGTCCTCCACGGCGGTCCGCAGACCCTCGGGTGGCTCATGGCCGCGTCCGGCTGCGGCGCGCTCGTCGGCACGCTCGCCCTGTCGGGGCGGCGCTCGCTCGATCGGTCGGCGACCACGATCGCGTTCGGCGCGGCCGTGGCCGGAGCCGCGCTGGTCCTGTTCGCTTTTTCCGACGCGCTCTGGCTGTCGCTCGCTCTGATGTTCGCCACCGGACTCGGCGTCATGCTCCAGCTCGCCTCGAGCAACGCGCTGATCCAGACCGTCGTGGCGGACGATCGGCGCGGGCAGGTGATGGGCCTCTACACGATGGCGTTCGTCGGCCTGGCACCGGTCGGCACGCTGCTGGCGGGGACGCTCGCCACAAGCTTCGGTGCCGCGCGCACGGTGCTGCTGGGCGGGTTCTGCTGCCTCGCGGGCTCGCTCGCGTTCGCCCGCCGCCTCAGCGGCGGACACTAGCGTAGCGGCGCAGGGGTTGGAGGGCGGCGAGATCCGTTGCCGCCACGTCGAATGCGGACCCTACGGCGTCGCGATGGAGCCCAGCCGCGACGGGCTATGCGCGCGCGAGCCGCGTGGTCGAGCCGCCCTCCGACCCCTGACGCCGCTCTACGCTTTCTCCTGGAGCGCCTTCAGCACGCGCGCCGGGAGGAGCGGCACGCTGCGCACCCGCGCGCCGGTCGCCGCGAAGATCGCGTTGGAGAGCGCCGGCGCGATCGTGGTCGTGCCGGGCTCACCGAGGCCCGTCGGGTACTCTCGCGAGTCGACCACGTGCACCTCGACGTCGGGAACCTCGTCCATCCTGAGCACTTGATAGTCGTGGAAGTTCGACTGGACCAGGGCGCCGTTGGCCACGGTTCCGTACTCCTTCAGCGCGTTTGACACCCCGAAGAGCACCGAGCCCTCGATCTGCGCGCGCGCGCCGTCGGGGTTGACGACGATGCCGCAGTCCACCGCGCACGTCACCTTCCGGATGCGCACGCGGCCCGTGGCGGGATCGACCTGAGCTTCGACGACCGAGGCCGTCCATGTGGGCGATTTCTTCTCCTGCGCGCTCACGCAGGCGACGCCGCGGCCGACGTTCGGCGGCAGCGGGGTGCCCCAGGCCGCCTTCTCGGCGGCGAGCTTCAGGACGCGGGCGAGCCGGGGGGCGCTGCGCAGCATCGACAGCCGGTACTCCACCGGGTCGACGCCGGCCAGACGCGCCAGCTCGTCGACGAAGGTCTCGACCGCGAAGAAGGTGTAGTTCGGCGCCACCGCCCGGACGTAGCCGACCGGGATCCCCGTCGCCACGGGGATCGCGCGGACGAGCTGATTCGGAATGTCGTAGACGTGGTCGGCGCCGTTGAGCGCGAACTGGTCGAGCCCGCGCTTGTCCACGAAGTCGGGGCCCCAGCGCTGCCCGGGGTGGGAGGCAACCACCGTGTTCTCCCAGGCGATGACCTTGCCGTCCCCGTCGAGCCCCGCCCGGAGCATCTGGAGCGTCGCCGACCGGTAGAAGTCGCGCCTCAGGTCTTCCTCGCGCGAGCGAATCAACTTCACGGGCCGCTTCACCTCGCGCGCGATCAGCGCCGCCTCGACCATGATATCGGGCTCGAGCCGCCGCCCGAAGCCGCCGCCGAGATACTGCTGGTGGATGCGGACGTTCGTCGGCTTCACGTCGAGCGTGGCGGCGAGCGTGCCGACGGCGAACGTCTGGAACTGGCTGCCCGTATAGATGTCATAGACGCCGTCGGCGAACCGCGCGACACAGTTCATCGGCTCCATCTGCATGTGCGCGACGTAGTCGGTCATGAACGTGGCTTCGTGGCGCCGCGCCGCGCCGCTCATCGCGGCCTTGACGTCACCCTGCTCGTGCCACGGGGTGGCGTTCGAGTCGTCTTTCGCTTGCGAGAATTTCGCGAAGATCGACTCCGTGCTCACGTTCGCGTTCGGGCCAGGATTCCAGGTCACCTTGAGCGCGTCGCGCGCCTTCACGGCGGCCTCATAGGAGTTGGCGACCACGGCCACCAGCTGCGGCAGCGTGACCGTCGCGACGTAGCCCTTCACGCGCTTGGCTGCACTGTCGTCCACCGCGGTACGCGTCGCGCCCTCGCGCACGGGCGGATAGACGACCTTCGCGTACACCATGTTCGGCAGGAACGTGTCGATGCCGAACTTCGCCTTGCCCGTCACCTTGTCGGGGATGTCGAGGCGCGGGATCCACTGCCCGACCACGCGGTAATCGGACGGCTTCTTGAGCGTGATCTGCTTGAGCTCCTCCTCGCTGAAGGTCTTCGTGATCGGCATCCGCGCGACGATCTCGCCGTAGCGCAGCGCGCGGCCGCTCGGCAGGTGGCGCACGACGCCGCGCTCGGCCACGCAGTCGGCCGGGCTGACGTTCCACGACTTGGCGGCGGCGTCGATCAGTGCCAGGCGCGCGGCGGCGCCGGCGCGGGAGAGCGCATCGAACGTCCAGTTCACCGACCAGCTGCCGCCCGTGAGCATGAGCCCGAACTTCGGATCGCTCGTCGGGTAGTCGATGCGGACATCCTTCCAGTCCACCTCGAGCTCCTCGGCCACGATCTGCGCGAGCGCGGTGCCCACCCCCTGGCCCATCTCGGCCTTGGTGATGTGCACGGTCACGAGGCCGTCGGGCGTGATCGTCAGCGCCGCGTTCGGATCGTAGGCGGCCGCGCCGTCGGCGGCGCCGGGGCCGGTGAGCGGAAAGCGGATGGTGAGCGCCGCGCCGGCCGTCGCGGCCGATGCCAGGAACGTGCGTCGCGTGACCGGCGTGCTCATGACCGCCCCCCCTGCGCGACGCGCTTGATCGCGCGCTTGATCCTCAGATACGTCGCGCACCGGCAGATGTTGCCCGACATGGCGTTCACGATGTCGGCATCGCTCGGGTTGGGATTACGCGCGAGCAGCGCGGCCGCGGCCATGATCTGACCGGACTGACAGTAGCCGCACTGCGGCACCTGCTCGGCGATCCAGGCGAGCTGCACCGGGTGCCGACCGTTCGGATCCAGGCCCTCGATGGTCGTGATCTTCTTGCCGGCGGCCTGCGCGACCGTCGTCTGGCACGAGCGCGCCGGCTGACCGTCGAGGTGCACGGTACACGCGCCACACTGCGCGACGCCGCACCCGAATTTCGTGCCGGTCAGCTGCAGCCGCTCGCGAATGACCCACAGCAGCGGCGTGCCGGGATCGACGTCGACCGTTTGGGACTTGCCGTTGATGAGAAGTGTCGCCATGCGCGGCCCCTTCGTTGGAGGTAAGGCAACGATGTGGCCGGGAGCCTAGCACGAAAGGGGCGGTGGGATGCAAGCCGCGCGACGTCAGGCGCCGCGGCGCGGCTCGACCCAGAGCGTCCGCACGACCTCCCAGGCGCCGGCCAGGAACGGCACCGCGACCAGGCCGCCGATGAGCCCGGCCAGCTGGAAGCCGGCGAGCAGCGCGACGAGCACGGCGAGCGCGTGCAGCCCCGTCGCGCGCCCGACGAAGTACGGCGCGAAGAGCTTGCCCTCCACCGTCTGGCACAGAATCATCACGGGCACCGCGATGGCGGCCCGCACGATGCCGTCGTTGAGCGCCGACAGCGTGGCCAGCACCGTGGCCACGGTCGCCCCCACGAAGGGCACGATGTTCAGGACGGCGGCCAGCGCCCCGATGAGCAGCGCGTACTTGACGCCGATGATCGACAGCGCGATGGCGATGAGCACGCCGACGAAGAAGCTCGACACGAGCTGCCCGCGCACGTAGCCGCCGATGCGGTTCAGCACCGCCGGCGCCAGGCGGGTGGCCGTGGGCCGATGCTCGCGCGGCAGCAGCGTCAGCAGCGTGTGGCCCACCTCGCGCGCGTCGATGACGAGATAGGCGGCGACGACGAGCACCGCCAGCACCTCGAAGACGGCGCCGACGGCGCCGGTGGTCAGCCGCATCGCGTTGCCGAGCAGAATGTTCGCGAGCCCTTGGACACCGTCGGACTTGGGCGTCGGCAGCGACGCGCCCCATTGGCCAAGCCAGTAATCGACGTCGCCGAGCCAGCCGCGGACGTTCTCGATCAGCTTCGGCAGCTGCTCCATGAACTGGCGCCACTGCTCGCTGAGCGCGGGCCACAGCAGCCGGCCCATGAGCGAGAAGACGCCGGCCACCGCGATGTAGACGGCGAGCACGACGAGACCGCGCGGCACGCCCCAGCGCTCGCCGAAGCGAGCAGCCGGCAGGATGGCGGCCGCGATGATGAGCGCGGTGAAGACGAGCACCCAGATCTGCCACGTCGCGATGAACAGCCAGACCGCCGCCGCGACACCGAGCAGCTGCAAGATCATCGGCCACGGCAGCCGGGCAACCATCGTCAGCGATGCACGGTACGCCGCGCGGGCGTGCGGCGATAGGCGCAGTCGCGCATCCAGCAGCGCGCGCACTGGCTGAAGTAGTGATCCACGCGCGCGCGGCGGCCGGCGCCGACGAGCAGCGAGATCGACTTGCCCGGTGTCATGAAGCACGCCTCGTTCAGGGTGACGCCCACGGGCGCGCCGGGACACAGACGGAACAGCGCGTGCTGCTCGGCGACGTTCCAGTCGGCGTAGCCCGGGCTGATGCGGTTGGTGACCGCGAGTCCCGCGGCGAGGCCCTGCTGGCAGAGCACGTCGTTGACGTATTCGGCGAGGCTCTCGACGGCGCCCGAGCCGACGCTGTCGAGCATCGAAGCCAGCGGCAGCTCGCGCGACTCCCAGAGCGCGGCCGCCCGCCGCTCGAGCGCATCGCCGATCGTCACGACGGACGCCGCGACGTGTTCGACCTCGCCCCAGCGCTCGCCCGTTCGCGGAATCGTCAACGTTTCGCCGCCCACCTCGATCGTGTCCGGCCCACGTCGACGCACCGGCATCCAGCGGAGGGCCGCGCGCGGCGCCATCAGTCGCGCGCCCTCGGCGAGCGCGTCGTCGAGGAGCGCGCGGACGTCCGGCGTGGGAACGTCCACGCCTTTCTTATAGCCCTGGAAGCGAAGGACCTCGTCCGGATCGATGGCGAGCGCCAGGTCGCCGAGGACCTGCACGCCCTCGCGCAGCATTACGTCTTGCGTGATCGAACGGCCTGCGCGATGAGCCGGATGTGCTCGGGGTTGGAGCCGCAGCACGCGCCGACGATGTTGCAGCCGGCGTCGAGC
>WNEP01001286.1_pt1 | contig 12869 bp, 5 predicted proteins | sample 5399961 | NCBI WGS metagenome assembly WNEP01 (sample SAMN13153329, study PRJNA577476) | soil metagenome | isolation source: 20 cm grassland meadow soil pre-rain plot 5 | place: USA:California | collected 2015-09-08 | reverse complement strand
CGCGGGCAATACGAGCAAACGCTGGCGCAACTGTGTTTGCTCGATGATCAACGTAATGGCGTCGAATAAGGCCAGGCCCTCTGCGCGTTGGCGAATTTCCGCGAGCGTGCGTAAGAGCGAGGAGATCCTTCCGGTCGCCGATAAAATCTCGTCAATGCGAAATCTCGCTCTCTGCCCGTCGGAAAAGACCGCAAGATCGTGATCGGACGCGCCGAAGATCTCACGGAGGACGCCGACAATTTCATAAGCATTGAGCGGGTCTGTCATGATCGTGAGGAGCGCGGTCAGCCAGGCATAAGCCGGGCTGTCGCCTTTGACATCCCGTTCAGATTGAATCGCCACCGGCAAACCGACGCGGCGTAACGCTGCGGCCATCGTTTGCAGCCAGGCTTTGCGCGGACAAAGAATCGCCACCTCGCGCCACGAATCAGCCGAAAGTTTTTTCAGCTCCGCCTTTTTGATCCAGCGCGCCAGATATTCCGCTTCGATGCGAGCCTTTTGGTAGTCCTTGAGCTTTTTTCCTGCCGGCAACAGTTCTTTCGCGACAAGCGGCAGGCGAATGACTTTCCCGGGAAGAATTTTCGGGCGCGGTTGCAATTCGACGAAGCGCACCTGTCCGTCCTTGTTATTCAAAATCTCACGAAAAGTTTCGTTAACGAAATCGAGCTGTTTCTGGTCGAGCCGAAAGGTGACGGCAAATTCCAGACTCTCGCCGTGCTTGTCGGCAATGAGCGCTTCATGAACAGCTCGGTAATAATTCAGGTCCGCGCGCTCGCAGTAAATCGATTGCTGGAAATCGCCGACCATGCAGAAGTGCCCGGGCCGCGGACCTAGATGTCGAACTTGCAACCAAAGACCCTTCGCTTCCGGGGGGCGCGTCGCTTCCAGCAGCACGGAAAATTGCAACGGCTCAGTGTCCTGCGCCTCGTCGAGAATGACACGAAAGTTTTCTTCGCGAATCCTCTGCGCGGCGACCGGATGTTGCAGCAACTCTTCCGCGAGCGCGATTTGATCTCCGTAGGTGACCAGTCCGTGGTCGAGTCGAAAATCGAGATAATCGCGTTGCAATTCCGCCGCGACGCACGTGGCGGCGTCGCAGATCCATTTTCGCAGCGGCGCAAATTTATCCTGCCAGAGCTGAGTGAACCTAGCGTTTGCCGCCGTGAAACAAACCGGCCAGCGCAGGTATTCCCAATTGCCGGCGAAGCGTCTGTCCCACTCGCGCAATTCCGCCTGCGATCTGCCGATGTTGTCGCGGCCCGCTTGATCGACCTGTTGATAGACCTCAGCGAAATCGAGCGGCGGACAAGGCGACAGCCCTGGCACTCGTAAAATAGACGAAGCCGCGCGTCGCGCCAGCTCCATGAGGTCGCGCGCCTGCACGAGACGCAGAAGCATAGCGCGGTCCTCGTCGTCTAACGACCGGCCAATTCGAGTTTGGTTTTGCGCAAACTCCTGCCAGAGGTCGTCGTCTTCGGTTACCAACTCGAGCGGCGCAGGCAAGCCAAGATAATGGCCGAAGTCGGTCAGGAGTTTCATGCAGAACGAATGAATCGTGCCGAAGAAGACGCGATTGAATGCAGTCTGCACTTCCGGTCGCAAATTTTCCTCGAGCAGCGCTTGCCGCGTGCGCTGTTGCATTTCGTCCGCCGCACGGTTGGTGAAGGTGACGACGACCAGACACGGCAGAGTTTCCGCGGCGTTCGGCGAACGCGCGATCGATAAAACGCGCTGCGTTATCGCGGTGGTTTTGCCCGAACCGGCCGACGCGACTACAGAAAAATTGCGGTCCAGCTCGCTGGCAAAACGAGCGCGAGCGGATTCGTCGCGCAGCGTCACCTTGTTTCCCACTCCTCTTTCTCAAGGACGAGCGCGGGATGCGTCAGCGCCCATTTATCTTCTAAAATGTCGTTGTCGATCTGCAACGTCGCGAGCGGATAGGGCGCGGTGTAACCAAACGCCGGACGAACTTCTCCTTTCATTCCGAAAACACCCGTGCGTTGCATTTCTGCGAGATCGGCGAAGACGTTCGTGTGCGGTGCAAGATCGACAACGGACAATTGCGGCGCGACGTTTTTAACCGCGAGCGAAATAATGCTCGCGCCCACTTCGGCGGCGCCGAGCTCGAGCATGGCCAGCGCGTAAAGACCGAGCTGCAACATTGTTCCTTTGACCAGATTGTCGTGCAGATCGGAGGTCTTCAGTTCCCTTGTCGAACCGGTTTTGTAATCGACAATCCAGATCTTTTGCCCGGCAAAACTGCCCGCTTCATCCTGCGCGAGCACTAAATCGACCTGGCCATGCAGCTCAAGCTCCACGCCATCAGCAATTTTTACCGCACCTTCGCGACCGACGGCCAACTCCGTCGCCATCCATTCCCATCCTTTCGCACCTCCGATCTTGGCGCCAAGGTGCCGCGCGAGATAGCGCGCGTTCAACCAGCCCGAGTTCCACCAATCAGGAACGACTTTGCTCAACAAGTCGCAAAGACGCCGAAGTGCCGCACAGCGTTCGTCCGCGGCACCCCGGATGCGCTTGTCGATCTTTGTTAATGACGGAAACGCCGAGAAAATCGTTCCGTCCCTGGCTTCGATAATATTCGCCAACCAGTTATGCACCCATTTACCTGTCGTCGCTGGCCACGGATTCGCGGTGTCATCTGGCGCTTCCACGCCGAGATAGCGCTTCATCCAAATAATCGCTGGCGAAGAAACCATTCGTTCGAGATCGCTCACACTCAGTGTTGGCACCGGTCGATACGAGTCGTTGGAACGCAACGCGAAATCGTATTCGCCGGCGGGTTTAGAGGCGTCGCGGCGCGTGTTGAACGCGATCAGTGTTTGCTGCACATCCGTCGCTACCGCCGCAGGCTTCGGCAACAGCGAAGTGGCGCGTTGCAGATTTTTCAGCGTCGTTTGCGTGAGCGGCTCACGCCGCGTTTTGAGATACAGCTCGGTAAAACATTCGCTCGGATTCCAGAAGCGTTCCGGCGCATCTTCCTGCACGAGACTGGCCGCGAGCGTCACGCCTTCGCTGGCCGATTCGAGGAGGGCATCGAATTGCCGCAACGCGATCGCGCGTTGTTCGCCCGGCCCGAGATAGAGGGAATGGTTTTCGCGCACACTGATGTGGCCCTCGCCCTGGCTTCCCTGGCGCGCGGCGCGCTTGTTGAGCTGTTGCACGCTGCGATTGAAGGCTCGAATCTCTTCGGCGCGTGCGAACTCTGCGCCGGACGGCGGCGGCCACCCCCCTTCGTTCCAACCGGCAAGAATCAAGTGCGACCATTCCTGATTCTGCGCGCGCGCCACCGTGAGCAATTGCACGCGCGCATACGGATGGTCGCCTTCGGCTGAGCGTGCGGCGCCTGAGGTCGCAGTCGTTTCTTCCAGCCAGCGCAAAAAAAGCGCGCGTGAAAATTTCGCATCGAGACGCTGCGACCAATCATGCGCGACGTTGGCAAGCTCGAGCGCGTGTTGCTTCCAGCCGAGATGGGCAAGCGCGGCGTAAGTCTGTTCGAGAAACTGCGCGAGGGTGGCGCGCGGCGGGAGAAATGGCAGCGCGCGCAGAGCCTCGGCGGCCGACTGAGATTTGTCGTCCACGCGCGTGGCACAGAATTCGCGCAGCAGTTCCAGATCGTCCAGCAACACTTCCTTGTAACTTTCGTGCAGAATTTTTTCGAAAACTTGCCGACTGATTCTTGGCGATACGACCGCCGGGTCGGGCAACGCGTTTAAAAAACGCAGAAAGGAATTGAGTCGTGGCGCGCGTTGCAATTCGATCCACGCCTGCCATTCCGCCGATTCAAAAATGCCGGGAACAATGTGGCCGAGCCCGTCATTATGCGGGATTTCAAGCCGCTCTAGCGAGCTCGCGACCAGACGCGGCAACGCACCGCTGCCGTGAAAAATCACGCCGAGCCGCGTGCATTCTTCATCCGCCAAATACCGAACGCACCGTCGCGCTATTGCTTCGGCTTGTTCCGAGACGTTCGTGCCGATGAGAAAATCGAAATGCTTTGGCGTCTCAGCGCCGCCGCGCATTTCAGGTTCGCTAAAAAACGAATCGCCGAACGTGTGGGCGGATTTCGGGGGGCGTTGCGCTTCGCCACAGGCCTCTTCCCACGAACCGATCCAGCAAAGATCGATGTCTGAAAGATCGGCGCGCGGTTCTTCGACCACGACCGTTGCGTTTTCCGCCAGCTCAGCTGCGGTGCGCAGGAGAAACCACTGAGGCCAATGCGCTCCGTCGAATCCAGTGATGAGCAAATGGGAAAATCTTCGGTCGCTCCGCTCCGCTTCCTTGAAATGTTCTCGATCAGCTTCGCCCGGCAGAGCAAAACCGCATTTTTTCCGCAGCTCGTTGAACCGCTGAACGACTGGTGCAAACGATGGCAGCGCGAGTTCTTCGAACTTCCATCCGGCAGTTTCGAGGCGATCCAGTGCACGCAGCAGCCGCGCCGGCGCACGAGAAACTGCTTTGGCGGCGAGGGCTTCGAATTCGTTAGGCCGATTTTCCATTTCGCTTGCGGCGATTGCGAGCAGCAGGTGGAGATGTTCCGGGCGAGAACGCGGCGTCTCGTCTTCCCGTGCGAGCAATGCTCCTAAACTCGCCGGCGTCAGAAAATGCAAACCGAGATGGGAAGAGCCTATTGCAACCAAGCGCGCCTTCAGATCGTTGACCTGTCCTCGCGTGGGGACAACGACCAGTGCAGGTAACGTGCGTTTCCACGTCTCGGGCAAAACTCGTTCGAACCAGGGAGCGATCGCATCGTCCCACGCTTCCCGTAGCGACGGAACAATGAGCAGAACTGGTCGCGAAGGCTTCATCAACGCAAAATCTAACAGAAGCGCCGAACAAATCTCGACATCGACCAATCTAGCGCGCTTCAATTTGATCGCTCAATGCTCGACGATCACCCATTCGCCGTGTGAAACCCTCGCGATCGAGTTGCTCAAGCAAAGGGACAACAACGCGCCGCGAGCTTTGTAACACCTGACGGAGTGCGCTGACCGTCGCGGGACCATTCCTGGAAATGAAATCAATCACCGCGGCTTTCATCCTTTCGAAGTTCTTCTGGAGCAGAACCACATCCGGGCCGACTTCAATCACGGACCTGCTCTCGATTAAGAACCGAAGGACTTGCTGCGTACTTCTATCCACCGCAATCTCCTTACGCGGCGGTGGATCGAATGGTTTCTCCGAGAGCGCTTCGCGAATTCCTTTCGCGGCCAGCTGGAGTTCATCTGGCAACGTCGGCCGATGCGAAGTCCGTGCGATGGCTGATCCTTTGCGGACAAAATTGTCCGAGCAAAGGTCCGCAATTAGCGCTTCGAAGACATCTCCCGGTTGATCGCGCAGTGCGGTGCGCAGCTCATTCAAATCAAGACCTACGCGTTCGGAATTTCTCCTATGCGCGTCATCGATCAAACCGCTGGCACGATCGCGCAACGCCTGCCAGGTCTTCGTATTCGCCGCGATTCCGTCGTGAATCACAATTTCCTTATGGCGTTGCAGGCGCAGCAAAGCCTCCGCGATCTCCCCGCTACTGAAGTGCGATTTGCGAAAAACAGTTTGTTTTGGCGCAAAACCGCGCAGCGCAATTTCGGAGTGAACGCAAAGATCGACATTGTCCGGTGCTGTTGCTCGAGCCGTCAGCAATTTACGCCGCTCCTCATGGGGAAACTTTTCCCGGTTGCCATCTGGATCAAGAACAATTCCGCCCGCGATGGTGTGTTGCTCCGATGCATCGCGAAGGACAAATCGATCACCAAGAAACGCAAAGATCGGCGATTCCAGCTTTAGGTTTGCGAGCGTTTGTTTGCCAGGTTCGAGCGCATCACTATCAAGCAGACCGATTTTCGCCGGGAATCGCGACGTGCCGTGGTGCAAATAGACCGAAGCACCGTACCTGAGTGGGCGTGCGGCCGGATCTCTCGGGCCCAGCCGAGGAGATTTTTCGAGGAGAGCAACGAGAGTTGAACTCGCCGTGCCAAGATCGACAACGGTGATCACGTCGCCGCGTTTGATTTGTCCAGGGCCATCGCCGACAGCGACATCCGGCAGGTTGATCGCGGTCCTCATTCCGGGCTGCGCAGATTCCAGCTCAGAGCCATGACTTTGGATCGAGCGAATACGCGCTTCAAAATTTTGTGGTTGAACAACGACGCTCTGGCCGCGACGGAGTCGTCCGCCAGTTAGTGTGCCGGTCACGACGGTACCGATTCCGCGCAGTGTAAAGGCGCGATCGATGAATAAGCGCGGTTTTCCGACATCGCGTTGTGGTTGCATGCTTGAGAATTCCGAGGCGAGCGCGTTCTTCAAATTTTCGATTCCCTCACCGCTGCGAACCGACATTGGAATAATCGGAGATAGCGCGAAGACGCTCTCACGCAGCTGATCGCGAATTTGCTTAGCGACTTCGTCGATATTGCCCACGTCGCTCTTGGTGAGCGCGATCATAGCTCGTTTCACTCCGAGATAACTCAGTATTTGCAGATGCTCTTCGGTTTGCGGCATCCAGCCGTCATCTGCTGCGACAGCGAAGAGCGCGAGATCGATTGAACCGACCCCAGCAATCATATTTCGGACGAAATCTTCGTGGCCGGGCACATCGACAACCCCTATGGAGAGAGTTGAGAGTTGAGAGCTGAGAGTTGAGATCGCAGAAAGTTGGAGATGCGCGAAGCCGAGCTCAATCGTGATTTGTCTCGCCTTTTCTTCGAGCAGCCGATCCGGATCAACTCCCGTGAGCGCTTTGACAAGCGCGCTTTTGCCGTGATCGACGTGACCGGCCGTCGCGATGACGAAATGTGTTTCGGTCATGCCACTTTTTGAAACCGCGAAGGATACAAAGAGCACGAAGCCCGATTACATTCCATCTTCGTGTTCTTCGTGATCTTCGTGTTGGTTATTGCGCACTTGTAGAGACACAGCGAATGGCATGCACTACGAGGTCGTCCTGATGCGAGAAAATCGTGCGCAGATCGAGTTTGAAACGTTCATTTCCGATATAGCCGATGGTTGGCGGACTCCAATTGCGCAGCCGCGTGGCGAAATCGACCAAGGAACAATTCTCGGGAGCAATGTCGATTGTAACTGACGGTATCGTCGACTTTGGCAAGGTTCCGCCGCCGACTTTGACTATACTGCACCCAATCGCGATTCGCAGTGGCAAACCCTCCAGCCGACTGACAATCGCTGCAGCTCGAGCGCGCAATTCATCCTTGGAGACTTGCAAAAGGGCAATCGCAGGGATCCCGGCGGTCGATTGATTGAGATGAAGATCGACAGTCGCCTGCAAGGCCGCGAAAACCAGTTTGTCGCAGCGCAACGCGCGAAATAGGGGTTCACATTTCAACGCGGCGACGAATCGCTGCTTTCCAGCAATGATTCCCGCTTGCGGGCCACCAAGCAATTTATCGCCGCTGAAGCAAACAAGATCAGCTCCTTCGTTCAATGCTTCAGCAGGTGTGCGTTCGTGTTCGGCCAGCTCCAAGTGTTCGGTCGCAAAGATCGCGCCGCTTCCCAAATCTTCGACAAAAGGAATGCGTTTTCTTCGCGCGAGCGCAGCGATGGCTGCTGAAAAAGGCGATTCCACAAAACCGTCCATGAAAAAATTGCTGCGGTGAACTTTGAGAATGAGAGCAATATCTGGCCCGATTGCCTTGGCATAATCATCGATGCTCGTCTTATTTGTTGCGCCGATCTCCCGCAATTTCGCACCGGCCGCTTCGATTATTTCGCCAACGCGAAATCCTCCGCCGATTTGGACCATCTCACCGCGCGAAATGACAATTTCCGGCTGGAGCCGCGCACCCCGCGTTCGCGCCCTGCCTTTGCTTCGGGTGAAATGATGGACGATTAGTACCAGCGCAGCTGCGCAATTGTTCACGACCGTGGCCGATTCCGCTCCGCAAAGCAGCGCGAGCGCATTCTCGATATAAGCACCGCGTCCGCCGCGCTCGCCAGTCGCGAGATCATATTCGAGATTGGCATAAACTGAGCCGATTTCGTTAAGCGCTCCTACCGCTTGCGGTGCGAGCGGGGCGCGCCCGAAGTTGGTGTGAATGACAATTCCGGTTCCATTGATGACCGGCTGGAGCCGGCTGGCGCGGAGCTCGTGAAGCAGACGCCGGATAAAATTGACAATGGATTCAAATTCGGGGATCTCCGCTTTCGCGCGAATTTTAGAAAGTTCGCGCCGGACAAGACCGACAACCACCGGGCGCGGCAGATCGTCATGGCTGAGCGCATCGAGGACTTTGCTGACAGCGGGAATTTCCCGGCGCGAGCGCGATTTTACCCGGTCATGCATATCAAGGGACGGCGTCGGCTGCGCGGGACAATTCTTCCGATAACAGCGGCGCAGGGTGTACTCGCTTTGCGCAAAATATTCAGCACTTTCTCCAGCCTGGCTTCGGCGACACAAAGCAGTAGTCCACCGCTGGTCTGCGCATCCGTTAAAAGAATTCTGCGCGCCTCATCTGTGCTTTGCCAATCGACGAGGACCGTCGTGGCATAAAGATTTTGCCGACTCCCTTCCGGGACGGAACCCTGTTCGATCAGATCGCCGATCTCATCGCTAATCATCGGCACCGCGCTTGGATCGATCTCTGCGGAGACGCGACTGGCACGGCAGAGTGAAACCAAATGACCGATCAGACCATAGCCCGTGATGTCGGTGGCTGCGCGAACGAGACCACGCTCGGCGAGATCGGCGCCTACGGTGTTAATTTTCGACATGAGCGCGATGACTTTTTTCTCGAGCCTCCGCGAAGCGAACCCGCGCTTGATTGCGGTGGTGGCAATGCCTGTGCCCAGCGGTTTTGTTAAGACAAGCAAATCGCCGGAGCGCGCGTTTGCATTCGTCGTGACGCGGCGAACATCAACAATTCCCGTGACGGCCAGACCGTATATCGGTTCGGGATTACGAATGGAATGGCCACCGATGATTACACATCCGACCTCGGCCGCCTTGGCCAGACCGCCGCGCAAAATGGAAGAAACCACTTTTGGTGGAACGAGATCAGCTGGGAAACCAACGACGTTGAGCGCAGTCAACGGACGTGCGCCCATTGCAAAGATGTCTGAAAGCGAATTGGCTGCGGCGATTTGCCCATAGGAAAATGGGTCGTCCACAATGGGCGTGAAAAAATCAACGGTCTGCACAAAGGCACGATGTCGATCCAGGCGATAAACGCCCGCATCGTCGAAAGTGTTCGAGCTCACGAGCACATTGCGGTTTAACGAAATGGGAAGCTGCGGCAAAACTTGCCGCAGGGCCTGCTGGCTCAATTTGGAAGCTCACCCGGCGCAAGATGAGAGCGAAGTCAGCTTGCGAATTTGCTCACGCGACATGAGTCACCTCCTTTCCCGATGTTTGATGTTCGAGGTTTGACGTTTGATTCGATCGGCGAGCATTTGCGGCCAATCGAAAATCAGAAATCGAAAATCGAAAATGAACTGGCGGAGAGGATAGGAATCGAACCTACCTCGGTCCTGCATGTGCAAGATCGACAACGGTTTTGAAGACCGCGAGGGCCACCAGGCACCCTTCACTCTCCTGATTGCGGATTGGTCCGAGGCGGACTGGCATTGATTGCAGATTGCGGAAAGAAAAGAAGACGTCCAACGCTGAGTGTCCAGAGCCGAACGTCGAACTGAAGCAGGAAAAGAATCGCGCGAGCGATTACTTAATCTTTTTAATCGCCTTGACGATTGCGTCGAAGTCCGGCCAATCGCCGGAGTCAAGTTTGGAATGTAGGAGTTTGCCATTGGCGCGAATCTCGAAAGCGCCGCCGCTCGAGGGAATGAGCGTAAGCGACTTGATGCGCTCGCCGAGCTCAAGAATTTTGGTCGCCAAACTGACGGCCTTCGGCGTGTAGTTTCAAACCACGCAGTATTCGATCGACACCTCGGTTTTCACCACGAGCTCCTTTCCGTTGGTGAACGTATCGGTGCGAGGAAAGCTGGTCAAGAAATGTCCCAGGAATGACCACCCCTTGTGCCAAAGGCCTGTAGTGGCAGGCGTGTCGCCTGCGGAAAGTAGGAATTGCAGCCGACACGGCGCCTCGACAATTCAGGCAGTTCACGCCCGTCCGGATGAGGAGAAGTGTAGCCGCAGCCCGCTCCACCGGGCTGCGGCATCTCCACTTCAGAGACCGCGGAAACTGCCGCGGTCTTCAGCCCCTGAAGGTCTTTTTAGAAGCGCTGGCCACGACGCCTCTTACAGTCGTTGTCCTGCTAGAACGCGAAGTTGAGGCCGCTGCGGAACATTCCAAAATTATTTTTCGCTCCGTCGATCACGCCGAAGCTCAAGTCGTTAGTCAAACCGATGTGCCGCGCGATTCGGAATTCGAGACCGGCTCCGAATTGGCCGAGCGCTTTGGTTTCGCTACCGAAGTGATGCGTCTGGGCATGGACAGCGAACGCATCCGGCGGACCCTGTGTGACGAGGACATCCCTTTCGCCGCCGCCGAAAATCGCACCGACACCGGCCCAGCCGTAGGGCGCAAAACGGGTGCAGGGAATTGGATAACGCAATGTAAATGTTCCCAAAACAGCGCCAATGGTATGGTCGTGATTGATTTTTTCAGTAGTAAAAATCGGGATTGTCGGGTCCTCGAAGATATCGAAGCCGTTTTTGCTGGCGTCCAGGGCAAATCCTTCAATGCCCACGCCAAAGTAGCGGTAGAAGAAATATTTTATGTCTCCACCGCCGCCCCAGGCGTGATCGCCTCCGATGTATCTGTCGTAGGTGCCGAGCACAGGGTTGCCTTCACTGGTACTTTGTACGACATCCACTAGCCAAAGATTAGGATTGTACTCAGTGTTGGTGAAAGCATAGGTGCCCCAGAGATTAACATTCCATTCATCGTCGCCGTACCATTCGGGACACGGCGGCGGCGCGACCTGCTTCATTTCTTTGTCTGAATCTTTTTCAGCGCGGGAAACTTTGCTGAGATAACGGAACCGCGTGGACACAGGTGCTTCGGCTTCAGCGCGCTCGCCGCCGAAGAGCCAGGAAAAGGCAACAAACACATCAGCCACCGGCGCGTCGTGCGTGCAACCGAACAACGGCGAAATATCAAGGCGCGTATTTGGTGTCGGTTTCCACGCGACGGTTGGTCCGATGGTGAAGCTGTTCAAGGGATTGCCGCGTGTGTCTTTGACAGTCAAATTCCTATATTGCATTTCTATGCCGACTTTCAGGCGTTCGTTAGGCAAGAGAACCGGCGTCATCGCAGCCTGCGAGAAGCCCCACTCGCGTCCACGATCCCCGGTGTTCTCTTTTTCAAAGAACCAGTTCATTGCCCATTCGATGCGCCCGAAGAACTCCTGAGCAAGAAGCAAACGAACTTCGTAGGCATCGGGAACCTTGGGCGGACCGCTCTCTTCCTCTTCTCCTCCTCCTGGGGGAGGTGGAACTTCTTCGTGTCGAATGGTGCCGACACCGAATTTGTATTCGGCGAAGAGTGTTGGATTGAGCGGAATCTTGTTCCAATCAGCAAGAGCCCATCGCGCTTCCAGACTCACTGTCTGCGCGCCGCCACCACCGTTAAATCGTTCGAACTGTGATTCCGCCGCTACGTTAAAGCGATACGGCAAACCCATTTCGATCTCCTGAGTGAAAAGATAATCTGGTGGTCCATGGCGGAATCCCTGTCCCTCAAAAAGCTCGCCGAAGAAAAATGACCATGGAGGCAATACATACGCTTGCGTTGTGTTGGAAAAACGGCTGCGCGAAAGCCCCGGAGGCGCACCGTAGGCAGTCGGCACTTCTTCCCCTGTAATTACTATTGACTGCTCCTCTGTTAGCGTTACTTCCTGCGCATCCACTGAATGATTAACCGCAGGAAATATCAAACACACAGATGCAATTAACGGGACGAACCATTGGCGGTTGATTCCAGAAAAAAGCGACGTTTTTGTCATAATTGCCGCGCATAATTACAGAACTGTAATCATTGGCAAGACAAATTTTTGCCGATATCCAAACCCTCCGCCATTGAGAGGGAAACGAGAATTGATCGCCTCGCTCGCCATCAACCTGATCGTGCCCGCGATTGGGTTGCGGCGCCTCGATGCTCGCTCAGCACGGCGCCTCCGCAGGTGGCGTAAAAGTGTAGCCGCAGCCCGCTCCACCGGGCTGCGGCCTCTCCACTTCAGCAACCCCGAAAGCCTTTCGGGGCTGTTAATCCTGCAGGTTTCGCGTTACAATTACAAAATTGTAATAATTAGCAAGATAAATTTTTAGTCGGAACCGGAGAATGCGTTTCCGTTCTGTTTACCCCTCACTTGGGAAAAGTGAGGCTAACGGTGGTACCGCGATCGATTTCGCTTTGAATCCTGGCGGTGCCGCCGTGAAGATCGACGATCGACTTTACCAGAGCCAGGCCCAGGCCTGCTCCATCAGATCCGCGCGATGACTCTGCCCGGTAAAATCGATCGAACACCCGCGGCAAATGTTCGGGAGCTATTCCCGAGCCATTGTCGCTGACCGCGACCTCGAAATGCGTAGCGTGCTCAGCAAGGGAGATTTCAATTGAACCATTCTCAGGAGTGAAACGCAGCGCGTTATCGACAAGATTGCCCACCGCGCGCTCGAATAAGGCGGGATCGGCAGAAATCTCTCCCTGGCCGCTGCAACTGATCGCGACATGATGATCTTCTGCGATCGTTTGATAAAACGCCGCAATTTTCTCTACTGCCGCGCGCGCGTCGAACCGCTTCCGCTCGACCGGTTCGCGTGCTGCGTCGGCTCGTGCAACGAAGAGCAAGTTATCCACGATTCCTGAAAGCCGTTCGCATTCGCCGATGGCGGACTCGATGGTTTCGCGGTACTCGGCAGAGCTGCGGTCGCGCGACAG